>Ga0335396_10001307_pt1 | contig 32200 bp, 16 predicted proteins | sample FRY02_FD_205743 | JGI IMG/M metagenome (GOLD analysis project Ga0335396, IMG submission 205743) | Freshwater microbial communities from Lake Fryxell liftoff mats and glacier meltwater in Antarctica - FRY-02 (spades assembly) (version 2) | ecosystem: Environmental > Aquatic > Freshwater > Ice >... | reverse complement strand
ATTTAACAACACGGCAAGTGGAGCAAATGCCCTTCTTTCCAACACCACAGGAGCTGACAACACGGCAAATGGAGCAAATGCCCTTCAAAACAACACCACAGGAGCTTTCAACACGGCAAATGGTCATCAAGCCCTTTTTTCCAACACCACAGGAAATAACAACACCGCTTTAGGTTATAACACACGAAGTGGTAATTTTAATGGTTCAGTTATATTGGGTTATGATGCAACAGCAACAGCAAGCAACCAATTTGTAGTAGGTTCGGTAGGCACAGTAGCAGGAGCAGTAGCAACAGCAGCTACCGCACAAGCTAAAGTTTGGAATGTAGTTATTAACGGAGTAGCAGAACAAATATTATTAGCATAAAAAAAAATGAAAAATTATAATTGGAAAGTAACTAATCTTTACACATTAGATACAGAGACAGAAACAGAATACGTAGTGAATGCATCTTATGATGTTACAGGCACAGAAACCTCTGAGGGGGTAGAGTACACAGCATCATTAAGTGGAAGAGCACAATTTAGCGTGACAGAGGGAGCAACATTGGTACCTTACTCAGACTTGACTAACACTTTAGTAATACAGTGGATTCAGGATGGCCTAGGCGAAGATGGCGTATCAAACTACGAGGCTTCAGTTGGCGGAATGATTGATAGCGAGATTACACCTCCTGTTAGTACTATAAACACACCTTTACCTGATAATTTCAGATAAGTTATGGAAGAGAAAGAAGCACAACAGATAATATATAATGCACTTAATGCAGCTGTATCTAAAGGATGTTTTAATTTAGAAGATACATCTAAGATAATAGAAGCAATTAAAATAGTACTAAAAGATAAAATATGAACATAGTATGAAAGATGAATATGAATTTGTAACCCAAGAGCAGATTAGAAAATTAAACTATTTAAAAAGCAATACAGAAGGAGTTTGGCACAAAAGAATGCCAGTAACCCCAACAAAAGAACAACAAGAAGTCTTAGACATTAAAATCCTTCAGGTGAAGATATAGTTACATTAAGAGAAGTTCTTATATCTATTGATACATCTGGTAAAGTAACGCCTACAGAGTCTGAGTTATCAGATATCACTAGATATTATAACTCTATTAAAAGGCATCTTACTGAAGGATCTGGTTCAGGTTATGTATTCCAAAACATGGATGTGAGTGTCGCAGAAAATGGCAGAAAGAACGGCCTTATAAATTATTTTATTGACGGAGTTCAAGGACAATTAAGATTTTAATCACAATGGTATATCAAACTACTGTTGAGATTGATTTTAAAGTTGTAGTAATACTAGATTACAAATAAAATAAATAATATGATAAATTTAAAATTAACAGATTTTATCCTAACAGGATTAGTAAGTGGGGGAGCTTGGGCTTCTATAGATACAGGTTTAGGTGAGACTATAACTAAAGTAAATATAAAAGCACTAGAGAAATGTAATAATTGTTCTGGTGCTGATAGTGTAATAAACTATTTTGAGTTAAGCTTAGTAGATAGCTCTACTTACTATACAATAGTGGGTGATGTAGTTACTATTAATCCTGCAGCATGGTTACAACCTACAGAAATGGCAGAGGGTATCTACAGCTTAAAAGTAGAAATAAGTGTAAATGATGGTACAGATGAAGTGTTAAATTACTTCAGCTACTACATTTGTAGTCTAGTAGCAGGAAAAATTCCTTGTAAGATAGCAAAGAAGCTAGAACTAAATTTATATAACACAGAGTTAGTACCACTTTATAATGCAGTATTACTTGCATTGGAATGTGAGAACTGCTGTACAGCATGTAATATACTAACTTATTTAAAACAAAAAATAGATGAGTGTAGAAATTGCTAAGGCTGTAAATAATAATTTAATAAATGCTTCAGAAGAGTTTTTACTACTAGATAGTTTAAAAATGAAGGGAGCTTTTGAAACTAAGAAAGAGTTGTTCTACAACTTAAATATATTATTCCTAATAGATAATGGGAGTTGTATTAATATAGATAAAATACTTTGTAATGAAATTTTTTAATGAATGCCCAATAACACGAGAAGAGGTTATTAATATAGTAAATAGTTATGTAACAAATATTACTAATAATACAAATACTTTAATACCCTGTGCTAGTACAGTATGTGATGATGTAGCAGCTTTAGAGGCGGTTAATCATAGAATATTTATATCAGATGGTATTACTACTGAAGAAATTGCAGTAGGGGAAACTATGACCTTAGCTGCTAATGTAGCCACTAAAGTTAAACCAATTGTCAGTGCAACTAATACATTTGCTTTTGCTATAGACACATCAGGGGCAACAGATGGTCAAGTATTTACTTATGATGCTGGTACGGGCACTATTGTATGGCAAAGTGTAACAGCTTTAACATCTGCCCTAGGTAATACATTAATTGTATCTAAGCTAGGCGTTGACGCGACTGGTGTAAGAGAAAGTATAAACAACCATTATTTAACAGTTTCTGCTGCTATTGCAGAGGCAATTGATGGTGATACCATAATAGTTTACCCTGGTATATATGTAGAAGGGGTAATTAATTTAAATGCATTAACTGGAGAACCAAATGGTTATGATAAATTAACTATAGAAATGGTAGGAGATGTTGTTATAGACGGAAGTTTGGTTGGTAGTTACTTTGGATTAAATTTAATTGGTCCTGGGGCTATTATAAGTAATTCTATAGGGGAATCTGCTATTAATTTAATTGGAACTCCTGCTAGAGAAGTATTTATTGATTTATTAAGAGTTGAATCTAATAGTATAATGTATACTCTGAGTTTGTATGATTTTGTTAATGTAGATGTAAGTGTGCAGTATATTAATAATGTATCTCCAGCAAGTCCAAGTATATCAGGTGTTGTTAATTTTCACAGTAATGATACTGTAAAATTTAAAGGAACATCTGTTTACAGTAATAGCAGTGAAAACCCAATGATAAATCTATCAGCTACAAGCTTATTAGATTTTAATTTACTAAAGGCAGTAAATGTAAGCGGTAAACAAACAATCTCTATAGTAGATTGTACTGGAGACGTTACTATTAATAGATTAAATTGTGGAAAAGAAGGGTTTCAAATTACTAGCAGTACTTTAATAATTAAAAATACAAATATTAAAGGAACTACTAATGAAAGTGCACTTGTACAAATAGAAGGAGTTTCTGGAAATAATAGTAAAGTAATTTTTTTAGATTGTTTAATAGAAGGTTTTACATTTACTGATGCTGATCCAACTTCCCCTTATGATGTAAATATTGTAAATATAGGAAATGAGGGCCTGTCTACAACTGATTTTTGTAAAGTTAAATTTGATGGCTCTACTATTATAAATAAAAACCCTGCTGTTAATTCAGGTTGTGTGGGACTATCTGGTAGTTGTGCTTCTTCAAATATTAAACTTTGGTTTCAAAATTGTCATTTGTACTCTGGTAGTGCATCTATAATGGCTATGCACCTATGTAGTGAAGGAGTTTATATGGGAACTAATGCTGACGTATATTACTATGGATCTAATACCTCAAATGGAAGTGTTTCTGTTGAAGGATTAACTAACTTTATAGGTACATTAACTACTAATGCTGCTTTTGTTGCTAACATAGATATACTATAATATGGATACACTAGATATAAAAAATGGAATAGCTGGCGGAGGTGCTGCCAGCTTTATAAAATTCTTACAAGAAATGGACTTGGCTTTACCACTATTAGTAGGTATTGTAGTTACTGTTGTGACTACAACCATTTCATACTTACTTAGAAATCATATACTTCCAGTAATTTTTAAGAAAAAAGATCCCGAATAATTTGGAAATATCAATTTAAAGTTGTAACTTTGTAGTATGGAAAGAAATGAAATAGTAGAATTTTTACTAGAAAAAACTGGCTACTTAAAAGAAGGAGCTAAAAGATTGTCCGAAAAATTAGATGCAGACCCTGAAATTTGTATAGAAGCTTTGAGAGAGGCTAGAAGAATTACTAGAGAAGAAGATAAAGACATTGAAAACTTAGTACTAAAGTCTAAATGGCAAACAGCAGGTGGGGAGTGGAGAGAGTCCTATACTGCTAATAAAAACAAAACCTCTACTGAGTTTAAAGATCTGAAAGATGAGCTTATTAGAGACATCAGAGGATTAAGTCCTTTACAAGTTAAGACTAGACCAAAAAATACAAAAGATCCTGTGGCATTAGAAATATCTATCCCAGACTTTCATTTTGGTAAGATAGATGGTAACTCTATTCAAGAGCAAGCAGATATCTTCGTAGAGGCTATTGTAGAGCTTTATGAGAAGTCAGCAGGTTATGATGTAGAAAAGATAGTAATGCCCATAGGAAATGATTTATTCAACTCTGAGGGTATGAGAGCTTCAACCACTAAAGGTACTCCACAAACAGATAATTCTGATTGGAGAGTTAATTATAGGATAGCTTGGATGTCAATAGTTAAAAGTATTAATTACTTAGCTAACAAGGCTCCTGTAGATATTATAATTGTACCAGGTAATCATGACTTTGAAAGAACTTATTACTTAGGAGAAACACTATCAGCTTATTACTTTAATAACAATAATGTTAAGGTAACTAATAATGGTGAAAGTAGAAATTATTATGTGTATGGTAAAAACCTTATAGGTTATACTCACGGTGACAAGGAAAGACCTAATGAGTTACCTCTTATAATGGCAGTAGAGCAACCATTGTTGTTTGCAAATACTACTACAAGATGTTGGCACCTAGGTCATATACATAAGCATATAAAAGATGAGTATCAAGGAGTTGAAGTAGAATTTCTACCTTCTTTATGTGGAGCAGATGAATGGCATAAAGCTATGGGTTACATAGGTAGTAAAAAAAGAGCTACAGCTTATATCTGGAATAAAGAAACCGGTAAAGAAGGTTTTTTACAAATAAATAAATAATATGGAAAAAATAAATAAATTAATTGATCACATTTTGTTTTTTTTATCAGGAATCGTATTTGCTTTAGTAATAGTATCTCTAATTGGAAATACATCTAAAGTTAGTACTGAAGGAGTTAGTTGGGATATGATAACAACAGATTACATTGAATACTGTAATTACAGTGAAATTAAAGGCTTTATAGGGCATGAAACACAACCTGGACTGTTTGTCATTAAACAAAATTTTGATACTTTAAATATTCAAATAAAACAATAATATTATGAAAATTAGGGAAGCTATTGATAGAGTTCAAAGCCTGTACAGTAAAGGTGCAGCTTCAGATGATACTAGATTAAGTTCTAGACATATATATTCTAAGTTAAAATCTGCAAGAAGTTTTTTATTAAACAGAGAGTTAAATAAAAATAAAAAACTTTCAGAAAGAAATATAGAATATTTAGAATGTATTCCTCTAATCAAAGCTTTACCTTATGAGTGCCCTTGTATACCTAAACTTGGTTGTACTATTCTAAGAACAGAATGTAAAATACCAAAGTTTGTATCTAGTAATCTTGGAGATTATATTACAAGTGTAACATCTATAGATGGTGAATATGCTTTTTCTCCTACAACTTTTGAAGATAAGAAATATAAGGCATACAACAAATATACAAAAGATTCAATTGACTTCTTTACTAAGAATGATTATCTATATGTAACTTCTAAAGAGATTATACCTGCTATAACTTTAGCAGGTATTTTTGATGATACAACAGATTTTAATTGTAACTCTTGTTGTGAGAATAGTGTTGCAGAAGGTTGTGAGGATGTTAGAGATAAAGAGTTTAGAGTTGACTCCTACTTAGCTGAACCTATAATTGAAATGAGTGTAATGGAATTAATAAAATTGTTTAATAGCAGTCCAGAAGATATTGAGAATGATTCTAAGGATAAATAATGACCAAAACTTTAACCCATTTCTATAGGGATTATAGAAAAAAAAATAAAGGTACTCACTATGATATAGATCAAGGTGAGTATAAGCGTTTAGTTAAAATTATACTAAATGAAGTCCTAGAAGAAGTGCAGTCTGGTCATACTTATAAATTCCCCTACAATCTTGGGGAATTTTATATTTATAAAAAAAGGCAAAAAAGGAAACCTATAGATTGGCAGAATACTAAAAAGTTTGGTAAATACATTTATCATTTAAATCTTCATAGTGATGGGTTAATATATAAGTACAAGTGGAATAAGTCTAAAGCTAGATTTATAAATAAAACCATATTTGAATTTAAACCAAGTAGAAATAATGCTAGAAATCTAGCGAAGTTAGCAAAAGCTGATGAATTAAATATTGTAAAAATAAAATGAGTAAGTATAATTTAGTATCAGTAAACAACATACTATCTAAGGGAGTTAGAGAGGGTTTAAATGTAGTAGGAGCATCAGAGGCAGATGCTGTAGAAATGATTGGAGAGGCACTAGAATTTATTGGTGCTTTTGGTCAATACGAAGAAACGGTTACACTACTAGATGTTGTAGACCATAAGGTGGCATTGCCAGAAGATTTAGTAGAAGTAATACAAATGGCTTACACTAAGAGTGTTGTGGACCCTACATTATGTATATCAGATGAGGGTGAAACTTTAGATGAAACTTGTACAACTTGTCCAGAACCAGAAACTCCAGAATGCTGGAATGCTCATAATCAATACTATATACCAGAACAAAGATATTATGATGTAGTAGCCTCATATGGTGTTGTGTCAAATTACAATAGTAATTACTATGATAATTTCCAACCTCTTAAACTAGACAAGTCTAATTTTAGATCTGCTAAAGGTTTACACTGTTTAGATTCAATTAATCTTTATTGTGAATCAGAGGATACTTATTCAATACATAGGGGCTATGTAAACACCTCTTTTCAGACAGGAACTATTGCTCTTGCATATTTACAACAACCTTTGGATGAAGACGGTTACCCAATGATTATAGACGAGATTTCATTTAGAACTGCAGTAGTAGCTTACATTAAAATGAGGATTGCTGACAGTAAGTATTTTAGTAACCCTACACCAGCTAATGGCAGTTTATTAAATACTTATACCTCTGACTGGCAATGGTACTGTAAACAAGCTAAGAATGCACAACTTATGCCTTCTAACTTAGATGAGAGGGAACAACTATATAGAAGTAATATGAGACTAGTTAAAAAAAGAAATTCTTATGGATCATTTTTCTCTGGAACTAACTCACTAGAAAACTTAAATTTTAATACAAATGGCTGAGGGTAAGAACAAAAATAAGAAACAAGTTTCTAATAGTAATATTAATAGTTTTGAATCTGGATTACATTCAGATTTTTCTCCTAATAGACAACCTCAAGGTACTTATAGGTTTGCCCTTAATACTGTCTCTGAGACAACAGAGGGGGATTTAGGATACAGAAGTAACGAACCTTCTAATGAGGCTGTAGCAGCTCTACCAGATGGCTATAAAGTACTAGGGCATGTTTATATTAGTGATGGTGAAGATATTATATTTGCTGTCAATGAAGTTAATGGTACTAGCTTAATAGGTTCTTTAGATAAAAACTCTAAGTTTACTAGTTTAGTAGAATCTGATTGCTTAGGTTTTAGTGTATGTAATGAGATTGAAGCTACATATAGGATAAAGAATGGTTGTGATACTATAGTTTATTTTGTGGACCACTTAAATCCAGATAGAGCTATTAATATAAGTTCTTTAGAAGACTACATAAGAGTAGATTTTGTAGAAGGTACTGATGATCCATTAACTAAATGGAATTGTTCAGAATTTAGCATAGATAGAATAGATAATACTCTTAGTGCTAAATTTATAAAGTACACTGAAAATGGCAGCTTACCTGCAGGAACTTTACAATTAGTTTTAAGACACCTAGATGAGAGTAAGAATGGTGCAGGCTATACTATAGCTACTGAAACTATTCCAATTATAGATGATAGTTATTCTAATGACTATTTTGATATAGATGGTACAATAGCTATGCCTACAAACAAAGCTGCTGAGTTTGAAATTATTGGTATAAATACAAATTATAAGTATTTAGAAATAACTGCTGTAGTAACAACAGCAGGAGTAACATCTTCTTATGTAATTGATGAACTTATAATTACGGACAGTTTAATAAGTTACACTGTACTACATGTAGATAATGTTACTCCTACAGAGTTAGGTGAAATAAATAAAGTAAAAGATATTTTTAGCTCTAAAACTATTACTCAACTTGAGAATAGATTAATTAGAGGTAATATAAAATGTGCAACTAAAGATTATTCTACACTACAAAGTTATGCTAATGATATAACATCTCACTATGAGGTGTACCAGCATGACTCTGAAGATGCAAGTAACTTATCAGTAAAAACAGGAGATTATTATTGGTATAGTAAGTCATATATGCGTGATGAAGTTTATGCATTTGGTATAGTTTATTTATATACTGATAATACATTTTCACCAGTTATGCATATTCCAGGTAGAGCTAAAGATTCCTTTGGTTTTACTAATCAAGGTACACATAGACCTACAGCAACTACAGGTTGGGATACACAACAGTATTCCCTTGTATCCTCTAGTTGGAACCAAACTACAACTATTCCAGATACTGAAGGAGCTCACTTGGGGTTAGTAGCAGGTGATACTGTTGAAAGGTGGAAGGTATATAACACAGCTTATAAAGATTCTACATTAAATCCTGATATATTTTCAGCAGGTCAAATGGCTTATTATGAATCTGAAACAAATTACCCTAATACAGAAGATTGTAATGGTAATTTTATTTATGGTAGTTTAGCTGGGACACCTATTAGGCATCATAAGTTTCCAGACAGCTCATTAGAATTTAATTCTACTGGTAGTAATAAAATCAATGCTTTAGGTATTAAATTTAAAGATGTTGCATTACCACCTGGTACGTATGCTTATAGAATAGTTAAATGTGAAAGAGAAGGTAATGAGACTGTACTTGATAAAGGTATGTCTTTATACACTAAACAGGGTTCAGATGGTACAGATACTTTTAATTTTCAACCATATTTTTTTAATTTATCAGGTCTTTTTAATATCTCTAATCTAGTAAATCGAGGATCTATTCCAGATGGAGCTGAAGCTGGAATAACAGTAACAGATGGAGGGGCAATAGGTAACCATGCTACTATTCAAAGTAAATTATGTTTTCATTCACCATTAACTAAATTTAAAAAACCTTCATTAAATGGCACTTATATAAAATCTGAAAATATTTTCAATTCCCCCAGTTCTGATCCAGTTGCAGAAGGTCCAGCAGCTACTTTAAGTACTTCTAATTATCAATTAACTGGCATAATTGTTGACAATACTGTTCATACCTCTACAATAAATAATAAAATTAATAAAAACAGTTATGTAGGAGATAATTCAGTTTTGCAAGCTGGCATATTAACTAATAAATTTATTAATAATTATTCTGCAGAAACTTTTGCTATAGAATTAGACTCTAACACAAATATGTATGATGGAGCGGATTACTTATATACCCATGCTCAAGGAACAATAACAAATAATGATGGCAGTGTTTTACTAAATTCAAGTTTAACTGGTTACCACGCAATTAAAACTATAAAAGATGTCTATAATAATTTAACTTTATTAAGTTATTATAGTGTATCAAAAGATTGGACTACTACTGATACTACTATTATATTTGGAGGTGACACTTTTATTAATAAATTTCATTTTGTAAATTCATCAAGGTTAGAAACAGATGTAAATAGTTATGTTAATAGAAGTCATGTTTCTTATGATACAGGAGGGGGGGATAAATGGCATCATAACTATGCAACTATAATGTCTTTTTTTACTGAATCTATTATTAATTCAGAATTAAGACATGAGCTTGTTGGAGAAGTATATTATCCAAAAACTTTTGATCCTTCCTATCATTTAAATTGTATACCAGATGGTGGAGGATCTTATAGACCAAACTATTACAATTATAATTTTGATTTTAATAAAGCTAATACAGTAAATTTATTCTTACCTTTATCTAATAGTTATAAATATTGCTCAGAATGTGAATGTGAATTTCCTAATAGAGTAATGTACTCAGAACAATCTTTTCAGGAAGAACTGCAAGACAGGTACTTAGAATTTAAAACAAATAACTATAGAGATATAATGCCTAATAGAGGGGCTATAACTAAGGTTTCTAATTTTAATAATCAGTTATTAATTGATTGTGAAGAATCTAGATTTTATTTACCTTCTACTAGTCAAGCTATTCAAGCTTCAGGTGAGGAGGTCTACATAGGTACAGGAGAGTTCTTCTCAGTACCTGTTAAAGAGATCATGTATTCTGATACAGGTTATATGGGTAATCAGTCTCAACGTGCCTCTAATATTACAGAGCATGGTATATTTTCTTTAGATGCTAAGGATGGTAAAGTGTTCTTATATAGAGGACAAGGTAATCCAGATATAACTGGTGGATATAGTAATTGGTTTGAAGAAAACTTACCATTAAAATTAGAGAGTGAGTACGAAGATATATTAGGAATAGAATTCCCTTGTAGAGATAACCCTGCAAATAATGTTGGTTTTGTATCTGGGTATGATACTAGATATGATAGATGGTTACTAACTAAGCATGACTTTAGTTTAACTGAAAAAGGTAGAACAGCTTTAGATACTAATGGTCCACCAAGATTTGAAACATTAACATTTGAAGATGGTAATTGGTATTTAACTAAATTTATAACACCAAGTAATAGTCCTAAGATATTAATAAATACTAAGGATTATCCAGATTACTTTGAGAACTGTAGTTGGACTATGAGTTATTCTGTAAAGGATCAATCTTGGACTAGCTTTCATAGTTACATACCTAATCATTACATAGGAAGTAAGACTAAGTTTTATGCTACTATTAAAGATGATGTTAATATATGGAGATATAATAAGAAATTTGAATATCAAACTTTCTTTGGAGTTCAATATCCTCACATAATAGAATTAGTATCAACTAAGAATCCTTTAGAAACTAGTATATTTAATACTATTAAGTTTCATACACAAGCCCAACAATGGGACCCTGTTAATAAATACTTTATAGATAAAAGAAATATTACATTTGATAAAGCTAACTTATATAACAGTTATCAATCTTCTGGAGATATAGCCTTACTGGCTAAGAGGGAACAGAACCACTTGGGAAGAGATCAAGAAGTTTGGCATCAACAAGCACTCTTAGATATTAATGAAAAGGAGTATAGCTTTAATGAATTCAGAGACTTAGTAGAAAATAGAGATATACCTTTGTTTACAAAAGATTGGGCTGTAAGTAATTATAGAAACAATTACTATATTGACAAGGTTCTAAATTCTACATCAATAAACTTAAACAAAAACTGGTGGGAACAGGAGGTATTCAGGGATAAGTACTTGGTAATACGACTTTTTTTCACTACCTTTGTAAATACTAAGTTAATAACTAACTTCAATGTTACAGAGAAAAACTACACAGAATCATAATTATGAAATCTAAAAAGAAATATAATAGAAATAAAAAAGCTTCACCTTACACTTTATCTAAATATATGGCTGGAGGTACAAGCATATTTGATAGTTTTCCTGAAGGAGGGGATACTACTTTAGAATTACCTAGTGAAGAGGGGGGTGTAGAAATGCCTTACCAAATGTTAGGTAATATGGCAGCTGAGGGTGTAGATGCTATTGTACCTAATCAAGAAATGTATGGACAAGAGCTACCTTCACAAGGTAAAGCTGTAGGTATGGGTGCTTTAAAAGGTGCAGGTACTGGTGCTAAAATTGGTAGTGTAGTTAATCCAGGTATTGGTACAGCTGTTGGTGCAGTTGCTGGAGCTATTGTAGGTGGCATTGGAGGTAGTATTAAAAATAAGAAAGTATCTAAAGGTATTCAAGATCAAATATCTGCTATACCAGCTAATCAATCTATGAATCCTTATGGGGTTCCTAGTTTTGAAGATGGGGGTATGGTTAATAACCCTCTTATAAATATAGAGAAAGGCGAACTTAATGTTGATTTAAAATCAGGTAGTGTATTAGATGATTATGATACTCCTAGATATAAGTCTCATTCTAAGGGTAAAAATAAAGAACATGCTGGAAACTTTGTAGAATCTACAGAGAATGGTGTTGTAATACCTAAGAAATGGAGAGAAGAGTATTTAAGTAATAAAGATGCAAGACAAGGTATTATTAGGGATGTTCTTAATAAGCAAATTGATAGAGAACTTTATGGTAAAGATGCTAATGGTAATGCTAAGTCTTTTGCTAAAATGAAAGAAGGTGGTATACAACAATACTTATATGGAGGTGGAGATCCTTTAAAAGAACATGAAGACAATTTAAAAGGTTTTAATCCACAAGGTAATCCTTCTGATATGTTTGATTCTGATTTTGGTACACGTGATATAGATAGTCTATTAGATCCAATACCTAATTTTCCTTTTCAAAATATAGATTACAGTAAGCCCGGTAATTATGTTGAAAATAATCCTAGTAGAGTATCACCTGGAGCTAATAAAGATTTAGCTGCTGGCTTATCTTGGACTTACGGAAATAATTCTTTAATAGGTAACCCTCAAGCAGGACCAACATCTCAAAAAAAGAGTGATGATAGTATGTGGACTACAGGAAATACAATAGGTGCTATTGGTAATGTTGTAGGAGGCTTAGGGCCTTTGGCTATGACCTTAGCTAATGGTATGGATAGAGATGAAACTAATGAGTTTGCAAATGTAGAAGGAGCAGCTATTAATGAATTATCTGGAATATATGGTAGAGGTAAAGAAAATACTTTTGCTAATATAAGAAGACAAAGTAATATAGCATCTAATATGAATAGTAATAGAACTAGTTCTTTTGCATCAAGACTATCTAATGAGCAAAACATTGCTGACAATACACAAAGAAATTTAGGCACAACTGGTTTAGGTTACGATACTAATGAAGCATCTACTACTTCTCAATTAAGAATGCAAGGAGATATACAAGATGCAAACGGTAGACAAGATAGATTAAATAGATTAGATCAAAATAGAGATAACTTTTATAGTAACCTTTCTGACAATGCAAGTAACATGGGTGATATGACACAAGGTTTTGGTAAGAATTTAAATCAAAATACATCAAATGAAGCTAAGTTAAAAGTATTACAGCAAATATCTATGGATTTCACTATGGGTGCTGATGGTAAGTATTATTTCAAAGGAAAAGAATTTAAAATATAATGAGTAGATTTTATAAAACCAGTAGAGGGACACCAATAGATTGGGCATATGATATGCCTTTTCAAGAAATGTATCAAGGATTAGCTGCTAAACAAATGCAACAGGATTCTGAAGTTGCAACAACAAAAGAATGGAAAGCTCAAGGTCAAAAATTACAATCTTTAACTGCTGATAATGATCAAGCTGAAGGTATTATGAAATGGATAGATGATTCTGCAGATAAATTTAGTAATATGGATTTAACTGATAGAGTTAATAGAAATGAAGTTCGTGATTTTTCCAGAGAAGTTTCTAAAACTTTTTCACAATATGGTGCTGCAGGTAATATACAAGCTAATCATGATGCTAGAGCTGCTAGATACAAAGAATTAAAAGAAGTGCATAAAGATAATCCTATGATGGTTGAAAAAGCTATGAGGGATTTTGATGCTCAATACGAAGGTGTTGGAGGTCAAGAAAGATATGGAGCTGATTATAAAGGGTATGGTTCAAGAGGAATAGCTAAATATCAAAATTTGGCTAAACAATCTAGGACTGCAATATTAGAAGCTGAAGATGATATAAGACATGATAAATGGACTGCTGCAATGCAACCTTATTTTGTAAATAAAGACGAATATCATAAAATGAAAAAACCTGAAAGAATGGCTAGAGTAATGGACAGTGTATTATCTGAAGGTGCAAATCAAGATTATATCCAAGATGCAGTAGCTTTTGGTTATGAATCTGGCCTTACTGCAGAATCTTATAATGCTCCAATGTATATACAAGAGCCTGCTGTAGATGAGAATGGTAAACCTATTTTAAATAAAGAAACTGGTGAACAAGAAATGACTACCCAGTTAAACCCTAAAAGCTATAAAGCTAAATTATTTAGTGAGGCTTATGCTTCAACAGGTAGAGAAGATCGTGTATTTTCTGAAAATAAAAATAATAGTTTATATAATCAACAAGCAGCTTTAAGGGCTAAAAAAGCAATGTTAGATGAATTATTTACCCCATTATTAAATGAATCAACTGATTTTGCATCTAAAAGGGAAGAAATTGGTTTGACTAATTTTAATTCAATTGTACATAATGCAAATGGTACAATTACATATAAAAGAGTAAATAAAGTGTATAAAGGTATGGATGAAGATGGGAATCCTACATATGATATAAATCATGTTCCACATACTGTAGGAGGTACAACCGGTCTTGAAGGGAACATATATATGTTAGATGAAGGTATGCAATCAATTGGAATAAAATATCTTAATGACATGGGTTATACTGGTGATAAAACATCTGGAAAAGCTTTTAATTTAGCACTAGAAGGCATTACAATTTATAATAATTATTTAAAAAGTAATGGGTTACATGCTAATAAAAAAGTAGATTTACCAGAAGAACTAAGACCTCAAGTTACTAAAGCTATGTTTGGTGATGGTAGTTTAGGAGGTTACTTTAATGACAAAGAATTTGTTATGTATAAAGAAATGGGAGACGGTAGCTTAGTTAAATGGAATGGTGATACAGAAGAAATTCTTGATGCAACTTCTGTAAGTGATCAATCTGATTATAGTCCAGTAGTGTACGCTTATAATACTGAAGGTTCAGCTTCAGATGAATTTATAGGAGGCATGAAAGTTAAAATTTCTAGTAAAGCAGGAGGTCATAAATTTGTATTAGTTAGTCAAGCTACAGATCAAATGCAACAAGATTTAAAACCAACTGCTCAATTTAATAACATAGTACAAACAGGTCTAGGTATTATAGGAGATGGTAATAGTGGTTTAAGAGTTGAAACTTTTGTTAATAAAGATAAAAAAGTTGAAACTAGAATTTTTGAATACACAAAAATTGATGGTGTTATTGAAGAAACTCCTTCTAAAATGACAATAGGAGAGTTGCAATCAGAAATAAAAAGATACCAAATATCTGTATTAAGTAAAGATGTTAAAAATACTGCAATAAGAGGTAGTAAAAGTAATATATTACAGTTTATAAATAATTAATTATGCCAGAAAAAAGTACATACTCATTAGAAGATTTTAATAAACTAGCAGGAACTAATTTTACTAATGAAATTACCCCAGAAACTGCACAAAAATCTGTAGGTGAAGCAGGTAAATATAAAGGTCATTTAGTTTCTGCAGGAGATGATAATGTTTATAGTAGTGGTAATATGGAAGACTTGCAAGCAAGATTTCAAACTACTGGTGAAATATGGTCTAAGGGTTCTAAAAAGTTTGTATCTCAAATAGGTACAGGAGTAGTTGGTAATATTGTTAATTTATTTTATGGCACAGGTTCCATGATTAAAAATCAAAGTTTTAATAAATTTTTTGATAATGATTTAACTCAAGCTTTAGATTCATGGGATGATGGTATGAGAGAAAAGTATCAAAATTTTAATACTGAACAAGAACAAAATAGAGCTTGGTATAAAAATATGGGTACTGCTAATTTCTGGGCAGATGATTTTTTAGGAGGTATGGCATTTACAATATCTGCTGTATTATCTGAAATAGCTATGACTGCAGCTACAGCAGCAACATTTGGTGCTACTAGTGGGCTTCAAGCAGGTATGACAGCTAGAATTTTAGCTAAAGCAGCTAGAGGAGTTAGTGCTATGAATAAAGCCAATAAAGCTAAAACTGGTATTTCAGCAATTTCTTCTGCAAGGTCAGCTATTAATATTGCTAATCGGATAGATAAAACTGCTTTATTTACTAGAAGACTTATAACTGGTGCAGGTTATGAAGCAGGTGTTGAGGCTAGAGGATTTAAAGATGAAGCTTGGGCAGATATGTTAAAAGGTATAGAAGGTATTGATTCAAAAGAACAGTTAAAGGGATCTAATCCTGAATTATATAACACAATGGAAGATGCTATTAATAGTGCTTCTAATTGGGTGTTTGCAGGTAATACTGCAATTGTTGGTTTATCTAATTTTGTAACTTTACCTAAAACATTTGGTAAAGGTTTATTTAAATCTAATGCAATAAGTTCTGCATTAGGGTCTCCTACTAGACTTAGTGGGAAAGAGGGTGCACGTACTTTAGCATTTAAAAATTGGAATAAGCTACAAAAAGGCTCTTATTATGGTAAAGAAATTTTAAAAAGACCTCTAACTGAAGGTTTATTTGAAGAAGGTGGTCAAGGATTTGTTAAACACACAGGTCTTGAGTATGTATCTAATAAATACAATCCAGAAGGTGTAGCTAATAGTTATGACCTTATAGATGCAATGCATGATTCTTTTGGTGAAACTTATGGAAGTTCTTTTGATAATGAATTTTGGAAAGAAGTTGGCATAGGAATGATAATAGGTTCATTAGGATCCCCTACATTTAACTTTAAAAGTGGTGCTAAGGGTATGTGGCAGGGTTCTCTAGTTGGAGCTGTAACTGACGCTAATGATAAAATAAATATTGCAGAAAAATTACTAGCAGTTGCTAATGCCAATCCTGGTATGAGTAAGTTAGCTATTATGCAAAAGCAAGCTAATTTAGTACATGCAACTAACAAAGAAATGTATGAAGCTCATAATAAGAAAGATTTCTACAGAGGAAAGAATGCGGAATCTCAAGAGTTTTACAACATGGTTGCTAATAGGTACAAATTAGGAGTGTCTGACCAGATGCTTGAAGAAACTATAGCAGAAGTTAAAGCTATGCCTATTGAAGAATTTGCGGAAACTTTTGGTTATGAAGGTAACATGACTACAGAAGAATTACAAGCCCGTAAGAAAGAAGTTATAGAAACTGCTACAGATAATACCAATCGAGCTGTTAAGTCTATTAGAGGGATGGAAAAGACTATACAGGACTATTCTTTTGTTACTGATGCTGGTACATTAAATCATACTGAACTTATTGAAGCTCTTGCTTACAATGACTATATGGTCGGGGATTTAGATAGTAGAGAAATGTCACTTGCTGATAAAGTGTCAGAAAGACTAAATGTGGATGCCAGAACACTTATAGCTATTCGTAATGAGAATCAAAGTGTTAGAATGACTAAACAATGGATTCAAAACTTTAAGAACCAACATTCTGAATTAAAAGAAGCTGAAGCTGAACTTAAAGATGCTGAAGATATAGAAGCTAATTCATCAGAAATTGAGATATTAAGAAAAAAAGTTAACAGACAAAGAAGTAGATACTATAGAGCTCTTAAAACAGAACACACTAAAAGAAAAGATACTGTACATAAGGGTAAAAAATATGATAGAGATTTTGAATCTTTTAAAGAATTAGTAGAAAGTACTACAGAATTACAAGACAAAATAAACCAATTGTATGTAGATAAACCTGCTAGAGCTAAAGATACTGAAAATATGTTGAATGATTTATCTAAAATGGCAACTCAAAGGGAGGCTTATGTAGAGGATATGTCAACATTATTGTCTGTAGATGGTTATAAAGTATTTAATAGAGAATTAGATTCTATTAGAGAAGCATCTATAAAAGATTCTAGAATTAATCTTTATAATAAGCTTAAAGATACTGTTGCTAGTAGTAAAGATTTAAGTAAAGAACAAATAGAAAAAATAATATCAAATATAGAAGAGCAGTCCAAAAAAGAAGAAGAATTAGATAGCCCTACAATGGAGACTCCAAGTAAAGATGAGTATCTAAATACTGTAATATCAAAAGTAAATGAATTTAATAAAAATTCTAATACACTAGCTGAGTTTCAAATATTTAAAGAATACTTAGTTAGTGTAAAAACAACTTTAGAGGGTAAAATGGCTAACATGCAAGATACTACTGAAGCATCTCAAGTTAAGCTTATAGATTATACTAATATTACTAATCAAGTTCTAGAAACTGAGAAATATGTCGATGGTAAAATAACGCTATTAAAAGAATCTGAAAAATCTAAAAATTATAAAGGGTTTAATAATGTGTTAAATTCTGTGAATTCTTTTGTTAGGTTTATAAATAAAGATGAAGATGGTAAAGAGATAGATTTAGGAACAGCTTTAGAGGGTCGCCAATGGCAAGAAATTAAGAGTGGGTTGCGTATTGAAGTAAAGAAATGGGGCAACACTAAAGGCCCTTCTAAGCCTACAAATACTGATGGGAGTGTAATGGATACCCCCATAGAAATAGAATCCGCATATATCAATGATAGTGGGTCTTACGCTATTAGGGTGTATGTTGGAGATACCTTAATAGGGGCTTTAACTTCACCTAATAAGTTTATCTTAGATGGTAAGCCAATAGATTTAAGTGATCCTCAAAATACTAAACTATTAAATAGTAAATTCACTGCTGAAGAAATTTCAAAACTTAACTATTATAAAACTAGTTATGAAAACTTATTACAGAGCCAACTTAGTGGGGATAGAATTGGATTTGATAAAATATCTCAAGTAATTGATTTTAAACTTTTCCTTAAAGAATTAAAATATATACCTAAAGGTACAGGCAGGAAAACTGTTAAGGACTCTAAATATAAAGTAACTTTAGGAGGTGAGGAAGGTTATTTAATACTTAATAAATTAGGTAATACCGTCTTTGTTACTGAAGATGGGGAAAAAACATTAAGTTCTAAATCAAATAGGCAAATGTACTCAGACTCTAGGTTAATCTTACAAAGTATGAGTTTAAGTGCAGCTGAGATATATTCTAAAACTAATCACTCCCACCATTTAGTAATACCTAGAGGTGAAGGGGATTTTGGTTTAATAGGATTAGATTATCCTACTGAACAAGATGAAACTATGTCTGATGAGGCTCTAACAACAGCATACAGTGAAGCCTTAAAAGACTTTAATAGCTGGTCAACTGATAAGAATAATAAAAATGCTAAGACTCAATCTAATAAGATAAGTGATAAGTCTATTTATAATGTACCTATTACAATTACAGTTACTAGAAAAGGGTCTATTACTCCAATTGGATTAGATATATCATTACCTTTACTTAGAAATAAAAAGAAGGATGGCACTTGGGGACCAGCTACCATGTTTGGTAATGCTAAAGTATCGGGGCCTACTAGAAACCTGTATGGGTTATTCCTAGGATTAAGGTATGATGAAAATTTTGATAACTTAAAAATTAAAATTAATGAGAAATTTTCAGAAGATTTTACTGTTGAGAACTTAAAAAAGTGGATTAATAAGAAATTACATGAATCCTTAAATAAGTCTAAGAAAGATGAAGCTACAGAAGACTTAATTAGAATACTTACTGAAAATGGTAAACACCCTGCAAGTAATGTTACAGTGTCTAATATTTTTCCAAAATCAATTTCAGAATTTAAAGGGGACTTAGAGTTAGCTGCAGAGCCTACCAGTCCCGCTATTATAGTACAACCATCAACATTAATGGACGAAGTACCTGATGACTTTATAGTTAAGGAGCAACCTGTTACTAAAAAGGCACCAGTACAACCCACAACGCCATCTCCTATACCTACAGGGGAGAGTGCCACTATGAGTTGGGAGATAAAAACAGATACTTCTAGGGGTATACCTATGCCCCACTCAGAGGGTGTGGAGGCATTTTTACAATCACGTGGTTTGGATTATCTATCTAATGTGGCTATACTAAATACTAGTTATGCTCAACAATTTATTGCTAAACTTAAAAAAGAATTTACTAATCCAGACTTCCAAACCGCTGAATACCATGCGTGGTTAGGAGCTTTAACTGATGAGCCTAGTGACAGTAATAACGAAAATGGGGATGAACAATTCTCTACTAGGTCTTACAAAGGGGATGTTATATCTTTAGATGAGATTAAAGCATTATTAAAAGATATATTACCAGAAAGTGTAAAGGTTGAAGAATTATCGACAATTGTAAATAACTTACAAGCTAATGGTGAAGTGTTTGGTGTCTTTATGAATAACATAATATACTTAGATGCTAATAAGGCTACTAAAGGTTTAGCTTACCATGAGGCATTTCACTCAGTATTTAGAACGCTGTTTACTGCCACAGAAAGGACTGAAATACTAAAACTTGCTGAAAAAGAATTTGGTAAACCTACTAAAAAAGATAGAGATGAGTTGCAGAATTTTTCAGGTAAGTATAAGACTTATAGTGTAAAAAAATTAAATGAATTATGGTTAGAAGAGAAGTTAGCAGATAAATTTGCCACACATAAGCCTACAAATAAATCTTGGTTTTCAAGAATTTTTAATAAAATAAAGAAATGGTTAGGATTATCTAAATCATCAGATTTAAGTTTAATATTTGATAACATTTATGAGGGTAAATTTAAAAGCAGGTTTGTAAATAAAACTCCTTTTAATAATAGCCCAGCATTTACAATACTGAAGACTGATAAAAACCAATCCCTATCCGCAAGAGAATCCGAGATTTTAATTTCACAAATATACTTAAAGACTTTAAAAAACACCAGTAATTCTAATGTAGAAGATAAGATTTTAGAGGCCCTGAAAGAGGTTAAAGCACAATTTAATATAACTAAATTTGGGCACAACTATGCCGCAGGACTGAAAGCGAGTAGGCTGTTTTTTGCATTAACTGGTAGAGGTTTACTACAAAATGAGCAGAGTATTCTTGATGCTGTTACAACTAGAATAGGTACTTATAATTTTACAAATAAAACTATTACTGAAAAAGAAGAAGAGTTAGAGTCTAATGATGAGACTCCAGAAAGAATATTTGAGGAGGATTTGGGTAATTTTAGGGGTATAAAGTCCTTATCAGAGCGTATTAGGAATTATATAACTAACACCTACTACTATTCAGATTTCTTAGGATTAGGTCTAACAGGAGACGAATTAAAATCTAATGAATGGAGAGTAAGTGTAGAGTATGATAAAGTTTATGATGCCTTAATAAGAGGTTTAGCTGATGTAAAACCATCTGATATAATGGGTAGAATTTATCACTTAGGTCAGTATAATCCACAGATTAAATTATTCTTTGATAAATTAGTTGTGGATATTCACAGTGAGCTTGGCATTAAAGAGGAGTACTCTTCTAGTAAAAAACTAGACTACAGTAATAGTAGCTTATTTAGGGAATTAATTACTAACTTTGACAACACTAAAGTTAACTTTATGTCCTCTACATTTGACCCTAAGAGGGGTGTGTACAGGATATTTAATACAAATACTAAGGATATTGATGAACAGCAGGTGTCTTCTTGGTCTAATTTATTTCAAAACATTAGAACTACTAGTAACATAAAAGAAACTTCTGTAGATATTACAACAGATTTATTTCAAAAATACTATCCTTCTAAAGGAATACAAAGCATAGGACAACTGTTTGAAAATATAGATGAGAATGTAAAGTATATTCAAGCATTTTTAGCGGCTAAAGTAGGATTAACCCTTAGTACTGAGTATATAAAGTGGTCTATTATAAAAGACAATTTTACGTCTACAGAGACTACTACAGTAAATGGACATGTGGTTGAAGAATCATTGACAGGTTTAATAGAGTTTTATAAAGATTTAGGTGATACAAATATCAATAAATTACTAGAACTAGTGAGTCTATATGAGACTTTTAAGGATTCTGGTAATAGTTTAGATGAAGATATTGAAGGGCAAAACCTATTGTTTGGATTATTACCTCAAATATTGAATGGATCACCTGAGAATGCTAACCCTTTTAGTTCAAAAAGTGATGAAATTAATGATGAAGGTGGAGTTCAAAGTGGAAAAGGGGCAGTAACAAGATTTAAAGCTGTTGCTCGTGCTAATGGAGTGTTTGATCACACTATATCTTCTACTACTTTTAGGAATAATGGCGGTAACTTAATTACAGATAAAGTTAAAAACTCTTTTTATACTGATATGTATAAAATGTTTAAAACTCAAGATTTTAAATCATTCTTTAAGGAAGTTAAGCAGGGTGATAAGAATTATGAAGATTGGGCAGAACTGCTGAGTAATAATAATATAGAGTATACTGATACATTTAATAGATTATATTTTGAAGCTATAAAAAATAACCCATTACTTACAGAGAATATTGAAGATTTGTTTAATAGTAAACAAGTTGTTAATATTATAGGAGGACTAAGAGAGACTGTATTTAAGAAAGATGGTACGATTAATACTCTTAAAGATTTTAAGGATGGTAAAGATTTTAAAAACCTAAGTTCACTAGATAAGGTATTGTTTAGTATGATAGCTTTCACTAAGCAGACTTCTTTTGAAGATAAAAATTATGGACTATTTACTATAGAAGTTAATGAAGCAAAAAATATAAATTACTTATTGAACTTACCAGTAAATGACTACACGCTAAAAGGAGGTCCTAATAATAAATTTATGGATAACTACTATAAATTATTTTTAACTGAGTATAATATTATAAAAGAAACAAAAAAGGGTTTAGATGTTGTTATTAAAGGTTTCAATGATAGTGAAGAGGGTAGAGGACATAAGTTCTTTAAATTTGACTTCCTATCTGATGAGTTAAAACAAGGCCTACTTTCTGAAGAGAATATAACACCTGAACTTGAAGCAGCTGTTATAGGAGAGCTAAGAGGAAATATAAATACACAACTAAAAGAATTCACTTCATTATTAGTAAGTGAAAAGTTAGTTGATAGTATACCTTTAACATTCTTTAATGGTGGTAAGAGAAAAAATGGAATAGATAGAAATGAAATAACAAACTTTGTTTTAAATGATTTTATAAATAGTTTCTCTTATTCAGATTTAGTTAATGGATCAGATATGGTAGGCCATAAGAGTCTATCTGATATTGTTAAAAGAAATGGTGGTAAGGTCGCATATGGTTCTTCTTTAGGTGAAGGTACTACTAGAATATCAGTTATACCTGATTATAGTATAGAGGGCCTACATGGTACTATAGCAGAAGCAGGAGATGGACAGTCTTACAGTACTGCTATGTGGAGGATGAATACCTACTTAAAAGGTTTAGGTAAGTACAGAAAGGAGCTAGATGGTATTTATGATACTAGTACGGGCATCCCTTTATCTGATAAGATACTGATAGGTATACCTCTTAATAAAAAGGAATACAGTATACTATCAAATCATAATGTGCTATTCAATTCACTAAAGTTAGTTGGCAGGGATGCCCAAACTTATTGGAAAACATCTGTACACACTATTAGTAGGTCTGATGTATCTGATTTGAAGCCTAATGATTATGAAAATGCTTATAATATAATATCCTTAATAAAAGAAAAAATTAATGAAAAAAAGAATGATGTGGATTTGACTGCATTATATATGGATTTACATAAACTTTATACTGCTAAACCCCATAGAGAAGGTATGCATAAAATGCTAAATAGTATGGAGTTACAAGGTAAAGACATTACAGCCTTTGAATCCTCAATTAAAACATCATCTATTGAAAATGTAGATATGTCTAATAGGTTCATCAGAGAGCAGGTTAATACTGATGGTTTTAAAAATGAAATTATTGATGGCACTCAAATGATGCAACTCATATGGTCAGAGCAGTCTGAACAGAAGAGTGAATTAGTAGGTTTGTACAAGCATTTTGTTAGAAAAAGAATACAAGAAGGTTATAATATACTTGAAAATACTATCTTTGAAAAAACTTTCGATGGTAAAACAGGTAAGCCTTTGTATGATAAGCTCTTCAAAGAATTTAAAAGTACAATATCCTCTTCATTGGATGATCCTTATATGTCACAACTATTTGAATTAGATGAAAAAGGGCAACCCCTTTATGATCCTAATTATGCTGCGGTTGTTTCTAAGTTTGAATCTATGTTTTTATCTTATGTAAGTAAGCATGCCTTTAAGTTTAAGTCTAAAGGAAGGAAATATACATTAGTGGCTAATTATGGTTATAAGGTTAAAATAGATGCTAATGATAATGTAATACCTACTGATAAGTCAGATAAAGGTGTAGGGTCTAGGTATTTAAAGTATGATAGTAATACTGGTATAGCAGAAGTAATTATCTCAAAGTATGCAGTAAAAGATCATTTAGATTTAATTAAAAAAAATGATGGCATATTGCCAGACTCTCTTGCATTACAACTTGGATTCAGAATACCTACTCAAGACAATGGCTCAATAGTAAAATTAAAAGTAGTGGACCTGATAGATGGGGCTTATGGTAATACTATAATTATACCTTCAGAAATAAATGAAATATCAGGTTCGGATTTTGATATTGATAGTTTGTATGCTAAAATATATAATCTAACTAGTAGTGGGGTTAAATTTGGTGATTATAAGACTATTAAAAGTGAAGGTGCTGCAATTAAAATAGCTCTTGATGAAATTAAAGATAGTAAATATATTAAAGATATTATTAAAGATGTAGTATTAAAAAATAATGCAGAATTTAGAAATGCTTTAACTGTGGATTCTCAAGGAGAGAATAAATTAGATGTTGATGGATTACTACATGATATGCTGGCTAAATCTAATGAATTATTAAAAGTTGTTAATGATAAATATTCAGAATTAGGTATTTTAAATGCAATACAATTTAAAAAGAGTACATACTTTGATGCATTCAAAAAACAAAGGGATGGTGATAAGTGGGCTGATACCTTAACTAGAGAGGAATTAGAAAACTCTATGCTAGATGTTCAAATGGATTTAGCATTTAATGAGTTTGCTACTGAAACTGTAGAAAGAGAGCCTATTACAAAGGTATATGCAGAGCTTTTAGAAGAAGGTATAGATCTTGATGATGGTATTACAGGTGTACATGATATGACTTCTAAATACAAAGCATTTAAAGCAAATGATGCAGGTAAGGGTGGTATAGGCCCAATGGCTCTATTTAATACTGCTTATCAAGTTATGAGGGATGCTAATGTTAAGTTCACTCAAGAGGTTAAAGAGACTATAGAAACAGTTGTAGGTCCTAAAATTAATAAAAAGATTATACCTTTAGAAGTGTTTCCAGGTAAAAGTTCTTTTACAAAAGATAGAACAGATGATGGAGAAAGAATAAATAAACTAATAGCTTCATTCATAACAGCTTATACAGATAATAATAAGTTTTATGACTCCGAAAGAATGGGTATTGACACCAACTTAGTCACATCTGCCGCTATATTATTCTCTACAGGCGTACCACTAAAAGATACAATTACATTTTTCTCACAAGATTCAATACAGTTTTGGAAGGCTGAAAGAAATAGAGGTAATTGGCCTAAAGCGGATGAAACATTAGATTACTTGAAGGCTAAAGCAAAGAGATTTGGGTTCTCTACACAGGCTGTTGACACTGCTTTTAAAAGCGAAAAGATGTTTGATTTAAATTCAGAAAATTTAATTAAATCTCTGAAGTTAGGTAAAAATGGGTATAGAGGTAGTAACCAGCCACTAAACATTGTTATAGATGAAGAAACTGGTGTGGAATTTGATGAAACAAAAGATGTGATTATAGATAAAATAGCAGTATCTAAAGAATTAAAAGCATGGGTTGATATCAATAAAGCAGCTTTAGGTTATTTTGATAACATTCAAGTTGTTGCAAAAGAAATTAGAGATTTCTCTAAAATTACAGCACTACTTAAAGGCGTTAAAAAGACTACTGCAAATGTAGAATCTATTGTAGAGTCCGCCAAGAAACTAGGAGTTACTGTAACTAAGACAGATAATTTATTTAAATTAGATAAAGTTAAAACTTCAGTAAATTGGTTTAATGTAATTAATAAGTCAAGGTATATTGAGGAGAACTTGGTGAATTTATTTAAACTTAGAAGTAAGGTACTTAATCAATTTCTTATTAGTTATACTAAGGGCGGTAGAGATATACTAGACTCCACAGTGAAAAATACTAAAGAAGATAGATATAGTAATGAGGATACTTATAAGAAGATGTTAGGAGACTTTAATAGTTTCTTACAACTAAGAGCTTATTTGTATAAAGGTAAAGGAAAACTTAAATATGATTTTAATGAGGATTTATTTAATACAGATTTCTTTGATACATTTGGTAAAATAGTAGGTGAAACTACTAATCCAGATAGTGACTTATATAATAATAGGCTTCTGACTCAAATAAGAAAAAGGCACTACCCTTTTGGAGAAAATTCAATCTATTCTGGTAAAGTAATTACTTGGGGTGAAATTAATACAAACTCTAAACGTGATGCAGACAGTACTATAGAACTACTAGAAGGCTTTAATAATTTATTACAGTCTACTAATCCAGATGCTAAAAAACTTGCAGGACTTATGTTTAAGCAAATAGCGGTTAAAGATAATTTTAAATTTAAAAACAACAGTTTAATCAGGTTAATTGAATTAAAATACTTAAAAACTAATTTACTGGATTTACTTCCCACTATAAAAAGTACCTTAGAAAAAGGTAAAGATGAGGATTATCAAGAATTGTTTGGTATGAGCTTATCTAATCTTAGAGATGAATTTATTAGAACATACTCTAGAAATGTCGCTAATTATAAAGAAGTTCGTAATGTATTTCAAGATGATTTTAATATTTCTAGTTCTGATTTAAATTTAGAAGGTTTTGAAGAATCAGGTAAGGAAGAGGACTTCAAACCTAGTAGCATAGAGGAGGCATTAAAAACAGCTCTAGTAACAACTACAAAAGGACCTTCAGGTAATGTAGATGCAATATATTTTAATGCTAGGATTAATAAAAATGTTAAAAGGAATGTTAATAAGCTAAAAAGTTTAGGCCTTTTTAATACTTCATTTACTCCAATTAGAGCAGGCAGTAAAAGTGTAAAGTTACAACTAGAATTTCCAAGAGTAATTAGAGTAGGGGATTTCTTATATGAAATACAATTACCTAATAACACTATATCAGATATTTATAAAGGATATAGTGCTAACTATAAAGTAGTTAATCCTGTGGGAAATTCTATGATTAGTCCTTATGCCTTTTATCTAGAACAACATGATGCTGCTTTTTCTGAAATAAAAATGAAACCAGTTGATGATGATAGTTTAGATATGCAAGCACAAAAAGACCTGCAAGACCTTCAAAATGGTTATGCAGAAGGTGGTTTTGATTTAATGGCTATGCAGAGTTTAGGGAAATCTATACAAGAAGCATCAGATTTATTAGTTAAGTGGAATAAAGAGGGTGACGGAGTACCATTAGGGGATTTTATCGCTAAGGAGTTAGGATTAGATTTAAGTGAAGATGAGGATAGCGAATTAAATTCTATAAAAATAGATTTAGATTTCAAAGTAACTACAGAAAGAATTGAAGATATCAAAGCTTTAACTTTATTATCACAAAAGTTATTAGATAAATTTAAAGGGTTTGTAAAAGAGGTAGTAATTACTGACAAGATAGAGGGTAAAGGTATGTACAGTAAAGGTATTGTATACTTGAACCCCAATAAGGTGACGCAGGATACTCCTTTTCATGAGTTTGCCCACCCTTTTGTAGCTGCTATAAGAGAAGACAACCCTAAACTATATGATAAACTTTATGAGGCTTTAAAAAGTAGCCAACAAGGTCAAGATATTATTAAAAAAATAAATGATGCATACTCATATAAAAATGAGTACATGTTTAAAGATGAAGTAATTGTTACAGCTCTAGGTATTAATGCTGCTACTATAGGAGATAAAGGATTTCAAGCTTACAAGGACACCTTCTGGGAGAAACTTAGAGGTTTCCTCAAGAAGTTATTTTCTAACCCTTTCAGTGCAGTTATAGTGTCTCAAATTGACAGTAGTACTACTTTAAAAGAATTAGGATTAATGATGTTATCTGATAATTTAATTAAACGTGATTTAGTACAATCTGAGGCAGGGAGTGTGTATCCAAAAGAGATTGCATTTGAAAAAGTCAAAGAGATTAATAGAAAATTAAGTAGAATAGCTGTTATAGCTACTCATCATTCAGATGGTCAATATAAGATTCACTCAGTTCTAAGTAAAAATGTTATAGAGATTATTAAAGAATTAGAGGAATGTCAATAAAAATATATTATATTTGTAATAATGAAGAATTGTAAAAAACAAATTATACGGAATGATAAAGGAGAAATAGTTAAAGTATTAGCTTCAGAAGATATTAATAATAAAAATAATTCTACAACTTTAACTTCTGAACAATCTAAAAACATTCAAGACCTAAAAGATATAGAACCAGCTTATGCTAAAGGTACTAATGAGCAAGTGCAAGCATTTATAGAAAAATTAGATTTAGGTTATTCTGATTTGAGCATTGAATATTTAGGTTTTGGAATGGCAAAAGGTAATCATCCTATAAAAAATGAAAATAACAGTGCCGATGTTTTTAAATTTCAAATATTCAAGAAGTCAAATTTACAAGAAGATGCTGCTTTAATTGGTGACTTACACATTGGTATTGTAGATTTAGAGAATGAACAAGTTCCTTATATAGATTTAATTAAATTAAATTCTTATTTTTCTGAAAATCAAAGCAAAAGTCAATTGTTATTCAATAAAAATATTACAGCAAAAGATTTGTATAAAAGCATACCGTTACTTTTTAAATATTTACAGGAAAAAAATATAAATATTAATACTAATAAATTAGCATTTTCTAATTATTTATCTATAGAGGGTAAGTTACATTTAGATAAGTTAATAAAAAATAATAATATTAAATATGATAGCTTATTAGATCAAAATTTAGATACGAGTAAAAATAAAGAAAGTTATAAGTTTTATGATTTAAAAGGAGTTCCAATATTTACAAATGGATTAAACACATTAGAAACAATAAAAGAATTTGAAGAGTTTATTGGTAAAGATGATACAGGATTTTCTGAATCAAATTTAACCTCAAAACAAAATCAAAATATTTCTAATGAAGGTATTGTAGCTTCTGAAAAAACTATTAGAGATTTAGCAGCTAGACTATCTGATAGAATAGGTATGCCTGTTAAATTTGAATCTGATAGAACTTTAGATTATAAAGGTAAATTGCAAAATGGTGTTGCTTACGTTAATTTGGCTCATGCTACACTAGATACGCCTATACATGAAATTCTTGGACATCCTATTATTAGAGTTTTAAAAGAAGGTAAAATAGGATTTGATGTTATAAAAAATAATAAACTTGCTTTAGAATTAGGACATATCACACAAAAAGAATATGAAGAAAATATAAAACAAGATCCTCAAAATAAACTATACCAAAACCTTCTCAAAGAACTTGAAACAGGTATAGGTAAAGAAGTGTTGGATAGGATTAAAAAAGATTATGTTTATAAAGGAGATACTTCTATAAAACCTTATATTGAAAACGGAATAATAAAAGGTTATAATGTATCAAGTACTCAAAAACAACAATCTACTTTTTTTAAAACAAAAGAAGAAGCAGATGTTTATTTAAGCAAAGTAAGAAATTCTTTTTATTCTTTAGAAGAACAACAAGAAGAAGCGTTAGTAGAATTACTTGGACTAATGACTGCTAATAAACTTGATAATGTAAAAGATGGTAAATTAATATCTTTACTTAAAAGATTACTTAAAGAAATGAAAGTTTTTGTAAGAAGTCTTTTAAATCAAAAAGAAGTAGAAATAGATAAGTTACCTGATAATATGTCATTAGGTGATTTATCTGATTTATTAGCTTATAGTAATAGTAAACTTATACTTCCAGGATATGAGGTAGAATATACAACACCTGATAATGTTAAACATAAAACATATCAAGAAGCAAGTAATCATGTTAGTAAACTAGCTAAAGATATTAAAGATGTTGATTTTAGTAATATTAGTTCAAATTTTATAAAAGTTGTTAAAAATATAGAAGATATAACTATTAATAATTTTCATGGAGAGTTGTCAAAATTTATGAACGAAAGCTTTTCTAAAAAAGATAACAAATGGTTTGTTAATAGAGAAGAAGTTACTTATGATTCTGAAGGAGAACCTGACTTTGGTAAGTCTATAATTAAAGAAGCTACAGACAAAGAAGTAATCCAAGCTTTTAACAACAATAGAGATAAATTTAATTTAAACGAAATTGAAAATTTTATTTCTAAAAATAAAGAATATGAACAATCAAAAGAAATAATAGAAGAATGGAAGAAAATAAATAACATTCAATATAATCCAGAAGAAGTTTATTCAAGAGGTCAAGAATTTGTATCTATTGTAGGAGCTTATTCTGATTTTGATGTTAATCTTATGATGCAAAATTTATTACTTCACATAGAAGATAATGAAAAAGCAGGAGGTAAATTTGCTATTTCTGCCATTACTAGACCTGTAGATAGAAAAATAGGTCATTTAGAAGGAGGTGGTGGTAAGATTAAATTTAAAATTAATCCACAATCAGAAGATATACTTTGGGCTTCTAATATAGATGTGTTTTCAGGTAGTGTTTGGGATGCTTCTGAAAAAGTTAATAAAGATAAGAAATCTGAATTACTTGGAGTTAGTTACACTAAATATCCTGCGTTAAGAAATGTAAATACAGTACAACCTAATTTAGCTAATGTAATAGATAATCTAAACCATAATCATAATGAGCTTGGTATTACGCTTACAGGTAATAATTTTCGCATTGAGTATGACGAAAATATTCCATATTCTACTAAAAAAATTATTGATGGAGTAAATAAAATACTTGACCAAAAATATGGTAAGTTAGTTAAGGCTGAAATTAATACTAAAATAACTAAAGAATTTGCTTATATAGTAAGAAATAAAGTAGATAAAAGCGGTCATTCTTTTAAAACAAAAGAAGAAGCCGAGAATTGGGTTAATAATCAACCAGATTGGACAATTGAATCATTTGCTTACAACATTGTTTATGAAGAAGCTATAGGGAGTAGAAAAATAAATGGTATTCAACCAACTCAAACTAATGAAACTTTAAAAGAAAGTATTGAAAGTGTTAAAGAAAAATTAAACGAAAATAATTCAGAAGATGCTGATATGCCTTTTGCTTCTGAAGAAAATAGAAAAGAATACACTTCTCAGGCATTAATTAATACTAAAATAGCAGCGTTAAAAGAAGTAGCTAAAAAGTATCCTAGAAGTTTAATTAGAAGTGAAGTAAAGCCTATAAATTCAGCTACTTTAAATGAACAATTTCCAGAAGGATTACCTTTTCAAAAAACACCTTCAAATTTAACCTCAGAACAAAATCAAAACATCAATGATTTAAAATCAATAGAACCAGCTTATGCTAATGGTAAAGATGATACAGGATTTTCTGATGCTCAAATAGAAGCAATGATTAAATCAGGAGAAATTACTTTTACAGAAGATGATGGAAAACCTTGTGCTAAAATGGGTATGAAATCTGATAAATTTACAAAAGGTGGTAAATGGGAATTGATTAAAGATTTTAAAGGAGCTTCACATGAACGTGGGGGTATTGATATAGAGATAGGTAGAGGTGGTATTAAGATGTCTGGAAAACAAGGTAAGTTTGAAGCTAAATTTGGTTTAGTAATAGCTGCTAATGGATTAGTTGCAAGTGGTGGTGGAGAGGAAGATGATGTATTACCAAGCGGGAAAACAAAAATATCTTCTGACACATATATTAAATCTACTTTAAAGCCTTTTTACAATTATTTATACAATTGGAGAGTAGATGATTATAGTTCTGAAAAAACTCAAGGAGATGCTTTTAAGAAAGCAAGAGCAGCAGGATTAAAGGAATTTATGTGGCAAGGAGAAAGGAAAACTACTGAAACTAAGGAAGAAAAGTTTCCTTCTCCACAACAACTTAGAGAAAAATTATATAGAACAATTCCTCCATCTAGTTACCCTGGACAACAAGGACTAGATGCTGTAAAAAATCTTATTATTGGAAAAGAAAGAATGAATCATGTAGATGATTTAAAAGTTTTAAATGATGAATATAAAAATCTCTTAAAATCAGGAAAAATAGATGAGTATAAAAAAGAAACAAATAATAATCAATTAAGTAATAATTATCAAGATGTTAGAAGAGTTCTTGAAGGACTGAAGAAAATGGGCTGGGGGGAAGGAATGATTGATGAAGATGCTTGGAGGCATTATTTAGGAATACCTCAAGTAGATAACAGTATTATTAAATCAAAATATTATCCAAATAATATAAAAACATCTACAGAATATTATAC
>Ga0335396_10001297_pt1 | contig 32389 bp, 36 predicted proteins | sample FRY02_FD_205743 | JGI IMG/M metagenome (GOLD analysis project Ga0335396, IMG submission 205743) | Freshwater microbial communities from Lake Fryxell liftoff mats and glacier meltwater in Antarctica - FRY-02 (spades assembly) (version 2) | ecosystem: Environmental > Aquatic > Freshwater > Ice >... | reverse complement strand
TCGTACTTGTAGCCGTATTTTCGTATGGTTCCATCACTCTCGGTTTGCCAGAATGTTTCGGATATATTGCCGTTGTATAAAGGACTAATCAAATTATTTAAATTGTTTTCAACGGTGTTGTAATTGATTTTGAAAGCAAACAAATCCTTAAATTGACCGGGGTTGTCTTCTAAATGAGGCAACTCGTTGATATGAGTTAGCCATCCTCTAATGTTGTAACGGTAATTAACCTTTTGCAAACCATCTCTTAAAGAAGGGTCGCCTCCAACATCTTTTGTAATGAGTTGTCCCAAATTATCATACTCATTAGTAGTAAGACGTTCCATTTGCCCTCCATTTATTTGATGGTAATGATTAATTAATTTTCCTTGGGCTGTATAATCAAAAAATTCGTTTGTTACAATTTCAGTATCATTACTACTTCTTTGATGTTTAGTAATGGTAGATAAAATTTGCCCTTCAAAATTCAATTCAATGTCTGTTTGGGTAACTCCATTTAAGTAATTTTGTATAAAACTACTGATTACACGGCTTTTAGAATCGTATAAATTATACGAATGTTCTCCAATTGCAGGCGTTTCTGTTGCATTTAAAACACGAACCCATGAACCGGTGGCTAATCCTTTAACATTGGTTCGAACAGCTTGTCCTGCAACAGTTGATGGAAGCGAAGGTGCATTTGGATAACTGTAGGTGTCATAATAATTAATAGTTAGCAACTTTACTGATGAATTTGGTAATACATTATTGGAATAACGTATAGAAATTCCATCCAAAGTGCCATTGGAAGTTGTTTTAATCTCTGAAATTGTTGTTTCTGAGTTTTTTTCTGTTTGAAGTGGTTTACTTTTTCGTTATTGTTTTTTTATCGTAAATAATAATTTATATTCTAAACCATTGCTGTCCGATAAAAAAGAAGTCAAAAAAATGGCACACTAAGTTCAAATAGTAAATACTCCTAAAAATTGCATTTACTATTTGAACTTAGTAAATTATAATAATCCTAATAATCTATTTTATAAATTTGTAACCCTAAAAGTTGCATTTGCTACTTGAATCTACCACCTCAAAAAAAGAATTAACCTTTTTTACTAATAAAGTTTTCAATTTAAAGTAATTTACTATCTTTGCAGCCAAATTTGGACTAACCTCTGACGATACGCGTGAATGTTGCTCTGAATATCAATAACTTATATTACTGTTATGGCAGATTTAATGAAATTCGTTCAAAACGAATTAATTACTAAAAAAGATTTTCCAGTATTTGGAGCAGGTGATACAATTACTGTGTATTACGAAATTAAAGAGGGTGAAAAAACTAGAACTCAGTTCTTTAAAGGAGTTGTAATTCAAAGAAGAGGTTCTAGCATTACTGAAACTTTTACAATCCGTAAAATGTCTGGAGCTATTGGAGTAGAGCGTATCTTTCCAATTTACATGCCCGCTTTACAAAAAATCGAAGTTAACCAAAGAGGTAAAGTTAGAAGAGCAAGAATTTTCTACTTTAGAGAACTTACTGGTAAGAAAGCTAAAATTAGAGAAAAAAGAAGAAGATAATTCTACTAATTTCTACAAATACAAGAATCCCGATTTTATTCGGGATTTTTTTATGCTTAATTTTTACCTTTTAAAATGCTAAATCGATAACTGTGTGCTTTTAAAATGAGTAATTGATAATAATATATAAATACGTAAGTCGTGTTATTTAATTAAATCTCATTTTCTTATATTTGCATTCCTTATATTTAAAAACAAGCAAACCTTTATAAAATGTTAGACAAAGCAAAAATTATTTATACAATTACAGATGAGGCTCCAATGTTAGCAACTCATTCATTCTTGCCAATTGTTAAATTTTTTACATCACAAGCAAATATAAATGTAGAAACAAGAGATATATCATTAGCCGGAAGAATAATTTCTAGTTTTCCAGAAATTTTAAATGATACTCAAAAAATTAGCGACGATTTATCATACCTTGGTATATTAGCTACACAACCAGAAGCAAACATTATAAAACTTCCAAACATATCTGCATCTGTACCTCAATTAAAAGAAGCAATTGCAGAACTTCAATCTAAAGGATATAATTTACCAAATTTTCCAGAAGATCCTAAAACAGAAGAAGAAAAAGTTATAAAAGCTAAATATTCTAAAATATTAGGTTCTGCTGTTAATCCTGTTTTACGTGAAGGAAACTCAGACAGAAGAGCTCCAAAAGCAGTTAAAAATTACGCAAAGAAAAATCCGCATAGAATGGGTTCTTGGAGTTCAGACTCTAAAACGCATGTTGCAAGTATGTCTAAAGACGATTTTTACGGAAGCGAAAAATCTATCATAATAAAAGAAGCTAATAAATTTAAAATAGAATTTAATTCTACAAGTGGTGCTACTACTTTACTTAAAGATTATTCAAATCTACAAACTGGAGAAATAATAGACAGCTCTGTTTTAAATTTAAACACATTAAAATCTTTTGTTGCTAAAGAAATTGAAGATGCCAAAGCAAATAATGTTTTATTTTCTGTGCATTTAAAAGCTACAATGATGAAAATTTCTGATCCAATTATTTTTGGAGCAATAGTAGAAGTTTTCTTTAAAGATGTTTTTGCAAAATATGCCACTTTATTTAATGAAATTGGTGTAGACACAACAAATGGTTTAGGAGATATATATTCTAAAATTGCAGGTCATGCTTTACAAACTGAAATTGAAGCTGCAATAGAAAATACGTATAAAAACGGTCCAGCAATTGCAATGGTTAATTCTGATAAAGGAATTACAAATCTACATGTCCCTTCAGATGTTATTGTAGATGCATCTATGCCAGCTATGATTAGAACTTCTGGTCAAATGTGGGATGCAGCAGGAAACCAACAAGACACAAAAGCATTAATTCCAGATAGATCTTATGCAGGTCTTTACCAAGCTACGATAGATTTTTGCAAAAAGAATGGGGCTTTTGATCCAAAAACAATGGGTAGTGTTCCTAATGTTGGATTAATGGCACAAAAAGCAGAAGAATACGGCTCTCATGACAAAACATTTTTAATAAAAGAAGACGGTGTTGTTAATGTTGTAGATGCAAACGAAACAATATTAATGCAACAAAATATAGAAAAAAATTCAATATTTAGAATGTGTCAAGTTAAAGACACGCCTATTCAAGATTGGGTAAAATTAGCTGTAAACAGAGCGAGACTTTCTAACACACCAGCTGTTTTTTGGTTAGACGAAAACAGAGCTCATGACAGACATGTTATAGAAAAAGTGAATCTGTATTTAAAAAATTACGATACAAACGGTTTAGATATTAGAATTTTAAATCCAGTTTTAGCTACTAATTTTACATTAGACAGAATAATAAAAGGCCAAGACACTATTTCTGTAACTGGTAATGTTTTAAGAGATTATTTAACAGATTTGTTTCCTATTTTAGAATTAGGTACGTCTGCAAAAATGTTATCAATTGTTCCGTTAATGAATGGTGGCGGATTGTTTGAAACAGGTGCTGGTGGTTCTGCTCCAAAACACATAGAACAATTTATAGAAGAAGGTTATTTGCGTTGGGATTCTCTAGGAGAATTCTTAGCTCTTGGAGTTTCTTTAGAGCATTTAGGCCAATCTTTAAACAATTCTAAAGCATTAATTTTATCTGAAACTTTAGATACAGCAACAGAAATGTTTTTAGAATTTGATAAATCTCCTGCAAGAAAAATTGGAGAAATAGATAATAGAGGCTCTCATTTTTATCTAGCTTTATATTGGGCTCAAGCGTTAGCTAAGCAAGATAAAGACCAAGATTTAAAAAATGTGTTTGCTGCTGTTTCTAAAGAATTAACTAAAAACGAAGCCCTTATTAATTCAGAATTAATAAATGCACAAAGTAAAGCTCAAGAAATAAAAGGATATTATAAACCTGATACTGATTTATTAAACGCTGCTATGAGACCAAGCGCAACGTTTAATGCTATATTAGCTAAATTAAGTTAATTTTTATTTACTTGGCCTTTTTGACCAATACTATAATTACATGCGTGTTTTGGTCTTAGTCAATCTTCTAATGTTACATATACGGCTCAATAAATCGGATAGACTTTTCTATATTTACATTATTTAAAATTAATAAATGTCATCACATCATATCGTTAAAGACGACCAAGAACCTGCATTGATTATTGCCAATGGAGCATCTTGTAATCTAGAACTATTAGGTCAACTATTAGAGTGGTCTCCAATTGTAATTGTTCTAGATTCTGCCATAGAAAGAGTTGTAGAATTAGGAATAAAAATAGATGTTCTTTTAGGTGATTTTGATGATGATTTTGATGCTAATTACTATAAAGAAACCCAATATCCAATAGAAATAATACATACGCCAGATCAAAATAAAACAGATTTAGAAAAGGCTTTTGACTATTTAGTAGAAAGAAATATCCCTGCTGTTAATGTAATATGGGCAACAGGCAAAAGAGCAGATCACACTATTTCTAACCTAACAAATATTGTTAGTTATAGAAACAAATTAAAAATAGTAGTTTTAGACGATCATTCTAAAGTTCATTTGTTGCCTAATAAATTCAATAAATGGTATCCAAAAGGCACTGTAATATCTTTAATACCAGTTGGAGAAGTAAACGGAATAACAACCACAAATTTATTTTATCCTTTACATAATGAAACTTTAAAAATAGGATATAAATCTGGCTCAAGCAATCATGTAACTCAAGACGGGATTGTATCTATTAATTATACAAAGGGAGATTTATTATTAATGGAATGCTTCGATTAATTAGTAAATAAACAGCAACTTATTTTTTCATTTAGTATCTTTGACTTATTCAAAAATCTAATGAAACCCAATACAATTTCAGAAAAAACAAACTTACATTCTAGAAATCTTCACAGAGATAAATATAATTTTAGTCTTCTTGTAGAAAATTTTAAAGAGCTTTCTAATTTTGTATTTATAAATAATCATGGCGTACAAAGTGTAGACTTTAGTAATCCTGATGCAGTTATTGCTTTAAACAAAGCTTTGCTATATACTTATTATGATGTTACTTTTTGGGATATTCCGCAAAATTATCTTTGTCCGCCAATTCCTGGTCGAGTAGATTACATACATTATTTAGCAGATTTATTAGCAGAATCTAATAACGGAATAGTTCCTAATTTAAATACGGTTATAGGTTTAGATGTAGGTATTGGTGCAAATTGCATTTATCCAATATTAGGAAACGCAATATACAATTGGAGTTTTGTTGGCTCAGAGATAGATAATAATGCATTAGAAAATTGCAAAAAAATAATAAAACACAATCCAAAGTTAATAGATAGTATAAGTTTACATCAACAAGTAAATTCTAGATTTATCTTTAAAGATATTATTTTACCCGAAGACAAATTTGCCTTTACAATTTGTAATCCGCCTTTTCATTCATCTAAAGAAGAAGCAAACAAAAGCACATTAAGAAAAATAAACAATCTTGAAAAAACTAAAACAGACAAAGTAGTTTTAAATTTTGGAGGTAAAAACAACGAACTTTGGTGCGATGGTGGCGAAATGGTTTTTATTACACAAATGATTTACGAAAGTGTGAAATACCAAAAACAATGTTTATGGTTTACTACATTAGTATCAAAAAACAGTAATATAAAAGGTCTTTACAAACTTTTAAACAAAGTAAAAGCAGTTTCTATTAAGACTATAGAAATGTCTCAAGGTCAAAAAACAAGTAGAATTATAGCTTGGTCTTTTTTATCTGATGATGAAAAAAGAAACTGGAAATATTAAATAGTATAATGAAGTTTAAAGTAGTATCAGATTACGTTCCAACAGGAGATCAGCCATTAGCAATACAAAAATTAGCTAAAGGAATAACTAATAACGAAAGATATCAAACACTTTTAGGTGTTACAGGTTCTGGTAAAACTTTTACTATTGCAAATGTTATTCAAGAAGTACAAAAACCAACTTTAGTTTTAGCACATAACAAAACATTAGCAGCACAATTATATTCGGAATTTAAACAATTCTTTCCAGAAAATGCAGTAGAATACTTTGTTTCATATTACGATTATTATCAACCAGAAGCTTACATTCCTGTTACTGGAGTTTTTATAGAAAAAGATTTATCTATAAACGAAGAACTAGAAAAAATGCGATTAAGCACTACTTCTTCTCTACTTTCTGGCAGAAGAGATATAATTGTTGTAGCATCTGTTTCTTGTTTATACGGAATTGGAAATCCAGTTGAGTTTCAAAAAAATGTTGTTTCTATAGAAAAAAATCAGCAAATATCTCGAACAAAATTATTGCATAAATTAGTTCAAAGTTTATATTCTAGAACCGAGGCAGAGTTTACTCCTGGCACATTTAGAATTAAGGGTGATACAGTAGATATTTTTCCGAGTTATGCAGATGATCCGTTTAGAGTTCATTTTTTTGGAGACGAAATAGAAGAAATCGAATCTTTTAATAACAAAGATTCTAAAGTAATAGAAAAATACGAAAAGCTAAATATTTATCCCGCTAATATGTTTGTAACATCTCCAGATGTATTACAAAATGCAATTTGGCAAATACAACAAGACTTAGTAAAACAAGTAGATTACTATAAAGAAATTGGCAAACATCTAGAGGCGAAAAGGTTAGAAGAACGCACTAATTTTGATTTAGAAATGATTCGTGAATTGGGCTATTGTTCTGGTATAGAAAATTACTCTAGATATTTAGATGGTAGAGAACCTGGAACTAGACCTTTTTGCTTATTAGATTATTTTCCGGATGATTTTTTAATGATTATAGACGAAAGTCACGTAACCATATCGCAAGTTCATGCAATGTATGGTGGAGATAGAAGTAGAAAAGAAAATTTAGTAGAATACGGATTTAGATTACCAGCTGCAATGGATAATAGACCATTAAAATTTGAGGAATTTGAAGCGATGCAAAACCAAGTTATTTATGTTTCTGCAACTCCAGCAGATTACGAACTACAAAAAACAGAAGGCGTTTATGTAGAACAAGTTATTAGACCAACCGGTTTATTAGATCCAATTATAGAAATTAGACCAAGTTTAAATCAAATAGACGATTTAATAGAAGAAATTCAGCAACGTTGCGAAGCAAACGAACGTGTCTTAGTAACTACTTTAACCAAAAGAATGGCAGAAGAGTTAACAAAATACTTGACAAAAGTTTCTATTAAATGTAGATATATACATTCAGACGTTGATACACTAGAACGTGTAGAAATTATACAAGATTTACGCAAGGGTATTTTTGATGTGTTAATTGGTGTAAACTTACTTAGAGAAGGTTTAGACTTACCAGAAGTCTCTTTGGTAGCAATATTAGATGCAGATAAAGAAGGGTTTTTAAGAAGTCATAGATCACTAACTCAAACAGTTGGTAGAGCTGCAAGAAATGTAAATGGAAAAGCAATTATGTATGCTGATAAAATTACTAAAAGCATGCAAAAAACTATAGACGAAACCAACTACAGAAGAGAAAAGCAAATAAGTTACAATTTAGAGAACAACATTGTTCCTACAGCTTTAAATAAAAGTTTAAATAACGCATTAAATAAAAATTCGGTGTCATCTAAATATTTCGAAAATATAGAATTAAAAGCTGCAGAACCAGAAAGCCTATATTTAAGTAAACCCGAATTAGAAAATAAAATTAGGAGTTTGCGTAAAGAAATGGAAAAAGCAGCTAAAGAATTAGATTTTATGCAAGCGGCTAAACTAAGAGACGAAATTAAATTATATCAAGATAAAATTTAGTTGTGTTGTTCTTTAAAAGTTTCTATTAAGAAAGAAGGCTCTATCATTCCAGTTTCAGATTCTTCCATAGCTCTTAAAACTCTTTTAATTGCAAACGGATTTAAAGCCATATTAATAGCAATCTCATTAATTGCTATTTCTTCTTTTTCGTGTAAAACACCATCTGAATGCATTAATAAAGCAAGTCTATAAAATTGTTGAATTCTTTGAAACTCAGACTTGTTTTTAACAACTTCATTTTCCATATGAAACAATTGGTCAAAATCATCTTTTGGTATGCGTAATTCTATTGCCACTAAAGATAAAAATTGCAATTCTCTCTCATGTAATTTACCATCAACTCTAGAAAAGGCAATCATTTCTGCCATTAAATTATATCTTTCGCTTTTATTTTCCATCAAATTTTTATTTTTAAATTGTATACCACTTTTTCAAAAGTAATTAAATTATAAAAACTATTATCATAAAAAAAACTAAAGCTAAAATATATTTTATGTGTGGCGATAAATAAGATTAAAGAATTAGATGAAATCAATAACTTACTTGCTAGTAAGCAATGTTGTTTTTTACATCTAGCTAAAAAAGTAATTATAAAAGGCGGTAAACATAATAAAAAAATTATACAGAGACGAATTTGGAAAAGCATACCTTTGGCTCATAAAATAAAAGAAGATGAATAATAACGATATATTTAAAAAGTTAAGAGTAGCTCTTCAGTTAAGAGATGACCAAATTGTAGAGATTTTAGAATTAGTAGATTTTAGAATTGCTAAAGCAGAATTAGGTGCTTTTTTTAGAAAAGAAGATCACCCAAACTTTATGGAATGTGGAGATCAAGTTCTTCGTAACTTTTTAAATGGGTTAGTTATTCATTTACGAGGCACAAAAGAAAACCCTAAAAATGCAATGGATGTTATTAATCAAAACATTAAAAAAATTAAAGTAGAATTCAAACCAAAATCAGATACTAATTTTTCTAAACCAAAAAATAATAAGGTAAAATTTGGTAAGAAGTTTGATCCTAAAAGAAAAGAAAAAAAGCCGGAAATAGTAGAAAAAGTAAAATTTAAAAATGGCAAAAATTCAAAAAAATCCTAAGTCTACTTAGGATTTTTTGTTTTATATAAATGACTAGTCCTAAATAATCTATATCGATTATTTAGGACTAGTAAAATAATAAATTATTTTGATAAAGCAGCTGTAACTTGATCCGCAGCTTCTTGAAACTCAACAGCAGATAATATTGGCATTCCAGAATTATCGATTAATTCTTTAGCAATTTCTGCATTTGTTCCTTGTAAACGTACAATAATTGGTACTTTAATAGCATCCCCCATATTTTTGTATGCATCTACAATGCCTTGAGCAACGCGGTCGCATCTTACAATACCACCAAAAATATTAATTAAAATTGCTTTAACATTAGGGTCTTTTAAAATAATTCTAAAAGCAGTTTCAACACGTTTAGCATCTGCAGTTCCACCAACATCTAAAAAGTTAGCTGGTTCAAATCCTGCATATTTAATTAAATCCATAGTTGCCATAGCTAAACCCGCACCATTAACCATACAACCAACTGTACCATCAAGATCTACATAATTTAAACCTACTTCTTTAGCTTCTACTTCAATAGGATTCTCTTCTCTAATATCACGCATTTCTGCAATTTTAGGTTGTCTAAAAAGAGAATTATCGTCAATATCAACTTTAGCATCAACTGCTATTATTTTGTTGTCAGATGTTTTTAAAACTGGGTTAATTTCAAACATAGATGCGTCAGAACCAATATATGCTTTATATAAAGAGTCTACAAACTTAACCATTTCTTTAAACGCATTACCAGAAAGACCTAAGTTAAAAGCAATTCTTCTTGCTTGAAATCCTTGTAATCCAACAGATGGATCAATTTCTTCTGTAAAAATTAAATGTGGTGTATGTTCTGCAACTTCTTCAATATCCATTCCTCCTTCTGTAGAATACATAATCATATTTCTAGCTGTAGATCTATTTAAAAGAACTGACATATAAAACTCAGAAGTTTCACTTTCTCCAGGATAGTAAACATCTTCTGCAACTAATACTTTATGAACTCTTTTACCTTGAGGTGGCGTTTGTGGTGTAACTAAATCCATACCAATAATTTGACCTGCAATTTCTGCTACTTGATCTAAATTTTTAGCTAATTTAACTCCTCCGCCTTTACCTCTTCCACCAGCGTGTATTTGAGCTTTAATTACGTGCCATCCAGTTCCTGTTTCTGCTGTTAATTGTTTTGCTTTTGCAACAGCTTCTTCGGCATTATTAGCAACATAACCTCTTTGTATTCTTACTCCGTAACTTGCTAAAATTTCTTTACCTTGATATTCGTGTATATTCATAATAGAAATCTATTTATCTTATTAAAAGTTGCACAAAAATAATAAAGATATTTTGAACTTACTAATGATTTTTTTTTAAAAATATAAAGTCCTTTTTATCTCTAATAAAAGAAATTTTATGATTTACAAAAAGCAAATTGTTGTAAATTAAACATTTTGTTATATTTTGTTATTATGCATCATAAAATTTTTATTTGATAAAGCTAAAACTACATTTGCAAAAATTACTTTATATTTAAACATAAAAAAATGAGCCCACAAGAGTTATTAAAGTTAGTAGACGAATTTGGAGGTCCGCTATATGTATATGATGCTGCCAAAATAGAATCTCAATACAATCGTTTAACAAATGCTTTCTCAAAAGTAGAACGAGTTAGAATTAATTATGCGGTAAAAGCATTGTCTAATATTTCTATTTTAAAACTATTAAAAGAAATGGGTTCCGGACTTGACACTGTTAGTATTCAAGAGGTTAAATTAGGTTTATTAGCTGGAGTTGAACCAGAAAAAATAATTTATACACCAAATGGAGTTTCTATGGAAGAGATAGAAGAGGTAACTAAATTTGGTGTTCAAATTAATATAGATAATTTATCAATTTTAGAACAATTTGGCACAAAGCATCCAAATATTCCGGTTTGTATTAGAATAAATCCGCATGTTATGGCTGGCGGAAATACAAATATATCTGTTGGACATATAGATAGTAAATTTGGAATTTCCATACATCAATTACCTCATATTCTAAGAATTATAGAAAACACTAACATGCATATAAATGGTATACATATGCATACTGGATCTGATATATTAGATATCGAAGTGTTTTTATATGCTGCAGAAATATTATTTGATACCGCAAACCATTTTAAAACATTAGATTTTATTGATTTTGGAAGTGGATTTAAAGTCCCATATAAAAAAGGTGATATAGAAACCAATATAGAAGAATTTGGTAAAAAACTTACAAAAAGATTTAATGCTTTTGAGAAAGAATATGGTAGACCTTTAACTTTAGCATTCGAGCCTGGCAAGTTTTTGGTAAGCGAATCTGGTTATTTTTTAGCTAAAGTAAATGTTGTTAAACAAACTACTTCTACAGTATTTGCTGGTATTGATAGCGGTTTTAATCATTTAATTAGACCAATGCTTTATGGAGCTCAACATTTTATAGAAAACATATCTAATCCAAAAGGCAAAGAGCGTTTTTATTCTGTTGTTGGATATATTTGTGAGACAGATACTTTTGCTAATAATAGAAGAATAACAGAGATTAACGAAGGAGATATTTTATGTTTTAGAAATGCTGGAGCTTATTGTTTCTCGATGGCATCAAACTACAATTCTAGATTAAGACCCGCAGAAGTTTTGTATAAAAACGGACAAGGATTTTTAATTAGAGAAAGAGAAGTTTTTGAAGACTTAATTAAAGGTCAAGTAATTTTAGACTTTTAATTTTAATAAAATTAACATTTACTTTAAATTTGAATTTTTATATTTGAAGAATAATTTATCACTATGAACAGAAGAAAGTTTTTTAAGAACGGATCATTATTTACATTAGGAACAGCACTTATTAATCCTTTTGAAGGAATATCTCAACCTATAGAAGAAGATATTTTACAAAAAAATAAAAAAGCTAAAAATATCATTATTCTTGTAAGCGACGGTATGAGTTCTGGTACATTAAACATGGCCGACTTATATCTAAACAGAAAAATGGGTCGTGGTTCTAATTGGTTAAATTTATATAGAGAAAACAAAGTTACTCGCGGAGTTATGGATATGGCATCTGCAAACTCTATAATAACAGATTCTGCTGCGGCAAGTTCTTCTTGGGGCGGTGGTTTTAGAGTTAAAAACGGAGCTTTAAACATTGGAGTAAATGGAGAAGAATATTTACCACTATGGCAAAAATTTAAACTAGCTGGTAAAATGGCAGGTTGTGTAACTACGGTTCCAATTACACATGCAACTCCAGCTGGATTTTGTGTAAATAATAAAAGTAGAAATAGTCAAGAAGATATTGCAGAACAATATTTAAACTTAAAGTTTGATATAATGATGGGTGGTGGTCAAAAATATTTTGATGCATCTCTTAGAAAAGATAAAAAAGACATTTATGCTAATTATAAATCTGCTGGATATCAAGTTGTAAAGACTAGATCAGAAATGTTAGCAACAACTAACGACAAACCAATATTAGGTGTTTTTAGCGAAGACTCTTTACCTTATTCTATAGATAGAACAAATGCAAAAGAGCTTCAAGAAAGCACGCCATCTCTTGCAGAAATGACTCAAAAAGCTATAGATAGAATGAAAAGCCATAAAAATGGTTTTGTGCTACAAGTTGAAGCTGGAAAAGTAGATTGGGCAGCTCATGCTAACGATGTTGCTGGATTACTATATGACCAAATTGCATTTGATGATTGTATTAAAATCGCAATGGAATTTGCAGAGAAAGACAAAGAAACACTTGTAATTATTACTACAGACCATGGCAACTCAAATCCTGGAATAGTATATGGTAAATATGCCGATGATAATTTTGATACAATTCATAATTATAAATATACAAACGAATGGATTTTAAACAAATTAAATCCTAATTCTACATTATCACAAATAAAAGAAGGCATAGAACATGCCAATAATTTTGTTCTAACTGACGACGAAGCAAATTTAATTTTAAGTTATTATGAAGGCATAAAAAAGTCTGATGAAGGCTTATACAATTATAAAAACTTGCCATTTAAGGCGTTTTCAGAAATACAATATAATAGAAACTCGGTTAGTTGGCTTGAAGGAATGCAACATACAGCAGATTTTACAGAAATTGCAATGTTTGGTCCGGGAAGTAAAAACCTAAAACCATTTATTAAAAATACAGAGTTACATTATTTAATGCTAGAAGCAGCAGAAGTAGAAAATAAATTTTAACAAAGAAGCCACTTAAAAGTGGCTTCTTTTATTGTTTTAATCTGCTATTTTTCTACGGTCTCTTTCTTTTTTTATTAAAAATAATTCTCTACTTGTTTGACCTGCAACAGATGTGTTTTCTTCGGCACGTCTAATTAAATAAGGCATAACATCTCTAACAGGACCAAAAGGTAAATATTTTGCAACATTATATCCGTTTGCAGCAAGGTTAAAACTTATGTTTTCACTCATTCCAAACAGTTGCCCAAACCAAATTCTTGCATCGTTTTTAGCAATAGAATTTTTATGCATTAATTCCATTAATTTATAAGAGCTCAATTCGTTATGTGTTCCTGCAAAAATTGAAAAATGTTCTAAATTACTAACCATAAAGTCTATACAAGCATCATAATTATCGTCAGAAGTTTGTTTTGTAGCACAAATTGGAGATTTATATCCTTTATCTTTAGCACGCTCATTTTCTTTTTCTAGATAAGCTCCACGAACAACTTTTATTCCTATTTTAAAGCCTTCTTGTTTAGAAATATCAAAAATAGATTTTAAATAATCCAATCTGTCCCATCTGTACATTTGTAAAGTATTAAATATAATAATCTTATTTTTATTATATTTTCTCATCATTTCTAAAACCAAATCATCTGCAGCATCTTGCATCCAACTTTCTTCGGCATCAATTAAAAGTGGTACATCTTTTTCAAAAGCAGTTTTACAAACAATTTCTATCCTATCTATAACTCTATTCCATTCTACTTTTTCGGCTTCTGTTAAACCCAATTTAGAACCTACTTTTTCAAATAAAGCAATTCTGCCAAAACCAGTAGGTTTAAAAACTGCAAAAGGGATAGCCTTTCTTTGTATAGCAAAATCTATAATTTTTAATATTTTATCTCTTGTTGCATCAAATTGTACTTGCTCTTCTTTACCTTCTACAGAATAATCAAGTACAGAAGAAACTTTATTTGCATACATTTTATCAATTACAGAAATGCAATCTTCTTCGGTAACGCCTCCACAAAAATGATCAAAAACAGTAGCTCTAATAAGTCTTTCTACAGGTAAATGAGCTTTTAATGCAAAATTTGTAACGGCAGCTCCAATTTTAACTAATGGCTCACTTTCTATCATTTTAAATAAAAAATAAGCTCTATCTAATTCGGTATCGCTTTTTAAAGAAAAGGCTACTTCTGTATTGTCAAATATTCTGTTCATGCTAATTTTAAAAATTGTTTTACAAAGATAAGTACAGATTAATAATAATAAATAAATTTTGACTTATTTTGCAGTATGTTTTTTAACAATAATTAAAAATTATGCAGCCCATTCTTGCAAATCAGTATTCTGTTTACTTTAACAACTCTTGTTACTCGTTTTTAAACGATTTACTTTCTAATAACTCCTATTCTAAAATTTTTATTCTAGTAGACGAAAACACAAATAGTTTTTGTTTACCAAATTTTATAGCAAATATAGCTACAGAAATAGGTATAGAAATTATAGAAATAGAGGCTGGAGAAACAAATAAAAACATAGAAACTTGTTTACATCTGTGGAACGCTCTAACCGATTTAAAAGCAGATAGAAAATCGATTTTAATTAATCTTGGTGGTGGAGTTGTAACAGATATTGGTGGCTTTGTAGCTTCTACATTTAAAAGAGGAATAGCTTTTATAAACGTTCCAACAACATTATTAGCCATGGTAGATGCTTCTATTGGAGGTAAAAACGGAGTAGATCTAGGAAGTTTAAAAAATCAAATAGGCACAATAAACAATCCGGTTTCAGTTTTAATAGATACTTCTTTTCTAGAAACACTTTCTAAAAAAGAAATGAAATCTGGTTTAGCAGAAATGTTAAAACACGGTTTAATATTTGATGAATTATATTGGGAGAAATTTTTAGATTTATCTAAACTTACAACAGAAGATTTAGATTTATTAATACATGAGTCTGTTGTTATAAAAAACAATATTGTATTACAAGACCCAACAGAAAACGGAATTAGAAAAGCTTTAAATTTTGGACACACTTTAGGTCATGCTATAGAAAGCTATTGTCTAGAAAACAACCAAAAAGAAAGTCTATTACATGGTGAAGCTATAGCAATAGGAATGATTTTAGAGTCGTTCTTGTCTTTACAACTTAATCTAATTACAGAAAATCAATACAATAACATAAAAACAAATATAAATAGTATATTTGATAAAGTAGATTTTACAGAAAACGATGTTAACTCTATATTAGAATATTTAATTTTTGACAAAAAAAACGAATTTGGAAACGTTCTTTTTTCGCTTTTAAACGGGATAGGAAAAACACAAATTAATCAAACAGTAGATAATCAATTGATTTTTAAAGCTTTTAATGATTATTCTAAATAATTATTTTTTAATAGAAACCATTTCATTTCATATATAATATTTTTTACATTTGTCACGATGAAAAAAACACAAAATAACATTTTACAAATGCAGCTTGATAAAGGTAGAAATTGGTTTTATGCTAATTTTCTGAAAAATTTATCTCATCATTTTTGTATTATAAATTTTGACGAAATTGAATATTCTGATTTGTATCATGAAAAGCTACAAATAGTTTATGCAAATATTAGAGTTTGAAAAAAAGTAAATTAATTTATTTTTTACTAATTTTAAACTAAAATATTGATACTTAATGAATACTAAATATTTCGATTTAATAAATCAAACCTTTTATTTTCCGCAAGAAGAGTTTACTTTAAATAAAGATGCTCTTCAATTTCATAATATAGACTTAATGAAATTGGTAGAACAATACGGAACACCATTAAAATTTACATATTTACCTCAAATTTCTAATAACATCAACAGAGCAAAAGGTTGGTTTAGAAAATCGATGGAAAAAAACAAATACGAAGCAAAATATTTTTATTGCTATTGTACAAAAAGCTCTCATTTTAAATTTGTTATGACTGAGGCTTTTAAAAACAACATTCATATAGAAACATCTTCTGCATTTGACATAGACATTGTAGAGAATTTAATAGCAGAAGGTAAAATAAACAAAAACACCTATGTGATTTGTAACGGTTTTAAAAGAGACCAATACATAGAAAACATTGCACGTTTAATAAATAATGGTTATAATAGAACTATTCCGATTATTGATAACTTTGAAGAGTTAGATTTATTACAAGAATCTATCGAAGGGAAATTTAAAATAGGAATTAGAATTGCAGCAGAAGAAGAACCTAAATTTGAGTTTTATACCTCTAGATTAGGTATTGGTTATAAAAATATTGTTCCGTTTTATAAAAAACAAATACATGAAAATAAAACAGTAGAGCTAAAAATGCTTCATTTTTTTATTAATACAGGAATTAGAGATACTGCTTATTACTGGAATGAATTATTAAAATGTTTAAAAGTATATATTGCACTTAAAAAAGAATGTCCATCATTAGACAGTCTAAATATTGGAGGTGGATTTCCTATTAAAAATTCATTAGCATTTGAATTCGATTATCAGTATATAATTGATGAAATTGTAAATCAAATTAAAATAGCATGTGAGGATGCAGAAGTAGATGTACCACATATCTTTACAGAATTTGGATCGTTTACTGTTGGAGAAAGTGGTGGAGCTATTTATCAAGTTTTGTATCAAAAACAACAAAACGACAGAGAAAAATGGAACATGATTGATAGTTCATTTATAACTACATTACCTGATACGTGGGCAATTAACAAGCGTTTTGTAATGATGGCAATAAATAGATGGAGCGATACATACGAAAGAGTTTTATTAGGTGGAATGACATGTGACAGCGATGATTATTACAACTCAGAACAGAACATGAATGCTGTTTATTTGCCAAAATATAATAAAGAAAAACCTTTATATATAGGCTTTTTCAACACTGGGGCTTACCAAGAAACCATTGGTGGTTTTGGAGGATTACACCATTGTTTAATTCCGCAACCAAAACACATTTTAATAGATAGAGACGAAAACGGAATTATAGCAACAGAAGTTTTTTCTGAACAACAAAGTGCTACAGACGTATTAAAAATATTAGGTTATTAGTTAACTAACATTCTAAAAAACAAACAACAATTAATACAATAAGATGAGTAAAGGACCTATTAGTCAATTTATCCAAAAGCATTATTTACATTTTAATGCTGCTGCATTAGTAGATGCTGCAAAAGCATACGAAGAGCAGTTGCAAAATGGTGCTAAAATGATGGTAACTTTGGCTGGAGCAATGAGTACTGCAGAATTAGGAAAAAGTTTTGCAGAAATGATTAGACAAGACAAAGTACAAATTATATCATGTACTGGAGCAAATCTTGAAGAAGATATTATGAATTTAGTAGCTCATTCGCACTACGAAAGAGTGCCAAATTATAGAGATTTAACACCCCAACAAGAGTGGGATTTATTAGAAAGAGGATTAAATAGAGTTACCGATACTTGTATACCAGAACACGAAGCGTTTAGAAGATTACAGAAACACATACATAAAATCTGGAAAGATGCAGATGATAAAGGAGAAAGATATTTACCGCATGAATATATGTATAAAATGTTGCTTTCTGGTGTTTTAGAAGAATATTACGAAATAGATTTAAAAGATAGCTGGATGTATGCTGCTGCAGAGAAAAATTTACCTATTATTGTTCCCGGATGGGAAGATAGTACTATGGGTAATATTTTTGCTTCTTATGTAATAAAAGGAGAATTAAAAGCAAGCACCATGAAATCTGGTATAGAATACATGATATTCTTAGCAGATTGGTACACCAAAAATAGTAAAAACGGAGTTGGTTTCTTTCAAATTGGAGGCGGAATTGCTGGAGATTTTCCAATATGTGTTGTGCCAATGCTATACCAAGATATGGAAATGCACGATGTGCCGTTTTGGAGTTATTTTTGCCAAATATCAGATTCAACAACAAGTTACGGATCTTATTCTGGAGCAGTACCAAACGAAAAAATTACTTGGGGTAAATTAGATATTACAACGCCTAAGTTTATAATAGAATCAGATGCTACTATTGTAGTACCATTAATATTTGCATACTTATTAGATTTATAATAAATTTTTATGAGAAGAGTTATTGTTGACTATGTCAAGCTAACAAACGACATTTTGTCTTTATTAATCGAGAAATTTCCAGAAGGATATGAAGATAGTGATATTATACGTTTTAGAAACGCACAAAACGAGTTAATTGAAGCCGTAGAAGTAAGAACAAAAGACACCATGTTTCTTGTTAAAGTAAGTAAAAACCTTGCAAAAAGAATTGAAAACTACGACAAAGATGAAGAAGATAATTTAGTTACCGAAGAAGGTAATTCAGTTATCGAAGAAGGTGATTTAGTTATCAAAGATGATGATTTAGCTCTCGACGATGATGACGATGATGAAAAAGACATGTTAAAAGATCCAGGAGGAGATGACGATGATGAAGATGACGAAGATGAGCCTTCGACAGAAGATGATGACGAAGACGACGAAAATTAAATAAAAAAGGACATTTAGACTGCCCTCAAAAGTTAGACACTATTGAGGGTTTTTTTATCTATATATTCTTCTCTTTTATAAATATCTTTCTTTTATAATTTTTTTATGATGCTTTTGATGTCCTAAAATAATAAACCCTAAGGCTCTAACAGAAACTTCATAGCCAGAAGCTACGCCAACTCTTTCAATCTCTTCTTCTTCTAACCTATTAAATAAAATAATAGTCGTTAATCTAACCAACTTAAACTCTTCTATAAGATTATTCCATTCTATTTTGTTTGCTTTTGCAGCTTCAGCATAACTATTCTCATCAAATCCAGGTAATGGAGTTTTATCTTTTCTAGAAATTCTTAATGCTCTATAAGCAAAAATTCTTTCGGCATCTATTAAATGTAATAAAATGTCTTTTATAGTCCATTTGCCTTCTTCATATCTATATTCTAATTTATCTTTAGGAATAGAATTTAAAAAAACAATAAATTTTGTTAACGATTCTTCTAGTTCAGTATTTAGATCTACATTACCTAATTCATTAATATATGGAGCATAAAAAGATGCGTATTCTGTACTTTTTAAATTAAATGATAACATTGTTTTGGTATTAAAAAAAAGTCTCAATTAATTGAGACTTTAGTTATTATAAATTTTTAAAAATTGTATGCATCAATCTCTTTTTGTCATTTATACTTTCTTCAAGAGATATCATTGTTTCTGTTCTATAAACTCCCTCAATATCATCTAGCATGAATATAACATCTTTAGCATGCTTTGTATCTTTAGCTCTAATTTTACAAAATACATTAAATTTACCTGTAGTTACGTGAGCAACTGTTACGTATGGAATTTCGTTTATTCTTTCTAAAACAAATTTAGTTTGAGATGTATTATTTAAAAAAACTCCTACATAAGCTATAAAAGAATACCCTAATTTTTCGTAATCTAAAGTTAAAGAAGAACCCATTATTATTCCTGCTTCTTCCATTTTTTTCACTCTAACATGAACTGTACCAGCAGAAATTAATAATTTCTTTGCTATATCAGTAAAAGGCAATCTTGTGTTATCTATTAACATATCAAGAATTTGATGATCTACTTCATCTAATCTAAATTTACTCATGGCTACTCGCTTGTATATATTTTTATATTTAATTTACAAAATAAATGATTTTTTTTAATAAAAAAACGTTTTTATTGATTTTTTCGCAATCCATTAACAAATTCAATCGAATTTCCTAATTTAAAACTTGCAATTTGATTAATTGTTGGCAAATAAATTTCTTCTTGACTAAATTCTAGACCTTTAGCATCATATTCTAAATGACCATTTAAATTCTCGGCATTACCAACACAAGTAATCAAAGCTTCAAAAACAATTTCTTTATTTTTTAAAACCTCTTTATATTGAGCCGCAAAATTCGTAATTATTTTTGACCCACCAAGATTTATTTTAACATTTTTGTATATAAAATCATTAAAACACACATGATTTTGAGGAATTCTTAAATATTCATCTAATTTGTTATTAACTATGTCATTTTCGTAAATAAATTTAAAACTTTCAACTAAAGCTATATATATATATTTACGTGTTTCTTCTCGTTGATAATCATTAGGGTAATGACCTGCTTCGAATAATATTGTTGGTACATTTAGAGATTGAAAAGTATCTCCAACACAATTTCTGTTAAAAGAATCATCAAATCTACCTACTTGCCCTTTTATGTGCTTTTGCAACTCTTTATTAATAGCCACAATTACATTTACTGCCTTTAATCTTACTTCATTATAATCGCAATCTTGATTATAAGAAGGTGCTAAAAAAGAAACTGTAGCAGGTTTGCCAGAATCTCCAGCACCAAATATAGTTCGTTGATCGTGTAAATTATAGCAAAAGTCTGGTTTAAAATTAGTAAAAACATCAAATAGTAATATGCTTTCTGGTTGAGATAAATTTAAAAAATCTCTATTCAAATCTACTTTATTTGCATTTTCTCTTGTGTATAAATCTGCACCATCTGGATTTAACATTGGTATAAATTTAAATGTAAAACTACTTAAAAAAGTATTTGATAAATTTGAGTTAGAGTTTAAAAAATTAAAAAAATCAAGAATCGCTTTTGTAGTTGTAGATTCGTTACCATGCATTTGAGACCATAATAAAACCTTTGTTTTACCAGTACCAAAATTTACTTCGTAAATAGGTTTCTTTAAACCCGATTTTCCAATAACATGTACATTATTTAATTTTTCTAGTATAGGTTCTAAAATTTCAAGGTTAAGATATCTACCTTGAACCATTGATTCTATATTAGTTTTATGTAGTTCTAAATAATTCATTAATTAAATTTTAAACAAAAATAGCAATCCTAAATTATCTTACTAACAAAAATAGTATATTTACAATTGTAAACATAACAAAATTACAATAAATTAATTTCATAATAAGAATTTAATTATTTAATAACCATGTGTTTATCTATTTTTATTAAAGTAATAATTTAACATTTAATTGCTTGTAATAATTATGCATAATTACATTTGTAAACCTATATAAAAAGCAATAAATGAACGAAAACAACAAATTTAGCACTAAACTTGTAAGTATATTAGAGCATTATAATTTAACTGCTTCTGCATTTGCAGATGTTTTAGGCGTTCAAAAATCTAGCATTTCTCATTTATTATCAGACAGAAATAATCCTGGAATAGAGTTTATAATAAAAGTAGTTGAAAATTTTAAAGAAGTTGATTTAAACTGGCTTTTATTAAACAAAGGAGCGTTTCCAAAAATAGAAGATAGTACACCAAAAAACATCATATCAACCTCAAATTCAGCAAATAACGAAGTTGAAAAGATTATTGTTTTTTATAAAAATGGTGAATTTAAGAGTTATAATCCAAAAGAGATTTAATCTAAAACTTCGAAACTATACTCTGGTACTTTTCCAATTGCCCCTTTATAGAAACCTCTTAATATCTTGCAATCTGCTTCATAATCTCCACTTGGATTTAATGGTTCTCCTAGTCTAACTTCTTTTTTGCTAAAGTCAAAAGCAATTGGTAATATTGGAACATTTGCTTTAAGTGCAATGTAGTAAAACCCTGTTTTCCATTCTATTACTTTTTTACGAGTTCCTTCTGGAGCAATGGCTAATCTAAACGTTTCTCTTTTTTTAAAAATTTGTGCAATAGTGTCTACCTTATTTAAACCACCTGTTCTGTCTAATGAGGCACCTCCCATCCAATCAAAATAATATCCTAACGGAAAAGTATAAAGTTCTTTCTTGGCAACAAAATTCATCTCTAAACCAACACAACCTCTTGTAAAAACACCAATAAAAAAGTCATGCCAACTTGTATGAGTTACAACAGCCATTACGCATTTTTTAAGTTCTGGATTTATTGTTCCTACAATTTTCCAGCCCATTAATTTAAAAAAGATGAATTGATAAATAGCTTTTTTCATATTATTAATTTTAGCAAAACTACATAATTATAACATTTTTCTAGCTTTTTCTAGATCTTCTAGAGTGTCAATACCAATACTAACATGGTTTGTTTCTACCATTTTAATACGTTTTCCATACTCTAAATATCTTAATTGTTCTAACTTTTCTGAAGCTTCGAGCGGTTTTATAGGTAAATTATAAAAATCTATTAATGCAGATTTTCTAAATGCGTAGATTCCGATATGTTGAAAATATCTAACCCCAACATTTACCTCTCTTGGATAAGGTATTGGAGAACGAGAAAAGTATAAAGCGAAATTATTATAATCTACAACAACTTTAACATTATTTGGATTATTTATTGTTTCTAAATTTTTTATTTCTCGCATAAGCGATGCTAAGTCTATTGTATTATTTGCATCCTGTTTAAAAACGTTTATAACAGCTTCTAATGAGTTTTTGTCTATAAAAGGCTCATCTCCTTGAACATTTACTACAATATCAACATTCATATTCTCTACAGCTTCTGCTATTCTATCGCTGCCACTTTCGTGTTCTTTAATACTCATAATAGCTTTTCCTCCATTCGATATAACTTCGTTAAAAATTATATCGCTATCGGTTACTACAAAAACGTCTTTAAACAAATTTGTTTCTAAAGCGGCATGATATGTTCTAAGAATTACAGATTTACCACCTAAATCTTGCATAAGTTTTGCATGAAATCTAGTTGAGGCGTATCTTGCAGGTATTACAGCTATTACATTCATATTATATAAATTATTCTTCAAAAAAATCGTTTTTAAATCCTATTAAATATAGTCTTGCTTTTGCTCTTGTTATTGCCGTATATAACCATCTAATGTAATCTCTATTTATGCCTTCTGGCAAATAAGGTTGTTCTACAAAAACGGTATTCCATTGTCCGCCTTGCGATTTATGACACGTAATAGCATAAGAAAACTTAACTTGTAACGCATTAAAATAGGTATTTTCTTTTACTTTTTGAGCTTTTTTATATTTTGATGTTTCATTTTCGTAATCTAACATTACTTCTTGATATAATCTATTAGATTCTTCGTATGTTAAAGATGGCGATTGACTTGTAATTGTATCCAACAACAAAATAGTTTCAAATGGTTTTTGGTCAGGATAATCTATCATTCTAACTTTAACTTTTGCAAATCTAAAAGAATATAAATCTAAGATGCTAAAAATTTCTAGAATTTCTATAATATCGCCATTTGCAATAAACCCAGCTTCGTCTGAATCTTTAAGCCAATAATAATTATTTTTAACAACCATTACTAAATCGCCTGTAGAAAGCTCACTTTCTTTCATTAATATTTTAGAACGAATTTGCTCGTTATATAAGTTTGCTCTTTTATTAGACCTAACAATAAAAGTAGTTTCGTCTATACCATAATTACTATAAGAAGAATTTATTGCGTCTTGAATTTCAAAACCATCTTGTAACCTAACTATATCCTTAAAAGATTTTACATTAAATTTAAAGATATCAAAAAACACAGTTTGCAATAATTCTCTTAAAATTGTTGCGTTATAAAGAATTCCAGAATCTTCTTCCTGACGCATTACTTCATCAAATTCTATATGGCTAACTTCTTTATTATAATGTAAATCTAAAGTATCGCAATCTAAGGCTGGACTAATATCTAAATGTACTGGAGGTAATTGTGCCGTATCGCCAATTAAAATTAATTTACAACCATCGCCAGAATATACATAAGAAATTAAATCGTCTAATAAAGAGCTGTTTTCATATAATTTAGAATCAGAATTAGTATCAGAAATCATAGAACTTTCGTCTACAATAAAAATTGTGTTTTTATGCTTGTTAGGTTGTTTTGTAAAACTAATGCCTCCTCCACTACTCTTTTTAGGAAAATATATTTTTTTATGAATTGTAAATGCTGGTTTATTAGAGTAATTTGCAATTACTTTGGCCGCTCTACCAGTTGGAGCTAGTAATACATATTTTTTATTAATTGTAAAAAGTTGATTAACTAAACAAGAAACTATAGTAGTTTTTCCTGTTCCAGCATATCCTTTAAGTACAAAAATTTCGTTAAAATTGTTATTTGTAACGAATTCTGCAATTTGTTGAAAAAAAATTGCTTGTTTTTGAGTTGGAATAAACGGAAAAGAATTTTGTAATGCTCTGTAAAACAGCGTCAATGACATTAATTGTGTGTTAAGTTGAATATTTATTCAAATATACACATGAATTTTTGGCTAAATGCTTTTGAGAGGAAAAAAAATTGTAGATTTGCCTTAAACTGAAATAAATTATAAAAATGATTTTACTGATTATTATTGTTGTCGTATTATGTCTAGGGATATTTGGCCTAGTTAAAGTAATTAATAAAAATGTTAATCCAAAACTTAAACCAGTATTATCTATAGTACTTTGGGTTGTAACAATTTTATTTGTTTGGTTAATTTACCAATCTATTCAAGAACCAATTAAATTTGATGAATTAAAACAAAAGCGTTATCAAGTCGCTGTAAACAAAATGCTTGATATTAAAGCTGCTCAATTAGCTTACAAATCTGTTAGAGGTACTTATACAGATAATCTTGACTCTTTAGTTCAATTTATCGAAAATGAAAGTTTTACAATTATTGAGAGAAGAGACACATCTGTAATTGACCATGCAAAAAACAGCGCGTTTAGATTAACCGTTGGTGCAAATGGCGTTGGCGGATATTTTAAAGATATTGTTGTAACTAAAGAATTAGGTAAAATAAGCGTTAAAGACTCTTTGTTTAAAACTTCAGATCGGTACAAAAGATTAAATGTTGTATCTATAGATGGTATCGAGGCTAAAATTGAAATGAAAGCTAAAAAAATCCAAAAAGGCGAATTAACAATTAGTGTATTCGAAGCAAAAATTGTTAAAGCAGATTTATTAAGCGATCAAAATCCAGCTTTAGTTAAAAAAGAAAACAAAGTAGTTTCTGTAGACGGAATCAATGGGAGTTTAATTTTATTAGGATCTTTAGAAGAAGTAAACATGTCAGGAAACTGGCCTAAAAAATATGGCAATAACGATTAATAATATCATAAATAAAGCACATAAAAGTTTGTCCATTCAGGTATCTCTGAATGGGCTTTCTTTTTGTATAAAAGATTTTCAAAATAATTCTATTCTTTCTTTAGAAAATATAGATTTTAAAGATTATCCCAGCAGCTATTCTATAGACGACTGTTTAAATCAAGCTTTTCTAACGCATCTTGATTTAATGAATGAGTTTGAAAATGTTGATATCCTTTTCCAAAACAATTTAAATTCGTTTGTGCCTTTAGAACTATTTAACACAGACAATATAGGAAGCTACTTACAATACAACACTAAAGTATTTAATTCTGATGTGTTTTTGTATGATGAATTAGAAACAAATAATATGGTTAATGTATATGTGCCAATTACTGCTTTAGAACCTTTTTTTAAAGAACGTTACAGTAATTATAATACGAAACATTGCTCTACCATTTTAGTCTCTAAGCTATTAGATTTTTCTAAAAACAACTTAAGAAAAGAAATGTATGTTCAAGTATCTAGAAACCATTTTGAAATAGTTGTAGTTCAAAATCAAAAATTATTACTTTATAATACTTTTGAATATAAATCTGCAGAAGATTTTATTTACTATATATTATTTACAGCAGAGCAATTAAAATTAGATCCCAACGAATTTAATTTATACTTACTTGGCACTATAAATAAAGACTCAGAATTATACAAAAAAACATATACTTATATTAGAAACGTTTCTATATTTAACGATAGTCTGACTAATTTAAATTTAGATCTTGACCAAGATATAATTATAAAAAATTTCATACTTATACATTCATGAGAATTATCTCAGGGAAATACAAAGGAAGAAGAATAAGTCCGCCAAAAAACTTACCTGTTAGACCAACAACAGATATGTCTAAAGAAGCTTTGTTTAATATATTAAACAATCATTTTAACCTATCAGATTTAACAATATTAGATTTGTTTGCTGGAACAGGAAATATAAGTTACGAGTTTGGTTCTAGAGGTTGTAATGCCATTGTATCTGTAGATGCAGACTTTGGATGTGTTTCTTTTATTAAAAAAACTGCAATAGAGTTTGAGTTTAATATTACGGCACTTAAAAGTGATGTTTTTAAATATTTAGAAAAAGCTAAAGGTAATTTTGATATAATTTTTGCAGATCCACCATATAGTTTAGAACAAAAAGAATTTGAAAAAATACATGAATTAATTTTTACTGCTGATTTATTAAATACTGAAGGAATGTTAATTATAGAACATTCTAAACATACGAGTTTATCTCATTTAGATAAATTTTCGTTCCAAAAAAACTACGGTGGTTCGGTATTTTCTTTTTTTGAATTAGAAGAAAATGATACCGAAGAAGAGTAAATCTTTGCAATAAAATTAAAAAAAGCAGACCTATAAGCCGGATTCTGTATCTCGTAAAACGAAATTCTTATCATTTATCTAGGCTATTAATTACTTAATAGCTCAATCTGCCTACCCCTCAACAGCGAACGAGAAGTTCTTAAATGTTGATATACGTGGCATTTCACCGCATAGAGTTTACCTGGTTTCACTACAGCTTAACCTGTACATACTTTCTGTTGCACTTGTCCTTGATTGATTGCTCAACCCGACGGGAGTTACCCGCTATGCTACTCTTTGGTGTCCGGACTTTCCTCCTTGATAAATCAAGACGATAAGACGGTCTGCGTTGCAAATGTAGCTTTTTAAGTTGTAAATTATTAGTAAATATCATTATCAATAGTAACTTTGTAACATATTATAATTATCTACATGAACATCAAACTTTTAACAATAGGTAAAACAGACCATAAAAATCTTCAACTTTTAATAGACGAATATTTAAAGCGGTTATCTTTTTACATAAAGTTTGATTTAGAAATAATTCCGGATATAAAAAATGTAAAAAATTTATCTGAGAATCAGCAAAAAGAAAAAGAAGGAGAATTAATTTTAGCCAAAATAACTCCAACAGATCAATTGATATTATTAGATGAAAATGGTAAAACTTTTTCTAGTCTAGATTTTTCTGAAGAATTGCAAAAAAAAATGAATTCTGGTATAAAAACTTTAGTTTTTGTAATTGGCGGACCTTATGGTTTTTCTGATACTGTTTATCAAAAAGCAAGCGAAAAAATATCTTTATCTAAAATGACTTTTTCGCATCAAATGGTTCGATTGTTTTTTATTGAACAGGTTTATAGAGCAATGACAATTTTAAAAAACGAACCATATCATCATCAATAACTATAAACGGATAAGATTTAAACGACTCTCTATCGCTAATTGCAGTATTTATATAGCTAGATAAAATTTTATTCCAACACCCAATTGTAACGAAAACTGCCATAATTCTGGTTATTGAATAGAAAACTCTTTTAAAAAACATACATCTTCTAGTTGTAATGGTCTTAGTATTACAAATTTATTTTCGAAAATATAATTTTTAGGAAAATTCATTATAACGTACAATTACAATCTGGTAATTTTTTTAAATCGTAAATAAAATGAGTTTCAGAAATTGAAACCATTTCAGATTTTAATTCGTTTAGCATAACAACTTTAGAAAGGTAATCGTTAAATAGAAGATTTTCATCAAAATTTAAATAGATTAATGCTCTTTTATTTTGACTAGAAAACTGGATATACTCTTTTATAAATGTCATTAACTCATCCATTTTTACTTCGTTACCATCAACAGTTACCCTGTTATTTGGCTTGAAATTAACTGTAAAATTCTGAAAATGCTTGTGATATGATATATTTTCTTTAATGTAAAAAGTAGAAAAATAAGAACTAAAAGAGTAAAATACATCTTTAAAAGAATAAAAAGCAAGCGACTTTTTAATAGTATCTGTATAAGTAAAGTAATTTAACGCATTTTCGTTTTTATGTAGTTTTGCTTCTTTTCTTTTTTGTTGAAGCTTGGCAATTTCTGGAATTACAAGCTTTAATGGCAATCTTTTATCTATATTAAAAATCCAATTAGTTGTACTTATTGTATTATTATTGTTTACATCTACAATTACACTATCGCCCTTGGTTTTATAAAACATATAAACAGGAGAATGATTTGTAACTAAAGAGTCTATTGTAGAATTTGCTTGAGCCAATTGTACTTCTTTATTGCAAGAAGTTAGAACGAAAGTTAATAGTATAAAAATAATATTTTTCATTACTTATTTTAATTTAGAATTTAATAAAATACATTCTTGAGCTTCTTTTACATCATGAACTCTTAAAATAGAAGCTCTTTTTTGCAAAGCAATCATGTTTAATGCAGATGTGCCGTTTAGAGCATTATCTGCTGTAGAATCTAACGTTTTATATATCATAGATTTTCTAGAAACACCCACTAACAAAGGTAAATCTAATAAATTAAAAATTTCTAATTTTTTTAATATTTCAAAATTTTGATCTATTGTTTTGGCAAAACCAAATCCTGGATCTATTATTAAATCGTTAATACCAAGTTGTTTTGCTAAAGAAACTCTTTCAGAAAAATAAAACAACATTTCTTTAATAATATCATCATAATTAGTAAGCGATTGCATTGTTTGCGGGCTACCTTTCATGTGCATCATTATGTACGGAACTTGTAAATAGGCAACAACATTCATCATATTATCATCTAACAATCCTGCAGAAATATCATTAATTATACAAACTCCATTGTTAACAGCTTCTAGAGCCACATTGCTTCTAAATGTATCTACAGATAGTAAAATATCTGGAAAACGCTTTAAGATAGAACTAACAACAGGCAAAAGTCTGCTTAACTCTTCTTGTTCTGTAACTTCTTGTGCGTTTGGCTTACTAGAATATGCTCCAATATCTATAAAAGATGCTCCATGCAAAAGCATTTCTTCAACTTTATTTAAAATATCTGTTTCATTTTTATAAATTCCGCCATCAAAAAAAGAGTCTGGCGTACAATTTATTATACCCATAACTTTAGGTATAGAAAGGTCTATTAATTTTCCGTTACAATTAATATTCATAATCCTTTTAAAATGATAAAATTTATTATTTAACTTACTAGTAAAATTGTATTTTTGAAAAAATATTTACAAATATAACCCTATAATGAGTAATACCTCTCAAGAATACGATAAAGTCATAGAAATATGTCTACAATTATTTAGCAATAAAATGAAAGATTATGGTAGTGCTTGGCGAATTTTAAGATTACCATCTTTAACCGATCAAATATTTATTAAGGCTCAACGCATAAGAAGTCTGCAAGAAAATAGTACAAGAAAAGTTCAAGAAGACGAAACTGGAGAATTTATTGGTATAATAAACTACTCTATTATGGCTTTAATTCAATTAGAAAAAGGCATAGCAGATCAACCCGATTTAAACTTAAACAATGCTGTTTCTTTATACAAAAAGCACATAAATATTACCAAAGAATTAATGGAAAACAAAAACCATGATTATGGCGAAGCTTGGAGAGAAATGCGTGTTAACTCATTAACCGATTTAATTTTGCAAAAACTTTTAAGAGTTAAACAAATAGAAGATAATAAAGGTAAAACTTTAGTTTCTGAAGGTATAGATGCAAACTATCAAGACATGATAAACTACGCTGTTTTTGCTTTAATACTTATAAACTCTGCACAAACTAATAACTAATTTTATATAATACAAATGAAGATACTTACTTATATTTCTAGAATTCTTGTTGGGGTTTTATTTATTATTTCTGGAGTAATAAAATTAAACGATCCTGTTGGTTTTTCTTTTAAACTACAAGAATACTTTGCAGAAAATGTTTTAAATATTCCGGCTTTAATTCCTTTTGCGTTACTAATTGCAGTAACAGTTGTGGTTTTTGAAGTAGTTTTAGGAATTATGCTTTTAGTAGGTTTTAAAACAAAATTTACAGTTTGGAGTTTATTGTTAATGATAGTATTTTTTACATTTTTAACCTTTTATTCAGCATATTTTAATAAGGTAACAGATTGTGGATGTTTTGGCGATGCTTTAAAACTAACACCGTGGGAATCTTTTACAAAAGATATTATTTTACTTGCATTTATATTAATTTTATTTGTAAATCAAAAATATATTCGTCCATTATTTAGCCAAGGTGCTCAAAATGCAATTGTGTTTATTGCTTGTGCTTTTTGTTTATTTTTAGGCTATTATGTATTAATGCACTTACCTGTTATAGATTTTAGAGCATATAGTGTTGGAACAAATATTCAAAAAGGAATGGAAATTCCAGAAGATGCAGAACAATCAGAATACAAAATGATATTTGTTTATAAAGTTAACGGAATAGATACAGAGTTTACACAAGATGATGTTATGGCGAGTAAAGTTCCAGAAACAGCAGAATTTGTAGATAGAATAGACAAGTTAGTTAAGCAAGGTTATGTTCCACCAATTCACGATTTTAGCATAGAATTAGATGGAGGAAATTATACAGAAGAAATGCTTAACGAACCAAAACTTATCATGTTTATTTCTTACGATTTAAATAAAGCAGAAAAATCTGGTTTAGAATTATTAGAAGAATTAAACAAAAAAGCAACCGCAAAAGGTTATAAAGTTATTGGAATGACTGCTTCCGACAAACCTTTAATTGACAAAGTAAAAAAAGAAAACAAACTAACTTTTGATTATTATTTTTGCGATGCTACAACTTTAAAAACAATAGAAAGGGCAAACCCAAGTATTGTAATTTTAGAAAAAGGCACAATTGTACAAAAAAAGCATTATAACGATATAGATAAAGTAACTTTAAAATAATAAACTTTATGCTTAATTTAAGACTGACTAATTATTGTTGTTTTAAATTTGTCTAATAAAACTATAAAAATGAAAAAAATATTATTAAGTGTATGTTTAATTTTAGGATTAACATCATGCTCAAAAGCTCAAAAAAAGGAATTCACTCCAGAAGGGTTGTCAAATACAATGAAAACTACTGAAAATGTTGATATTACTTTTCAAAAAATATTAAAACAATACGAAGGCAAAGTTGTTGTTGTAGATGTTTGGGCTTCTTGGTGTAGCGATTGTCTAAAAGGAATGCCAAAACTAAAAGCTTTGCAAGAAAAATATCCAGATGCTATTTATTTATTTATTTCTATGGATAAAAATTATGAAGATTGGATAAAAGGTATCGAAAAATATGATGTTCAAGGCGAACATTATTTAACATCTGACGGAATGAAAGGTGTTTTTGGCAAATCTATAGATTTAGACTGGATTCCAAGATATATGGTAGTTGATAAAAATGGTAAAATAGCTTTATATAGAGCTATTGAAGCAGATGATAAAAAAATAGAAGAAACGTTAGAATCTCTTAAATAATGAGGCAAAAAATAGTTGCAGGAAATTGGAAAATGCATAAAAATGCATTTGAAACAGAAGATTTATTAAACCAATTAATAAGCAAACTACCAACAGACTCAACTAATAGAGTAATTATTGCTCCTACATTTGTAAACTTAGCTTCGGCAGCAAAATATTTAGAATTTACAAATATAGAAGTTGCAGCACAAAACATGCATCAAGCAGAAGGTGGAGCTTTTACAGGAGAAATATCTGCAGATATGCTAAAAAGTATTGGTGTAAATATTGTAATACTTGGTCATTCTGAAAGAAGAGCTTATTTTGATGAGAAAGATGCTTTATTAGCTCAAAAAGTTGATACTGCTTTAAAGCATGAAATGGAGATAATTTTTTGTTTTGGAGAAGAGTTAAAACACAGACAATCTAATCAGCATTTTAATGTCGTAGAAAATCAGTTAAGAGATGCTTTATTTCATTTAAAAGCATCAGATTATAAAAACATTATACTAGCATACGAACCAGTTTGGGCCATTGGTACAGGAGAAACTGCAACGCCAGATCAAGCTCAAGAAATGCACAATTTTATAAGAGATACTATTAACGCAAAATATGGTAATTCTGTTTCAGAAGAAATTACAATTCTTTACGGAGGAAGTGTAAAACCTGATAATGCCAAAGAAATATTTTCTAAACCAGATGTAGATGGTGGTTTAATAGGAGGTGCTGCTTTAAACAGCGATGATTTTGCAAAAATTGTAGCTTCGTTATAATTTAAAAATAAAAAAATAAAAAAGGCGATAATTTAATAGACTGCCCCCAAAAAGTTAGACACTATTGGGGGTATTTTTATGGAAAGAAAAGTCAAGTATGATTACACATTTAAGTTAGAATGTGTAAAATTAGTTTTAGAGAAGCACTACTCTTGTGTTGCTA
>Ga0335396_10001294_pt1 | contig 32418 bp, 15 predicted proteins | sample FRY02_FD_205743 | JGI IMG/M metagenome (GOLD analysis project Ga0335396, IMG submission 205743) | Freshwater microbial communities from Lake Fryxell liftoff mats and glacier meltwater in Antarctica - FRY-02 (spades assembly) (version 2) | ecosystem: Environmental > Aquatic > Freshwater > Ice >... | reverse complement strand
ATTCGCAGCTATATCTCTACCGTCCGCAAAAACGGCCTTTCTGTCCTGGATGCCCTCGTTGCTTCTCTCAACGGCCATCCCTTTCTCCCTTCTCCTTCTTCTCTCGTTCCCCTGCCTGAGCAGTAACATTGATACTACCATTGTAAACAGATGGGGGCGGGGAAATCAAGAGCAAATGAAAAGAGGCAAAGAACTTCGTGTGATTTATGGGGCTGGTTGTGCATGTTGGGGAGCTATGCTAAACTTACGTCGGGATAAATCGGGGGCATCGACTAACGGCGCTCCGGCCACGACAACACTGACTTCAACGTACGATTCCCCAATAGGCTACAAAAACAATCGTCGACCTTTGTCGGTACGCGTTTTTTGGCTGGCTCTGCTGTAATGGTAGTTGGTCGAGTCAGCCTCCACGAAATGGTGCTTCGTCACTATGCAGTCACCTCTCTTCATGACCGATACTATCACCCTCTCCCAACTGGAATCCCACCTGTGGGAAGCCGCCAACATCCTGCGCGGCAGCCCGGTGGATCGCACGGACTGGAAGATCTACATCCTGCCCTTGCTCTTCTTCAAGCGCATCTGCGATGTGTGGGACGAGGAGTACGCCGAGACGGTTCAACTCTACGGCGAGGATTTCTCCGACGAGCACCGCTTTCAGGTGCCTGCTGAATGCCATTGGAACGTGGTGCGCGAGACCCCTGTCAATGTGGGCATGGCCCTGAGCAACGCCCTGCGCGGCATCGAGACCGCCAACCAGGAACATCTCTACGGCGTCTTTGGCGACGCCCAGTGGACCAACCGGGATCGCCTGCCCGATGCTTTGCTCAAAGACCTGCTGGAACACTTCTCTGCACTGAAGCTGGGCAACCGCCACGCGGCCAGCGACATCATCGGCGACGCCTATGAGTATCTGATCAAACAGTTCGCCGACGCCACCAACAACAAAGCCGGGGAGTTCTACACGCCCCGCAGTGTGGTGCGGCTGATGGTGGAAATTCTCGACCCCCAGGAGGGCGAGTCTGTCTATGACCCGGCCTGCGGCACTGGCGGGATGCTCCTGGCCGCGGTCGCCCACGTTCAGGCCAAAGGCGGCGATCCCCGCACCTTCTTCGGCAAACTCTACGGACAGGAACGTAACCTGACCACTTCCTCCGTGGCGCGCATGAATCTGCTCCTGCACGGTATTGAGGATTTTGCCATCGAGCGGGGCGACACCCTGCGCAGCCCCTCTTTCAGTGACCCGGCCACAGGCGGTCTGGCGACATTCGATTGTGTGATTGCCAATCCTCCCTTTTCCCTGCAACAGTGGGGGCGGGAGGTATGGGAGAACGATCCTTGGGGACGTGCCTTTGCCGGGCTACCCACAGACAGCAGCGGCGACTTCGCCTGGGTGCAGCATATGGTCAAATCCATGGCCCACGTGACCGGGCGCATGGCGGTGGTATTGCCCCAGGGCGCACTCTTCCGAGGCGGCATCGAAGGGCAAATACGGCGCAAACTATTGGAGATGGACCTGATCGAAGGGGTGATCGGTCTGGCCCCCAACCTCTTCTACGGCACCGGACTGGCCGCCTCGATTCTGTTGTTGCGCCAGCGCAAGCCGCCCCAGCGGGCCGGTCAGGTGCTGGTGGTGGACGCCTCCGCTCTCTTCCGCAAGGGGCGGGCGCAGAACTTTTTGGAGCCTGAACACGCGGCCCAGATTCTGGGCTGGGTCCAGGGCTTTACCGATGTGGAGGATCGGGCGCGGGTGGTGAGTGTGGAGGAGATTGCCCAGGAGGATTGGACCCTGAATATCTCCCGCTATGTGCTGCCACCCATCGGCCAGGAAATTCCGCCCCTGGACGAAGCCGTGGCGGACTTCAAGGCTGCGTTGATGCAGGTGCGGGAGGCGGAAGAGAACTTGAGACAAGTGATGGCTGTGCGGCAATGGATTCGATAATGATCCACTACAACAGGAGGATACTGGACGATGGCACTAAATGAATACTTCGTGGATTTCTGTGAACGTTGGCGAGAAAAGGCCTCACGCTATGAAACGGTCGAAATAGAAGATTGTGTCGACAAATATTTTACCTTGTACGTTGTCTTTAATGCTCTTTACGTTGAGGCAGGACGCGACCTGAGCGGTAGCGATGAAGGGTTCTCCGATAAGAGGGGTGCAATTGAAACTGTAAAACAGACAATCGGGGCCAAAGCGCTGATTCAAGAACTCAACTCCAATGAGGGGACAAAAGAAGCGATCAAAGATTTGACTGCAATCATGGAACATAAACCGTTCTATATCTGTCTAGATTCCCGCACTGGTGAGCCTTTGCCAGACAAAGACGAGGAACTACTTGAGCAATTGAAGTCGTCCAATTCAGGTGAAAAGGCTTTAGGTTTACTGAATTTGAACTACCAGGTTCGCTGTAATCTGTTTCACGGGCGGAAAGGCTTGGAACTGAATCAACGACAACTATTCATTCCCCTAATCACTATATTGGATGCATTAGTTGATGCTCTCTATAAGAAGCAAAAGAAAAAACGTTACGTTGATCGCGAAAGACTATGACCACACGCCTGACCCAACAAGAACTGGAATCCTACCTCTGGGGCGCTGCCACAATTCTGCGCGGTCTCATCGATGCCGGGGATTACAAGCAGTTCATCTTTCCCCTGCTCTTCTTCAAGCGCCTTTCGGATGTGTGGGACGAGGAATACACCGATGCCCTGGCCGACAGCGACGACGCAGCCTATGCCCAGGCCACAGCCAACGATCGCTTTGTCATCCCTGCCAGCGCACATTGGCGGGATGTACGGGAAACGCCCCGTGAGGTGGGCCGGGCCATCCAGGACGCTATGCGCGCCATCGAAGCCGCCAATCCGGAACGGCTGGAGGGCATCTTTGGCGACGCGCCCTGGAGCAACCGGGAACGGCTGCCCGACCGCACCCTCAAAAATCTGCTGGAACACTTCGCCGCTCACACCCTCTCCCTGGCCAATGTGCCGGAAGATGAGTTGGGCAACGGCTACGAGTTTCTGGTCAAGAAGTTTGCCGACGACAGCGGTCACACCGCCCAGGAGTTCTACACCAACCGCACAGTCGTCCATCTGATGGTGCAGATGCTGGACCCCCAGCCCGGCGAGCGCATCTATGACCCCGCCTGCGGCACGGGTGGAATGCTCATCTCCGCCCTGGATCAGGTGAAGCGCAGCGGGGGCGAACACCGCACCCTGGCTCTCTACGGCCAGGAGCGCAATCACATGACCGCGGCCATCGCCCGCATGAATCTGGTGCTGCACGGGGTGGAGAATTTTGCGATTGCCCGGGGCGACACCCTGGAACGGCCCGCGTTCACGGATCGGGACCGCCTGGCGACCTTTGATGTAGTCCTGGCCAATCCGCCCTATTCCATCAAACAGTGGAACCGGGAAGGCTGGCAGAGCGATCCCTGGGGGCGCAACTTTCTGGGCACGCCGCCTCAGGGCCGGGCTGACTATGCCTTCTTCCAGCACATCCTGCGCAGTATGGACGCCCGGAGTGGCCGCTGCGCCATCCTCTTTCCCCACGGGGTACTCTTTCGCAAGGAGGAGGCGGAGATGCGCCGTAAACTGGTGGAGGCCGATTTGGTGGAGTGTGTGCTGGGGCTGGGGCCGAATCTCTTCTACAACTCACCGATGGAAGCCTGCGTGGTGATCTGCCGCAGCCGCAAGCCAACTGAACGCCAGGGCCAGGTGCTCTTCATCGACGCCGTACACGAAGTATCCCGGGAGCGGGCCATGAGTACGCTGAAGCCGGAACACCAGGCGCGTATTCTGGCCGCGTACCAGGGCTGGCAGACGGAGCCGGGCTTTGCTCACATTGCCGACCTGGACGCCATCACCGCCCAGGGCTACAGCCTCTCGATTCCCCTCTACGTCAAGCGCGCGCTGAACGGCAACAGGGCGGGTCCAGCAGACGAGCGCAGCCTGGCCGAGTTGTGGGCGGAGTGGGAGCAGGAGGGACGAGAGTTCTGGTTGGAGATGGATGGGTTGGTGGAGATGTTGGATGGGTTAGTGGAGGGGTAGGAGAGGGAAAGTCCCCGGCACTTGGGGACGCAAAGTGCCGAGGACTTTTGCAAATGATAGATGTGGTTTATACTTACAGACAATCCCCCACAGAAGTATTACCCTAAAGGTTATAGCTGATATCCGATGGAAGTCTACTTCGAATCCAAAAAATTCGCAGAATTACTTGAAAACGATCGGAAGCGAGTGCGCGAATTCGGCGCTGAAAATGCCAGGTGGATCCAAAAACGATTGGACAATCTCCAGTTTGCGCCGAACCTCGAAGCGATGCGTTCTTTGCCGGGGCGAACACACGAATTGAAAGGGGATCGGGCTGGAACCTTCGCGATTGACTTGAAGGACGGCTACAGATTGATCCTAAAACCGGCAGATGAGCCGCCGCCGCACAAGCCCGATGGGGGACTGAATTGGCAGGCGATCACTTCTGTGGTTGTTGTAGCAGTGGAGGATTATCATGACTGAGAGACGAATACTGTATCAACCCAATGAAGTGACAGCACCGGGCGAAACGCTGGCTGACCTCTTGGAAGAACGCTGCATGACCCAGACCGAATTGGCAAAGCGGATGGGGCGTCCGCAGAAAACGATCAATGAAATCATCAACGGCAAGGCCGCTATCACGCCAGAGACAGCCCTGCAATTGGAGAAGGTCTTTGAGACACCCGCCGACTATTGGATCAAACATGAAGCCGAGTACAGGGCTTTTCTCGCCCGCCGCCAGGAGGAAGAAAAGTATCCCCGCTGGTATGGGTGGCTGGATCAAATGCCATTGAGTGATTTGAAGAAATGTGGGGTGCTGCCCAATCTGCATAACCGGGGCAAGAACAAAAATGTTCTATTGCGCAATCTGTTGCGCTTTTTTGGTGTTGCGTCACCGGAAGAATGGCAGACTGTCTATGGGGAAATGGCGGTGGCCTACAGGCGCAATCCGAGACAGAGTGACCCCAAGTCTGTGGCCGTATGGTTGCGTCTAGGAGAACTGCAACTCGCCGAAATGGATTGTCCCCGGTTCGACCGTAAACGGTTCGAGGTTGCATTGACCCATATTCGCACGCTGACTCTCCTGCCACCGGAAGAGTTCGAATCGCAATTGAAGCGAAGCTGTTTGGATGCTGGCGTGATGCTGGTGCTTGTGCCCGCGATTCCCAGAGCGCGGGTCAGCGGCGCGGCCCGCTGGATGAACCGCAAGCCGATTATACAACTTTCCCTCTATGGCAAGCAGAATGATCGCTTCTGGTTCACTTTTTTCCACGAAGCGTGCCACATTCTACAGAACAGTCAGTCGCAAGTCTTCCTGGATGAGTGGGATGGCGAGGCTGAAAGCCAGGAGGAGCGGGAGGCCGACGACTTTGCCGCCCGCATGTTGATTCCGCCTGAGGTGGAAGCGGAATTGCCTTTACTCAAATCAAAGGCCAGCGTCAAAGAATTTGCGGCGAGAATCGGTATACATCCCGGCATTGTCGTGGGCCGCTTGCAGCATGACGGTTTTGTTGAGATGTCGTGGATGTACGAGCTAAAAGAGACTTTCGCCTGGACCGATGAAGTCAATGAGTGACAAAACGACCTGGCCCCGCGTCAAATTCGGTGACGTAGTCCAACTCAACCGGGACCGCATCGCCGATCCCCTGGCCGCGGGAATCGAGCGCTACATCGGCATTGAGTACATCGAGCCGGAGGATTTGCGCGTGCGCAGTTGGGGATTGGTGGAGGAGGGCACGACCTTCACGAACGCGTTTCGTCCGGGGCAAGTGCTCTTTGTGAAGCGGCGGGCCTATCAGCGCAAAGTGGCCGTGGCCGACTTCGCCGGTGTCTGTTCCGGTGACATTTACGTGCTGGAATCAAAAGACCCGGAGGTACTGCTGCCGGAATTGCTGCCTTTCATCTGCCAGACTGAAAGCTTCTTTGAACACGCGGTGGGCACATCCGCCGGTTCCCTGTCGCCCCGCACCAACTGGACGCAACTTGCGGCCTACGAATTCTCCCTGCCGCCCCTGGCGGAGCAGCGGCGCATCGCGGAGGTGCTATGGGCGGCAACAGAATTGGTAGACAATTACAAAACCATAACAGAGCAAACACGAATATTGTGGCATTCGCTTGCGTTCCATCTATTTGCCGATGTTGGCTCTTTCGGTGTAGTCAAACTCGATGAACTACTTTCATACGGTTCTGACGGCCCATTCGGAAGCAAATTAAAGACATCCCACTATACCAACAGCGGCGTACAAGTCGTTCGATTGCAAAACATCGACCCAAATAAATTCAATGACGCTGATAGAGCCTACATTTCAGAGGATTACTATCGCGATGAACTTTCCGGTTACACAGTCAACGCTGGCGATGTGTTGATTGCTGGTTTAGGTGATGAAAACATACAAGCTGGTCGTGCATGCTTAGCACCAAGTCGCTTAGGACCAGCTATAAACAAGGCAGACTGCTATTGTTTAAGACCAAACTTGCGACTTGACTCAAAATATCTAGTAGCGTTCCTCAACAGTCCGCAAGGATTGCGGCAGTCAGAGTCCTATTCGCAGGGAACTACACGATATCGACTCAATTTGGGTAACATTAAGCGGATGAAGATACCTCTTCCCGACATCGGTGTTCAGCATGACATTGCAGGCCAACTTGAAGCCATATTTGAAGCAGAACAGCGGATGATTTCAAGACACTCTCGTCAAATTGAGGTTGTTAAAATGCTGTTGAATTCTTTGATTTGAGCAGGGGGAATCATTACGCGGGGACGTGAAAGTGCTGGGGACTTTTTCTCCTTTTCCAAGAGGTTGCCATGTTCAACGAAGAAAACACCGTCGAAAACCTGGTGCGTGACCTGCTCTGCGGCAAGCCAGCCCCACCCAAGCCGGGCATCGGGGAATCCGCCCAGCCCTACATCACCCCAGGCCGGGGCGGTCAGGGCGTGGGCTGGCACTTTGTCCCCGCTGTCGCCCTGCCCCGCCAGATGCAAGATGTCTTCGTAGAAAAATACGTGCGGGAGGCCCTCATTCGCCTCAACCCGGCCATCGCCGCCAACCCGGAGCGGGCCGATGAGGTCATCTACAAACTGCGGGCGCTTGTACTGGCCGTGCGCGGCGAAGGGCTGGTGCGGGCCAACGAACTCTTCACCGGCTGGCTGCGCAACGAACAGTCCATGCCCTTTGGCCCCAACCACCAGCACGTCACCGTCAAGCTCATCGACTTCGACAACCTGGACAACAACCAGTACATCCTCGCCACCCAATACACCTTCCGGGCCGGGGCCGCGGAGCGCCGGGCCGATGTGGTGCTGTTGGTCAATGGCTTTCCACTGGTGCTGGTGGAGGCCAAAACACCCGTGCGCCCGGCCATCAGTTGGGCCGACGGCGCGCTACAAGTCCACGCCGACTACGAGCGCTTTGTCCCGGAACTCTTCGCCTGCAATGTGCTCAGTGTCGCCACCGAAGGCAAAGAGATGCGCTACGGTTCCATCGGCGCACCCGTGGACAAGTGGGGGCCGTGGAGAGAAGATGACAAGATGACAGGAGGACAAGGTGACAAGATAAATGCGTTGGGGGAGGTAGGCGCGCAAATCGAATCCCTCTTGCGCCCCCACATTATTCTGGATTTTCTCGCCAACTTCACCCTTTTTGCTACGGACAAGGGCAAGCGGCGCATCAAAGTGGTGGCCCGCTACCAGCAATACCAGGCCGCCAACCAGCTTGTGGAGCGGGTGCTGGCGGGCTATCCCCGCAAGGGTCTCATCTGGCACTTCCAGGGGTCGGGCAAGTCGCTGTTGATGGTCTTTGCCGCCCAGAAGATGCGCTTGCAGCCCGCCCTGCGCAACCCCACCGTTCTGATTATCGTGGACCGCATCGACCTGGACGCCCAGATCAGCGCCACCTTCCACGCCTCGGACATTCCCAATCTGGTCAAGGCCGAAAGCCGGGAGGAATTGGAACGACTACTGCGCCAGGACAGCCGCAAGATTATCATCACCACCATTTTCAAATTCGGCGAGGCGGGCGGTGTTCTCAACGACCGGCAGAATATCATCGCAATGGTGGACGAAGCCCACCGCACCCAGGAGGGCGATCTGGGCATGAAGATGCGCACTGCCCTGCCCAATGCCTTTCTCTTCGGGCTGACAGGCACGCCCATCAACCGCCGGGACCGCAACACCTTCTACGCCTTTGGTGCAACCGAGGATGCCAGCGGCTATCTGAGCCGCTACGGTTTCGAGGAGTCCATCCGGGACGGGGCCACCCTGCCCCTGCATTTTGAACCCCGGCTGGTGGAACTGCACATCGACAAAGAGGCCATCGACGAAGCCTATGCCCAACTCACCGGCGGCCTGGATGACTTGGACCGGGAGCATCTGGCGCGCATGGCCTCCAGAATAGCGGTGCTGGTCAAAGTGCCGGAGCGGGTGGCGGCCATCTGCGCCGACATCGCCCGCCATTTTCAGCAGAAGGTCGCGCCCAACGGCTTCAAAGGGATGGTGGTCACCTTTGACCAGGAGAGTTGCCTGCTCTACAAAGCCGCCCTGGACCAGCACCTGCCCCCGGAAGCCAGCGAAATCGTCATCTCCGTCTCCGGCAAAGAGCGGGACGACGAGCGCTATCGCCCCCTCAAACGGGAGCGGGACGCGGAGGAGAAGCTGCTGGACCGCTTCCGCAACCCCAACGATCCGCTGGAACTGCTGATTGTCACGGCCAAGCTGCTCACCGGTTTCGACGCACCCATTCTCCAGGCGATGTATCTGGACAAACCCATGCGGGATCACACCCTTTTGCAGGCCATCACCCGCACCAACCGCACCTATGGGGGCAGTAAGAGCCACGGGCTGATTGTGGACTATCTGGGCGTCTTCGATGATGTGGCGACCGCATTGGAATTCGACGAGGAGGCTATCCGCCAGGTGGCATCGGACATCGCCCGGCTCAAAAGCCAACTGCCTGACGCCATGCAGCGCTGTCTGGCCTACTTCCTGGGCGCGGACCGCCGGGTCAGCGGCTACGAGGGGCTGATCGCAGCCCAGCAGTGTCTGCCCAACAACGAGACTCGTGACGCCTTTGCCGCCGACTACAGCGTACTCTCCCAACTGTGGGAGGCCCTCTCACCCGACCCCCTGCTCCACGCCTACGAGACCGACTACCGCTGGCTCTCCCAGGTCTACGTCTCCGTGCAGCCCGCGACCGGTCAGGGCACGCTCATCTGGCACGCGCTGGGGGCCAAGACTATCGAACTGATCCACCAGAATGTGCATGTGGATGCAGTGCGGGACGACCTGGAAACGATTGTCCTGGACGCAGAGGTGCTGGACGCAGTGCTGCATACCCCGGACCCCAACCGCCAGGCCCAGGAGATTCAAATCAAGGTGGCGGCCCGGCTGCGCAAACATCTGGGCAATCCCCGCTTCCGCGCTCTCTCGGAACGACTGGAAGCCCTAAAAGAACGCCACGAACAGGGGCAGATGCACAGCATCGAGTTTCTCAAGGCTCTGCTCGACCTGGCCCGTGACCTGCTGCAAACCGAGAAAGAGACACCCCCGGAGGAGGACGAGGATCGGGGCAAGGCAGCCCTCACCGAACTCTTTATGGAGGCGCGCACGGACGAGACACCCATCGTCGTTGAGCGGGTGGTGGCTGACATCGACGAGATTGTGCGCTATGTACGCTTCGATGGCTGGCAGTCTACCAGCGCGGGCGAGCGGGAGGTCAAGCGAGCATTGCGACGCGCCCTGCTCAAGTATCAGTTGCACCAGGATGGCGAGTTGATGGAGAAGGCGTATGGGTATGTGAAGGAGTATTACTAAACCCTGGCGGTCATCAGTGGTTCGCCTGGTTCTGTATAAGTAAAAACGAGCGATATCACACATCCAAAACATCCATGTGTTATACACTCTATAACACATACGGTCCGTATATTATTACGGCGTGCATTGGGTTATTCGTTACCACACCCCCACATGTCCAAAACGGTAGCCTACCTGCGGGCGTCAACCGACAAGCAGGATATCAATAATCAGAAATTGGAAATTTTGGAGTTTGCCCGCAAGCGAAACATGCGGGTCGATGATTTCCTGTCCATCACCATTTCCTCGCGTAAAACCAGCAAACAGCGGCGCATCGATGAACTGTTGGAGCGGCTGGTCGATTCCGACACCCTGATTGTTACGGAACTAAGTCGGCTGGGGCGTAGCACCTCCGAAGTCATTGACCTGATCAACGAGTTGATTCGACGCAGTATCCGGGTGATCATAATCAAGCAGAACCTGGACCTGCACCAGGCGCATGACATGACATCCAAGGTTATGATCACGCTTTTTTCGCTGTTTGCAGAATTGGAGAGGGACCTGGTTAGCCTGCGCACTCGTGAAGCTCTGGCGGCCAAGAAGTCCCAGGGGATCAGGCTGGGTAAACCCAAGGGAACCATTCAGGCCAGCAAGTTTGACAAGGATCGTTCCCGCATAGAAGAGCTATTGGGATTGGGTCTCTCCGTGCGCAAAATCGCCAGATTGCTGGGTTACACAAACCACATTGGGTTGAATACCTACATCAAGCGACACGGAATTCGAGAAATGTTGTCACCCATGAAACAGTCGTCTATCCAGACGCCCTGATGTAGGGTGCGACAGTCTGGATAGGCAAACAAAAAAAGGCAATACAGCAAAAAAGAATTGTCGGCACTGGTTCAGTTGAGTTTGAAAGATTGAATGCGGAAAATCTGCGACCAAGAAAAGCCATGGTCAAGGATACCAAGAGCAACAGCAGGGATACGTTTGGTAGTAAAATGGGTATTGATAAAGTTATGCCAAAGCCAGTGTAGGTCGAGTCGAGTTTGGAGAGCAGATTGTAACTTGGCATAGGTATTGGTGCGCCGCCGAAAACAGGCAAGACGGCGGCGAAGGGCGCTATGGAAGGCTTCAAGATGGTTGGCATGAATCTGGTCATCAGGCACTAGAGTGGTTGTCTGGGGATGCTCAGACCAAGGGACTTGATATTTTGGACGTTTGCGCCCGGAGGGGTAGCCTCGTCGAATATACGCTCTGGGTCTGTGCCCGACCGCAAAGCCTGGACCCATGCCCTGCGCGAGGCGATGAATTCAGCGTCCCATCCTCTTGCCGTAGCTCCCCCCAGTGAAAATTCGAAATCTTCGATAGTTCCCGACACATTGCCTGTCAGCGTCCGGGCCACCTCTGTGCCGAGTAGTCCGTTTTTGCCCCAGTGGAGCACACCTCCCGCATCTGTCGCAGCAGATCGTCGTTTTTCCTTCCAAGTAGATGAGGATCAAAACGCTTTAACCCGGGTGATCGCATGCTATAGACCGTTACTGTTTTGGGATCTGCGCAGATAAAAGCTGGATTTGATCATAGAAGTGTACCTCTGGCCAAGACGTAACGATTTCATCCTAACCTTTAGGTTTAAATTTATCTAAGGTTTCCGTATCGAAGATCAACTTAGGATCAGTGCCTGCGCGCAGCGCTATAATCCATGCCAAACGCATGCCAATTCGATCATCAAATAATTCTCTGCCTGCAAACTCGAAATCTTCAATGGCTCCCTGTACATCACCTGTGAGGGCGCGTGCCAGACCTCGGCTTTCACGAGCATAGCCATCGTGTGGATTAAGGGCGACTGCGATCTCGCAGTCATCAAGCACCTGAGCAGCATAACCATACAGGCTGCCAAACCAACAGAGATTTCTCCAAGCCCAGGCAGTCTTTGTGTTGCTGGACAGGCTGGGATCAAGTATCGACGCCTCCTCAAACTTGGCGAATGCACCAGCTATGTCTCCATATTCAGCCAAGCGGCTACCTTCGCTGGCTATCGTTGGCGCAAAGAGACGCCTTGCTTCGGGTTCGGGTTCTATGTCGAGCTTGGGATCGAAAGACAATGCCTCCTTGAATTTTGCTATTGCACCTTCTAAATCACCACTTTCTGCGAGTATGCGAGCTTCGTCGGCTATTCTTGGTGCAAAGAGACGCCTTGCTTCGGGTTCGGGTTCTATGTCGAGCTTGGGCTCGAAAGACAACGCCTCCTTGAATTTTGCTATTGCACCTTCTAAATCACCACTTTCTGCGAGTATGCGAGCTTCGTCGGCTATTCTTGGTGCAAAGAGACGCTTCGCCTCTTCTTCTGGCTCAATACGTAGATCGGGATCGAGGGACAACGCCTCCTCGAATTTTGCTATTGCGCCAGAAATACTTCCCTGTAGCGCAAGTTGGCGACCTACGTCGACCACCACTGCTGCAAAGAGTCGCTTTGCCTCAATCTCTGGCTTCATGTCCAGATTAGGATTGAGGGACGCTACTTCCTCGAAAGTAGCGATGGCTTCTGCCATATTTCCCGATCGTGCCAGATCACGGCCGATTAGTAGTAGTGCTTTTACGCGATCCCCCAGAGCACTCTCGGCCTGGGTTTGTGGCTCGAATGTCAGGGCTGGATCAAGCTTCATCGCTTGCTCAAAGAGGGCAACGGCACCAGCAACAGCGCCCAGGCGCGCCTCTTCTCTCCCTTGCTCCACCAACTGCTGCGCTTGGGCCTGGGCGCGTAAGGATGCTAGGATATCTCCACCAGGCAACTTCGTTTCTTGGGAAATTCCAAACTGCGTGCGCTCAACTGACGTCAAAATGGGTGCAGGTCGTGAGATTCTCGCCGTCGTCTTCAAGAGCAGTCGCTGAGGACTATTCCATAGTCGCACAATACCATCCTCATGGTGCGACATAATCAGCGCCCCATCAGGGCTGAAGGCTACCAAAGACACTCGTCCCAAGTGGTTTGCTAAACGGCTGAGTTCCATACCTGTCTCGGCATCCCATACCCGCACACTTTGATCTTCACCACCCGATACGATACGCTTCCCATTCAGACTGAATGCCACCGAGAATACATCCCCGGTGTGGCCTTTCAGACGGTTGAGTTCTACACCGCTCGCTACATCCAATAACCGAATGCTTCCGTCCTGTCCTCCCAATACAACACGCTGCCCATCCAAACTAACTCCCATCGACAGCACGCTGCCCTTCCAAAGACTGACGTCCGATTTGGTTTCCAAAACTCCATCGAACCCCATCGAAATTTCCCACACTCGAATATCGGAGTATCCTCCTCCATTCAACCAATCCTTTCCACCCACTAAGATGTGCTCTCCATTCAGGCTGAATCCTACCGACAAGACGGTTCCAATATGACTCTCCAAACGGTTGAGTTCCACACTTCTCTCCACATCCCATACCCGCAGACTTTGGTCATCGCTAACCGATACGATGTACTGTCCATCCGGGCTGAATCCCACTGCCGACACACGTGACGTGTGCCCTTCTAGCCGTGCCATCTCTTCGCCACTGGACATATCCCACACCCGAATGCTCCCATCATATCCGCCGAATACTAAGCGTTTTCCATCCGGGCTGAATCCCACTGCCGACACACGTGACGTATGCCCTTCCAGCCGTGCCACCTCTTCGCCACTGGATATATCCCACACCCGAATGCTCCCATCATATCCGCCGAATGCTATGTGCTTTCCATCCCGGCTGAATCCTATTGACGACATATTTATCGCATGTATCTCTGACTGAGCCACAGATTCTCCATTAGTGACATCCCACACCCGGATGCTACCGTCAGATCCTCCCGATACAATCCGCTGCCCATCTTGACTGAATTCTACTGACGGCACATTTCGAATGTGCCCATACAGTCTTGACAACTCCTCCCCATTGACCGCGTCCCATACTCGCACACTGCCATCACCGCCACCTGAGACGATGCGCTGTCCATCAGGACTAAACCTCACCGATGATACACCTTGTGTGTGACCAACTAGCCGCCTTATCATCATTCCGCTCGCCACATCCCACACAATCACACCGCCCTCGTATCCACCCGACACGATACGAGATCCGTCTGGACTGAATCCTAATGACAATGCGGGTGAACTCGCTTCGTCACCTTCCATCCTTATCACTTCCGTACCACTGGCTACATCCCATACCCGCACTCTACGGTCGTCACCAACCGATGCGATATGCTGCCCATCATAGCTAAATGCAACAGAAGTCACGTTCCCGATGTGATCCTCCAAGTGGAACAGTTCTGATCCATTGTCGGCATTCCATATCTGTACTCCACCACCTTCGCTGTAAGATATGATGCGAGTGCCTTTGGTATTGAACCCGACGGACAACACATTTCCCAGATGGTCATCCATCCGGAACGCTTCTATCCCTCTGGCCACGTTCCATACTCGAATGCTGCCGTCCTCTCCACCAGAGATTATCCAGTTCCCATTAGGACTAAATTGCACTGCGTTTACGCTACCTTCATGGCCCTGTATTCGCACGATTTCAGCACCGCTCGCAACATTCCACACCCGTACACTACCATCCGCTCCGCCTGTAACGATCTCATCTCCTGTCGGGCTGAAACTTGCGGACAACACATCTCCTGAATGGCGGCCCGGCATTTGAGCAATCTGCTTGCCAACTATTGCACCTTCCTGATGCTCTGATGGGACTTCCCAAACTTGCATCAGGCCGTTTTTCCCGCTCAATACTACATAGGCTCCATCGGGACTGAGAGACAGCGAAGTAATCTCGTTCTCATCTACTTTTAGTTGGACGAACCTAGCTCCAGTCTCTGTATCCCATATCTGTACAATTCCATCTTCTCTGTACGAGACAATACGGGTACCGTCAGGGCTGAATGCCATGGTACCCGTAAAATAAGCGGATTCTACTATATTGGCCAAAAAAGCCCCGGTTTCTCCATCTTCCACCCTCAAACCAGAACTAGATGAGACAATGCGTGCTCCACTTGGACTAAATCTCGCCAATCGAAAACTACCTACAAGTCCTTGCTCTGGTAAAGGATCCGGTATTTCCCGGCGCGCCACCTCTTTCCAGGTTAAGGCATCCCATATCCGGATGTCACGAGACCCTAACGAGCCATTAGCCATCGAGATTATGCGGTGCCCAGTTGGACTGAAGGCCACTGAGAGGACTGAGCCGGTGTGCCCCTCCAATCGCGCTAGCTCCACTTCTTTTTGTTCATCCCACACTCTCACAGTACCGTCAGAACTGCCCGAGACGATATGGTGTCCATCCGGGCTGAATTCCGCCGACCACACAACTCCCATATCTCCTTGCAGACTGCTGACTTCGGCTCCGCTGGCCACATTCCACACCCGTACACTGCCGTCATCACCTCCAGAGACGATGCGCTCCCCATCCGGGCTGAATCCTACCGAATATACAGTCCCCGCGTGACCAAACAGAAGCTGCTGTGGTTCGAGATCGGAGGCGCGCCAAATGCGGACTGTCCCGTCCTCCCCGCCAGAGACAATCAACGCACCGTTAGGGCTGAAGGCCACGCTGTGAACAGTCCCCTGATGGCGTCGGTTGGGCGGCGGGAAGCTCTGAAGCCAATGAGGACTATTCAGGGCGAAGCGCAGCGCCCTGTCGGTGGTAAGGGTCTGGTCAGTCAAAAAGGCATCCCGGGCCAGAATCAGAGCGAGGTCGCCGGGCTGTTTGTCGGCGCGGATCAATAGCTGGCTCTGGCCGGCCAGGTTTTCGGCTAGGGCGCGGCGGGCCTGGGACTCCGCTTCCGCCTGTTTCAGTCTGGCATCAGCGGCGGCTGTCGCTTCGGCCTGCGCTGAAATTTGGGCCTGGGATTCCGCGGTGGCGCGTATATTGCTTTCGGCAACCGCGGTGGATTGGGCGCTGACCGCGCTATCGCGCTGATGATTGGCCTCGTTGCGCTGACTTGTGGCTTCGCTCTGTTGGAATAGGGCAAAGATGGTGATGACAAAAAGTACGATAGCAACCAGACTGGTAATCCCTATTAACCTGCGCCAAAAACTCATGCGTGCATCCACACTCTGTTTCACGAACTCAAATTCCGTTTTGTTTAGCCACCGGCTATCCGTTAGTGGACCAATTTTCGGTATCAGTACCTGGCGTGCCCGACGGATGGCCCGCCACCACCCCACCTGAACGCTATCGGTCGCCAGGAGAATCTCCTCCACCTGGGGCAGCCGAGGATCGTCGTCCCAGAGCAGGCCGGATTTGTCTGCTGGTTGGGCCTTGTTCCACTCTGTAGCAGCCTGGGCCAACCGGCGTTGCAAGGGTAGATACTCTTCCGCCTCTGTCTTCCACTCCAACAACAGCCCCCAGGCGATCATCAACGTATCGTGGGCTGGTTCAACATAGCCCTCACTCTCTACGCCATCGGGACCATTCGTAGTCCCGCTTACCAGCAGGCGCGCGCCGTCTTCTAGTTGCTTTAGCACCTTATCGACCCGGAGATTCTCCTGGACAGTTGGGTACTTCAGTTCGCTTCGCGCTACCCGTCGCCGGGCCAGTTCGCCGCCCTCAATAGCAACCATACGCAGCATGACCCGTTGCATGGTTGCCTGTTCATCCCTGGGCAGCCTATTATACTCCCCAGTGGCCCTCAGGTTCAGCGACCCGCCTACTCCTCCCAGTTTCTCGTAATCATCACCGGTGAGTGCCCGGTCTTCCCGGGTACTCTGCACATATCTGATGTATAGCTCACTTAATGTGAACGAGAGCAAGGGCAACGCGCCGGGCGTAAGGTATACCTCACTAATCAGTTCGTCCACAAGCTCCGGCGGCTCGAAGTAAAGCACACGTACCGAGGCTGGCCCCTCGATGGCGTGGCGCAAGTCGTCGATGTCCATCGGCGGGACAACATAGCGGGCAGATGACCATCGATCACCTAGCAGCGATTCGGTTCGGGAGAACTGTGGCTCGAATTCGGTGCGCAGGGTGATGATCAGGCGAAAAGCGTCTGGTTGCTGTTGGATGGCGCAGGCCAGCAGGCGTAGGAAACGTTCCCGCTCGGCGTCGTCCCGGCAGAGGGTGATCAGTTCCTCGAACTGGTCGACAATCAGCACCAGGCGCTTTCCGGGATGGCCGGCGGACCAGCGAGCGATGAGCTGTGCCAGGGCGTCGTCATCCTTCGCCAAACCAGGATAGTCGGGAAATGCCGTCTGCAAATGCCTCCGCAATTCTCCCACTGGTAGATGGGTGGGACGTAAGGGGGGAAGGACGTGGCAGGGGTGGGGAGACCCATTACCGATAGTCTGCAATCGCGGTACCACCCCTGCCTTTACCAGACTCGACTTACCCGTCCCCGACGCACCCACTACGGCTACAAAGGGTTTTGTTTCGACTTTTGCCAGCAACTCTTTGATCTCATCCTCGCGGCCAAAGAAGAACTGTTTATGTTTCGCGTCGTAGGATTCGAGGCCGCGATACGGATTGGCCTCTGGGGTAAGGTAGGGTGCCGGGGGGAGATTGAGGGGATGGCCGGGCACCAGGAAGATAAACTCGCCGCTCCCGTGTTTGTTTAACGGCCAAAGGATGGGGGTTTGCCTATGGCTGGCCTGGGTCTCTGCCTCCACTTCCACACGCTCACGAAGATAGAGTCCCAATTCCGTAGCCGTAATAATACCGTCACCATGACCTCTGGGAATCAGATCGGCTTCGCCCTTCTCCAGAGCATCGAACAGCGCTTGGGCAAAGGGGGAATGTAGGTTGTCGTTCGTCTCTCGGCGGCCCAACACACCGCCGTCCAATACATCCAGTGCTTTTTGGTCATGGGCAGCAGAGGTGAGCACCTGCCAGGCGTCAGAGATCAGGTAACGTTCATAGCGTTCCTTATAGATCACATCAGGTGGCACTCCCATGTGGCGGGTGGCGGCCCAGCGAAAGGCACCAGCAAAGCAGCAATCCAGAATGGCCAGCATATGGCGGCAGGGGAGATCGGTCAGCCAACTGTGCAGGTCGGTCATGGCGAGCAGGGTGGCCGATTGACCGGGGCGGGCGCCCTGGGGCACAAGATAGCCGGCCGGGCCATCCTTACCGTCAATCGCTATACCGTGGCCTGCGAAGTAGACGAGGAGACGGTCGTTATGCCCCAATCGGGTCTTTAATTCCTCGGTGAAGAGTGTTTGCAGACGCTCCCGAAGGATCGGCTCACCGATAGCGGGTTCGGTCAGCAGAACGACTTCATAGCCGTGGCCGGCGCGCAGCAACTTTGCCAGGCGCGTAGCGTCGTTGACAGCAGTAGTCAGCGATGGGATACCGTTGCCGTAGGTGTCGATGCCGATGACGACGGCAACGGATTTTTCGAAGGCGCTTTCAAGTGACATAGTGGTCAGCGAATATTCTCATCCAGTGTTTTCAAGCCCTGTTCCAGTGTGTTGGCGCTGGCAGGCAGATAGAATCCAGACAAGCGTGGTAACACATCATTCACATGGGTCAAGTAGTAGCGGATAAAGGCTGCAATCTGGGGTTTTGCTGTGAGTATCTCCTTGGTTGTAAATAGATAAAGGGGTTCGTATCTCTCGTTGGCACTGCCAACATCAACTTTCCCCCAGGCAACCTGAAATCCGAGGGGGGTGCGACCAACGCTGCTACACTGTGCAGAAAAAACCAACTCGCGGTTCTCGCCAGTGGCAAGAGCCATATCCCATAGCTTAGTGGCAGAACATAAGTAGTCTGTAAATCCCCCTGACGTGCCTGGATATTCTGCCTGAACTGTGCCACTATATCCGTTGGCTTTGTATACATCTAGTACGGCGTCTGTCAGCCCTTCCAGGGTGGTTGCACCTGCCATCGAGATCGGGCCGTTGAGTTCCAAGTATACAACTGTAGCAGTTGCTTCGGCCGCAACCGTCTGTCGCGCCTGAAGGGTGGCTGTTGCCCTTGCTGCGGCTGTTTGTTCCGCCTTAAATGTAGCCGTCTCCGAAACTTCGCCAAACGGGAACGCTGATGATGTTGGGTCAAAGTTACAGACGTACTCTCTTTCTAAAGCTGGATAGGGGCGACTTACCATCCATCCAGAGCGATTGTCATCTAGAGTAACGGAAAACCATGGAAAACTGGACTGCCCATTTGGATTGGCCCAGCCGTTGATGATCAAGTGGGTTCCTGGGTCAACTTGGTCAATAATTGGGTAGGAGGGACCAGGTCCTTGTCGTAGATTGACGGGGCCTATCTCATTGGTAACCTGACACTCATAGAGATAGCCAGCAGGATCCGCAGTCGAGGTTGGTGCCGATTGGGTCGCAACGGAAGTTGGCGTCGATACAGGCGGAGGTCTGGGTGTTGTCATTGGAGAAGCCAGAATAGCGACAGTTGCAGCTATTGCTGTTTCTCCAATTTGGGCTTCTTCTGTCTGGATAGCTGCAATGGCTGTTTGCGTCGGAGCAGGTTTGTCGACGGCGGCCGTAGCAATGGCGGCCTGAATGGTCGCCTGGGGTGCAGCCTCTGCCGTCACCGTATTGATGAAGCTCTGGATCACGGCGGTTGCATCCGGCGTCTCGGTGCCTGGCTGAAAGGCCATCCATCCCAACCCAAGGAAAGTGATAAAGAGGATGCCACCAATGACCAGCCAAAAGGTCGAATGAATGCTTGGCGGCGGAATCGGACCGGGTGTGACAGGATGGATGACGATAGGCGTATCCGGTCGCAGGAACACAACGTCTCCTTGATCGCTTCCCCGAAGGTAGTTGAAAAAAGGCGTCTGGCCCTTCTTTCCAACTGAAGCAGTCTCACGGGTAACTAGCGGCTTGATAAAGCTGGCAAGATCACTGGCCGTAATGATTCCGTCATTGTTGTGATCTGCACCTCCTTCCAGCCCGGTCAACAGGGCACCTGTGAAAGCGGAGTGGCCGGGCCGACTCCCACTATCTGCCACCAGTTCGTCACTGGCTCCAGCAGTCATGATTTGACGGGCACCCCGTTGTGTGATTCGAGTCAAATAGGCATCATTGATGGCTTCGGGTCCTTGTTGGAATGTCGAACGGGAAGTAATGGCAGCAACACCACTAAAGCAGCAGTCAAGGATGAGAAGAATGTGCTTGGCCGGTATCCAATCGCAGGCCTTTCGCACATCTTCCATTTCAATGTAGCTGTAGTACTTCCCTGCCCTGCCATCGTAGGGGATGATATAACCCTCCTTAAAACCGGCGTCACTCACTCTTGTTGTGCCGTGGCCTGCAAAGAAAATCACCAGACGATCCTCCGGCCCAACTTGAGTTGCCAGACTTTCGAGCAGGGCAAGAATTGCATCCTTTTTGGCTTCTGCATCGAATAGCTTGATTGGCTCCTCAAAACCGTAGTTGTCCTGAAGTAGGTTCGTGAAACCTTCTGCATCGTTTTTGGCGTTAAGAAGCACAGGATGTTCTGTGCTCATATAGTCAATGCCGATTGCCACGACCCAACTTTTCTTATAGTGGGAGCCTCGAATACTCTCAGTGTCCTCAAGCAACGTGACCGGTCCCATATGACGTGTTTGGTCGTTCGCAGTTGGGTCGTTCATGTTTCTCTAAGTCCTCGGCGAGTGGAACTGGATGTGTCGATGCTCTGACTACCTTACACCTTCGCTTGCAAGGCATCCGCCAACTTGCGCAACACAACGTCCGTCTCGAAGTAGGACATATGGTCGCAAGGGAGTTCGATAGCGGTGATGGAAGTGTGAGTGGATGGCAACCCAAGAGCGCTATTGACGCTGACGGCAATGTCATTAGGCTGGCCCAGGAATGCTAGGCCCGCCGCTCTCTCGATCAGCCTCATCTGCTCCAGCCGGGCCAACAATTTTGCCAGAAGGCTTTCACTTTCACCCGCTTGTGCCCGGGCTGCGGCAGGGATAATACTCGTATTACCAGCAATCGTTGTGAGCGGAATGCCCGGATCGGACGTTTCCGCCAGTTGTTTGATGAAGGGCGAGTTCGAGGCGAACTGGTCGGCGGTCACATCAATCGCTTCGACCGCTTTGACCAATGCCAGAGCAATCTTTACCGGCCAGGCGACTGTGGAAAGACCATTCAAACCCAGAACCAATAACGTGGTCGCCCAATCCTGAATCCGAGACCAGGGTGTACCCTTGTGGGGCGTGCCCAGTGTCACCAGATGCTGGACGACTTGGTTGCCGCCTTCGGCCTCCACAAACCAACGTGTCACCAACCCACCCATGGAATGGGCAACGACGTGCAGAATCTTGCCGTGGTTGGCACCCAGCCCTGCATCCTGCAGGCGCTGTTTTAGCTGTCGCGCCGTATCCTCAATCGGTGTATGAAGATTTTCGTAGTCGAAGGCCAGGAGCAGATCGTATTGTTCAGCCAGCCTGGGAATGGCTAGGTCTGCGCTCCCTGTTGTCCTGGCGCTCGCCACCATGTCCCGGGTATCGCCGAATATACCATGAATATAGAGGACAATGCGTTCGGCAGCCGCCACCTGTTTTTTTACTTCTGCGGGGGTTGGGTCATAGGTCACGCTGCCATCTGTGGCAATGGTGGCCACTGCAAGTCGTGGGTAGTCATACTCCATGCCAACCTTTTCCGCTATCATTTTCTGGAACATTATCTTGATCGAACCTTTTACGTCGCGATCGCCAGAAGGCTGGGGCAAACGTTCGAGGATAATTTCGGTACGGCCATCCACAGGGCGTGCATAACCCAGAGGAAGGAAGAAATCGCCGTCATAGGCATAGGGCAGAATGTGCTCATCTGCGCGCAGAGGCTGGTCCAGGGTCAGGTGCAGCGAATCAGTCGCGGTAACCACAGTGTGGTCAGCAACGTCAATCAATTCCAACACAGCCAGGCCCGGCTCCCCACCTCTGCTCGTTGTGAATTCCACAGGCTGAAAGAGGTCGGGGTGATCACGAAACAGAGCGGGAACGAGTTGTGTGCCAGCCTCACGGCCAGCCGAGTCGAGTGATCCGAGACGTACCTGAGCTTTGAGTTGAGGGTGCCCGCTCAGTGTGACGCCAGATGCCAGTTGGGTCTCCTCGCCCTTTTGTCCTACTGGCTGCACCGACAATGGCCACAAAATCACCGACTGCACTTGCTGGGTAAACCAATCACTATAGGGGTCCCCATCATCAGGAAAGACGCCGATATCACGGGTGTGTACCCGTCCCATGAGCCGTCCGAGCGTGCTCATAGTGTCAGGAAAACCTCGCATAACTGATCTCTCAACAATTACAGGCAGGGAATCCATCGCCAGAAGGGTGGCGTCAGCTTTGTCTGTGCTGACGATCAATTTAAAAATATCGGATAGCTGGGTGATCTCCTGGTTGCGGAGTTTTTCAGGAATGAAGACGTGGATTTCCGTGCTCAGATTCCCACGCCGATCTCTGATAGCCCCCCAGGCCTCTTCCTGGGGACCTAAGCGAATGATGCCCTCGGGCAGCAGGCCAGTATGGATGGAGTAGTCCTGGGTTAGATTCAATAGCATGCAATAGTAGGTCTGTTCGCTGGTATTAGTCAGTTTGACCTGAAAGCGTGGATAATCGGTCGGTTCGAAGGGTGGCCTGTAGGTGAAGCGCAATCCGCCGGTCGTATCCATAGCCTCCAACGTACCGTCGGCTTTCACCAGAAAGAACTCCAGGCGGATCGCATCCTTCATGCCATTGGCGTCGTCAGCGACTTTATTCAGACTGGCAATCTTCTGCCAGCGGGCAATGTGTTCCAGGCGATATGTAACAAGATCAGCGCTGCTCGGATCGAACCCTGCCGTGTCGACAACCAACGGATAGGCGTCGGCCTTACGGCTGATGCGATAGACCTGCTTCTGCCCGTCTGGGCTGTCTACTACCAGCGCACGCAACCGATACTCGGCCTCTATCAGTGGTGCCTCGCGCACCAGCAACGAAGGCCGATTCCCTGGCTCCGCTGCAGCAACCGCGGTCCGTACTAGGTCCAGGGCATCCGCGTCTCCCTCGAACGCGACGGGCATGGGGGGTAAGGGATGTGCCACTATCACCCCGTGGTAGCTTCCCTTTGGCAGAGGGTTGTCGTCGTTGGTCTCAATACTGACATCGCTCTCGGCTGCATAGACCATCTCTACCGCCGCCTTGGCTACTGATCCTTTCAACGAATTCAGTCCGGTCAAGTCATAGTCGTAGGGAAAGACCGCCAGATACATCTTTTCATCACCAATGGGTGCCGCGACCCCATGCACGGCCCCGCCATCAATCACCCAGCCGCCGCGCCGAGGCTTAAGGGTAAAATAGGGAGGGCGTTTCGGGATGGCACCCCCCAAGAAAGGTTGCTCCTGATCCAGTGCGTTGGTGGCTTGGAGAACGGGTGTCTGCTTCTGCACGCGGGTGGGAACCAGCGCTTCTATGCGCTTGAAGACTGTGTGGTAGCTGAGGCTGCCCGTGGCATTGGCCAGGGTTTCTTCCAGATAATAGGAAAAGATTCCGCGCTGCTTGCCGTCCAGTAATAGCTCCTTGGCTGTCTCACGATCGTCGCAGGCAGCCATCAGGATGTGCCGACCTTGGTGCATTGACAGCCAATGGGTCTTGTCGGATTCGGTCTGGTTGCTGAAAAGTTCATCCACTTGTGCCTTGCCTAGAATGTATGACTCGATGGGCCGGGTACGCTGGTCAGATGATTCCATGCGTACCAACACACCAGCTTCCACATCATCCACTGCGTCCCGTGTACCAGAGCCAGAGTGACAGCTATCCAGAATGATGACAACATGTGCCCCATTCTTGGCCACATCGGCGATGAGATAGGCAAGTTCTTTGTCGGCCAGGTCCCAGCCGCCAGGTTCTCGGCTGTCGTAGCAGACGATGGTTTCATTTTTTCGATCCGGCTCCCATCGCCAGAATTCGGCAGGAGCGGTTTCGGTTGAACCGTGGCCGGAATAGTAGAAGAGCGCCACGTCCTCTTTACCTGCCTGGCCCAGGTGCTGTGTAAAGGTGTCAATTACCTTCTGGCGTGTGGCATCTCCATTGGTGAGTGTCTCGGGGATGAAATCATCCTTGTCAATGTTGATGCGCTTCGCCAGCAGAGTTCGGATATGCGTCACGTCGTTGACGCAGCCCCTAAGCGAACGTACAGAGGGTGCATAGTCGTCGATGCCGACGAAGAGGGCGTAGACTTTGCGTGCCATGATTCTTCTCCTTGGTTGTAACGGCGGAGTGTATGCTTCTATGGTTCTCGTACGTTCATGCCTGTAACAGGTATGCTTCGCCATTCGTTTGGGCCATCCAGCCCTGCACAGCAACACCCGTGCGCAATTGCACCTCTACGGGCCACCAGATGAGACTATCTCGCTCTTCGGATGCACCCAGCAAGCGAACTGATGTGCCGGGCAGGGCTTGACCCAAAATATCGCCCGACACCTTATTTTGATAGCCGGGGCTACGCCGTACATTGACAACAGTAGTAGTATGTACGGTTGTACCGGCTTTGAGTGAGGCTGGAGGAACGGGAGTCGGTTTGGATGGCACAGCCACAGCAGTAGACTGCTGGGTCAGGAGATGAGCCTGGGACTGATACGCTCCAAAGAGATCGTTCCAGTCTTCGTGGACAGTCTGATCCATGCCCGACAAATGGTCACCATCACCATTGTTGAAGCCGGACATGAAGCCCCACTGCATATAGCCTCTGGCTCCCCGGCCAAACCACTTCTGCATATCCGCTTTCACACAGTCGACGCGCCGTCCATCTCTGACGCAGGGGGACAGATATTTCACGTCCACCGCCCGGCCTGCATCAAAACCGGCTTCCTCGATGAGTAAGGGTTTGCCCAGCATTTGGGCCAGCCCGCTGTCATCCTCCTCGTTGGTGCCGTTGTAGGCGTGGTTGGTGATGAAGTCGATGCTTGGGTCCCCGTATAGCTGGCGCTGCAAGTTCGGGTGGGGGGCCATGTAGGCAACCCGGGTGCTGGTGATGCCAGTGGTGACTAGGTGGTTGGGTGTCAATCTCTTAATATAGCGGGTCATACCCAGCATAAAACGCAGAAAGAGTTCAGGGTTGTCATCGACTTTCATCTCATTGCCTGGCTCCCAGGCCATGATTTCCGGCTTGTCGCGAAAGCGCTTGATCACCTCGGTGACAAAAGGTTTGTAGTGTTCTTCAAAACCCCGTCTGTCGCCCCCTTCAAACCAGGCGGGCGTCAGCAGTTTGTAGCGATCCGATTCTTTGGGTTTCAGGGTGTAGTAGACGTGGTCGTCGCGCACCTTAAAAGGATTATCGTCGTAGAAATTCGTCAACGCGATGATCAGGCGCATGTGAGGGAAGTGGCTGCGTATCAAACCCAACACCTGTTCCAGTCGGGTGATGATGGTGGCCGTCTCGGCATGTTCTGAGGGTAAAAAGACACGCACAACCCGTGCCCCCATCTCGTTGGCCTTAGTCAACTGCTCCATACGGTCAGCTTCCTCAGAATGGCTCAGAGTGTTGCGGTCGCCATAGTGGATCAGCCCACGCAGATTGACACCGATAAAGCGGAAGGTCTGGCCCTGGAGTACAAATTCTGTGCCCTGTACCCGCACAAAGTCCTCAACCCCCTTCTCTACAGCAAGGGGGATAGGTTCCAATTCGACGGAGATGTCGATGGTTTGATCGATGACAAGGGGCTGTCGATAGGTGTGGTAGCCGGCCACCTGAACTTCGAGACCGTACTCACCGGGGAGCAGATGCTCAAAACGGAAGCGACCCCGGTCATCGGTATATTCCAGTCGGTAGAAGTGATCATTGTCAACACTTCGGGGCAGTCGATAGTGGATATCGGCCCTCAGTCTGCCTCCAGTCTCCGCGCCTTGGGGATTATGAGTTGCAAACTCAACCTGAAATCGTTCCCAATCCAGGCCCATGACTTTGTTGCGGACGAACTGCTGCCAACAATCCCAAAGCGTGCCTTCGAAAGCAGTCAACGACCGATCCCAGACAATATCAGGGAAGGGATCCCGGGCGAATTCCAGCGGTCTGTTCTCGGGGATAAAGTAGGATTCGCTGGTCCGGAACGCGCCCTCCGAAGCCCTCAACCCGGGATTGTAATCACCCAGCGCCTGGCGGAACTCCGGCCAGGTGATGCCGGCGGTATGGTCGGCGACGAACCTTTGCCATGCGTTCCAGGCGCTACCCTCAAAGTCTGTCACAGCGCGGCTCCACGTCACCGCACTAGGATTGAGCAGTGCGGCCCGGGGATCGCTGCCCAGGGGTTCGAGCGGCGAGTAGAGCCGAACAGTCGCGCCCTGTTGGGGCGTACGCCCGTCATTGACGACAATTCCGCGCAGAGAATAGGTGTCCATTGGCTGCTCCTGTTTTTGAACTTGCATTAGCGTTCGCAAATACATACCCACTCTTCTCTGGACCTCATCGCTCCCAGGGAGGGCGATGCCAGTAATTCCACAGCAAATCGCCCCCGCCGAGAAGCGCAGCCAGAAGCGACAGGCCGCCCACAACCTGTGCCCACACCGACGACAGTTCCAATCGCCCGAATAGAAGCCCAGTCGTCAGCGCCGCCAGCACGACCAGCCCTACCACAAATACCCCAATATCCAACATCTTTCTCCGCCGTCGCCGTCGCTGCTGCTCCCGGACAGGAACCCAGCGATAGCCTGGAATCTGCCGCCCGTCGAGAAGCCTTCGGATGGCAGTCAACGCGGCCCGGCGCACGTCGTCGTTCCAGCCGTGCAGATGGCGGTTAAGGGCGATGAGAACCCGGCGGAGTTGGTCTTTATCCTTAAGTTCCAACTGACCCAGACTCCCCGCCGCCCCACGCCGCACTCTCCCAGAGGAATCGCCCAAGTAGGCCACCAGCACCGACACCGCCTTACCCAACGCTTCTCCTGAGCTTGTCCAAGCGACCTCGCCCAACTGAACCAGATTCCCTAGCGCAGCTTCCCGCACATAATAATTAGAATCGCCTAAGTCCGCTACCAGTGCCGACACCGCCTCACCCAACGCTTCTCCTGAGCCTGTCCAAGCGACCTCCTCCAACTTACCCAGACTGCCCGCCGCTGCGTACCGCACATCATAATCAGGATCACCCAAGGCCGCCACCAGCGCCGCCGCCACCACCCTCGACGCCCCGCCCAACTGACCCAGACTGCCCGCCGCTGCTGCCCGCACTATCCCATCAGAATCGTCCAGGGCCGCCACCAGCGCCGCCACCACCTCCCCCGACGCCTCGCCCAACTGAACTAGACTGCCCCCCGCAGCTTCCCGCACATCAGAATCAGAATCACCCAACGCCGCCATCAGCGCCGCCACCACCTCCCTCGACGCCTCGCCCAACTGACCCAGACTCCCCGCCGCAGCTTCCCGCACATCAGAATCAGAATCACCCAAGGCCGCCATCAGCGCCGCCACCACCTCCCTCGACGCCTCGCCCAACTGACCCAGACTCCCCGCCGCCGCGTACCGCACTATCCCAGACGTATCTTCCAGGGCCGCCACCAGCGCCGCCACCACCTCTGCCGACGCCTCGCCCAACTGACCCAGACTCCCCGCCGCCGCGTACCGCACTATCCCAGACGTATCTTCCAGGGTCGCCACCAGCGCCGCCACCACCTCTGCCGACACCTCGCCCAACTGACCCAGACTCCCCGCCGCCGCGTACCGCACATTATCATCAGAATCGCCCAGGGTCGCCACCAGCGCTGGCACCACCTCTGCCGACGCCTCCCCCAACTGAACCAGACTCCCCGCCGCCACGTACCGCACATCATAACCAGGATCGCCCAAGTCCGCCACCAGCGCCGCCACAACCTCCCCCGACGCCTCCCCCAACTGGACCAGACTGCCCGCCGCCGCGTACCACACGTCATAATCAGAATCGCCCAAGGCCGCCACCAGCGCCGCCACAACCTCTCCCGACGTCTCCCCCAACTGAACTAGACTGCCCGCCGCCGCTTCTCGCACTATCCCAAAGGAGTCGCCCCCTTCAGATCGTCCAGGGTCCCAGACGATCTGTAAGAGCAGCCCCTGTGCGGTCGCGATCAGAGCACGGCGTAAGTCGGCATTGACGCCCAGGGGGGCACAGTCAGCAAAGCCGCTGGCCGCGAATAGGAATTCTCGTGCCAGAATCCAGGCCAGTCGCCGCTCCCACTGCCGGCGCAACCGCGCGGCCAGAAAATTCCTGGCCAATCCGGGGAGAATTGACGGAATGACAATCGTAACGACAATCGTAATGGCCAATCCGTAGACAGGCCATTTCAGAACGCGGTTGTCTTTATACGCATTCAAGAGATTTTCTAGCCAAACGGGAATCCACTTGACAATACGCAGCGAACGCAGCAGACGCCAGGGCGGGGGGTAGGCGTCCAGAATGGTCAGGAGGAGGCGGGACGCCCTCCCCGCTCTTTCACTCCCCGAACCCAAATGACCGACGACCAGCAGATGCACGTCCCGCCACCAGGCTATGTGCAGATCGACCATGACCAGATCGATATAATCCGGGTCCGGCTGGGTCGCGATGTGGCGGGCGGCCAGGTATTCCTGGAAGGTCAGATGGGGAAAACCGAAGAGACCTTGCCCTTTTTTTTTATCAATGCCCAATAACTGGAGAAGACCCGAACGCAGACCGAGGGTAGTCAGAAACTTCTCGGCCTCGAATTCAGGCGAACCTTCCAGCGGTACCCCCTCATCCTGTATAGCCTGGGCCAGGATTGGTTTCAGTTCACTGGCTGGGGCCTCGATACGCTTTTCCTGGCTATGGATGGCGTAGGCCAGAGGCGCAAGCAGGCGCAGATGGCGCTCCCAGCCGATGTCGGCCAAGACGCCTGTATAGGCCACATCGTGGTGGGCCTCCCAGCTTTCGATGAGCATCCGGCAGCAGCGTTCGTAGAGTTCCACCCGGCGTTCGGGTAAATCGCCATCCCGTCGCCAGATGAGGAACAGCATGGTGGCCAGCAGGGGGGTAGAGGCCAGTTCCATGGTTTTGGGCGCGGCTTGCACGCTGGCGAATAAAGCGTCGGCCTGGCTGATCTGCTCGTCCGGGGAGAGGGATGTGTCCAGTCTGTACCAAAAGCGGAAGAAGCGTTGCACCTCCTCCGGCGCAAAACGCTGGATAGTCAGCCGTTGGAAGCGTGCGTCCAACGCCCCTTCGCTACCACTGACACCCGCGGGTCTGCTGCTGAGAACGAGCCGGTTGGCACTGCCGCGGGCGTAATCGGCCAGAGAATTGGCGATGCGTCGCCGGGCCGGGAGGTCGGCGATTTCGTCCAGTCCGTCGCAGAGGAGCAGACAGCGTCCCGCCGCTAAGGCCTCTTCCAGAACCGGGGCGGGTATGTCATCAAAGGGGGGCTGCTTCGTCAGATGTTCGGGCAGAAAGCTCTTCCAGTTGGGCGTCTCCCGGCTGTCGGCTTGCAGATAGGCAGCAGGCAGACGACCCAACTCCACCAGCAGGGGCAGCCGGTTGGCGTCGGCCTGGGGGCCGAGACGATCCGTCTCCTGTTGGTTGCCCGCTGCGAAGGTTACAGCCAGCCAGCGCATTAGGGTACTTTTGCCCGCTCCCGGCTCGCCCACAATCAGCGCGTGCTGGGCCAACGCGTCGCCCAGGCTGATGGGTTACTGGACGATAACAGTACGTTCGCGCTGTTCGTCGCCGGGTATTGGCTCCCGCACAATCTTCTCGACCGTCAACTTCAAGCGCACGAATATATCATCCAGCGCCACGTCAGCGAGGCGCAGATCGCCCACGCCCAGCCCAGCAAAGCCCAGCCGGTTGTAGTACTCGATTACCCGCGCCCGGTAGCGCGCTTCAATTGCAGCCAAGCGCTGTTTCGCCTGGTCTATCAGGATATTGTCGTCAGAGCGGCTGAAGAGGACCGGTGTGCCCCACTCCGGGTATCTGGTGTTCAGGCCGACAAGGGCCAGGCGCGCTTCGCTGACGGCTGCTTCCAGGGACGATTCCTGGGTCAGTTCTCTGTAGAAGGTGCGGCTGAACGCGATGGCCGCGGGGTCGGTCACAGGGAACTGCATGGCCAACACCGCTGGGATTCCCTGCTGCACCAACCGCTGGGCCGTCCCGGCGAAGGGCTCGCTGCGCCCGCTCGCTGCGCCCCGGCAGGCATTGAGAAAGACAAGCCGCAGATCAGCCTTGTCGTTCAAGAGGTACATGAATTTTTCAGCGGGAACCCAATTGGCTGTCTTGTCTGCCTTCTCAAAGATCAGGCCGCCTGCGCCTTCTTTCGCGTCGAAGTAGCCGTGGCCGATAAAGTGGACGATGTGAACTGGTGGTTTCTGGCGCAAGCGCGCCTGCAACGCCTCCCAGGTCGCTAGTGGCGGCTCAAGGCGAATCTGATCAGACCCCAGTTCGTTCACTGCCTCCTGCAAATGGTCAAACTCCTTCTCAACTGCCAGTTTTCTCACGCCCCTTGGGTTGGAGACAACCGCCACCACAACCAGTGGCGGCGGCACAGGTGTGAGAGGTCTGTCGAGAGGAATGGGCAGATAGCGCACAATGGGTGTGCTGCGGGCAAGGGCCGGATGGCGTTTCCGATCGGGTATGTAGAGATACTCCCAGGGCAGGCTGGATATCTGGGGCAGACGGTCGTCGATGCGTAGAAGGATGCGCAATCCGATCTTGTCACCTTCGACCTTGTCCAGGCTTCTGATCAGGCTCGCCCCCACTTGTCCATTGAAGACCGCCTGATAGAGACGGCTGCCAAACTCCTTCACATCCATGGGGCTGTCCGTCTCATCCTCGGGCGCGCCTGCATAGCGGGCATCTGGCAGACTGCGCATAAACGCCTTCAACTCGTCCTCGCTAAAGGGCAGGCTGAATGTACCCCGGGCATTGCCTGCCGGAGACGCAAGCACTTCCACCTCAAAATCGTCGCTGCTGCTCGGCCGGATGGCTAGGTCAAAGGGTTTGTATTCCATGGATATAGCGATGTGGCTGTGCAAGGGAGATGCAAGGATTGGCTACAGTATATGCGCTTTGTTGAGTTCTTGGCAAGCGCGTTTTTGAAGCCTGACCTGTCGAACTGGGGAAATTGTTGGAAGGCTGCGTCCAGAAGGCAGGATTTGCCCTGCGTATTCAGAATCCATTTGCGTATCTCCAGACCTGCCGTGGGCGTCAAAAAACAGCGGATGACTTCTGGATTCGTTTGGGGTACAATTTTGGGCAACGTTTTCGCTACGCTCTTTGCATAGAACGTTTTTAGAACGCTCTATTGTGTAGATTGGATTAGGAGAGATGAACTCCAACGCTTGCAAACACGCTGAGGGACGCTGCGTGTGTTAGATTTGAAGCTTACCAACCCCAGTACGTACCTGTCGTCAAGAAATTCGAGATGAAAGCCTCTACCGACCAGCAAAGGAGAAGAAGAATGACAAAAGGAATTTCGTTGCACATCGGCGTGAATCGTGTGGATTCGAACGTTTATCGGGATTCTAACGGCAATCCCTGGAGCGGGCCGCTGCAAGCGTGTGAGTTTGACGCCCAGAGTATGCAGGCCATCGCCGACGCCCAGGGCTTTCGCAGCCAGATACTGCTCACATCTGATGCTACTTCCGCGGCGGTCCTGGCCGGACTGAAGAGTGCGACCAGGGAACTACAGGGAGGCGACACCCTCTTCGTCTCCTATGCAGGTCACGGCGGACAGGTGCCCGATCGCAACAATGAACTGAGCGAACCGGACGAGATGGATGAGACCTGGTGTTTGTATGACCGGCAATTGATCGACGACGAACTCTACGCGGCCTGGAATGGGTTCCAACCGGGTGTGCGTATTTTGGTCATCTCGGATAGCTGTCACAGCGGCACCGTGGCCCGGGATCCAGAAAGCATCGCCATCAACGAAGAAGCCCGCCGCCTCTACGGTGAGCCTCGCATTGCCCCGATCGATGTTCAGGTGGGCACATACAGGGCATTCAAAGACATGTACGATGGGATTCAGGCCACGATTCCGCCCGCCGAGACGATGCAAATCGGGGCCAACGTCGTCCTGATCTCAGGCTGCCAGGACAATGAGGTCTCCTACGACGGCTTTGAGAATGGCCTCTTCACCAGCAAACTGCTGCGGGTGTGGAACAACGGCGGATTCCAGGGATCGACTACCGATCTGCATAGTCGAATCCTGGAGTTGATGCCAGCCTACCAGCAGCCGAATCTCTTCAAGATCGGCGCGAACCCTGACGGTCTTGCATCTGGACACCCATTCACCCTCTAATCCCGCTCTGCCGGGGCGGCGACTCTGTCCCGGCAGCCATTTCTTCCCTTGAAAGTGAGAAAGGCAATGGCTGAAATTGTATCTCGCCAAATGGGCGATGATGAGGCCGAATCACTGGCCCTAATTCGGCGCGGGCGCAACATCATAGCCATCATCTGATGGCTGATTATATATCCACCCAATAAATCCGGTAGACGGCCAATTGAATGTCGCCTGGATTGTAACAGCCTCTCGTCTCTGGAGTAGTCTGTTTACCTTCTCCACTTCCTTTAGCGTGAGAGTCCTTTCCAATTGACCAAACTGGTCTAGTAAAGTACTCGATAGTTGTGTTTTGAGAGTCATTCGGATTTGACAAGCTTTGTGTTATGTGGGTTGAGGCTGTTGTTTAGCGAATAGGGTCTCGAAAAGATGTTGCACAGATTGCCCTGAATTCATGGCGCTA
>Ga0335396_10001293_pt1 | contig 32428 bp, 20 predicted proteins | sample FRY02_FD_205743 | JGI IMG/M metagenome (GOLD analysis project Ga0335396, IMG submission 205743) | Freshwater microbial communities from Lake Fryxell liftoff mats and glacier meltwater in Antarctica - FRY-02 (spades assembly) (version 2) | ecosystem: Environmental > Aquatic > Freshwater > Ice >... | reverse complement strand
GCATCCCTCACTGCCGGTTCTGAAAAATTAGGAGATCCTCCATACGATCTATTGCCTTGTGCAAGCTTTCCCAAAGCTCATGGAGAGGCACGAACACTCCGAAACGTCAGATTGATTCTCGGTTCTTTGACTCTCATTTCCTTAGGTACTTCATGTATCCATTTGCTCTGGGAAAGTCCGGACATAACAACAAGCGAACCTGATGGCAAACGACATTCCACGACTTGCTTGGAATCGCAATGGCGAAACTTAAACCTTCGAGCAGCTCCAAGCGATAATGATGCTATGCACGGCTCATTTCCCAGTTCCGGCTCATCATCAGCGTGCCAAGAAACCTTATCTTCACCATCCCTGTATAAGTTCAAGAGCAAAGAGTTAAATGACGCCCCTGACTTCTCCTCACATATCGACTTGAGCTTTTCAAGCAGTGGAGTCCACGGATTGATATCCATAGAGATGTTTGAGTAAGAGTAATTTCGCCCAGGATCACCGAACCATGCAACAAGACGAGGTTGGGGGTGTTCTTTGCCAAACATCTTAATAGTTCTTGATTCCCAGGGAATATTTTCATCCAAATCCCGGAATAGCTGAGAATCGTCTAAGCCACCAAGTACCCACTTGTAGAACATGGCACTTCCGTCATACGGGAGAAGTTCTTTGTCGGATTCGTGGGGTTCCATCGGGAAGAGTTCTCCGTCAGGTTTAAAGGTTCCCATAGGCAAACAGGCTTTTTGTTGACTTGTATTTACGAAAAATATTAAAGCGTTTGCTCACAGCGTACCCTCGCTGAAACCCACTTTCCGAAACTGACCCAGTAATGAGAAATAGAGAAACCCCTATTTTAGAGGGGCTTTTATTCGACGCGTAGGTCACCAATCGCTCGGGCGATCGCCAACTGCCAAATCTCTGACGTGCCCTCGAAGATGGTGTGAATCTTTGGGCGAACCGATAGTTTTTACGAAAGCCCAGCATTCAAGTTACTTTGCTAATTATGACGTCTTTACCATCTTGCGGTGGCCAGGGCCCTGCACGGCGGTTATCCGCGCCCTAACATCACAAGATGTCTACGCACGCCGAAGCCAAGCAAGACCTCACACAACTAAATCCACAAGTGCGCAAAATCGCCACCCAGGCCCGTTGCCGTATGACTCCGAATCGTATAACGAAGAAATCCGTTTCCCAATGAAACAGTATTGTCGAGTGATTCTCGGTAAAGCTAACTCATCTGCGGCAGATTGCCGAGAAGGAAACTTTGTCGGTGTTGATTTCATGTTTGAGCAAGATCTGACAGATAAGTTTTCAGACGACTCGCGAGAATTCAACAGACAACTCATTCCAGTTCTCATGGCGAATAGGCCGATCACAAAGATATCTGCTGGAATGGCGTGTGGCATGACTTGGACGCTGTGCGCAGGACTACAAGCTGGCGACATCGTTCTTTGCCCAACAGGCAAGAAAACTTACTACGCAGGAACAGTCGTAGGATCTTATTTTTATGAACCGAAAGGCGACCTTCCGCATCGGCGCCCTGTTAAATGGTTTGACATTGAAATTAATGCTGCGGATATGTCGGAGGCATTGCGTCGCTCTGCTGGGTCAATCGGCACCACTGCAATGCTGGGCGATTACGGAGCAGAAATTGAGGAGTTAATCGGAGCCACACCATTCACAGCCAGTCAAAACCTTGGCTTAAATTTAGAAGATGTGTCAGAAGGCATACTTGAAAAATACTTACAAGAATTTCTCGCTCTAAACTGGGAAAAGACTCCTTTTGCGACTGAATTCAACATCTACAAAGATGAAGAAGGCCAAATGGTTGGCCAACAGTTCAATGCTTTTGGCAATGATCGAATCGACATCTTGGCCGAAAGCAAGGACAAATCGACGCTCCTCGTAATCGAACTAAAGAAAGGCCGCGGTACTGACGCAGCAGTAGGACAGGTATTGCGTTACATGGGCTACATCAACACGATCAAAGATGACAATCAGACGGTGCGTGGCTTGATCATTGCCCACGAAGACGATGAGCGCACTCAGCATGCTTTATCAATGATAGAAAATGTGGATTTCTACGTGTACAAACTGCAGTTCTCACTAACCAAGCTGACCTAGTCGATTACGCATAATTACTGCGATTTATACCCGGCGCGTCGAATAGGCGCGCCCTAGCATCACTCAATGAGCACGCACGCCGAAGCCAAGCAATATCTCGCATAACTAAATCCGCAGGTGCGCAAAATCGCCACCCAGGTTCACAAAATAATGATCGCTTTAGGTTGCAGCAGTTACGTAAAGACCATCTACATCGGTTACGACATCGACGGTGAAATGGTCGCGGCACTCTACGGACGAGTCGATCTGGTTGAGATCGCCCTCGCTCTCGACGAAGATACCGCGGGAAAATTATTAGTAGACGCCAGCCATCTCACCTGGAGAACGCTTCCGCTCGCCGCGCATATTAAAACCGCGGCCGACCTAAAAGATTTTAAACCGCTCGCCACTCTCGCCTGCACCCGAGTCACCAATAAAGAACACCACGTTGAGCGCGACAACAACTTCTTCATAAATGCTCGTAAAGAAAAGCGGGATCGATAAAAAATGTCCCCTACCTCGTCACACTAGCCGAAAGGGCTCAAAATAACGGTTTCAGAATAGTTATGGTCGTTTTGTCACACCCTGTCGAGGTACTGATCTGCGGGTTATGGTGGCAAGATGCTCTGCCAATTGCATTTACAACCCTTTGCGGGTCACCCAAAATACCAGTAGTCGATATATTCAAGTGCCAAAACTAGCTCTAAAACAAATAGTCATTCACTTATTTCGGCAGCCTGAACACTAAATTCTGGCGGCTCGTCATCATCAAGTTGGTCCGCAGATTTAATAACTTTATAATCTACACCAATAGCTTCATAGTGCTTTTTACCAAACGTAACCTTCCATGCTTCTGCTTCACGAAACAAGTCGTCAATATTCGACGACCCCTTGGTTTCACGAATCAGGAAAAGTTCATAATCCCCTTTTCCAGAATTGCGAACAATTGCCCAGTCAGGGTTGTAGCCGCCAACAGGAGTCTTGATCTTGTACCAATCGGGTAATTTTACAAAGAGCTCAACATCGTCTCTAGTATCCAGCGCTATCGCAAACTCCCGTTCGATACCAGAATCAACTGGAATACGGTCGTAGATACTCTTCTTTACTGGGACAAGCCTGTCTTCATAATGTAGAGATTCGTTTTTGAAAAACTCCATAGCGTATGCATCCCCGTCTGGAGAATAGACGAGTCCATCGTGTTCCTTGAGAGTTTCAGCAAGAGCCCTATGAAGCGATCGGGCAACTTGAGAAGCAAATTGAGCTGGGTTCTTCTTTGCTTCATCGAAGCGCGTCGATTCATCAATAACGCGTTTTATCGTTGCGCGCGACACGGGAACACGATTTGCAATATCGGTGAGGATGTCTGGAAGTTTAATATCTATATCCATTGCGGCCGATGAAGCGGATGAAACATTGCCAGCAACTAAGCCTTCTTCGAGCGAGATTCTTTCAATGCCTTGTTTTGTAATCTGAAACTTAGGCTTTACAATGGGCTCTTCGTTTTTAATGCGGCGCACTGCTTCTTCCACCAGATCATCACTACTAAAATCAAGTTTGTATTTTGTTTTCGGTGATATCTTCTCCCACAGCTCCTTAAAGAGCGGTATATCTTCAAAATTATTCTTAATCTTGTTCTCTACACGCTTACTCTTATCGCCAATGCGATTCTCAAATTCAACACCCGCTTCATCCTTCATCTCTTTCTGCAATTTGCTAGCAAATTCCTCATAGGGCTCTTTGGCAATTACGGTCAAATGGTTCACCTCCTCTAGGCGGCACCTCTCGCCATTAGCCATCACCGGCAAACGCAACCCACGCCCCACTTGCTGGCGGCGCTTAATTTCAGAATTAACATTTTGCAAGTTGCAGATGGTAAAGACATTGGGGTTATCCCATCCCTCGGCTAGAGCCGAGTGACTAAAAATAAACCGCATTGGTGTATCAAACGACAACAATTTTTCCTTATCCTTCATAATCAAGTCGTACGCAACGCGGTCTTCTACATTGCCGTCTGGTTTGCCTGCCTGCGCTTTTGAATCCTTCGCACCCTTCTTGCTCATGGCAAAATATCCACCATGCACTTCCTTAACGCCCGGTTTATCCAAATTACGAAATTTTCCTTCGCCGGAAATGGATTCATATTCTTCTTCAAACCAAATTCTAAATTTACCGTCCTCCGGCGCATAGTTAGCAACCCGGTCAATGAAAAATAGAGTCAGTGATTTAATAGGTTCAACCGTGCCGCGGTCAACCTGCTGACGAATAAGCAATTCTGTATTAAAATGATCAAGTATTGCTGCCCGAATTCGTGCTCGCTGCCATGCTTCTTCATCAACGCCAGTACTGGAGCCTTCCCGCAGTATGCGACCATTTTGAAAAATAACTTGAGCCACGGTGTCATCAGTGTTGGCTTGTATATCCTCTACTGCCCACCCCTGGTACACCTGCAATTTTGATTCGTCCTGTAAATCCGTATTACGGCGCGCCGTAATCTGCACCTCTCTTTTACCGCCACTCTTATTAATCTTGAGCGTGGCAGTCACCGCGCCCTTCGTATTCGTAATTTTCACAACAGTGACGAGCGGCACATTTTCATTTTGATCCGCGGTAACAGATAGAACGTCAATGCGCTTCACCAAACCCATGTCGTAGGCGTCAACAGGCGTGAGGCGATAGAGCAACTGATGTAAATCCTTATGGGTTGCAGAATACCGCAGGCGAAACACTCCCTTCAGATCGTCAATCGCCTTCGCAGAATTTTCGCCGGCAAGTTTCTGCGGTTCGTCCATAATGACGACTGGCTGTACCGCCTGTATAAAGTCAATTGGTGCATTGCCGTTAAGTGCATCTGTAGCTCGGCGAATAATATTGTCATCCGAATTAAATGCGGAAATGTTCATGACCAAGATCTGCAAGTGTGACGATGTCGCAAATTGTCTCAGTTTGTTGACATTTTTACTCTCGTACACGTAACTGTCATATTGAATACCCGAATACAGTTCTTTAAAGTGCTCCTTCATCAAACGCAGTGACGAAATCACACCTTCACGAATTGCAATGGATGGGACCACAATTATAAATTTTGATAATCCGTATTGCTGGTACAACTCAATTGCCGTCCGCAGGTAGACGTAAGTCTTGCCCGTCCCTGTCTCCATCTCAATGCTGTAATCCACGGGAAATTCGTCTTTGCTAAATTCCTCCCGCATCTCTTCAGGAACAATCGGTTCCAATTTGTCCTCGGCGCCCTTTCGAGTACGAGACTGAATCCGCCTGATATTGTCTTGAACAAGTTCGGCAAATTCAATACTCCCCAGCATCCGGTTGCCGTACACCACGTCTTGAAATAGTGCACCTTCTTGCTCCTCACTTGGAAGGCCTGCGCCCACTAATTGCCCAAGGCTTCCACGCCCAATACCAGTGAACAGTCCAGTTACAGCCTCAATGGCTTCAGTTTGATATTCCTGATTACTTTCAAACTTGATACTGACAGCCATGGGTTAGATGCTCTTCATGGTCTTATTGGCATTCTTAAAGGCAAAGTGCGCATTGGCTTTCACTGCATCTTGGCCGCTGAATGCGTCTTCTAAAAACACCACAGTATGTACATCTTCCAAATCCAGCACTGCAGCCACGATCTCGTCGGTCAACGTTCTCGACAGCACAACAGCAACACGGTCGGATATGACAATTGGCACCCCCGCAACCTTCATACGTTTCCACGGCATATCAAGACGCACACCACTCTTCAATAACGCCTCTGACGCAATTGCATCATTGCCCGCCTTCGGATTGAGGGTTTCAGCAAACAATTGACCTTCAACTGGCGTGGTATCAACAAATGAAGAACCGCCCAAAGAAAGGCACCGCAAACCTTGTGCCATGGCTGTGGGCATTTGCTCCATAACTTTCTTGAGCCGCATCCGAGTGATTTCAGCAATGTCCTTGTAACCTTTTTTGAATGCGGTTGACTCTGATTCAAGCGCTTCAGGCAAATTGACGAGAACGAATTTGCATTTATCATCATGAGATTCTTGGTTCTTAAAATAAAGTGCGTGTCCGGTAGTCCCCGAACCGGCGAAGAAATCCAAAACTAAATCACCAGGTTTAATCGAGAACTCCATCAGCTCCGCTAAAAGCCCAAGCGGCTTGGGATGATCAAAGATATCCTCGCCGAGCAGTTCTTTTAATTGATAGGTGCCCAAATCAGACGTAAATTTTGGATCAAGCCAAACTGATTTTGGTTTTGCTCTTCGGCGATCTTCGTCAGAGCCCAAATAGTCCTTGACATGAATGTCAACCTTGTTCGAACTAGAAGCTTTCGCGAACAGAAAGCTGACATTTTTTCTTGAAGTGTCTATACCCCAGCGCCAGCACCCTTCTCGCTCGTCAGGGAACAGCGGATAAATCTCAACAAAGTCTTTCTTTGGCTCAACCGAAACTTGACCAGATTTTGGATCTCCGTAGAGCGGATAGAACATATTAGGTCGGTCACTTCGCAATGAATTTGTTCCACTCTTGCGTAATGGAAGTAGACGGTAGCGATCGCCCTCATCATCAACCAACTTATATGTATCTTGAATTTGTTGAGACAATGGGAGGCCAAGTGTATGAAATTTTGATCGAGCGTAAAGCAATAGGTATTCGTGTGCTGTTGCGACGTATTCAGCATCACTTCGACCCTTTAAATTATTAACTACCGCTATAACCGCAAGTCGACTTTCTTCGCCAAAAATCTGATCAAGTATCGCAACTAGATTTATGACTTCATTCTCATCAATACTTATTGCAAACAAACCATCATCTGTTAACAAATTGCGAGCCAATACCAGTCGCGGGTACATCATGTTGAGCCAGTTGCTGTGTTTGCGACCGCTCACTTCTGTGTTTGCGACAAGTCGGTTACCTTCGGCGTCAACTTGCCCTGTCACTTCTAAGTAATGCTTAAGTGAATCCGAAAAGTCGTCGTTGTACACAAAGTCATTGCCAGTGTTGTACGGCGGATCGATGTAGATCAGTTTGACTTGATCGTTATAAGCTTTTTGAAGAAGTTTCAATACTTCAAGATTGTCGCCTTCAATGAAAACGTTTTCGGCGGTGTCCCAATTTATGGATTCCTTCATGTCGGGTGCAAGTGCAGCCATGCTGGGCGCTTGTAGAGCCTCTACTGCTTTACTCTTACCGGCCCACATCAAGCCGAAGCGCTCAGCGCTGTCCTTAATGCCGGCGACGGGGAGTCCGGCAGCGTCGGCAATGCGTTGCGCGTCAATTACACCGTCGGCAACTGCCTCCGGGATTAACTCCATCAGGGCCTCAAGCACTGCCTCGTCGGGCGGCGTTGAAGCTACTGGCGTTCTCGCCGGCATGTCTTCCATGTCAAATCCTCTCATGGTCTGAGTTTGAATCACAGCATCATTCGCACATTAATACCAAAGGGATAAATAGGAGCAGTTGCCACCAGCCTTCGATAGATACGACAATACATAATCTGTATAAGGCAAGTTTTGGTGGGGACGACAATGGAAGATGACCGATTAGATATACCAGTCCTCGAGGGCAAAGCGGCTGATGCTGTCGCCTACCGCGGGACCCACATGCAGATCATTGCGAGCGCGGGTTCGGGAAAGACGGAGACTGTGTCGCAGCGAATTGCAGTGCTGGTTGCCGAAGGCACCGACCCAGCCAACATCGTGGCGTTTACATTTACCGATAAAGCTGCAACCGAACTGAAGGAGCGCGTACGAGCACGAGTCTTGCACTTTGCTGGCCAAGCAATGGCGGACAAATTGGGCACCATGTATGTGGGCACCATCCACGGATTTTGCTATCAGATGCTCACCCAGTACATCGGTAAATACGAAACGTACGACGTCATTGATGAAAACCAGCTGGCGGCATTTCTGCAGCGGCAACAAAACTTCTTGAAGTTGAAAGACTTGTCGCCAAGGGGCGGTCAATTTGATGGCATCAATAGATTTCGCACAAACCTCGCCGTTGTCGAAAACGAGTTACTTGATATGGCGCTTGTTCCCGAACCGCTACGACAGACCATCAATGACTTCTACGTGATGTTGGATGAATTTCATCTACTGACATTTGGGAGGCAGATCGCACGCGCGGTTGAAGTGCTGCAGGACCCTGAGGTACACAAGATGGTTACTGCAGACATCAAACACTTAATTGTGGACGAGTACCAGGACGTCAACCCAGCGCAAGAGCGGCTCATTGAATTGCTTTCTAAGCCGGTCGGTGATGCTGACTTAGTTGTCGTTGGCGATGACGATCAGGCAATCTACCAATGGCGTGGTTCGACAGTGGCGAACATCACAACTTTTGCGACTCGATATCCAGATGTGGCGACATTTGAACTTCTCAAAAATCGCCGTTCACGACCACAGATTGTCGGCTTGGCGGATAATTTTGCGCAGTCGATCCCGAGTCGACTCAAAAAAACTATGCAGGCCTTTCGGGAATCGAATGGTCCAGCACTTGATATCGTTTTGGACTACAACAACGAAGAGCAGGAGGCTGACGAAGTTGCGCGGTCTATCCAAAAGCTCCGTTCAATTGGCTTTCGCTATTCCGACATGGCCGTACTGGTACGCGGCAAGGTGGCTTACCCGCGCTTGCTCCAGGCATTCGAGCGCTTCGCCGTGCCAGTGCAACCTGGTGGGCGCGCTGGCCTATTTGAACAGCCCGATGCCGATTTCCTGGGTCGCTGTTTTGCTTGGTTCGTCGACTACGAGTGGAGAAAAGATAGATATTCAAGAGAACAAGAACAAATTTTCATTGAAGACCTGATTCGCCTTGCACGCACCGTCTATTCACTCAACAAACAGCAACTCCAAGAGGTTGAAGAGGCGCTGCTCGCCGCCAAAAAACTCGTTGGCTCCGACACGCGCGACTTGAGTCTGATCGGAGTCACATATTCAATAACTGGCGCACTTGGAGTCCGAAACTGGGATCTCAGCAACCCGATGCATCAGTCACGCCTCGGCACGGTGGCTCGCTTCAGCAAGTTCATCGCCGACTACGAAATAATGCAAAAGCGCTCTCGCATTGCATCAGACGGCGATGGATCTCAAGCAGGGTACGGCGACCAAGGCGAATGGTACTTTAAAAACCTCGCCACACTGATGCTTAATGTCGCAATCGGAGACTACACCGACTTTGAAGGCGAAGAGGATCTGCTCTCAGACTCTGTTGCGCTGATGACCGTCCACGCAGCCAAGGGTTTGGAGTGGCCAATTGTTTTCGTACCATCACTCACAAAGAAGCGATTCCCCAGCAGCAACACAGGCAAAAAGACAGACTGGATCATTTCTCGTGAATATTTTGACGCCGAAAGATATGAGGGGACCGACGGCGACGAAAGGCGACTGTTCTATGTTGCAATAACGCGAGCGCGGGAATGGCTTGCTTTATCCGCTCACGAGAGAGTGAACACAGCGCGTGGTGCAATCTCGCCATACATTCAAGAGGTCTACGAAGCTTTTAAAGGAGACCTGGCCTATCCGGCGGAGTGGGTTGCCGACGACGAGTTGCAAGAGGGCCCAGAGCTCCACATTACTTACAGCGAACTCGCCGAATACCTTAACTGCGGACACAGCTATTGGCTGCGAAGCCGAATTGGATTCCCGCCTAAACTCATCCAAGAGATCGGTTATGGTAACGCAGTTCATCATCTGCTGCGAGCAATCGCCGAAGAAACTCAGCGTAAAAACCGCCCTCTCAGCCCAATTGATGTAGATCGCATCTTTGCAACAGATTTCTTTTTACCATTTGCTGGCAAAGCTTTAGCGGCAAGTTTCCGTGAAAGCGCGCGCAAACTGGTGAATAATTATCTTGACGATTACGGTGACGACATGCAGCGCGTTTGGGAAACAGAACGCCCATTTGAGCTAGCACTCGACGGAGTCGTCGTCACGGGTCGTGCTGATGTGATCCTTAATAAGCACAATGGGTCGCCCGACAGTCTGGCAATTGTTGACTACAAGACTGCTATTGATGACAGGGAGCTTGGCCTTCAGCTGCAGGTGTACGCCGCAGCAGGCCTACGCGAAGGACTCGCTGTTGACGGCGCATTCCTCCACGACCTCGACGAGCAAAAAAGATTACCTGTCGACATATCATCAGCTGCTCTTGCGGATGCCATTGACATCGTTATCGACGCAGCCACAGGTATTAAAAATCGCAACTTCAAACCGAGCCCTGAAGTTTCGCGCTGTTCGCGCTGTGATGTCAGGGCATTTTGTCCAGAAGCCGCACAATAAAGGTCAAATTGTCTTATCATCCGCGCGACGAAAAGCTAGAACAATCAAAAACAAGATTGCCGGATGTACCAGAGGATGTACGGCCATTACGTGCAAAATTCGCCGGCAAATGTGATAGCTGTAAAGTTCCAATAGCCATAGGCGTAAATTGTTTTCACTCTCCGAACTTGAAAAAAATTGGCTGCATCAACTGCTGGGGTAAACCAGAGCAGCAAACTGCATTCCAAAAAACCAAAAACGATATAACTGACGACCCACTGCAAGATAAATGGCAAAGACTGTGCACTTACTACACAACCTGCATTCTCGCCGACTCCAGTAAGTATTTATTTGACTACAGTGAATCCGAGTTTCCAACAGTTACAGGAATAGAGCGAGTTTTTTCTAATGGCACAAAGAGAGTAACGGCCAGTGGGCCTGGTGTTGAGCAACATCCTGGTCGCAGTAAAATCACTGAGCCGCAAGAGTTCATTTACGGGTGGCCCACTGTTGTCGCTCATGACAAGTTTGGAAAAGTAAAAGTTGCTCCCCTATTTGTTGTTAAATGCGACTTCACACTTGAAGCCGTCAATCGCACATGGCAGATGGAACAAAAATCTGATCCCGACCTCAACATCGTGTTCCTCTCTGGACATATATTCGATGCCTCAGCTGCTGCCGAAATCAATGCCGCAGTCGGAGATGAGATTGCTTTTGGAAACAAAGAGCAACTCGACTTACAAGTTCAAAATATTGCTGCAACTCTTGGGCTTAATTGCAAGGACTCGCTTAGCTCACCACTCGACGCCAGATTTTATCGTGAGCCAGGGATTTACAATTGCGCTCTCATTCTTAACTCCGTCAGGGATGAGGCCAGCAGAGATCTTTTAAACGAACTAGAAATCCTTGCCACGAAGACAGACTGGAAAGATACGGCTGCCGGACTGTTGATACGTGACGATCTGCACCCAGAAAACTCCAGAAAACAACAAGATCCAGCACCGACCGCCGGACCAATTTTATTGAACCGAACCCAAGAAAATGCCACTGATTCGTCAAGGAAAAACAAGCTCACAGTGGTTACGGGACCGCCAGGTACAGGGAAGAGTCAATTAGTTGTTAGTGCCGTTGCAAATGCTTGGATTGATGACGCAACAGTTCTTGTCACTTCCACAAATAATGCAGCGGTGGATGTTGCGGTTCAGCGGGCAGCCGATCTGTCAAAGACGCTTCTTATGAGGACGGGAAATAAAGGGGCACGCGATTCTCTCGCCTCCCTTGTGGCTGAAGCGATTGCCGAAATAAAAAATGAAACTGACGAAACAAGTGAAACAAGTGAAACATTTGCCAGAGTAGAACTACGGAAAGCTCAAACTAAGCGTCAACAGCTACATGAATTAATTGTATCTATTGAAAAATACGACATTGAGCTCAAAGAGTGGGCGCTGCACATAGAAGAGCTTTCGGGAGAAATCTGGCCAACATTGAATATCGCGGAGAATTTTAATTTTGAAATCGAAATCGCTCAACAGGTTCAGTTGATATTTCGATTTTTTTTATTTCGAAAATGCCGTTTAAAAAAATACCTTACGAAATTCGGTCGAGGAGTTAAACCAGAAATGCTAAACTTTGTGCAACAGTGGGCTGGTGCAATTGAAAAATTTGCGTCAGCGAAGAGCCTGCGAAATTCAGCAGCAGAGGAACTAAGCCCAAGTGCAGAAGAACTAACTAAATCTGCAGACGAAGCTTGGATGTCTTCCTCACAACAATTGCTATCTAAAACAGTGAGGAGATATATAAAAAGTAATCCCGAAGCTTTTAGCCAAATTGGTACAGCAGGCGGGGGCGGCTTGCGGAGCAAAGAAATAGAGCTGTCAATGCGTGCTCTTCGTGGCTGGGCCTCGACAACGCTTTCAATGCGTCGAAACTTCCCTCTTAAGCCTGGGTTATTTGATCTTGCGATTATTGACGAAGCCAGTCAATGCAATGTCTCTTATATTTTGCCAATTGCTTACCGAGCAAAGCGTCTTCTCGTCGTAGGCGACCCCAACCAACTCTCTCCAATTGTTCAAGTGCCAGAACGCACTGTTAGCTCAATTGCTGAATCAACGGGATTCTCCCCCGAAGAACTCGATGAGAGCGGTTTAAGCTTCTTTAGTGGATCGGCTTATGGGGCCTTTGAACACAGCGCCGGCATCGAAAATGTTTTGCTCTTGAATGAGCACTATCGGTGTCACCCAAAAATCGCCAGATGGTTTAATCAAGCTTTTTACAGCAGCACGCTTGAAATTATGACTGATGTTTCGAAAATGAATCCAAACGAGAACGCTCTTTTTTGGTATGACATGGAAGGCGCTGCAGTGCAACTGCAGAGAGGATTGAGTTGGAGAAATCAAGAGGAAATCAATTTAGCAACCCAACTGGTCGAGAGATTTATCGGTGAAGGTCTGACAGTCGCTGTTGTCTCACCATTTTCAGCGCAAGCCACTGGAATCCAACAATCAGTAGAAAAGAAAATTGGCTCCGAGGCCTTAGGGGAAATCGATTTTACTTCTGGCACCGCCCATCGACTACAGGGCACTGAACGCGACGTCATAATTTTTTCATGTTGTGTAGCCCCTGGAATAAGTGTGGCAGCCGCTAGATGGGTGGAAAAAGAAAGAAACCTGATCAACGTTGCAGTTTCTAGAGCCCGCCAAAGACTGATAATTATCGGGCACCCATCTATGAACACTCTCTTCTGTCCAACTCTCACATCACTTCGCGAATTTGCGATAGATATTAGTGAAAAAGGTGGCCGGGTCGGTCACCGTGTGGATTCAGAGGCCGAGGCTCGACTTCTTGACGCAATGCACACTCTCGATTTACCAGTGCTAGCAAAAATAGATGTTGAAGGATTTGAGCTTGACTTTGCAATTACGAGCGAGAAATATAAATTGAATATTGAAGTAGACGGTGAGCAGCATTTTGATGCAGACAAGCAGCAGCGACGACAAGACATGACTAGAGATCGAATGCTGAATCGCTCAGGCTGGACTGTATTGAGGTATCCGGCCTGGTGTTGCTTGCTCCATCCATCTGACGTAGCGAGAGCGATCTCCGACTATCTAGAGAACTAGAGCAGCCCTAGAACTTGTTCTCAACGGAATCACCGATCGGGTAACTCAACACAACCACTCACCTACTCGCCCAAGGAACTTAAGCGTCCGCCGCAGTGACGCATTGCGCTTGCTAAGGACACTAGGAAGTAATTGTTGCGACCAATTCATTGATTCTCTGTTTTCCAATACTGTCGCAGGCCAGATGCTGCGACATCCGTTTATTCAACCCCGACGCTCTCGGCCGGCTCCACGTAAGCGTGGCCGACGCCTTGGCGGCGCAGACCTGTCCGGCGCAACAATGCCCGACGGCGTGCGTATCTATAGCGGAGGGATACTAGTGAAACACTTATAGAAAAAATCGGCTAGTTGTGGATCGCACCGTCGGGCATTTTTGTGTCCTTCAAGTACGCTTCGCTAGCGATCGGTCGGGAGCTGCAGCGCTAATCGGGCTGCTGAAGCAGCTGCACCCCGCTTCTCGGCCGCTGTTTTGAACAAGGTCGCCCAATTATTTATTTTCGTGCGGTAAAAGCTAGGCAATACCGAACATTATGGCCGATGCATCTCGTCTCGAAGAACGCTACAAGGAGTTCCGCGCGGCGAGCTGATCGGCATGATTACCCGCGTCAAGCATCCGTAAGGCGGATTCGGTCTAAATTCCGGTGTTGCTGATGCCGGCACTCCTGTTTCCAACAGATCGGCAACCCGCTGAGAGACGACTTCGGTTTTCCCCGAGCCCGCGGCTGCAATAATCTGGATATTACTTCCCCTATGTTTTACGGCAGCTTGCGCGTCCCCTTGAAGTTTAGGAGCAGGCTCGGGGGGTTTGTCGCAGCCGTCAGGCACTGCTCACTCCTCTGGCTTGACTTATTAATTGAGGACATTCGTTTCCAATCGCGCATGCGTTACACAATGGCACTCTTGGCTTGCACCATTGGCGTCCAATTTCCCATACCGGCAGGTCGAGCGCTCCCGGGCGGTCAGGATTAAACACGCGCGCCGCGGAGATTATTTCAGCAGCAGTATCAACGCTTACTAGACCAGTGCGTAAGAAAACTCTGCGGACGTGCACATCTACCGCCACATCACTACCAGCCAGATTGTCAATCGGTACCTCTAAATCGCGCTCAAGGATTTCTACCGCCATTGCGGCTTTCTTTTGACCGATCCCATCGAATTCTTCAAAGCGTTTTTGCAGCACTCGTGCGGTAGGGGTTTTGGCCCAAAGAAGTTCGGTCTTTCCGTCGTATAGGGACAAGACGCGTTGCGCCGCGTGCGTCACCCGTTTAGCAGTCTTGCTCGTCCATCGGTGCAGTGCTGGGCGCTTCGCAAATGCCTTGTTAACCGCGTCATGGTCATTAGCAATCTTCCGTAGATCCCAGTGCCCAAGCCGTCGCTTCAATTCCAGTGGCGCGTTCCACGCAGCCTCAAAGCGTACTTGCTCATCACAAATTACTGCCACGAGAAATGCAAATGGATCGGACCGAATAAAATCGTCTGCTTGTTTATTGGATGAAAAAGAGTCGGCCCCGATATTAGCACGCAGAGAAACACCAAAAGCTAAAAGTGCGCTGACAATTTCAGTTTTATCGATGGGTGTCGCGGTAATATGTTTCGCAGTATTTTTCGCAAGCGTTTCTACTTGACTAGATTTAAACTTCGGCTTTATTGGTTCAACTTCGTCAGTTCCACCGTTGTGGCGTTTATAAAACGCGAGTTGTTGACCTTGCAACAAACCGCGAGTTGGCTCATCAACTGATGCTCCCGCACGGCTAAGTCCATCAACTAGGCCAAAGTTGCAATAGGCTGCGCCAGCATGGATTTCAAATTCATAATTATTTAGGTCGCCAAGACTCTCGTGTAGTTGTTCAAGAACTTTATTTGCCCATAATCTCCGTGCAGCAATGGGTAGTTTTTTGAGTGTTACATCGTAAGGTTCAATCACAGTGTCGGGCGCTATAAGACCGTGCTTGGCTGAGAGCGTGAACCATTGGTCACACGAGTTCTCAACAAATCGTTTTCTGCCGCGAAACAATGTCGATACGTAAAGATCGGCTGCGGGCTTTGGAATAGTCTGTTTCGACTTTACGCAGCCGATCAGTCCTATACGAGTCAAACCGCCCCTCCAGACCTGGAGTTATCCATAGTATTCGCAAAGGGGATTCTCCTATTGAAATCTCCCCAATTCCGCTAGGATTTGGGAGATTATTTCGAAGAAGAGGAAAAATGCCCAAGGTTAAAGGTGCTGCCTCGAGTATTCACAGAAAAGAAATGAGCCGAGATACTCGGCGACGTTTTGAACAATGGGCCAGTAATCCCAGTTGTGAAGCCAATACGGTATCAGCGGTGCACAACATCCAGATGGCGAAAGTGGCAGAACGCATTGGGGTGAAACCAAGTTTTGGCGCCAGCCCATTTGCCTTGGCTCGCGGCAATGAATTTGAAGCAAACTTGTTAAAAGCCGACGGTGCTTTCCGGCATTCAAATCAGCGGACCAACTACCGGCCGACCAATTTCCGACCACACGCCAATCGTGGTGACGCTTAGCCAAACTTAATTAAATCTGAAATGGGTAAGATGATATTTGAAGGACTAATTAGAAAACCCGCTCTAGTTAAGAATGATTTTACTGACTATGCATGAAAAGAAGCCAAATAAACTAGGCCACGCTTCCATCGAATATAAGCCAACAGGCTCAATTCTAACAAAGGCGTCTGGCTTTATGTCCGGCTACGACTTCACCCTTAATCCTTACTCAGGATGTTCGTTTGGATGTACTTATTGTTATGCCGCCTTTTTCGCTCGCGACTTGGCCCGTCAAGATTCTTGGGGTGACTGGGTAATCGTAAAAGATAATGCACTCGAAAAGTTGAAAAATATGAGAACGCCGCTCGAAGGTAAAAAAATTTATATGAGTAGTGTTACCGATCCTTATCAGCCAATTGAGCGCCAGCTTGAAATGGTTCGCGGTCTTCTCGAAGTATTATTAGAAAAAAATGTTCTCCTTGTGGTTCAGACACGCGGTTCGCTAGTAGTTCGAGACATTGATTTACTAAAGAAGTTTGGGAAAAATGTACAGGTCAATATGACCGTGACTACCGACTCTGATTCAGTACGCCGTGCGTTTGAACCGCATTGCTTAAATAATAAAAAAAGAATAGAAGCCATCACAAAGATTTGCTCCGAAGGTATTCCTTCTCTAATCACGATGACGCCGCTTCTTCCGGTTGAAAACCCCGAAAAATTTGCTGCCGACTTAGCGGCAACCGGGATAAAGAAGTTTGTGGCGCAGCCATTCCATGCTCAAAAGGGTCGTTTTGTCGCTTCAACAAGAGATAACGCTTTAAAAATATCGAACGATATGAAGTGGACCTCCGAATCGTACAAAAAAACACTAGAAATTCTGCGTGCCAACCTGCCAGAAGTTATAGAAGGGCAAGAGGGATTTGCGCCACCTCCTTTTCAAGAATCATCGCTACCACTTTTTGAGGAATAACAAGAGGAACGACTGCCACCGTGGAAATAACTACTTCTCTCAGCACTCTTATTGAAAAGCAAGAAAAACTTGATGGACTAATTGCGCAGGGACTTTCTGCCCACTACAAAAAAGACTTAAAAAAAATCTCTTCTTTTGATTTCTCTGAATCCATAAACGATACTTATAATTTAAGCGCTGGAAAAGATTGTTGTTATGACCGGCCGTCTATTGGTTGGACTTATGCGTCTTGGTATCACGGTCGGAGAATTCAGACTGCTCTTCGATCTTTGGCTCGACCACTATTCGAAAACGAAGAAAATATTCACATTTTGGATCTTGGCGGCGGAACGGGCGCAGTTGCTTGGGCGGTCGCATTAATTGAGCGTGCGCGTATTGAGGCCGGTGGGGTGGCTCGCCGAGTCAAAATAGATTCAGTTGATTCGAGCCCTTTCATGCTGAAACAATCAAAACGACTATGGGAAGAATTTTTGTCTTGGGACTGGCTGGATCCAGTTCGTAATAACTTAGCCGTTGATTACGCTTTGTCGTCTTGGACAGAAACTTTGTTTCGGTGTGAGACATCACCGTGGCTCGTCGGCGCCTACTTGCTTGACGATTCGGACAAGGCGAGGGTGGAAGAAGTTTCCGAAGCACTGGAATACGTTGCAGAAAAACACGCCGCAAGCAGGGTAATTCTCACCACGGCATCAAGTAAATCTTATTTAATTGAGAGTGCCACTGAAACTTTTCAAAGAAAAAACTGGGAACAAGTTAAGCGACCGTTGCTTCCGGCGATCTGGGATGGCGAATTATCCGCCGTATCGGCTCATCGATGTGAAGTTTATGGGGATTTAGACATTGCAAGTAATGACAGAGGAATAAGCCAATTACCCAAGTGGGAATGGCCTGGCGAGCAAATCGTGTTGCGCGATTTTCAGTATTTGGGTCGGATTAGCCAGCCTGAATTATTGTCAGCCGCCACTAGACCTACATTTATTTACGACAAGATTCAAGATGAAGCCTCAACTCCAGATGATCGTGCTACTGCGATATTCGGTGTTGCGGGGTCAGGCAAGAGCCGAATATTGGTAGAGCGCATCGCGCGGGTGATTGAAAAACGGCAAAAACCTAAGACACAACATCGCATTCTTGTCACTGCTTTTAACAAGTTAATGGTTGACCAACTAGCCGACTGGTTTGATGAGCGGTTTCCGCGTGATCAAGGTTTTGATTTACAACGCTCAGGTGAATCTGGCGATATAAGGTTCAAAGGCACAATGAGATCAAGTGATATTTCTTATCCAGTTTCTGTGCGCTTTCTTAATTGGGACAAGTCTCCTGGACGTTTGTTCAAAATCAAGGGCGGTTCCAATATCCCTAAATGGTCTAATGCGGTAAAAGAAAGAGTCAAATTTTTGCAACGAAATTCAAATTCAGTTAGTAAAGAAAGTTTTCTACAAAATCCGATACTAAGTGACCCCGAGTTCTTGAGTGCCGAATTAGAGCGTGTTATATACGGTTTAGAAAAGTATAAAAGCTTTGATGAATATGACAAGTGCATACGCGAAGGGCGTGGTAAACAGATTAGGAGTGGCCAAGCGCGAAAATTGATTTGGGCCCTTTTAATGGAAGATGGTCACCCGCGGAGTTATACCCATCGTCGAATTGAAGCGCACCAAAAGGTTTTTGGTAATTCGAGTAAGAATAGAGACCAATCTAAATTTTGGGAAACATATAGTCATTTATTCGTTGACGAAGTGCAAGACTTTACTCCTACCGACTTCAAACTGTTTGAAAAACTTATAGAAGATCCACATAACATTGTTACTGCGGGTGATATAACCCAAGCAATGCATATTGGTTCATCGTTTAATCAGCAACCCGCAATTAAAGGGGCTCGCTGGTTTTTCCATAATTTAGCGGGTTCCTACCGACTTCCAGTAAGGATTTGCGAAGCTCTGCGCCCTTTAGCAAAACAAATCAGTATCGAACAGGGCAGTAAATCAAATTCATTTATAAGTAATGAGAAAGTTTTACTGCCCGAGTCACGTAAATCGGCAGTTCTTGGGGTAAGACCAATAGTGATTGGTGGATCTGAATTTGAGGTCAACAAAAGTCTTGGTGAAGTAATTGAATATTACCAGGACTTTATTAAAAGTGCTCCACTTAGCCGAGAGGTTATCACTGTTGCCGAAGGTGATCCGTGGATTGTGGGAAGTATCAAAAAAAAATTAAATACGGGTTCGAAAAAAACTTTCAGAGTTGATAACGAGTCAATGAATAAAATTAAAGGTCTAGAAAGACCCTGTGTTATTTGGTCGACCCGCGCGCGCATTGTGTCAGATGAAGCTTTAGGCGAGTGGATTTACACGATTCTCACTCGCACCACTGGAATTTTGATAATTGTATTATCAAAAGATACGCCACCCGGCGTCGCCCATTATCTCAGCTTTCTTGATAAAAAAAAGCTACTTTTTTGGTCTAATTCAGCTAAAGATCGCTTTATGGAGTTGTCAAAAGCGCAGCCCATAGCTCCCACCGCTAGCTCTGCCTAGGTGCGGAGGCCACACTCCTGTTTGTCCGAACCGGCCCAGCGCCCACCCCGTAACAACTACTCACCAATGCTTCAGCGAGCAATCGCCCAAAATCTGTTACCGTCACGCAATGCGGCCCTTGATGCACAAATTGAAGCAAACATTCTGCGTGGTCGCCCTAGTTGGGTCGATCGGAATAATTCTCCAATGATTAAATTAATTTTTGGGAGACGAAGAGTTATGGAGCGTTCGCAGGTGGAAGTAAGCATTCATCAAAGGTGTCGAGTTTCGAGATTTTGGCAAGCATGCGGTATTGGGATATCTTCCCCTTCTTCTTCACTTTCATTTCCCCCTCGGTCTTCAATTCTCATACGCCATATACGGCTGCATAAGTAGTGGGGTACCAGTTCTGCATATTTATGAGAACACTAAATATTTAGTAACCGAGAGTCGCTTACAAAATTCCAACAGGATACTTATCACTACCGCCCACAATTGTTGAGCGGTCCAACCATGAGTTGAACTTTTCACAACAAGTCTCTGGCAATAGTAAGCATTGATGACAGGACGCATTAATTCCTAAGTTGGTATCTGGAACTCGTTCTATACATACTGGATCCTGAGGGCACCAGCGGGCTACTTCTAAGGCTTTGTCCAGAAGATCCTCAAACTTTCCAGGTTGAGCAAACGCAACCAAGCCACCAAGAGTTCCGACCGTATCGCCTTCGGCGGTAAACACCAATAATCCAAGTCGTCCATCACCCAGGTCATAGATCCGGTCACGAATACTGGGAAGTTGATATCCGCAGTCTTCTGCGAGTGCAGTAATTAGCAAGTGGGCCAGTGAGTGTGCGAGTACGCCTCCAGGTGAAAGTGGGCTTCGTGGATTACCCAAATCGATGAGTTCCGGATCTTGTTCACCATTTCCCAAATGCTTTCGTATCGCCGCAAAATTAAGCTCAACCAGAATTCCCTCTCCGTGAACTCGGTAACCAGGCAGCCAACTTTTCAACGAATCAGAAGCAACTTCGTGGCCCCACAACATTTTGTAACCATCTCTTGCTGATAGTACTTTTGGCACTATCCGTGAAAACCCGTCAAGCACACGGGTCTCGGTTAATCGATGGACTGCGGTAACCCCAACAATCAACTTATCTTCACCAATGTGTTGGTGACTGTACCTACTCAGTTCTAGCAGCTCAACCTCAATCAGTTTCGAGTTTCGTAAGGATGGATAGTCAATTTTGCCGGTGAGAATATCTAGTTCTCGAGATCGCGCGGCGCCGACATCCCATAGCTCCTTGTCCTCACCCTTCGTTGAATGACGTAATTTCAAATAGCTCACATGCTCAATCAAGGAATTTATAGGAATATCAAAGCCGGCCTCATCAGTCAGTCTTTTCAATTTGCTAACAGCATTTTCATCGGTGACACTAATCACGTCATCGAAGTTGCGAGCTACCAACCAGTCAAGAAGTCGCTCGTCGAATTTACTGTCGACTGGAATATGGATGGATGATTTAGTCGAGGCGTAATAGGAAGTCACGCTAGTCCGCTCTACGATCCTCATCTTTTCTCCGCACGACTCGTTTGGTAGATGAGGCAGCCATGGAGAACCCCCAGTGCAGGGGAAATCTAGGTCGTCTTTATTGGAAGTCGACTTGCAATTAACGCAAGTCGCCCTTGGGGCAGCGAGCACTTCGCCAATCTGGATTTTAATCTCACTCCCCGTACAGCTTTCTTTGTGTCGCACCAAAGTGTCCCAATTGATCTCATCAAGGTGTCCATTCGGGCAAGCAAGGAATATCGGAACCTGCCGAGTCTTGTATTTAAATTTTGATTCTGTGCCGCAAATCAGGCAATCAAGTAATCTGTTATCCGATTCGTTTGCCCATCGAAGTCGTTGACATCGAAAATTGCCACAGACTCCAGCTAAGGGGAACCTGATCATCGGAACTTTCCAGTCCGGAGGAGGCTCCTTGCCAAATGTCTCTTCTTCTTGTCTAGGCGGAGCGATAAATCGACTGACCCCACACGCCGCTTCAAGTTCTGCATCTCTGATCTCATAACGCTTCAGGTAATCTCTTTGAGCGCTTTCCAACGATTTAATATCGGGCGCATAAGGAACTGGGAGGAACCTGATCCATTCGCTTAACCCTGCAATAACAGCAGTGACACCATTTTGAGTTCGAATGATCGAACCGACTCCAGAAGAGTAAACCATGTGCCCGCGCTTGATTTGAGTATTCCCTAGTCTCTTGCTCATATCTCCGTTTCCCCTACTTCATCATTCGCCGGAGCGGCCGTTGCTTTGCGCACAGGAGGTACCCCACCATCGGCGACAATTGCGCCCAACGCATCAGCATCCACACTGCGCATTGATGTCATGAGTTTCCAATGGGGCTTTAAGCGGCTTACAAGTATCTCATCGCCATACCTATAAATAAATGGCTCTGCTCCGCCTTCCCATTTGAGATCACGTACTGAGTCGGATGTAATTTCCTTTTTCATGTCAGCCAGAACACGCCGAATATTTACAGATGCACTTAAATTTTCCTCCACTGAGCGAGACGCCGTTTCCGCTCGACTGACAAACGTAGATTCGATTTGATCCCAATTCGCCAAGCAGTCTTGCGGCCTCGCCGTATCGTCGCTGAATATCCGTAATAATGCGGTGACAGTAGATCTCAGACTTCGTTCAAGTGCTTGTGTCGTAAAGGGCGTCACGCTCGCACTTTCAACTGATGCGTACAATCTTTCGTGCGATGAGCGAAAGGATTCATAATGCGACCGATCACGCACATTATTGGTATTGAATGCCACAAGTATGAGAGCTGGACTCGCCTTCTGACGACCCACACGACCAGTTACCTGGATATATTGGCTCGAGCTCTTCGGCTGTCCCATTACTGTCATGAGGCCTAACCGAGAAACATCCAATCCCACTTCAACCATTGAGGTCGCATAACAAAGATCAATTACATTCTTGTCAGGATATTCGAGACTCAGTTTGTCAAGAACATCGCTCACATCTTCACTCGCAAGGGCGGTGATTTGCTTGACTCGTCGCAGGTTTCTAACTGACGTTGACTTTCCTTTCTCAACTGGACTACTTGATAAACCTGAAACTTGTCGCCAAAAACGCATTGTATTTCTAAAGGACTCTTCGACTGACGACATCACCATTCCTAATGAGCGTCGGCTTGAGAAGAAAGCAACGTTGGTCCAATAGGGATCAATCTTCGCTCCTATCCTCTCAAAAATGGGAACGAAGTGCGCGGCGAGTGCAAGAACCGCGGTTTGAGACTTCAGGGCACTCACAAAACCCATTGGGGCGATTCCAACATACACTTTTCCAGCCGCCGAATCGTCCTGACGGGCGAAGAATGAATCTTTGATGTCTATACCTGGTGGAGGAATGATCCGTGCGTCACGCGCGTAAAGTTTTGCAATCTGGTCGACGTAATTCTTAGTAGTTGCCGTCGACGCAATAATCAACGGTGCTCGACCGCCATCGTAAGTGCAAAGTGCTTCGATCATCGTCTCATAGTTCCCATCTAGACTTCCGAGGGATCCACTGATGAGATGCAGTTCGTCCTGAATCAAAAGGGCTGGCGGCGACCATTTTCGCACTCCATTGCTGATTCCAAATAAACGCCCTGACTGGGTACGCCAGGCCATCATCGCAACTTTGTCGACAGTGCCCACAACAAAGTCGGGCGGATAGTCGTATAGATCTTCATCGGTATCAAATAATGGAATTCCTCGATCTAACACCGTTCCGTCAGGTCTCGTAATTTCCCGTTTACGGAAGTGACAACTTGCATCTGGGCAATGAATCATTACTCTGTCTTCGTTTTTAACCTTTACTATTCGATAGCCAACTGGTTGACCGTCAAAAACCTGGGCCATTCTGGCACCACACCAGGGGCATCTTGAAAGGACAAAGTTTGCCTTCTTGTCTTGATGGCTAATTTTCTTCGCATCGTTATATCGCTTGACCGCTTGTTGGCGATTATTAGGTGTCGTATGCAAACCGAGCCAGCAGCCGATTCGTACTTCGCCAGTTCCGTAACGGTCGGGTGCGCTCTCACGAAGGATTTCAAGGGCACAAATAAGTGAAGCTGCGCGAGTGAGTTGTTGAATCGTGAGCAAGCGATATGTGTACCTCATAAACACTTTGGTCGTTCCACTAAGAGAACCCTGACGCTTGTTAAGGAGTTGCAGTCGACGTTCCCAAAGGATGATGAATGCTGAAAGACCCAAATAGGCTTCGGTCTTTCCACCTCCCGTCGGCATCCAAATAACGTCAACCGACTTATCTGCAATTTCATCGGCCTTCGACGCTCGCACGAGATTAGCCAGAACAAATGTAATTTGGAATGGTCTCCAACGCGATTGTGGACCACCACCAGTATGAGGACTCTCGCCAGAAACCTCTAGTTGTTTAGTCTTCGTATCGTATTCAATTTCGCGTGTCGCTGCACCGTAAGCAATGCGCTGACTGTTCATTGCTTCGCTCGCGTGGCGTAAACACAACTGAATGTCTAAGTCCGCTTTGACAAGACTCCAACCACTCTCGATATCACTTAAGAATGAACGGCACGCTTGAATGTGCCTTGAAGCGACTGATTGAAAGACGGCGTCAAGACTCGCGACCTTCCTCTCCTCGTCGTCGATCCATTGGCCATAGTCCTTGATGATTCGACTGATCGCTTTCTTGGCGTCATCGTTAAAGTCTGCTAGATCAATCATTCCTACTGCATACGGGTTGCCTTCCGAATCGACAACGTCAGGGCTAAGCATGGGCACTTTAACAATCGGAAGCGAATCTGACTCGACTCGTGTCAAAGTCCCATCTGAAGAAACCCGCACATCACAACCGTGTCCAATCGCCAGTCGAGGCTGACCGCGGTACAAGAGATCGAGACTTGTGATCTCTGAAATTTCAGGGTCCACATAGGGAAGCACTTTGCTGAAATTTACTGCAAGCCGAACTTGGAACAGCGAAGTTGCAGATAAGTTATCTGTTCTAGCGTGCGGAGTGTCGTTCTGAATCCAAATCGTCAGGATCCGTGAATTATTCTTTGGCTCCCGAACATGTGCACCAACTTTGACAATATGATTTCCGAGTACCAGTTCCTTTGCATCACGTTCTTTGGAAGTCGATAGAGAGACCACTTTTTCATACTGAACGCGCGACCACCATGAATATCTCTGCTTATTTACATTTACCTCTTGATAGATTGCGAATTTCAACTCAGCATTTACGGTGTCAATATCCTCAGGAACCCGCACGCTGAAAGCTAGCGAACTCGGTATTGACTGGCTTCGTTGTTCAAGTTGAATTGCCTCGTCGTCAACTTCGTCCTGAGTCTCTTCATGATCAATAACCTTCTCTTCATGATCAATAACTTCAGGCGAGTCAGGGTCATTTGCGAGCTCCATGACCGAACTCGGAACATCTCTGTCGACGTCTACTTTGGTCGAGTAAAGCACTCCCACTCCGTATACACGGTGCGGTAGTTGATCTAATATTTCTTGCCCGTCGTCAGCGATCCACGGACCAATCGGGCGACCTTCTTGCGGGTCGAAATTTGCGTTAACAACTGTCGCGGGTTTGTCGTTTCCAGGCCAAATGGTTGTTTCTAAGGACTCTGGGCCAAATAGCGAACGCTTAATAGCCCCAACCATTTGCTCTCGCAATTCGATCTCTGACATGTGCGCGGATTTGAGACTATCCATTGGACATCAACTGACCGATCAAATGAATCGAGACTGGAACTTTGTTATCAAGTTTCTTCAAAACGGGAATCAATACAATCTCGCCGGCTGCCCCAGCATTCAAAGTTGCAATACCTGGCTCATTCACTTCTTTTAGCCAAGACTCGTTAGATAAAACGGCTTCCCGCAATTCGCGAACAGCAATTTTTCCCGCTTCTCGATGAGCAGTCTGGATTTTGACTATAGCCGTCCACTCGATGTCGCCATATTCAAGCCCGAGGGCATTCGAAATCTTCAAGAAGTTCTCTTCGCTCTGTGTTGCGATCGCTGTTTGAAGAAAAGAACGTTCAATCTGGTTTTTAATATAGTGCTCTTCAAGACCCTCTCGAACTAATCTATTAATGAAATCAGATTTTCCGAATTTATCCTTCAAAAGATTCTTATAGGTATCCATAACTCCGAAAAATTTATTAACATCATTTTTATCGTTATGCTCAAGTAGCCAATCGATTGCGTGCTCACGCAGGAACAACCTTGACGCTTCGCCCGTTCGAACAAGCAATATATCGCCTGGCTGCAGGGATGAAACTCGGACATGGTCATCAATCTCGACTCCCGCTTCACTGTCGCGTACACAGATTGCGGACGGAGGAATCCCATCCGAAAAGTAGATATAGCGACGACCAAAAAGGTGGACAAGCGATGCATCAACAACCGGAGTTCCAGGAAGCGGAGGTGGTGTGACGATTTCGTCCAGTTTTTCCACCGGCTCATAATTCTCGATAAGCACAGACGGTCTGTTTCCAATCGACTTTGAATCGAACTGATTACTTCCAGCCCAAATCTCGTAATTGCTTGAGTCAAACCGATAACCGTCGGCTAACTGAAAGATCACAACCTGACGCGCGGACGGCGCATTGAAGATCCATGCGACTTCGCGGGATTTTTCAATACCGTCCTTGAAATAGCTTGCGTGATTTTCGGGTGCACCGAATAGGAACAATACGTCAGCCAAATCACTTCGCTTTGCTGTCGTGGTTCCCATCGCAATGATCCGTTGCGGTTCACTCGGTAAAGCCACTGCGGCATTTACATCATCGACGAACTTCAGTGGAACCAGCAGTTGAACGGAGCGCGATCCCGCAAGTTTGATTATCGACTCACCTGATAGGCAACGCGAGAGTGCATCTCGCATCGGATTATTCACAAGCGATAATTCCTGAACACTCTCACGTAATTTTTGCAGGACTCTACCTATCTCTCCTGACACGGAGGAAGTTCCAACTGAAGAAGTTGTTTGGCCAAAATATTCATTAGGCTGTAATGGCGTATTACGCATTGCGTGACGCAATAATTTGTAACTATTGATCTCATTCCGGAGTTCCGGATTGACAGCAGCGCTATCCAGCTTTTTTAAGACTGCATTCAGATGGCCCACAAAGACTTCATACTCTGACCACGAGACCCACTGATCCACAATGTCAATGTTCGCTGCTGTTTCAAAGCGATTATGTGCTTCTAAAAGGTTACGCTTCATCAGATCTCCCACTCTTCTTCATCACCATCGGTGGGCACCTCGACACGAGTTGAGAACTTTCGAGCGAATATTCCGTTCGGAAATTTGTTCAATTTCAACGATCGAAATTCAGTGGATAGATTTTGATACTCAGCAGTGGCATCAATCGCATACCAATTGTCACCAACACGGCGATTCGCCAGGATGACCATGGGCGAACCTGCGAAGAGTGCTGGGTCCATCCGTCGGTAATACGACCATCGAGTAACGATTACTAAACGTGGGGTCAACGAACGCAACCATGGATTTGCCTTTGCAACTCCAGGACTCAAAATCATGAAAGGATGAAATAACATCCGATCTGGGTTACTGACTTGCCCGGTGTCTTGATCGAGCAGAATCGCCGACCTGTCCTCTAGCCATTTATGGGCCGTGTCAACTAGTTCGTCTCGTTGGTTTTGGAGAAATTCCTTGCCGTCACCAATAACGACGACCGGGGATACACATTGGTCGGCATAGAAATTTGAATAATTTTGCTGCATCCCAGGAATCGCTTGAAGCTTGGATCGATACTCCTGAGTTGGACGTCCTACGCCACGACCGTTAGGAACCTCATCCGGGAGGACAACACCGGGAACTCTTTTCTTTCCTATTGCTCCTCTTTTCATGCCTACGGTATTATTAATTTCCCATTGATTATCGCTGTATGCCTTCACTTCAACATCAAGCAGTCGGCCAGAAAGCCAAGCGACCACCTTGTCGCCGACTATCGGATCGCGACCCAATTTTGGCGGTGCTTTAAGGGCCCCATTTGCTAGCAACCAGGCGACATACTGGCCAGTAGGAACCGACAGCAACAGGCGAGGAGCAGGCTCTCCAACAGGTGTGGCGGGTTGCGCTGCCATGATGCGTCCAACCACCGAAATCGAAGATGCCCAGTCGGGTGAACTTTCCGGTATCACTATTTATATCCTATCTTTCCTTGAGAATCTTCAAATTTGCTGAAATCAATCTATTTCTTTGGGCGTGACTAAGGGTGCCGAGCTTCGAGATTTTGACAAGTAGGTTGTGTTGATCCACGCTCCTAGCTGGCTAGAGCGCTGGGGCGTCGGCGGGTAAGTCACCTGTCTCGCTTTGGCCAACACGCTTGCGCGTCCAGTCACGAGCCGATCACGGTGCACGCGGTGAGCAATGCGGCGTGATCCGAGATCCCCTTTCCCTCGTCTTCGTCATCGGGCGTGCGGACGAGTTTCGTATCGGCTACCGACGTGACGAATTCAGCCCGTTCGACGCGTACGCGCTCGCTGACGAATGCGTGGTCCAGCCGAAAACCGTTCCCAACCCTGCTCCACCAGCTGTAGCTGCGTTCGTTCGGATGGAGCGACCGCCAGGCGTCGGTCCAACCGGACGAAAGGAGAGCTTGCATCGAATCTGTGCACGACAGGGTTGCGCCCAGTTCGTCAATTCTGTGTAACCCCGTGTTGAAGTCTCCCAGTAGCACTGCAGGGCGATCTTGCCAAGTGCCAGCCTGGGCCAACAGCCAAGTCCACCATCGCTGCTTGGCTCCCGTCTTTCGTCCAGGAAGGTAGATACCTCCTACCAGGAGCCCCGTATCCTCGAGAACCGCAGCGACCCAGCGCTCCGGATACACATTCGGTGCGGCGCTTTCGAGCGGCTCAAGTGGAATGCGCGATGCAAGGAGGACGCCTCGGACGTCCGTATTCGCCGTGGTCTGGGTCGACGCTTGCTGGTAGCTGAATCCGCGCTCAGACAACTCGTCGCTCAGCGAGATGCCGCCGCGCTGCCGTGGGCGGTATTCGGTGAGGACGACGACATCGGCTCCGGTTCCCGCCACTACTTCTGCGATCGTTCCGAGGCCAGTTGTCCGGCATCTGATGTTCCAGGTGAGCATCAACACTTCACGGTTCACTTGCCCTCATCCAATCCTCGTCATCGCCCGCTTCGTTGATCAACAGGTAGCCACTGCCGAGGTTAAACGACACTAGGTACCCACCGACGGTGCGTTGGATCGCGTCGATCTGGTCAGAGAGGGCTTTTTTTCGCTTACGAAATTAAGTGAAGTTGCGGGCTCAAGAAGAGCGGCTTGGACTTTTGCACTCGAGGCGCCGGGCTGATCAGCTTTTTCTATAACTCTTAAAACCTTATGGCTATTCATCTGGGCGAAAAGAAGATTGGCTATCTCATTGACTTTCTTAAACTCTTCTTTATCTTTACAGTCATTACGAACAAACTGCTGGAGTTCCACCATTTTTATTAAGTGTCCCTTGCTCGCTTATGCATTACTGCGATTTTAGCAAATTTCTTATTTACGCCGATCGTCAACTTCTACCGCTTCGCCTTACCCTTGTACTAGAGACAGTTTTTTCGGATATAAATTCTTCATAAATTTCTGGGTTTTCTTCTTTAAATTTATTTTTGTCAAAATTTTCTTTGAGTTCAACCTTACGCGACCATTTGCATATGCCTTCGACCTCGGGGGATTCCCCGCAAAATACCGCGACATTTGCTTTGGCAATCTTCATTTGCCACTCGGCGCGAGTTTCGTAACCAATAAGCTGAACTCTTTGCCGGTGCAGGATTTCAATAGATCCCGCACGGTTTCTTACCGCAGTAATAGTGGCTGAAATCTCGCCAATAAGAGTATTCAACTCAGGGTTAATAACCGACAACTCTTTTTCTGAGTCTTTAGGCCGTGTCCATCGAAACGAACCGCCAATTTTTTCTTCGAGCACCAGGTATTTTTTATAGAGACCAGGATGAGCATTTTGAAAGTCTTCTTCAGAAAAAGGGTGCCGGTGGGTTTTCTGAATTTTTGCTAACTCGTCAGCGCCTTCTTCACCCTGAGCTACTGCTTCACTTAAGATTGCTTTAACTTCTTCTGTAATTGGTTTACAAGATTTTTTCTCCACCTCGGCCCAAAGGTACTCGTGGTGAAACTTGGTGATTTCATCAGTTGGCTGTTTTACCTCACCTGCTGACAAAACATTTTTTAATTCGTCTTGCTTGGAGAAAAACTCAGTATTTGATTCAGCTTCCTTAGCTAACTCCTCGGCTACTTCAATGCATTGATTGAGTTGGTCGTCAGTGAAGTGAAACCACTCTCCACTCACCCGATTGGTAGCAAAGAGGCCGTGGAGCATTTTCTCAATCTCAGAAACAGCCGGCGTCTCTATCTCTTTAACCACTGAAAGTTCACGCGGGTTGCCGGTCTGGTGTTCGCTCAATCGGTCTTCACTATTGCGGCCTTCGTTTTCTTTGACTAGACCAACTTTCACATACGACGTTTTCTCGTCCGTGAGAATATCTTTTTCGCGTATGAAGTAGATCTCACCGGCGGTTAATTTGATCTTCATACGACTGGCTCCTTTTGCTGGCCTGGGGATTTCCGCTCAATATTTAGATATGCGTATTGAGGCTAATTGCTAGCGAAAGTTACCACCCGGGTGGGACATCTATATGGAGCAATACCAAAGACAAGCATCCCTCACTGCCGGTTCTGAAAAATTAGGAGATCCTCCATACGATCTATTGCCTTGTGCAAGCTTTCCCAAAGCTCATGGAGAGGCACGAACACTCCGAAACGTCAGATTGATTCGCGGATCCTTGACTCTTATTTCCTTAGGTACTTCATGTACCCATTTGCTCTGGGAAAGTCCGGACATAACAACAAGCGAACCTGATGGCAAACGACATTCCACGACTTCCTTGGAATCGCAATGGCGGAACTTAAACCTTCGAGTAGCTCCAAACGATAATGATGCTATGCACGGCTCATTTCCCAGTTCCGGCTCATTATCAGCGTGCCAAGAAACCTTATCTTCACCATTCCTGTATAAGTTCAAGAGCAAAGAGTTAAATGACGCCCCTGACTTCTTCTCACATATCGACTTAAGCACTTCAAGCTGAGGGATCCACGGATTGATATTCATAGAGACATTTGAGTAAGAGTAATTTCGCCCAGGATCACCGAACCAGGCAACAAGACGAGGTTGGGGGTGTTCTTTGCCAAACATCTTAATAGTTTTTGATTCCCAGGGAATATTTTCATCCAAATCCCGGAATAGCTGAGAATCATCTAAGTCACCAAGTACCCACTCGTAGAACATGGCACTTCCGTCACGCGGGAGGAGTTCTCTGGGCGGGAGGAGTTTTCTGTCGGAATCAAAGAGTGTCATAGGCAAGCAGGCCTTACATTGACTTCAACTTACGACAAAGCCTAAGACATTTGTTCGACGCGTAGGCCACCAATCGTTCGGGCGATCACCCACGGCCAAATCTCTGGCGTGTCGGCGAGGGCTGCGTTGGTTGTCAGGCCGCAGGCGTGCGGTGGTCGACGAAGGCGCCGTCGACGAGGTCGCGGAACCGTTCGAGGTCCTCGGCGGGCTCGGTCAGCCGGTCGAGCGGGTCGGTACCGGCGAGATGGCTGCGGGCGTAGAGGCGCGCGACGAGCCCCGCGCGATCGCCACCGCCGGTCGTCGCGGCCCAGCCGGCGTGTTCGAGAAGCAGCGCGCCCGCGTACGCGTCGACGAGGAGCTGCGCCAACGGGAACAGGCGCGCCTCGCCGGTCGCGCGATCGAGGTGGCCCCAGCGGTCGATCGCCGTGTCGGCGCGCTCCACGGCACGCTCCACGGTTGCGACGGTCTGCTCGTCGTCGCCCGGCGCTCGCTCGAGCGCGACCCACATGCGCTCCAAGAGTGCCTTGTGCCCGTCTTCGCGCTCGATCGCGCGCCGGACGTCGAGACACAAGATGTTGTCGGGACCCTCCCACACCGGGTTCACGAGTGCGTCGCGCACGATCCTTGCGATCGGCCACTGCTCGACGTAGCCGTTACCGCCGTGTATCTCGAGCGCGTCCGCTGAAGCGGTGATTCCGAGACGCGCCGCGCGTAGCTTGATCAACGGCGCGCTGATGCGCATGGGCTGGAGATAGCCGTCGAAGACGAGTTGCTGCGCGGCTTCGACCTCGACGATCAACTCGGCGAGCTTGCGCTGCATCAGCGGCTGGTCGATGAGGGGGTGGCCGAAGGCTTCACGGGCGCTCGCGAAGCAGAGGGATTCGACGAGCGACCGGCGCGCGCAGCCGAGTCCCATCATGGAGATGCCGAGCCGCGCGCCGTTCGTCATCTCCATCATCCGCGCGACGCCGCGCCCGTCGCCGGCGTTCCCTGACCCCGGTGTCGACGGATCCGACGGAGCGAGCATGAACGCCTCGGCGTCGTGGAGCTCCACCTCGCACGACGCAACGCCCTTGGTGCCGAGCTTGTCCTTCAGTTGGCGGATGCGTATCCCGTTGCGGCGTCCGTCACGCTCGTCCCACAGCACGAGGAACGGCGCGATGCCGCGGATGCCGTCGTCGGCGCCGACGGGTTTGGCAAGCACGACGAACGCGGCGCCATTCGCGTTCGACGCGAACCACTTGTAGCCGTTGAGCCGCCAGGCATCGCCGTCGGGAGTCGCCGTCGTCTCCAGCGCCGCGAGATCGGAGCCGCCGGTGCGTTCGGTGAGCAACTGCGCGGTCTCGCCCGCGAGTGCACCGTTCGCGGACAGGGTACGGACCCGCTCGCGCACGTCGTTAGGCGCGAACTGTTCGACGAGTCGCTCGACCATGTCGGTGCCCGTGCCGAGCGCGCAGGCCATGGCGATCTCGGCCTGGCACAGCAGGTAGCTCCACGCCGTGGTGAGAGGCCGGATCGGCACGTCCGCATCGCGGGCCT
>Ga0335396_10001285_pt1 | contig 32534 bp, 31 predicted proteins | sample FRY02_FD_205743 | JGI IMG/M metagenome (GOLD analysis project Ga0335396, IMG submission 205743) | Freshwater microbial communities from Lake Fryxell liftoff mats and glacier meltwater in Antarctica - FRY-02 (spades assembly) (version 2) | ecosystem: Environmental > Aquatic > Freshwater > Ice >... | reverse complement strand
AGATACTTGTGACAGCATTAGTCGCCCCCTTCACGGGGGCGCGGATTGAAACCCTACCGCTAGTTTAGAGTTGTTTGTTTTGAATAGTCGCCCCCTTCACGGGGGCGCGGATTGAAACAGAGATTACCCCGAACCGAAGGCTATACCAAAGGTCGCCCCCTTCACGGGGGCGCGGATTGAAACTATCAAAGAGTTCAACGATGTCATGGAGAAGTGGGTCGCCCCCTTCACGGGGGCGCGGATTGAAACCCTTGTTTTGATTGAGATCTATTTGTAGGGTTAGTCGCCCCCTTCACGGGGGCGCGGATTGAAACTTATACAAGACAGCAATAAAACAGACGACATCTCGTCGCCCCCTTCACGGGGGCGCGGATTGAAACATGAGTCGGTGGTTTGGGGTGGAGTGGAGGTCGCGTCGCCCCCTTCACGGGGGCGCGGATTGAAACATGATGTATAAATTCTCGAAGTAATTCAATTCCCGTCGCCCCCTTCACGGGGGCGCGGATTGAAACTTCCGCCTCGGCCAAAACCCGGGCGGCAAAGAGTGTCGCCCCCTTCACGGGGGCGCGGATTGAAACCATGGCATCCCCTCCTTCACCTTATCTATGCCCGTCGCCCCCTTCACGGGGGCGCGGATTGAAACAAATTGTTTTCTTCAGTTGTTGGAAATGCCTTATGTCGCCCCCTTCACGGGGGCGCGGATTGAAACGTCACGATGGGTCCCGCGGTCGTCCGCCCTTGAGTCGCCCCCTTCACGGGGGCGCGGATTGAAACTGGAACTTAAAACTTTAAATTAAACACCAACAATGTCGCCCCCTTCACGGGGGCGCGGATTGAAACATGTCGGCCCACTCGGGGAGGGCCGAGGAGATGGTCGCCCCCTTCACGGGGGCGCGGATTGAAACGCCGATTTTGGTGAAGGTCACCAGGTCGGTGGTCGTCGCCCCCTTCACGGGGGCGCGGATTGAAACTTTCACCTCGTGCTCCGGCCTCCCGCTCAATGGGGTCGCCCCCTTCACGGGGGCGCGGATTGAAACAATCAATTAGTGCAGGAGGTGAAGCATAAGGGGAGTCGCCCCCTTCACGGGGGCGCGGATTGAAACAAATGTATTGGGATCGGCGTAGCTCTCGGTCGTCGTCGCCCCCTTCACGGGGGCGCGGATTGAAACAATAGTTACATATGCAGATAGGAGAATATTTAAGTCGCCCCCTTCACGGGGGCGCGGATTGAAACGAGCTGCTCCACGGCCGCAAGAGCTCTGCGAGCAGTCGCCCCCTTCACGGGGGCGCGGATTGAAACAGACCGATGACGGAGTCGCCAATCAATGCCTTCGTCGCCCCCTTCACGGGGGCGCGGATTGAAACGGGATATAACAAGACGACCGCTAATAAGGTTTGAGTCGCCCCCTTCACGGGGGCGCGGATTGAAACTTTGAGGTGGTGATGGTTATTAGCCGAGGATTGCGTCGCCCCCTTCACGGGGGCGCGGATTGAAACCCCCGAAATTCGGCGATCCGGCGGGGCGTGCCGCGTCGCCCCCTTCACGGGGGCGCGGATTGAAACAGGCTCATCGAAGACACCTGCATGCCGCTCGCTGGTCGCCCCCTTCACGGGGGCGCGGATTGAAACCCCCGAAATTCGGCGATCCGGCGGGGCGTGCCGCGTCGCCCCCTTCACGGGGGCGCGGATTGAAACATGATAGGATGGTCCGGGTCGGGGCTTAGGTGAGTCGCCCCCTTCACGGGGGCGCGGATTGAAACTATTCGACCAAGACGGCCGACCGATGGACCGACCGTCGCCCCCTTCACGGGGGCGCGGATTGAAACCATCGTGCGGTTTGTTGGAGGTCACTCGATGGCGGTCGCCCCCTTCACGGGGGCGCGGATTGAAACGAGGAGGTCACGGTCCAGAAAAACGCTTTCGAGGGTCGCCCCCTTCACGGGGGCGCGGATTGAAACCTCGAGCTCTCCCGGGCGATCGAGGATGCCCAGTGTCGCCCCCTTCACGGGGGCGCGGATTGAAACAGATCAAGCAAGGCGATGTTCGCTTTTAGCTCGGGTCGCCCCCTTCACGGGGGCGCGGATTGAAACTTGGTCAAAACGGCTCGCCCGCTCGCCCAATACGTCGCCCCCTTCACGGGGGCGCGGATTGAAACAGTATAGAACAAACTTCAAGAGCGGGATCACATGGTCGCCCCCTTCACGGGGGCGCGGATTGAAACACCTATATCAGTGCCTCTCAGATGTATAGCATTAGTCGCCCCCTTCACGGGGGCGCGGATTGAAACGTTTGGTGGGCTCCCGTCGCATAGGTCGTGCCCGGTCGCCCCCTTCACGGGGGCGCGGATTGAAACCCCAAGATGTATCCGCTCATGATGGCAGAATCAAGTCGCCCCCTTCACGGGGGCGCGGATTGAAACAATCTCTCTTCTCTAACACAGTGGGAAGCTTTAACGTCGCCCCCTTCACGGGGGCGCGGATTGAAACACATAAGGTTCCTTTTATAACGACGAACATACAGGTCGCCCCCTTCACGGGGGCGCGGATTGAAACGCGCTGCACAACTCCTCCGCGTTCATAGATGCGGGTCGCCCCCTTCACGGGGGCGCGGATTGAAACTCATTATCCGTATGGTCAGGTTAAATCCACACTGGTCGCCCCCTTCACGGGGGCGCGGATTGAAACGTTCGGCTGAGCCTAAGCAATGTCGTCGGCGGAGGTCGCCCCCTTCACGGGGGCGCGGATTGAAACCTCGCTTTTAACCGCAGCGACGGACGTCCTGCAAGTCGCCCCCTTCACGGGGGCGCGGATTGAAACGACAGCTACATGGCGCGGTTTAACGCGCTCGACGGTCGCCCCCTTCACGGGGGCGCGGATTGAAACATTTGTCGCCCAAAAAGCCCGCTCGAGGCGGGCTGTCGCCCCCTTCACGGGGGCGCGGATTGAAACTTGAAAGACAAGCTATTATGGAGAATTTCTCCGAGTCGCCCCCTTCACGGGGGCGCGGATTGAAACAGATTACCAAGTGATGTGATGGGTGTGTCATCTAAGTCGCCCCCTTCACGGGGGCGCGGATTGAAACTGTTCGATTTCCGCGAGGGTGGGGTTATCGTGTGTCGCCCCCTTCACGGGGGCGCGGATTGAAACTTTTAAAAGGGTTTCGGTGTGTGATCCTTCGTCAGTCGCCCCCTTCACGGGGGCGCGGATTGAAACACGTCAATACCGAATGTATTGACATCGGGGCCTAGTCGCCCCCTTCACGGGGGCGCGGATTGAAACATTCTGGTAACTTTGGTTTTGACCGCAAGGGGCAGTCGCCCCCTTCACGGGGGCGCGGATTGAAACTTTTAAAAGGGTTTCCGTGTGTGATCCTTTATCGTCGCCCCCTTCACGGGGGCGCGGATTGAAACAAGCTGTCCTCAATAATAGCATTTAATACCAATTGTCGCCCCCTTCACGGGGGCGCGGATTGAAACTTTTAAAAGGGTTTCGGTGTGTGATCCTTTATCAGTCGCCCCCTTCACGGGGGCGCGGATTGAAACACGGGTAATATTTCAGCAAACAATATATCAGGAAGTCGCCCCCTTCACGGGGGCGCGGATTGAAACAACTGCAACACAAACAGCACTCAATCTAAAAGCGTCGCCCCCTTCACGGGGGCGCGGATTGAAACTTATACAAGACAGCAATAAAACAGACGACATCTCGTCGCCCCCTTCACGGGGGCGCGGATTGAAACACAGAACTGAACCCCCCATCCACCATAGAATTTCGTCGCCCCCTTCACGGGGGCGCGGATTGAAACGAGGTGGTAACCTCCCGAAAGAAAGGCTTGTAGTGTCGCCCCCTTCACGGGGGCGCGGATTGAAACTTTGGGGGAGGGTGGATCGGCGCGCCCCTGTAGGTCGCCCCCTTCACGGGGGCGCGGATTGAAACCCATTACCTGCCGTGGGATTGCAGGAACAGCGCCGTCGCCCCCTTCACGGGGGCGCGGATTGAAACGCTGCAACGGCAGGCTGATGGACTCCTACCTAGGTCGCCCCCTTCACGGGGGCGCGGATTGAAACTTGAACAGTGTTCAAGCGTGCGTGCGTGCGTGCTGTCGCCCCCTTCACGGGGGCGCGGATTGAAACCTCGATCAACGAGAGACGCGCCAGCGAGCTCGTCGTCGCCCCCTTCACGGGGGCGCGGATTGAAACTAAACATGCTGCCACTCTTTCAAAGGCGGTCAGTGTCGCCCCCTTCACGGGGGCGCGGATTGAAACCCGCCATCCGGCGACGTGGCACGAGTTGCCGCGTGTCGCCCCCTTCACGGGGGCGCGGATTGAAACCCATTACGAACACGCACGAACAATAGCAACCATTGTCGCCCCCTTCACGGGGGCGCGGATTGAAACTGGTTGCCACTCGCGAAAGCGTCAAGTCAGACGTGTCGCCCCCTTCACGGGGGCGCGGATTGAAACCATTGCCACCGTCGCCTTTTTGCGCCTTTTTTTTGTCGCCCCCTTCACGGGGGCGCGGATTGAAACCGCTTTTTTGCGGGCGGAAGCGACGTCCTCTGGGTCGCCCCCTTCACGGGGGCGCGGATTGAAACCTGTCCCTTCCGAGTTTTGCGAGAAAAGCCTCCGGTCGCCCCCTTCACGGGGGCGCGGATTGAAACAAGCTGGCCGATCCGGACAGTTATCTCGCAACCGGTCGCCCCCTTCACGGGGGCGCGGATTGAAACGATGAGCATCATAGACAACGCCCCTGAGTCCGTGTCGCCCCCTTCACGGGGGCGCGGATTGAAACAACGCCTTCTCTAGCGGTGAATTGCAAAATCTAGTCGCCCCCTTCACGGGGGCGCGGATTGAAACACTTTTATACATTGACGAGTTCACTTTTTAGGTGGTCGCCCCCTTCACGGGGGCGCGGATTGAAACACTTTTTAGGTGAAAAGTCCCGATCAGATGAACGGTCGCCCCCTTCACGGGGGCGCGGATTGAAACAACGCCGAGCGGACTGAGCGTTTTCGACGCGGGATGTCGCCCCCTTCACGGGGGCGCGGATTGAAACCACTGGGGGGCGAAGCCTCGCCTCAAGAATTCCGGTCGCCCCCTTCACGGGGGCGCGGATTGAAACTTTCCGATCACGCGCTGGCTCAATGATTTTGCTAGTCGCCCCCTTCACGGGGGCGCGGATTGAAACCGGAGGACTTGCAACTCTGACCAACACAGCACCTGTCGCCCCCTTCACGGGGGCGCGGATTGAAACAATCGATCACGCAATTTGCTCCCCTTCGCCTGCTGTCGCCCCCTTCACGGGGGCGCGGATTGAAACCGGCCATTGCCAGTACCTTGCGGCAATGGCCGTTGTCGCCCCCTTCACGGGGGCGCGGATTGAAACTCGCGTGGCCGTTAGATGGCCATTGGATCTCGCGTCGCCCCCTTCACGGGGGCGCGGATTGAAACCCCTTGTGGCCGCGTCACGTTGTATCTCGGGGAGTCGCCCCCTTCACGGGGGCGCGGATTGAAACAATCTCATTCGGCGCGAGTTGCGCCTTTTCGATTGTCGCCCCCTTCACGGGGGCGCGGATTGAAACCGCTTTTTTTCGGGCGGTGGCCACGTCCGTGAGCGTCGCCCCCTTCACGGGGGCGCGGATTGAAACAACCGCTTTCGCGGTTTTGGCGGTAGGCGCGGTAGTCGCCCCCTTCACGGGGGCGCGGATTGAAACGTAGAAGACTTTAAGCCTACCTACGATCTCTGGGGTCGCCCCCTTCACGGGGGCGCGGATTGAAACAACCGCTTTCGCGGTTTTGGCGGTAGGCGCGGTAGTCGCCCCCTTCACGGGGGCGCGGATTGAAACAAACGCGATAGCCTCATGCCAAAGTGGCGGTGTATGTCGCCCCCTTCACGGGGGCGCGGATTGAAACTGGATGCGGCTTGATCTCTCCGGTTTCCAGCATTGTCGCCCCCTTCACGGGGGCGCGGATTGAAACCAAACATGCCGCCACGCGTTCGAAAGCGGTTAGCGTCGCCCCCTTCACGGGGGCGCGGATTGAAACCTGGCCAGAGACGGCCAGAAATTGTAGGCCGTCTGTCGCCCCCTTCACGGGGGCGCGGATTGAAACCGGCCATTGCCAAAACCTTTCGGCAATGGCCGTTGTCGCCCCCTTCACGGGGGCGCGGATTGAAACAACACTGATCAGAGCAACCCCACTTACATGAAAGGTCGCCCCCTTCACGGGGGCGCGGATTGAAACTTCATGATTGGTTGATTTACCTATATCAAACAGAGTCGCCCCCTTCACGGGGGCGCGGATTGAAACCGACACTCCAGGCAGCGAGTTGGTTCAGAGATTCGTCGCCCCCTTCACGGGGGCGCGGATTGAAACATGTTGACGCAGGGAGTGTGTATGTATTTGACATGTCGCCCCCTTCACGGGGGCGCGGATTGAAACATTATCAGCAACTAATTTGTCAGGAACAAACACAGTCGCCCCCTTCACGGGGGCGCGGATTGAAACTCGCTGGATGCTAATAGAGCCTTCGGCATGCGACGTCGCCCCCTTCACGGGGGCGCGGATTGAAACAAGGTTTAATAACCAACAACGCGCAGGTGTTAGCGTCGCCCCCTTCACGGGGGCGCGGATTGAAACAATATGTTAGAGATCACAAGAGATAGATTGTTTGGTCGCCCCCTTCACGGGGGCGCGGATTGAAACAGGAGGCCGCGCAGCCCGTTGAGGGGACGTTCCCAGTCGCCCCCTTCACGGGGGCGCGGATTGAAACGAATCAGAACAAGCCCTTTGGGCAACAAAGTGGGTCGCCCCCTTCACGGGGGCGCGGATTGAAACTTGGTGAAGGAATTGTATGGACTTGTGGTGATATGTCGCCCCCTTCACGGGGGCGCGGATTGAAACCCATTAACGTCATACCTATCTCCGTTGCTGCCGGGTCGCCCCCTTCACGGGGGCGCGGATTGAAACAAAATAACACTCCCGCAGTCGTGGACGAACGCGAGTCGCCCCCTTCACGGGGGCGCGGATTGAAACGTGTTGAACATGACAACCCCTGTCAACGGGGAAGGTCGCCCCCTTCACGGGGGCGCGGATTGAAACTCAATCAAAACCCGCGCATCCTTCCATAAAATCGTCGCCCCCTTCACGGGGGCGCGGATTGAAACTTTTATGGATATTCCCTCGCCAACACTCGACATGTCGCCCCCTTCACGGGGGCGCGGATTGAAACATTTTGAGCCGCGCCGATCTAGCAATTTTAGCGCTAAGGTGCCACGCTAAGGTGCCAGGCAACTTTAAAGGCAACTTTAAGCCCGTAGGTTCATAAAGCCTTTACAATCAACATCTTAATTGGATGTCGCTTTTACTCAGAACAAGGAATCTCAAGCTCAATTTAGAGCTCTCTTCACGGATTTCCTTTCATCGACGCGCGCTTCGGCCCACTCCACCACCAAGCTCTCGCAGATTCCGGCAATTTCGTGGTTCAATTCAGATTCCCCACTCGAAGGAAGGCATCATCTGTGGAGCCACTTGTCCGGTGCTCTTTCATCCTTCATAATTCATCCTTGCCGTTGCTCCTCCTCGCCGTCATCAAACAGGAGGGGCGGGTCTGAGCGACTGTCCGTTTCAGAGCAAAGGAAGCAAGCGTTTCTTTGCCCTCGGAAGTTCCTCAGAAAGGTGACCACCCTCGACGATCCGTTGCCAAGTCGTGTCTGGCAGATTTTCCAGTTGGATGAAATGCTCCGCCTGAAAGGCCCGGATGAAAGCGGACTTTTTACCCACCAAGGAGCGAGAATAGGCGACGGTGGTCGCATGAGTGAGTTCCCGGTAATCCACAGGCTGAAGGATACAAACATCGTCCACACAGATCTCCCGCAGGGAGGTGGAATTCACTAAAAGCATTTCGTCCGAGTCCACTTTTGGATCAAAAAGTGGGACATAAATATGACGTGGCGGCTCCATGCATCTGAAAGCCCTACCGGACGTGAGCTGCATGTTCCCGGGAATTTCAGTTCAGAAGTTCCTGCAAGCGGCATTGGGCGGACAATTCTGTCTCGAAGTCATCCATTTCGGCAGGATTCCAGCCGAATGACTCGGCAAGCTTGCGAGCACTGATTTCATTGCGACCGCCGCTGGGATCACTCCATTCCTCGCAGTGTTGGTGAGTCCAGCGGACCAGATCCCATTTGCCCTGTGTGCCAAATCGCTGCCAGACTTCTTCCAGCAACCGCAATTCCGATGGTGCCAGAGCATCATAATCCTCAAGGGCACCTGTCGTTGCCACCATGTGGTTTGCCCGATCCATGATCAGTTGCTCCCAAGGACTATCCCCATCGCGGGTGCCATCATTGATGAGATCGAGCACTTCGCTGGTCACCGGCCCATGTTTTAGTGAATAAAAAGAGCCCCCCACCACAGGAATTCTCCTCTTCTCAAGTGAAAGCCTGTCGGTCAGGTAAATCAGCTTAACAAGCCTGAGGATCTCGATTTCATCCCCTGCGCGGGTGATAAAAAAGTGAGCCGTTTGGGCCGCCTTGGTGATGTCGAACAAGGTTTTCATAAACTCAATAAATCAGCTATTTGCATCCTCGATGGTCGCCTAGCCAAAGAAAAAATACGGGGCGCGACTGTGAACCGCGCCCTAATGCACCTTCCTCATGGAGTGAATGTGACAAATTCATGTTAGTTCGATGCTTGCTTGATGCAAGCACAAATTCTTAGGGCAACACGTGGCGCGTCACCTGGCTCGTGAGCATGGGCGAGAACTGCTAAAATTACTCGCAAGAGATCAGACTATTCTTGCCAAAAAATCTGATTCATCTGCTATGAAAGCATGAAAATCACCGTTGACCTGCCCGAAACCGAACTCACCGAAATATGTGAAATCACCGGTATCACCAAAAAAGGCCCTGCCATCCGCAAGCTACTTGCAGACACCTTGCAAACCCAGCGCACTTCAAAAATCGCCGGGAAATTCCTCTCCGGTCAATGGCCGGCCGACTTGAAAGGCTTCGAGGCCGCAAAAGCGGTAGACCGCACCCAGTCCCAAACCCTTTCCGAACAATGGCGCGATTGATCGAATCCTCCCTCTGGGTGGATTTCACCCGCAGCAAGTCCCCGCTTGCTCTCAAAACCCTGATCCAACCTTGGATTCTCGATCCTCTTGCCTGCCTTTGCGAACCCATTGCCTTCGAAATGCTCCGCCACGCCACACCGCAGGAACAAAAATGGATCAAAGTCCAGTTTGAAACCCTGCCACTCCTTCCGACTCCGGACCATCTTTGGCGCGATGCCACCCGCCTTGGTCAACAATGCCGGGCAGCCGGGTTCAACGCCGGCTCGCTCGACCTCCTCATCGCCGCCCTCAGAATCCACCACGAGGCGGAACTCATCACCTTCGATGCCGACTACCTCGCCATCGCCCGCGTCTCAAAACTCCGCGTCCATCACCTCTCCCGCAACCTACCCTGAAAAGCGACCTTCACGACCAAGATGGCTTCCTCCCCATGAACCAATTGAGTGTTCCACCGCTTCCGAGCTGTCCGGTATTCTGATCAGCGGGCGAGTGGACTAGACGTTCTGCAAAGATATGAAGATTTCACTTGTATTTGCGCTCAGCTTACTTCTCGTAGGTTGCGACAATTTTAGCCGTGACAATTTTCTTAGCACTAGCTTCGGTGCGGACTTAGAGAGCATCACAAACGGCAAAAAGACAAAGTATTCAGACGGCCTCATGTGAACCGAAAGGAAATCAACGAAGAAGCCGAATCGGGATCGGGTCGAGGTAAAGTTGTGGTAGAGCAATTAGTCCTGTTCCTCCGATTTTTTGTCGGAGTCTGACTTTTTCTGCGTTGGGTTCCGATCTTTCTGACGGCCTTCGACACGACCGGCTTCCTCAAGGAAGAGGCGAGCGGCATTGAAACTGCTACGGGCATATTCACGCAAGCCATTGTCATCGAGAAGAGCGAGGCCTTCTTCAGTCACTTCTGACTCAAAAATCTGCCATGCTTTTTTCTTCAAGTGCTTAGCGCTGATCGGCGGACGAGGAGCTTCTTCACGCTTTTCGCTCCGGTCATTACGCTCGTTCCGGTTGCGGCTACGTCCACGATTTCTCCCGCGCCGCTCACCATTGTCAGATTGATCTTGATCGTTTCGGGATTGATCGAGCGAGTCCTTTTGGTCATTCTCAGGGACGAGTTTCTCGACGATTTCAGAAGCGCTTTCGGAGTCCGACGGACGTTCGCGACGGGCATCTCGAATCCCTGATTTTGGCTCACGGGTTCGGCCACCGGATGATCTCCCCTCCTCTCGGACTGCTGGCTCCGATGAGGCCGCCGACTCCGCGAGCGGAAGTTGTTCTTCCGTTTCAGAAGATGTCGATGTTTTGGTGGAGGTTTTCTTGGCTATTTTTTTCCGCACCGATTTCCGGGCGGCCTTCTTGGCTGAGGGTGTCTCTTCGGACATTATGTTAATAGAACACAGGCGGGAGGTTTTCTCCCGCCTGTGATAAGTTCAATGATTTTTCAGAGTGGGACGCGGTAATTTCTATTACCAAATATCGTCCTTGGTCTGTTCGTTGATGGTATTGCCATCGATGTTGAGGTCGCTGGGTTCACCGTCGGGACCAACTGACCAAAGGTCAAAGGATCCATCGTTTTTGACGTCCGGGACAATTTCGCCATCTTCGTCCCTGGCGGCACGATAACGGAGAGATTGACCGAAGGCGTCAAGAATGACTTTTTTACCCTGCAAGGTGCCCACCAATGAAGGATCCTTGGTCAGGAGCTCCTTCCAGTAGACCGGACCGGTCGGGTTCTGACCCTGTCCAGAATAGTCTCCAGAAAGGGCGTTATAGAGAATCGAACTGCTGGCATCTTCGCCCACAGGATAGAGGCCGTTGTTCTCGTTGGCATACTCCTCAAGCTTCAAGATCCCGTTCTTGATCCGGACTTTCGTCAGGTCTTTCGCCTGATTTTGCCTCACCTTGGCAAAGGCTGCGAGGCCAATCCCTGCGAGGATCACAATGATGGAGATCACGACGAGGAGTTCGATGAGTGAGAAGCCACGACGGCCTCTCTTGGAGGAATGAAATTGATTCATATCGTTAAAATAGCAGGCAAACAGAGTTCGTGCAATGGCGTTGAATTGAGGGCGGACCTAACCTCCCTGCATCTGCTGAATGACCTTGATGAGCGGAAGGAAGAGCGCAAACACGATGGCACCCACCACGAGGGCGAGAATCACGATCATGATGGGCTCAAGAATCGAGGTCAGAGCCGTGACGGCCCCGTCCACCTCGTCATCGTAAACATCGGCAATCTTGAGGAGCATTTCCGGGAGCTGGCCAGTCTCTTCACCCACGTCCACCATGGAAACCACGAGGTTGGGGAAAATTCCGGAACCCGTCATCGGGCTAACGATGGATTCACCTTCCTTCACGGCATCGTGCACCTTGTCGATCGCTTCAGCCACCACCACGTTACCAGCGGTATCGCGGGTAATGTTCAGGGCCTGGAGGATGGGAACACCCGAGGTCACGAGAGTTCCGAGAGTCCGGGTAAAGCGGGCAATCGCGCTCTTTCTCTGGATATCTCCAAAAATCGGGATCTTCAGCTTTGCAGAGTCCACGACTTTCCGGCCCTGCTTGGTCCGGGTCCAGGCGGCAAAGCCGAGATAGATCGCGACCGAGGCAATCAGGATCCAAACCGAGTTGGGCAGGATCAAGGGACGTGCCAACATCCAGTCGGAGAACCCAAAGACGACACGTGAAATCAGAGGGAGCTCTCCACCTTCCATGTCCGCAAACATCTCACGGAACTTGGGAACGATGAACAACATGAGGAAACTCATGATTGCGACGGCGATGAACATCACGATCAAGGGATAAACCATGGCCGAGACAATTTTGCCCTTCAGCTTGTGCGCTTTCTCTTGATATTCAGCGAGACGGGTCAAGACGACTTCAAGAACACCACCCAATTCACCGGCTTTCACCATGTTCACGAAGAGCTTGTTAAACATCTTGGGATGCTGGCCGAGACTTTCAGAGAAGGTCGAGCCGCCCTGCACCGATTCAGCCAAGCTGTTAATCGTGCTTTTGAGAACGAGATTCGGTTCCTGCTTGGCCAGGACGTTGAGACCGCGAAGAAGAGGCAGACCGGAATCGATCAAAGTCGCCAGCTGACGCGTAAAGATCATCATGATCTTCGGCTTCACCCTGCCGCCGGCTTTGCTCTTGGGACCACTCTTTTTCTTGGCTTTAGTCTTCTTGCCAGAGGTCCCGGCAAGGGCACCTTTGCCCTCTTGAACGACCTGGGTCGGATAGAGGCCCTGCCCCCGAAGCTGTGAAACAGCTTCGGTATCTGAGTTGGCCTGCACCACCCCGGTGGTTTGCTCTCCCTTGGAGTCGAGTGCAATGTATTGGAAATTTGCCATTAGAATTGTTGTGTGTTGTCTAGTTCTAGAGATTTAGTGAAAGGGAGTGGAAGCTTGAAATTCCGAAATCTGATCCGGATAGGATCGCGCACTACTCCTGAAGGTTCTCTTAAGTATATTTCAGAACCTCCTCAATGGTCGTGCGGCCTTCGTAAATACAACGAAGTCCGTCTTCACGAAGAGTGGTCATTCCGAGTTCAATCGCCTTCTGCTTGATCACCACGGCGGGAGCCCGCTCGATCACCAATTCGCGAATCGGGTCGGTGACGTTTAGAAGTTCGTAAAGTCCGGCGCGACCTTTGTAACCCGTTTGCCCACAGGTATTACAGCCTTTACCGGTATAGAAGCTCTTGTCTCCGAGTTCGTGCGGAGCAATGCCAAGCTGGCTCAGAATCGACGCACTTGGCTCGTATGGAGCCCGGCAATCCGCGCAGATTGTCCTCAGAAGTCGTTGGGCGAGAATACCTTCCAGAGAAGCCGCCACTAGGAAAGGCTGGGTTCCCATGTCAACAAGGCGGGTGATCGCTCCCGAGGCATCGTTGGTGTGAAGGGTTGAAAGCACAAGGTGCCCCGTCAGAGACGCTTGAATAGCAATCTGGGCCGTCTCAAGGTCCCGCATCTCCCCCACCAAAATCTTGTCGGGGTCCTGACGAAGGAAGGCACGCAGCACGCGCTCAAAAGTCATTCCAATCGCCTCATTAATAGGCACTTGGATAATGCCATCGACATCATACTCGACGGGGTCCTCGGCGGTGAGGATCTTAGTATCGATCGTGTTAATTTCACGAAGTGCGGCATACAGGGTCGTCGTCTTTCCGGCACCCGTCGGTCCCGTCACGATGAAGATTCCGTTTGGCATCCGGATCGTGTCCTGAACGTATTCGTAAATGTGTGGAGGGAGTCCGAGGTTACTGAGGTTCAGGTTTACGGAATTTCGGTCGAGGACACGCAGCACCACACTCTCACCATACTGGGTTGGAAGTGAGGAGACCCGCATGTCAACTGACTGATCGCCAATGTGTTTCACAATGCGACCGTCCTGAGGAATCCGTCGCTCAGAGATGTTCATGTTCGCCATGACCTTCACCCGGGAAATAATGGGCAGAGCCAAATGCACCGGAGGTGGTGTCATCTCGTAGAGAGATCCGTCAACACGGTAGCGAATCTTAAACTCATGCTCGAAAGGTTCAAAATGGATGTCCGAGGCCTTCTCCTTGATCGCCTGATACATCACGAGGTCGACATAGCGTATGATGGGAGCTGAATTCGCTTCATCTTCCATCTCGGCTTCACCGCCTTTGAACTTCAATCCCCCGTCGAGCTGACCGAGGATGTCATCCATGGCCTTTTCCTCGCCGCCATAGAGTTGGTTGATCTTCTGCTCAACGATGTGGTCGGCTGCGACCACCAGCTTAATTTCCTGCCCGATCGCGAACCGCAAATCTTCGAGAATCTGGGGATTGAGTGGATCGGTGAGTGCGATGGAAATCCCATCATCGTCATACGAAACAGGCAGGGCACCGTGAAGTCGGGCCAAACCTGCTGGGACAAGGGAAAGAAGCGCTTCAGGTGGGTCAAAATTGGTGAGGTCGACGTATTCGGCTCCCAGTTCAGCAGCGACGATCGGCCAAATATCATCGCGGGAGTTGATCACCTGGTAATCGGCGAGGATTTCGGCAACTTCCTTGCCACTGCTTGCGATTTCGGAAAGGACGTCCGCCTTCAGAGCGGCGTCAATCATGCTGCGGCTGACGAAGAGGTCGAGGACTTGATTGTTATCCATCTTATAAAAGTGTGAAAATTTGTGTGTCGGTTGTGGTTAATCTGCGTCTGCCATGGTGACGCTAATCACTTCGGATGCCGAAGTCATGCCTGCGAGGACTTTACGGATACCATCCTCTCGCAAGGTGCGCATTCCCAGTTCGCGCGCCCGGCGGCGGAGTTGCGGAGTGCTCAAGTCCTGGTTGATCAAGTGACGGACTTCATCGTCTACTAGGAAGATTTCGAAAATGCCAATTCGTCCGCGAAATCCGGATTCCCGGCAGTTCTCGCAACCGACAGGTCCCATGATCTTGCCTTCAGCGACCTGGCTGGGGTCGATACTCAGAGAACGGAGCTCTTTCTCAGTGAGAACGACAGGCGCCTTGCACTTATCACAGAGCTTGCGCACCAGTCGTTGTGCCACAATGGCGCGGACCGCCGAAGCAATGAGGAACTTCTTCACTCCCATATCGGCGAGACGGGCCACGGAACTTGGCGCATCATTGGTGTGAAGGGTTGAGAACACCAAGTGACCAGTCAGAGAAGCCTGGATCGCAATGTTGGCAGTTTCAGCGTCACGAATCTCTCCCACCATGATAATATTGGGAGCCTGACGCAGCATGGAGCGCAGCGCAGCCGCGAAAGTCATGCCGATGTCGGTCCTCACCATCACCTGGTTAATTCCTGCCATTTCATACTCAACGGGATCCTCAACGGTGATGATCTTTTTGTCGGGCTTGTTGATCTCATTCAAACAAGCGTAAAGCGTGGTCGTCTTTCCTGATCCGGTCGGGCCGGTCACTAGGATGATGCCATCGGGAAGCCCGAGGAGCTCGGCGAAAACGGCCTGGTCGTCAGAAAGGAACCCCAACTGGGGAAGCCCCAGACTCAGAGCGGATTTATCAAGAATACGCATGACGATACTCTCGCCGTGGTTACTGGGAATCGAGGAAACACGAAGGTCGACCTCCTTGCCGCCCATCTTGACCTGAATGCGCCCGTCCTGCGGGATTCGCTTCTCCGCAATACTCATCGAGGCACTCATCACCTTAAGACGGGCGATGACAGCGGGAAGGAGCTTCTTAGGGTGATTCGCGACCTCCACCAATTTTCCATCCACGCGGTTACGAATGCGAAGAGAGGTTTCAAGCGGCTCGATGTGAATATCACTCGCGCGCATCTTGAAGGCATCGACGAGAATTCCGGAGACCATCTTAATAATAGGGGCATCGCTGTCGTCCGCGCCGGCATCGCCCACCACAGTGAGCTCGCTGGCATCAGCCATGCCGACCTCATCACCAAAGATCTGCTGCCAGGCTTGCTTGATCGAGGTTAAGGTGGCGGCAAAGAACTGAACCTCCCGACCGACGATGTGTGGGATAGAATCCGTGGCCTCAATATCGAGAACATCTGCCAGCGCGATGCTGAGATACGAGCCATCGTCGGCGAAAGGGACTGCCTTAAATCGGCGACAGTCGGCGAGACTCATCACTGAAGAAAAAACAGGATCAATGAAAGCGTTGGCGAGATCGAGGGCCTGAGTTCCGGCGGCCTCTGCGGTCACCTGGGCGATGGAAGATTCAGAAATATCTCCTTGATCGAGGAAATGGGTTATCAGCTTCTCGTTTCCAATTTTGGATCGAACATTCTCCACGTGTGTGGGATCGAGAAACCCGGATTCCAATAGGAGTTGTAGCAAGTAGTCTTCGTTTGAATACACGGCGCGTTATTGAGTGTGTTTGGCGAGGTTTGTGATCATCCACAACCCCGCCATTTGTGAGAGAGTGGGAAAGAGAACGTAGGGTGTCAATCCGTCGGGTCCAAAACCCGAAAAAAAGGCCAGAACCCGCTAAGCTAAAGGGATGGAAAGAATCTCTCCAGCAGCTCCATCTGCCGAACGGCCATCGCTTTGGCATCCTTTTCGCAACGATCGTCAAAACCTGCGAGGTGAAGCATCCCGTGAATCCCGTAGAGAGCGATCTCTCGATCCGGGGAACTGGCAAAAATTGCAGCCTGCCTTTCGGCCGTTTCAACCCCCACAAGAAGCTCACCGTGATCGAAGGTGATCACGTCGGTCGGGCTGGCATCATCCAGAAATTCGCCATGAATCCGGGCCATTTCATCGTCATCAAGAAGGGTAATCTCCACCCCTTCCATTTGAGGAAGCTCCCCGACCCCAATTTCTTTCAAAAGCTCAAAAACCTCGTTCCAGCCATTCGTCAGCCGGAGCAATAATTCAGCGCCCATCTCCCTCGATGAGCAGGCCGGGTAAACTTCGACCATGGAATTACTCCCCCTGCTGGCGTTGACGACGAATCCGCTCGATTTCCTCGACCCTGACGACTTTCCCTTTGGAAGAGAGGTCTGAAAAAGGATCTTCGGTCTTCTTCTTGGGATACTTAATCCGGGAATGAAGCATGCTCCGGAGGGTCTTGGAAAACACCTCTCTGATCCTGGTAACCTCGGACATCGTCAATCCGCACGCATCTAATTGACCGTCGCGAAGACGTTTGAAAACGATTTCATCCACCAAGCCTTTGATCCGGGCTGGCGATGGTTTGGACATCGTCCGGGAAGCACTCTCAATCGCATCTGCCAGCGAGATAATCCCACTTTCGCGGGACTGCGGAATCGGGCCGGGATAGCGGAAGCTCTTTTCGTCAACTTTCGGAAGATCATCGCTACTGGATGCGCCGCTGTCGTAACTGGCCTGTTCCTTTTGCAGGCGCTCCTGGGCCTTGAGATAGAAGAAATACACTAGGGAATCCCCGTGATGCTCTTGGATCACCTCAAGAATCCGCGGATTGAGCTTATTCTTGATCGCGAGGTCCACTCCGTCCTTCACGTGAGCCACGATAATGAGTGCACTCATCGTCGGCGTCAGATCATCGTGCGGATTCACTCCGCCCTGGTTCTCAATAAAATACTCGGGCTTGTTGAGCTTACCGATATCATGGAAGTAAGCACAGACACGGCTCATAATCGCGTTGGCCCCGATCGCTTCGGCAGCACTTTCGGCAAGAGAGGCCACGATCAAGCTATGGTGAAAGGTGCCCGGAGCCTCGAGCTGCATTTGCCTCAGCAGCGGGTGATTCAAGTCACTCAACTCCAGCCAGCTAATCTCTGTCGTCAGTCCGAACACCCCCTCCAACAAGGGGAGAATCCCGCCAACAAACAAACCGGTGAGGACACCACTCGAGAGCGCAATGAGACAGGCTTTCCCGAACAATCGCCACGCTTCGGGATCCGAGGCCCCCAACCCTGCGATTGAGATCTTAGCGAAGAGAAGATCCAGCAACAACGCGATCACGCCCACCCAAAATCCTGCTCTGAGAAGATTCCCCCGCTTGCTCACTCTCTTGGTTGCGAAAACTGCTGTCAGTCCACAGCAGATGCTGATCGAGAAAAAGACCCAGCCATCATCGCTCGGAACGGTCAATGCTCCAAAAAGACTGACAAACACCGAAGAATAAACCCCCGCCCGCTGACCCAGAAGAACGGAGTGCACCATGGGCGCAAAAGCCAGCGGGATCAAAAGGAATTGGAAATTTTCGTTGAGCGAAGCGGTTTCAGCGGCGCCACACACCAAGCGCATCACCCAGAGGTGGGTCAGAATCCCGCCAAAAACGAGGAGGACACTGCCATTGCGGCGGGCCGACTGCTGGTGATTGAGATGGAAAATCGCAAGCGAACTGACTAGGATGACCACCGCGACCGTTACTCTTTTCAAATCCACATCAGGGAGACCAAAAAGCAGACTCACCATACCCAGCGCAAAGCTGAGATAGAGAGACCCTCGGATCCAAAGACTGCGGTCAAGGTTCCCGAGAACTCCCCCATCGGAGCTGGTGCGGCGTTTTTTACCTGACGAAAGCCCCTTTTGAACGAGGCGCCAGCGTCTAATTTGATCAACAAGTCCCAAAGTAAGAGAGGGTTGGTTTGGCACCCGGTCGCCGAGTGCTGGATGGAAAAGCTAGGCTCAAGATTTCCAATGATCAAGCAGTAAGGAACGCGATTGTTAAGAGCTCTTAATCAAAAAAAATGAGCCAAACAAATATCGACTCATTGAAAAAAGTTAGGGTCAGATCGGACTCGATCAACCCAAGCGGAAAACAATCCGCCCTTTCGTGGTATCATAGGGCGACATTTCCATCTTCACCTTGTCTCCGACCACAAGTCGGATGAAGCGCTTCCTCATCTTACCGGAGATATGAGCAAGGACTTCGTGGCCGCTGGAGAGCTCAACTTTGAACATCGTGCCCGCGAGAACGGCCGAGATTGTTCCTTCAACCTCAACTGACTTATCCTCATCGGCTTCTGTCCGGTCTTCGGCACTCCGGCGGAAGCCGCGTTTACCACGGCTACGACGGCCGCCTCCTCCTCGGCGAAAATTTCTTGGCTTAGCGATAATGAAAAATGGTTTCAGGCAAACCCTAATGGCTGCCGAATTCAGTATGTCCCCGTCAAATCCTCTTAGCAATAGGAAAAAGACGGTTCAAGGCGAGGAACTTCAAAAAGTTACGATTTCAGGATCTCGGGAACCAGTTCACCATGGACATCGGTGAGCCTGACATCACGCCCTCCATACCTAAAGGTGACCTTCTTGTGATCCAAGCCCATCAAATGAAGCATGTTGGCATGGAGATCGTGTACCGTGAGTTTTCCATCGATGACCCGGTATCCGTATTCATCCGTCGCACCGTAAGTGACTCCGCCTTTCGCACCGCCTCCGGCCATCCAAATTGAGAAACCTTGAGGATTGTGATCTCGCCCGTTCGTCCCCTGCGCAAAAGGAGTCCGGCCAAACTCTCCTGAAAACACCACCAGGGTTTCATCAAGAAGTCCCCGAGCCTTGAGATCCTTGAGTAATCCGGCGATCGGTTGATCCACCATTCTCGCATTGTTGGCATGACCTTCCTTGAGATTCCCGTGCTGATCCCATCGATCCCCACCAGCCGCGTTAATCGTCAGTTCCACAAAGCGAACCCCGCGCTCAATCAAGCGCCTCGCCATCAGGCACTGGGCACCATACACCTTGGTGGGCCCAAAGTCCGACTCCATTCCGTAAAGCTTTTGAGTTTCCTTGGACTCCTTGGTGAGATCAGCCACATCGGGGACTGACATCTGCATCTGGAAGGCCATTTCATAGTTCTGAATCGCCGAGCGGATCACTTCCGAATCATGCCTCTGGCTTGCCAGACTTCCGTCAACATCGCGAAGGAGATCGAGCTTTCTCCGCTGAAAGGCCTGATCTTTTTCGCGGGCCGTGATGTTGTTGAGCACTGGATGTCTGGGGAGAAAGATCGAGGGCTCATGCTTCGCTGACAAAAAGCCATTCCCGAACATCTGCATTCCACCAGAAGGAACCACCCCGCCATGAATGACGACGTAGTCGGGCAAGTTGCGGCTCTCGGACCCCAAGCCATACGAAGCCCACGCCCCCATACTGGGCCGACCACTCAAAATATGACCACTGTGTAAGGAGTAGTTCGCATTGGGATGATTGGGCGAGAACGCCGTCATTGAGCGAATCACGCACAGGTCATCCGCACAGCTGCCAATGTTCGGAAACAAGTCGCTCACCGGAATGCCGCTCTCCCCGTATCGCTTGAACTCCCAAGGACTCTTGAGAATGTTTCCGTTGTTATTGAAAACCGTCTTATCGACTTTGAACTTGGGCTTCTGGCCATTTTCTTTCGCCAGCCGCTCCTTGGGATCGAAGCTATCAACCTGCGAGACCCCGCCATCCATATAGAGAAAAATGACATTCTTAGCCTTCGCTGGAAAGTGGGTTGGCCGGGCCTCGGCCTTCGCCTCCTCACTCAGCAAACTGGTCAACGCAATAGAACCGAAGCCCATCGCCCCGCGCTGCAGGAACTCACGACGTCTTAAAAATTCAGCGGGATTAGAAAACATATAAAAACTCCTTTCGGTTAATCATCAGATGGCAAAGGGACGCCCAGGGAGCGTCACCCAACTCGGAAAGCGCGCTCTTTGCCCACCTCATCTCCCCCTCACTCGGCGGACGGGAAAAGGCCTGTAAATGAATCTGACGGATCTTTTCCTCATCGCTCCCCTGTAAACTCTCCGCCCAGACCTTGGCTTGATGATGGGCAAACTCACTGTTCATCAAGGTCAACGATTGGGCCGGAACGGTCGTCACCTGTCTACGCCCTACCGGCGCCGAGGGCATCGGCAAATTGAAGGCCCTCAAAAAGCTGGATAGGTAGTTGCGCCGAATCTCAAGGTAGATGGTCCGGCGCCCCTCGCCGTCCACCGCGCCCTCTCTCGGGTCGGCGCGACTGCGGGGAAGGTCCTTCACAAAACCACGAATACTGGGGCCGTGTAAATCACGCTTAAGATTCCCACTCACCATGAGGATATGATCACGAATCGACTCAGCATCGAGTCGTTGAATCGGCATGTGCTGAAGCAAGGTGTTCGTGGGATCGCCCTCCTTCACCCCACTCGCCGGAACCGAGGACATGCGATAAGCCGAGGAAACCATCAGCTCGCGCACCAGCTTCTTCGTCGACCAGCCTTCGTCGATCAAGCTCTGCGCAAGAAAATCCAGTAACTCCGGATGACTCGGAAGCTCCCCCATCTTCCCAAAATCATCAACAGAGCCCACAATTCCCCTTCCGAAGATCCGGCTCCATATCCGGTTCACCCGCACTCTCGCCGTGAGCGCACTTGAGGTCGTGACAAGATGCTCCGCAAACTCCAATCTCCCGCTGCTCGTCTCACCAATCCGGGCGCCTCCGAAGCCATCAAGAAAATGCTTTGGGTTAAGCTCCTTGGACGGTGTCTCGTGGTTTCCGCGGATATACACCGGCTCATCGTAAGCTTGCCCTTCGGTCAGACTGCGGGCGTATTCAGGCCTTGGAAGGGCATTTTGAAGTCCCTTGAGACGACCCAGAGCAGCCGTGTCCGGATTGCTCTCAACCAACCCGTGGGCCAGCAAAGAGGCCACCACTTCCGGGCTCTGGCTCGGCGACTTCATGACCTCCCCGATCCGGGAGGCCACCCCCAGCGGCGTCGCATCTACCCAAAGACCATTCCACAAATCAGGATCGAAACTCTCCGGCACATGGACATAGGCAGGATCAACCGGACCTCCTTCTTCCTCTCTAGGACTGACACACCTCATGAGCTCCCCTTGATGAAGCACTTCGAGATAAGCCGTCTCCCCCACCCAGAGATCGGTGTTGAACTGAATCCGGGTAAAACTGTCGCTGTTGAGACGGATCCTCAAGCCGTTCGTCGTCGGCCCCTGGCCCACCAATTCGTAATTCCTCACGATCAGATTCACGGCGGCATGTCTCCCGCGTGCCCAGAGCACCACGGGCTTGCCATCGAGCACAAAATCCGCCGTCCTCAATTTGCCGTCAATCCGGGCCGAACGTGCGCCTGCGACATATCCATTCGAGGCTCCCGCCCGAAACAAGCGAGGCTCGTTGACATCGATGACCCACTCCTCGCCCTCGACTTTTCCAAAGCCTTCACCATCGGTGTGCCACTGGAAATTCGAAAGATTACCAGTCACCGCCCCACTCGTTTGAGGCCCCTTTTTCAACAAAGCCCATCGCAAGCCATTCAACTCGGGAATCGATTGCTCCATCGCTAAAAACTCCAACCAGTTCGCAACGACCGCGTCGCCGCTCAACGCTCTCAGACGCTCAATCTGTTCAGGCTTACGATCCTTACGCGTCTCAGGCAACAGCTGCTGAATCTCCGGCCGTGTCAGAAGCTCCAGAGCCTCCTCGATCACCCTGGCTTCCACGACCGCTCGACCCAACCCCGAATCGACCAAGGTCTTCTTCGTCTCCTCCATCTCCTCGATCACTTTGCGATGATTCTCATCGAACGCAGAAATACTTGGGTAATTCAAACGCGAACTTCGAAACATCCCATACATCGAATAATAGTCAGCCGTCGTGATCGCATCGAACTTGTGATCATGACACTTGGCACAGGACACCGTGAGCCCCTGAAAAGCGACCGAAGCGGTATTAATCATGTCATCGAAGATCCGGGCCTCATCTTCATGTAAATCAGGCGGGCCATGTTGACCGTCCGTGGACAAAAGAAACCCGGGCCCCATCACCGACTCATTGAGCCCCCCCTGAATCCTTGGCTGCGGCAAAAGATCGCCAGCAAAGGCCTCCTTCACAAATTGATCGAAGGGAACATCCGTATTAAAAGCCCTGATCAAATAATCACGATACCGGTGGGCAAACGAAATCGTGTAGTCATTCTCAAAGGACTTGGAGTCCGCATAACGCACGACATCCATCCAATGGCGTGCAAAGCGCTCCCCAAAATGCGGAGATGCCAGCAACCGGTCAACCTGGCGCTCATAAGCATCCGGACGTCCATCCGCCAAAAAGCCCTCCAATTCCGCAACCGTCGGAGCCAAGCCGGTCAACGCAAAGCTGGCCCGTCGCAAGAGCCCCGCCTTCTCGACCGGCTCCGCAGGCGTCCAGCCCTTCTCCTCAAGTTTCGCTAAAAGAAAGTGATCCACCTCCGTTCGCGGCCACGCTGAATCACCCACCTTGGGAACTGCCACCTTCACCAGTGGCTGAAGCGACCACCACTTCTTCCGCTCCTCTAAATCAAAGACCTCCTTCTCCAACGATTCCCCAATCGCCTCGGAACGTGGATCCGGCGCTCCCATTTTCACCCACTCAAGCAAGACTCCAATCTCATCGGACCCTAATTTCTTCTTCGGCGGCATGGCCTCATAGTCTGGATCATGTCGCACCATCTTGAGCAACAAACTCTCTTCCGGATTCTCAAGATCGAGGACAGACCCGCCGCTCTCACCTCCTTCGACCCACCCTGCTTTTCGATCCAAAAGCAGTCCTCCCTTGCGCTTTTTTCCCGCCTCGGAATGACACTTTAAACAACTCTCTTCGAGAATCGGACGGACCTTCTCTTCAAAGAACTGACGCCCTTCAGACGGGATTTCTTCAGCCCCCACAAATCCCCGCAGTGAGAACAAGGCAGTGAGAACGATTTTTGTCGGCTTTGACATCCGTTAAAGAACGTGCCCAACATCACGAAAGTTTCCAAAGAAATTCGGGCCTTTTATTTCGCCCGCCCGACTCTCCCCAACAAATCACCAAGATCATGAAAGACAACTCACTCACTGGCCACGTCGCCCTCATCACCGGAAGCAGCAAAGGCCTCGGCGCAGGAGTCGCCCGTTCACTTGCAAACGCTGGAGCCAAGGTCGTCATCAACGCCTTCAATAACATCACCCGCGGAGAAGACCTCGCACAAGAAATCATCGCCAACGGAGGCGAAGCAATCGCGATTCGCGCCGATGTTTCCAAAGAGGCCGAAGTCCGCCGCCTCATCGAACAAGCCGGGAACGAATTGGGCCCCGTCGACATCATCGTTCCCAACGCCACCCCGGACCAGCCCCAGCTTCCCATCGAGCAATACGACGAAGAACTTTACCGCCGCATGCTCGACTTCTTCGTCATCAGCCCCTTCCTCCTCGCTCAGGCCGCCCTCCCGGGCATGAAGGAAAAAAAGTGGGGGCGCATCATCAACATCACCTCCGAGGTCTACGCCGCTTCGGTCCCCAACTTCTCCGCCTATGTCGCCGCCAAAGGGGGCCAAATCGGTTGGTCGCGCTCCATGTCAGGCGAACTCGCCCCCTACGGAATCACCGTCAACATGGTCGCTCCCGGCTGGATTCCGGTCGAACGCCACGCCAACGACCCGGCTGAGGACAAAGAAGGCTACCTCGCGAAAATTCCCGTCGGCCGCTGGGGCACCCCCGACGACATCGGAAATGCCGTGAAATTTTTCGCCCAGGAGGAGTCCAGCTTCATCACCGGTCAAACGCTCCACGTGAATGGCGGCATGACCCCTTGGTAGGCTCATCCCAATTGAGACCGGCAGGATTCCCACTTGCGAATCCTTGATCTGGCGCTATGAATACGAAGTAAATGACTTCGTATCTCTTCCACCCCCTCACGACCTTTCTCGCGGGAGCAATCCTCTCTCTCGTCGTTCTGGGACTCATCCTGAAATCTTCGGCCGATCCCAATCACTCGGAAGATTTAGTCGAGGCTTACCAAAAAGCCATGACCGAGGCAGGCGAACAGGGACCCGCTCCCGGAACTCCTGAAGAGGAAGCGGCCCTCGCCACTTTCACGAGCTTCCTTAAGAACGTTGGCAACAAGGAGTATGTCGAGAAAAACACCGCAAAGGCCTATGCGCCCGAAGCCTATCTCGATGACACCATCGTCACCCACTACGGACCAGAGGAGATCAAAAAATATTTTCTCTCCACTGCCGAAACGATGACCGGCTTCGAAGTCCAGATCCTCGACAAGGCCCGTTCAGGTCCCGACCACTATATTCGCTGGGAAATGATTTTCAGCGCCCCCAAACTTGGGGGAGGAACACCTATCCACTCTGTTGGAATGAGCCAAGTTCGCTTCGCCAAAGACGGTAAGGTTGCCTTCCATCAGGATTTTTGGGACTCCGGTAAGAATATCTATGCACAAATCCCAATCGTGGCAGGATTCATCTCGATCATCCGCAATCGTATGAAGTAACATCTGATCCCTCATCTTTTTCGTAATTCACCTCGTATGCCCTCTCTCCCTCCCCTGAACTCCCATCAAGGCCTCTTCGCTACGACCTTTAGAGTGATTGGTCAGTGGCTCGATTCGGATTATCGCCGGGACGAGGCACCCAACCCTGCTGACCTTCCCGACAAAATCAACTGGGAACGGACTCTTCCCTTCATCTTTCTCCACCTCGGATGCCTCGCCGTTCTCTGGGTCGGAGTGAATGCCACGGTCGTCGTCGCGGCCATCCTGCTCTACCTCATTCGTATGTTCGCGATAACGGGATTCTACCATCGCTATTTCTCGCATCGCACCTTCAAGACCTCGCGAATCGGCCAATTTCTTTTCGCGGTTCTCGGCAATAGTTCAATGCAACGCGGCCCCCTCTGGTGGGCCGCCACCCACCGGCATCACCACAAGCATTCCGACGAAGAAGTGGATGCTCATTCCCCCGTCCATCATGGCTTTGCCTGGTCCCACATCGGCTGGCTCACCTCGATGAAGAATTTTCCCACAGCCTACGAAAGCATTCCCGATCTCAAAAAGTATCCCGAGCTCGTCTTCATCAATCGCTTTGACCAAATCGTCCCCCTTCTCTACGGGCTCGTGATGCTGGCAATCGGAGCCCTTCTCGAAAACTTCGCCCCTTCGCTCGGCGTGACGATGGGACAATTCTTCGTCTGGACCTTTTTCATTAGCACCACTGTCCTCCTCCACGGAACGCTCTTCATCAACTCCCTCGCCCACGTCTGGGGAAAACGCCGCTACGACACCGGGGACGACAGCCGAAACTCCTTTCTTCTCGCCCTCATCACGCTCGGCGAAGGCTGGCACAACAACCACCACCGTTACCCCCACTCCGCTCGTCAGGGATTTCGTCGCCATGAAATCGACACCACCTATTTTGGCCTCAAAGTCCTCTCCTGGCTCGGTATCATTTGGGACCTTCGTCCCGTCCCAAAACACGTGATTGAGGAAGGAAAGCGACCATCATGAGTGGCCCCGCCCGCAAAAAAATGGCCATTGTGGGCACCGGAATTTCCGGCCTCGCCTGTGCCCACTTCCTGCAACACGACTACGATCTCACCATCTTCGAAAAAAATGATCGCGTCGGCGGGCACTCTCACACCGTGATGGCTGGGGGCGACCCCATCGACACCGGCTTCATGGTTTACAACGAGGTGACCTACCCGCTCCTCACCCGTCTTTTCGCAAATCTTAAGGTTGCCACCAAGGCCACCTCGATGTCCTTCAGCGTGCAGCACATCGGCGAGAATCTTGAGTTCAGTGGCAGTAGCCTCAACCTCCTCTTCGGACAACGCCGCAATCTCCTGCGCCCGCGCTTTTGGAAGATGCTCCTTCAGATCAATCGCTTCAACAAAGAGACGGTCGAGGAACTCAAAAACCCGCAACACTCCCACCTCACCCTCGCCCAATACGTCGACCTTCGCGGCTACGGTGAGGACTTCCTCCACTGGTATCTCTCCCCCATGGCCGCCGCCGTCTGGTCCAGCCCGCCCGAGAACATCGAACAATTTCCGGCCCTCACCTTGATGCGTTTTTGGCACAACCACGGCTTCCTCGGGCTCGATACCCAGCATCCCTGGCGCACCGTGGTCGGCGGCTCCAAGGAATACCTCAAACTTCTCACCGCCCCCTTCGCCGACCGCATCCGCAAAGCCGACCCCGTCGTCGCCGTCACCCCCAAGAACGAAATCACGCTCGCCAGCGGACACCACGAATCCTTCGACCTCATTATCAGCGCCGCGCACGGCGACCAGGCTCTGCAACTCCTCTCCTCACCCACCCCGCTCGAGGAGGAACTCCTTTCGCCCTTCCACTACCAACCGAATAAAGCCGTCCTCCATACCGACGAAAGCTTCATGCCTGCCACCCGCCGCTGCTGGGCCTCTTGGAATTACCGCATCGAGGAAGAACGACACTCCACAATCTACTGGATGAACAAGCTCCAAGGCGCGACCGCCAACCAAAATTTCTTCGTCTCGATCAACCCCTCGCGTTCGATTCCCGCCTCAAAAATCATTCGCGAGCTCGACTACGAACACCCACTCTTCGACCTCGCCACGATCGCCGCGCAAGATCGTATTCCCGAACTCAACGCGGCCGGAACGGGCCGCTACTTTTGTGGTGCCTGGCAACGGAACGGTTTCCACGAAGACGGTCTTTGGTCCGCCGTCCGCCTCTGTGAAGCCATCCTGGCAAAACCACTCTTGTCATGAACGCCTGTCTTTACGAATGCGACATCATGCACCGGCGACTCAAGCCGATACAGAAACGCTTCGACTACCGCATCTTCATGCTTAAGGTCGATCTCGATCAACTTCCAAAAGTCGCCGGACTCGGACTCAACCGCTTCAATCTCTTCTCCCTGCACGATCGCGATCACATCGATCTCGGTCACCCCGGAGGCCTCAAAGGCAATCTTTTTGCCTGGCTCACCGAGCAGAAAATTGACTTCCCCTCCGACGCCCGCGTCGAACTCGTCACCCTCCCGCGCGTCCTCGGATACAGCTTCAACCCTGTCTCCTTTTTCTATCTCAGCAAACCCGATGGGACCCCGCTCTTCGCGGTCGCCGAAATCGTCAACACCTTCCGCGAGATGAAACTCTATCTCGTCAACATTGATCAGGGGAACTCTTGGCAACGCACCCTTCCCAAGAACTTCTACGTTTCGCCCTTCTCGGATGTCCGCGACTCCTTCGATTTTAATCTCGGCCTCCCCGGTCAGGAACTCGCCGTCAACATCAACAACCTCAGCGAAGGGGAAATCTCCCTCGTCTCCTCCATTCAGGGCCGTGCCCGCCCGCTCACGGCAACCCGTCTCCTCTGGTTTGCCTTCAAATATCCCCTCCTTTCGGTTAAGGTGATCGCCATGATCCACTGGCAGGCTTTCAAACTATGGTTTCGAAAGGTCCCTTACTTTCTCAAGACCACCCGGCCTGAATCTCAAACCGACGTCCTTCGCCCGCATTCCTCACTCCCCAAATCTCATGAGCACAAAACCCCTCCCCATTAAACACGGCTTCGCCGAGAAAATGGTCGTTGGCCTCCTCAACCGGATGCCGCAAGGCCATCTCGTCATGAACTACCCGGACGGATCCGCCCGTCACTTCGGCGATCCCTCAGGCCCCGTCACCGCCGAGGTCACGATCAACAACGAGTTCGAATTTTTTAAGAAGTGCGCCTTCTACGGCAATATCGGGATGGGCCAAGCCTACACCGACGGATACTGGGACACGCCCGACATTCGCGCCGTCATCTCCTGGTTCATCCTCAACATGCACGCCCTCCAGGGAGCCGACACCTCATCCGACAAGCTCCCCGGCGTCGGCCTCCTCAAGGTCGTCAACTGGTTCCGCCATCTCAAACGCGCCAACACCGTCGAAACGAGCCGCCGCAACATCTCGGAACACTACGATCTCGGCAACGAGTTCTACTCGCTCTGGCTCGATGCCACCATGACCTATTCCTGCGCAAAGTTTGAACAACCCGATCAGGAATTCGAGCAAGCCCAAAGCGCGAAGTACGAAGCTCTTTGTACGAAGCTCCAATTAAAACCGGGAGATCACGTCCTCGAAATCGGCTGTGGCTGGGGCGGCTTTGCGGTCCACGCGGCCAGCCATCACAAGGTCAAAATCACGGGCGTGACCATCTCCGGAGAGCAGGCCAAGTTCGCCCGCGAGCGGGTCACGAAAGCCGGACTGGAGGAGCAGATCGAAATCCGGATCGAAGACTACCGCCACATCACCGGCCAGTTCGACAAGATCGTCTCCATCGAAATGATCGAGGCCGTCGGCGATAAATTCCACGAGTCCTTCTTCGCAAAGTGCCACGAAGTTCTCGCACCCCATGGCATCCTCGCCCTCCAGATGATCACCGTTCCCGACAACCGCTATCGCAGCCTCACCAAGGGGGTCGACTGGATCCAAAAAGTCATCTTCCCCGGCTCCCTTCTCATGAGTGTCGGCCGCGTCAATGAAGTCCTGGTTAAAACGGGTGACCTCTTCCTGCACGACCTCGAAGACTTCGGGGCCTTCTACGTCCGCACCCTCCAAAACTGGCACCAAGGTTTCAACGCCGCCCGTGATTCCCTGCTCAAACTCGGCTTCGACGACCCCTTCATGCGCACCTGGAATTACTACCTGAAATACTGCGAGGCCGGCTTCGCCACTCGCAATATTTCCGTAGTCCAAGCGGTCTACATGCGCCCCAATAATCCCGCCCTCATGACGTGAACGAAGAAGTAAACAAGCGAGATCCCTGGTGGAAGCGGTGGTTCATTAACCCCGTTCTCAAACAACTCACCCAGGGCATCAGCGCCGACAAACTCGCTTGGACCATCGCGGTCGGTTGCGCGCTCGGCATCTTTCCCATCATGGGCACGACATCCCTCGTCTGCTTTGCCGCCGCCACGTATTGGAAGTTGAATCAACCCGTCATCCAAGTCGTCTGCCACACCCTCTGGGCCGCCCACCTTGCCCTCATCCTCCCTTTTGTTAAACTTGGACAATGGCTTCATCGCGACGAAGCCATCACCGGATCTATCACCACTTTACTGAAGGAATTCTTCTTAAGCCCCTGGCAATTTGCACAAGACTACTGGCTCGCCGCGTGGCACGGAGTAGTGGCTTGGTTCCTCGTCGCGATCCCCCTCGTCTTCATCGTTCGCGCCATCGTATTCCCCCTTTTAAAAGTCACCGCGAGCCGGATTGAAAAACGGAGGGAAGCCACCGCATGAACGACCTCACCCTTCTCACCATCGTGGCCGCCTTTGTCGTTCTTGATTTCATGGCCGGTTGGTGGTTTGGCACCAAAATCAAAAACTACTCGCTCGTCGATGCCTTGTGGGCTGCCTGGATCGGCTTAGCCGGAATCATCTACGCATTCTTCGGAAGTGGCGACGTCCCCAAGCGTCTCGCCGCCGGAGCCATTGCGGCCGTGTGGGGGGGACGCCTCGCCTACCATCTCCAAAAGCGAATTCGTAAACACCACCCGGAAGAAGATTCACGCTACCAGAAGCTTCGCGAAATTTGGCAGGGCCGCGTCAAGTCCGCCTTCTTCTGGTTTTTCCAGGCTCAAGCGATCTCCGTCCTTCTCCTTGCGCTCCCCTACTTCCTCATCGCCCGCGATGCCTCACCGTGGGGCCTTTTCGAAACCATCGGGCTCACCATCGCGATCGTCGGACTCAGCGGGGAAATGCTCGCCGACTACCAAATGTCCCAATTCAAGGAAAAGGACATGCGCTCCTCCTCGGTCTGCCAGGAAGGACTTTGGAACTACTCCCGCCACCCCAACTACTTCTTCGAGATGGTCATCTGGATCGGAATCTTCCTCTTCGCCTGCGGATCGGCCTGGGGTTGGACCACCTTCTACGCTCCCGCCATCATTACTTTTCTTCTTCTCAAAGTCACCGGCATCCCGCCCACCGAAGCCTCGTCCCTGAAACGAAAAGGCGAGGCCTACCGCGACTACCAACGCACCACCAGCGCCTTCATCCCCCTTCCCAAAAAATCATCATGATCAACATCGACGACCTCCTCGCCAAGGACCTCATCCCTGATGCCCTCATCCGCATTGGGATCCGCTCACGACTTAAGGGCACCCTCGCTCCCTTCGAAAAACTCGACTGCGAAGGACGGCAGGAGTTGATCATGAAGCACGTCGAAGAACTCAAGGAGAGCCCCATCGCCATCGCGACCGAGGAAGCAAACGAGCAACACTACGAACTCCCCACGGCCTTCTTCAGCAAAGTCCTCGGTCCCCACATGAAGTATAGCTCGGGTTACTGGGACCCCGGCGTGAGCGATATCGAAACCTCGGAAGCCCGCATGCTCAAACTGACCTGCGAACGCGCCGGACTTAAGAACGGCGACCGTATCCTCGAACTTGGTTACGGCTGGGGGTCGCTCACTCTCTGGATGGCCCGCGAGTTTCCAGAATCCAAAATTACGGCAGTTTCCAACTCCCGCACTCAGAAGGAATACCTCGACGGCCAAGCCCAAGAACGCGGCCTCACCAATCTCGAAGTCAGAACGGTCAACATGATCTCCTACGAAGGCGAAGGTCCCTCCGTTTTCGACCGCGTCGTCTCGGTGGAAATGTTCGAGCACATGAAGAACTACGAGCAACTTCTTCACCGGGTCTCCACCTGGCTCAAGCCCGGAGGCACTCTCTTCGTCCACATCTTCACCCACCGCGAATACGCCTACCACTATGAAGCTCAAGGCGACGATGATTGGATGGCCCGCTACTTTTTCACCGGCGGTCAAATGCCCTCCGACGACCTCCTTCTCTACTTCCAGCGCGATCTCAAAATTCGGAACCACTGGCAAGTCAACGGCAGCCACTATCAAAAAACTTCGGAAGCGTGGCTCACCCGTATGGACGCCTCCAGTGATGAACTAAAACCACTCATCGCCGAAACCTACGGCGAGAACAATGCTAAGCAATGGTGGGTTTGGTGGCGCTGCTTTTTCATGGCCTGCGCCGAACTCTGGGGTTACCGCGAAGGCGAGGAATGGCTCGTCTCACACTACCTCTTCGAGAAGCCGAAGGCTTAACCTTTCAGAGCCCTTCCAGTCGCAGATTTCGTCACCTTCATGACGGCCGCCGGAGTTCCCGCCGCCACCACGTATCCGCCCTCTTCCCCGCCTCTTGGCCCGAGGTCAATGAGGTGATCACAAACCGCGATGACATCGAGATTGTGCTCCACCACCACCAAGGAATGCCCGGCATCCCTGAGACGAAAAAGGACCTCTAAGAGAACCTGGACATCCTGGTAGTGCAATCCCGTCGTCGGTTCATCGAGAAGGTAGAGGGTGTGGCCCGGCGTTGATTTCGCCAACTCACAAGCGAGCTTCACCCGCTGCGCTTCACCACCCGAAAGGGTGTTCGCCGACTGCCCGAGCTTCACATAGCCCAGCCCCACGTCAAAGAGCGCATTCATGATCGCGCTCAACTTCGGGACCGGCCCGAAGAACTCCCGAGCTTCCTCAATCGTCATCTCCAAAACATCCGAAATGCTCTTCCCCTTATAGCGAATTTCCAAAGTCTCACGATTGTAGCGATTCCCCTGACACGCTTCACACGTCACCCAAATGTCGGGAAGGAAGTGCATATCGATCCGGATCGCGCCCCCGCCCTGGCACTTTTCACAGCGCCCGCCCTTCACGTTAAAACTAAAACGCCCCACCTTGTATCCCCGCTGACGCGAAAGGGGCAGATGCGAAAAAAGATCGCGCACCAAATCGAAGGCACCCGAGTAAGTGGCGGGATTAGAACGCGGGCTCTTACCCAGAGCACTCTGATCCACCACCACCACCTTTTCGAGAAACTCCATCCCTTTGATCTTTTGATGCGCCCCGGGAACTTCCTTGGCCCGATGAAAGGTCCGCGCCAGCGCCCGACGCAGGATCTTGTCGATGAGCGTCGATTTCCCACTCCCACTCGGACCCGTCACCCCCACCAATTGCCCCAGGGGAATTGTGACGGTGTCGCCTTTCAAATTGTGTTCTGTCGCCCCGATAATCCGCAGCTCACACGATGACTTCCGCTCGCGGCTCGAAACCGGCTCCGGCACTCGGCTCAACCAGCGCCCGGTCGGACTCTCCAACTTCGCAATCTCATCGGGAGTCCCTTGCCCCACCAACTCACCGCCATGCGCTCCCGCCGCCGGCCCGATCTCAATGACCTGATCCGCGGCCCGAACCATCGCCTCGTCATGCTCC
>Ga0335396_10001283_pt1 | contig 32546 bp, 24 predicted proteins | sample FRY02_FD_205743 | JGI IMG/M metagenome (GOLD analysis project Ga0335396, IMG submission 205743) | Freshwater microbial communities from Lake Fryxell liftoff mats and glacier meltwater in Antarctica - FRY-02 (spades assembly) (version 2) | ecosystem: Environmental > Aquatic > Freshwater > Ice >... | reverse complement strand
AGACCGTCGCGTGGACCGCAATGGCTACCTGTTCTTTGGCGCGCCCAATGACCGGCCCACAGCCCAACCCGAACGCGATTTCTACGTTTACTTCATTCAACCATTTGATCCGCCGCGCTTCCGCGACGAGAGCAAATCAGACGAAGTATTCATCCGCCTCAAGGGCCTCGATGAAGCGATCAAGCGCCACCTTGCGTTCTATGCCGCTGCGCAAGAATTGGCAGACAACGCGAGTGGCGGTGCCAAGGCAGTCTACTTAGATAAGGTAAAGGCGGCTCTGCAAGACATGAGCAAATGGCTCAAAGAGAAGCAGATGACAGCTTTTGAGGTTACCTACCAAGGAAAGACCAAAACTCTCCAAGGTTGGGCCACAGGAGTCAATATTCGGGACAGGCTGCGCCTTGGAGGAGATGAGCGCGCCAACTTTAGGGACATCATCAACGTTGTTTCCGGTCTGGCACTCACCCAGAGGTTTGCTGACGTTGCACCGGGATACCCAACGTTCCCTGTGCTGGTGACTGAGTTGAATCGGAAGCAACTGATAGGCAATGCCCTCAAGGCACTGGCCGGTGGCACACGAACCAAAGACGCAAACGCAATTCTTGACGCCCTGGAAATGCTCGATGGCGATCGTATTGAGCCTGGACGCTCACGCTATTCACAGGAGGTCTTAAGCCGCCTGAAGGCCAAGGGACATGGTCAGGTACTGAACCGCAGCGAGCTGCTAAGTGGGCAAACTGATGTGGAGTATTTCCACCCAGACAAATTCCGCCTGGAGCCCGACTTATTGGTGGCGGTGTTGGGCAGCCTGGTCTATTCCGGGGATGTTGTGCTGGCCATAACTGGCGACAAAGTCGACTCCGGCAAGATCGCGCTCTTGGCCGACCGCTCGCTTGAAGAGCTCAAGCAGTTCAAACACGTCGAGGCACCCAAAGAAATTAATGTCGCAGTTCTACGGTCATTGTTCGAGCTTCTAGGCCTGTCGCCAGGTTTGGCGCAACTGGCAACGCAAGGATCCGAGGAACCCGTAAAGCAGCTTCTGGAAGCAGTCACCAAGCTTGTCAGTCGCGTCTTGACCGCAGGCACTGATCTGCAGGGAAAACTTACGTTCTGGGGTAAACCGCTGCTCACAGAAGATGAGATCCGCGATTGGCGCAACCGCCTGGAAGCGCTAAAGACCTTCACTGAAGGCCTGACACCCTACAACACAGTTGGCAAGCTAAAGAACCTGCGCATCGGCTCAGATGATATCGACGCGCAGAAGAAGAATCTTGAGGTTCTGTCTGCAGTTGAAAAGTTGTTGGATTTGATTGCTGAGTTGGGCAGCACGGCTGCCTACCTCTCACAAGCGGAAATGGTACTGACCAGCGATCACGCTTGGGTAAAACAGGCACAAGCCGCTCGCAAAGAGATTCTTGACAAATTGGCAGTGGATCTAAACGCACAGCACGCATCCGAATACCGCCAGACCCTTGCCCAACTCAAGAAGGATTACCTGACAACCTACGCTGCCCAACACAGTAAGGCACGCCTGGGAGTGGCTGAGGACAAAACCAAGTCAGCCCTTGGCAAAGACTCGCGGTTGGTTGCGGTGCGGGCGTTGGCCACAGTCGCAATCATGCCGACCAGCCAACTGACCGCTTTTGAAGACAAGCTCGGCAAGCTTAAAAGCTGCGCTTCCTTGGTGGACGCCGAGTTGGCTGCAAGCCCCTATTGCCCTCACTGTGGGTTCCGCCCTGCAAACGAACAAGGCGACTTCCTGCCAGCCGCAAGCACGCTGAAACAACTGGACGATGAGCTCGATAAGTTGCTGGATGGTTGGCAGCAAACCTTGCTTGAAAACATTGATGACCCGATTACACCCGTTGACCTTGGCTTGCTGAAAAAAGCCTCCGACCGAGACCTGATCAAGAAGTTCATTGCGTCGAAGAAGCTTCCTGACCCGGTACCTCCAGACTTTGTCAGTGCCATTCAAGAGGCACTTTCTGGTCTGGAAAAAGTCGATATCAGTGGCGACGACATTAAGAAGGCGCTTCTACAAGGTGGCTCACCCGCAACGCCAGAAGACCTGCGCAAGCGTTTTGAGACATTCCTTACGGAACGCTGCAAGGGCAAGGACGCCAGCAAGCTGCGCTTCGTGGTGGAGTGACCGTGAGCAGCCCACATTCGGCGCGACACATACAGAGCTGGATTCCACCAAGCTTTGTGTGGGCAATCGCGCCTGACATCTTCTTCATTGACGTACCTCAAAACGACCCAGACGTCGTCGAGTTCATATCGACGGGCGTTCGCGAGGTCACTGTTCACGGCACAAAGGTAACCGCGCGAGCCATTGCTGCGTTGATTGGCAAAGGCACTTTTCGGGGTCAATTGGAAGAAGCCGTTTGGGATCAAGCCAAACTCAAACCAACCGGCTCTCGAATCAAGGCAGGTACAACAGTTGATGCCTATTGCCACGGAGTGTTCCTACTACCGGGCGAGAAGACACTGTGCTTGGTGGTGGGTCGCACAAAACCCGCTTCTTCGAATACATGGATAGCTCCCACATTGAAAGCCGATATCGATGCGCTGATGCTGGCGCACAAGGCCAAGGTTGCGGAATTCGACGAAGGCATCAAGGCCAAGAAACAAGCTAACGAGGCGCTCAAGGAGCGATACCAAGCTGACAACAGTTTTGGGGCGTGGGGAGATGTAGCGATTGCCGTCGAGGAAATGTATCAACGTCCAATAGTGACTGTTGAACCTCTGCTTCAATCACTGCCGCTTGCTGCGAAATACCCGCAGCCAATATCGGGAGACCCTGACAAAGTCGCACGCGCTGCAACCACTGCGATTGCTGCATCTGGCTGGCTACCCACCCGCGATGGAAACTACGTCGGCATTCTTCCCTTGCATGTAGGTCGCCGAGCGCAGGGCCTTGTGTCATGGGTACCCCACACCGGCTTACCCTCGTACCCCGAGGTCCGTTGGGCAGTTCAACGTAGGCTGCCTTCTGCGTTGAGCAAGCCGAGAAGCCAGACCATTTCCCGCTCCGAATTCGACACAGAGCTCAAAGTACCCGACGACTTGGTTCAGGTAAACGGGTTTGATCCAAACTCGACTGACCTTCAAGACGCCTTGGAAGAAGTTCAGCTCGACCAGGGCGACTTCCGCAGCCGCGTTGACGACGTACGCAAAGCCGCCAAGACGCACGGCTTCGAAGCGATTGCGTGGTATCAGCCGTATCACGTCTGGTCAGAATATACGTGGGGAATTTATTTCGATGCCCGAAAGCTTGATGACCTGGCACTGAGTTTTCTGGACGACTTCAAGTCGCACCGCGTACAGGGCTCACACAGCCTTGCCGCGCTGCTGGCATTTGGCCTGACCTACGCCCACGAGCTGTTCCATGCCCGCGTCGAGGCCGCACTCTCCTGGGCAGAGATCAACGCCCAGCAACCCCGGCACCTGCGCTACAAGGAGCGCGTCTACCAGGCGCTGCGCGAAACCCCTGAGTGGCGCGAAGAGGCGCTGGCCAACTGGTCAGCATGGAACTGGTTCAAGACACCGGGCGTCCAGTCACTGGTCGCACGCATGGCGTCGAACGCAGATGGCCTGGAGCGCGTCGTGGAAGCGTCGCTGGACCTGGCCCCACCGGGCTATCAGGAATGGCGGCTTGGCCATCAGCTGGGCACCTGGCGCACTTTCGCCAACCAGCTCAGCACAGGCAACCCAAAGATCACCACAACCGGCATCGGTCTGCCGCTTGAAAGCGCGCTCACCGGCCCGCTGCCATTTGACTTCTTGCCCGCCGACATCCCGCTGCGCTTTGTAGGCCCTGGCGTCATTGCCGATCGTCTGCAAAGCCACCCAGCGACTTTCAACGTACCGCCGCGTCGCGAGCTTGAACGAGCGCTCAAACATTTCCGCCACAGCCTCGACGCATCGGGCGGCAAAGGCGGTCACCAGAAGTGGACGGGGCCGGACCACCGTGCCTTCATTCTCCCCACGCGAGATCCGGTGAGCACGGGCGTCTTCAAGACGTTTCTGCACCATGTTGGGATCGACAAAGCCACCTACGTGCGCCAGGTGCGCCCCAATCTCTGAATTCGGACTGGATCTATGAACGACCTATACAAAGACCAAAAAGCACCAAGCGGGCCAGTCGACTGTCTGGGGCTCAAATTCCCGAGTGAACAGGCCAGGCGCGAGCACTTCCTGAAGCTGCTGGCCGAAAAACTGAAAGATCCAGCCTTTCACAAAACGGAAGGGTTCCCGCAGGGTACGGACGAAGCCATCCTGGCAATGTCCGACCCACCGTACTACACGGCGTGCCCGAACCCATTTCTAGAAGACTTCGTGCGGCAATACGGCAAACCTTACGACCCAAGCGAAAAGTACAGTCGCGAGCCCCAAACCGTAGATGTGACAGTTGGCAAAACTGACGCACTTTATAAAGCCCACTCATATCACACCAAGGTGCCGCATCTGGCCATCGTGCCGTCGATCCTGCATTACACGGAACCAGGCGACATCGTTCTCGACGCTTTCGGTGGCTCGGGGATGACGGGTGTTGCCGCAAATTGGTGTGGTTTGGCCCCTGCAACCTATCGCCATGAACTGGAGACGGAGTGGAAAAAACTTGGTAAACCTGCGCCTAAATGGGGAGCGCGGCGTGCCGTCATCAATGACTTGTCGCCCGCAGCCACCTTCATCGGTGCCAACTACAACATTCCGTTTGATGTGGAAGCCTTCGCTAAACTAGGCAAGCAACTTCTCAAAGAGCTGGAACACGACATCGGCTGGATGTACGAAACGACCCATACAGATGGCAAGACGAAGGGGCGGATTGAGTACACGGTGTGGAGCGAAGTATTCACCTGCCCGCATTGCGCTGGAGAGGTCAACTTCCTTGATGAGGCATTGGACGAGGAGACCAAACGGGTCCGAGACGACTTTCCTTGTCCGCATTGCGGCGCAGAACTTACCAAGAAGAAGCTCGAAAAGCTCTTTGAAACGACAGTCGACCCCGTTTCAGGGAAAGCCCTCAAAACTGCCAAACGGGTGCCAAGCCTGATCTTCTATGTAGCCGGTGGCAAAAAGTATCAAAAGAAACTCGGCACCTTCGATCGTGAGGTCTTGGGCAAAATTGCAGCACTGCCTTTCCCTGCCACCTTGCCAGCGGACCGCATGATGCATGCCCCGGAGGAGCAGCAGAAATGGGGCGACAAATGGCGCGCTGGATCGGCCTCCTTTTCGCACGTTCATCAACTTTTTCTCCCCCGTGCCGGGAAAGCCATTGGGAAGCTGTGGGAGAAAGCCAATGCAAACCCAGATCTTCGCATTCGCGCTTTCCTGTTATTTATGGTCGAACAATCTATTCCCGGCTTGTCGGTTTTGAATAGGTACAGGCCGACTGGTTTTTCTCAGGCAAGCCAGTACATGACGGGCGTTTACTACGTCGCCTCACAGCATTCTGAATGCAGTCCTTGGTATAACTTGGGTGGCAAACTCGACCGTCTGGTCAAGGCATTCCACGATTACAAAGTCGGCGCTGGCAATACGGCGATCACGACCGGCACGGCAGCACACCTTGGACTACCCGACAGCAGTATTGATTACATCTTCACCGACCCACCTTTTGGAGACAACCTCGCTTACTCCGAGCTAAATTTTATCGTCGAGGCTTTCCATCGCGTATTTACGCATCAAACGCACGAAGCTGTCATGAGTGACAGCCAGCAAAAGGGTTTGCACGAGTACTACCGTTTAATGAAATCTTGTTTTGCCGAATATTACCGCGTGCTCAAACCGGGACGCTGGATGACGGTTGTCTTTTCAAACACCCAGGCTGCAGTTTGGAATGGAATCCGAACCGCTCTACAGGAGGCGGGGTTCGTCATTGCCAACGTTTCTGCACTCAATAAGGTTCAGGGCAGCTTCAATGCAGTTTCAAACGCAACCTCTGTTAAACAAGACTTGGTCATCACGGCCTATAAACCAAATGGCGGACTGGAGGCGCGGTTCATCAAAGCGGGAGGTCAAGTCAACTCTGTGTGGGATTTTGTTCGAACGCACCTGGGGTATCTGCCGTCCGTCAAGATGAAGGGTGGTGAACTTGAATTTATTCAGGAGCGCGACCCGCGAATCATCTTTGACCGAATGGTGGCGTGGTTCGTAAAACACGGTTTCCCCGTGCCCCTGTCCAGCCAGGAATTCCAAGCTGGCCTCAGCCAGCGTTTTGAGCCAAGAGATGGGATGATTTTTCTGCCAGACCAAGCCGCTGAGTACGACAAGAAGCGGTTGCAGGTTGCGGTTGCGCCGCAAATGGAAATGTTCGTTTCTGACGAGCGCAGCGCCATCGACTGGCTATCTGATTTCTTGAAGAAGCGCCCGTCCACCTATTCTGAGATCACCCCGGATTACATGCCCATAGTGGGTGTAGCGAAGAAGAAGGGGGAAATCATTCCGGAACTCAGCCGGTTGCTAGATGAAAACTTTATTCAGTTTGACGGAAAAGGAGAAGTCCCAAGCCAGATTCACAGCTACCTGTCCACTAACCACAAAGATCTACGTGGGTTAGAGAAGAACAGCCCATCTCTGGTGACCAAGGCCAAGGACCGATGGTACGTACCAGACCCGAACAAGGCGCAGGACCTGGAGATGCGACGCGAGAAGGCACTGCTGAAGGAGTTCGAGGGCTACCAAGCAACAACGGGTCGTAAGCTGAAGGAGTTTCGCCTCGAGGTACTGCGCGCTGGCTTCAAGGCGGCGTGGGGCGCCAAAAACTACAAGGCAATCATTGCGATCGCCCAGAAAATCCCTGAAGAAACGCTGCAAGAGGACGAGAAGCTACTGCTTTGGTACGACCAGGCGCTAACGCGCTCGGAGGCCGTGGCCTGATGGCAGAGAGCGGGCATGCCATAGGCGCTTGGTGCTGGCACAGCCGCCAAGCAGTGCCCTGCCGCGTGGTGGACAGGCAAGACATGTGGGGTGAAACCGCTTATCGCGTGTGGCTGCCCACCAAAGACGCTGTGGTACGCGCACGCGCTCAAGATTTGGCCAGGCTAGACAGCGTTCAGCCAACGGCTTCGCACATCCTCCATACCGCGTCGGCAGCCAAGCTACTAGACGCCTTGGAAGACAACCTCCTGCTGGCACCCATTCAGTCCAGCGTGGTTCCGCTGCCGCACCAGCTCTACGCGCTCAACCGCGCCATGAGCCAGCACCGCATCCGCTACCTGCTGGCGGACGAGGTGGGCCTGGGCAAAACCATTGAGGCGGGGCTGATCTTGCGCGAACTGAAACTTCGCGGCATGGCCCGGCGTGTGCTGGTGGTGGCTCCTAAGGGCCTGGTACGGCAATGGCAGGCCGAAATGCGCCTGCACTTTAACGAGAAGCTGCAATACATAGATCCGGCAGAACTGGCCGCTTTTCGGCAATGGCGCAACGACGAGGAAAACCTCTGGCGACTGCATCACCAAGTGATCTGCTCGCTGGACTCGGTGAAACCCATAGAAAGCCGCAAAGGCTGGAGCCTGGAGCAGCTGAATAATTACAACCGCGAGCGCTTTGAGGATTTGATTTCAGCGTCGTGGGATCTGGTGATCATTGATGAATCTCACCGCATGGGCGGCAGCACCGACCAGGTGGCACGCTACAAGCTGGGCGCAGCGCTGGCAGAAGCGGCACCCTACCTGCTGCTGCTGTCAGCTACTCCACATCAAGGCAAGACTGACCAATTTCTGCGCTTGATGCAGTTGATTGACCGCGACTCGTTCCCCGATGAAGGCAGCGTGAGCCGAGATCGCGTGCGGCCCTTCGTCATCCGCACCGAGAAGCGCAACGCGATTGATGCCGAGGGCCTGCCACTGTTCAAGCCGCGGCTCACCCGGCTGCAGGCCGTGGCATGGCAAGACCGGCATGCTGCCCAGCACCGGCTGTATGAGGCTGTGACCGACTACGTGCGCCATGGTTACAACCAAGCACTGGCCGCAAAGCAGCGGCACATCGGGTTCTTGATGATTCTGATGCAGCGGCTGGTGACCTCCAGCACCGCTGCCATTCGGACAACCCTTGAAAGACGCCAATTACTGCTCAATGAGCCCCAACCACAGGCCTCGCTATTCGACGCGACCGAATTGGACGAATGGGCCGAGCTGGACGGTCAGAGTCAGGTAGACATTGCGGTGCAAACGTCTGGCTGGGCGCAAGAGAAAGCCGAGGTAGACATGCTGTTGACCCTGGCTCGGGAAACCGAGGCTCAAGGCACGGATGCAAAGGCTGAGGCGCTGTTGGAGCTGATTTATAAGCTGCAGCAAGAGGAAAACGACCCAGCCATGAAGGTGTTGATCTTCACGGAATTCGTGCCAACACAGACCATGCTTGCAGGCTTTCTGGAAAGCCGAGGATTCTCGGTAGCGACGCTCAACGGGGGAATGGACCTTGACGCGCGCAGCAGAGCGCAGCAAGTGTTTTCAAACGAGGTGCGTATCTTGATTTCGACCGATGCCGGTGGTGAGGGTTTGAACCTGCAGTTTTGCCATGTCATCGTCAACTTTGACATGCCTTGGAACCCAATGCGCATTGAGCAGCGTATCGGCCGGGTGGATCGTATTGGCCAGCGCCATGTGGTTCGCGCCATCAACTTTGTTCTTGAAGACACAGTGGAGCACCGAGTTCGCCAAGTGCTGGAGACCAAGCTAGAGGTTATTGCTCAGGAGTTTGGCGTTGACAAGGCGTCTGACGTGATGGACTCAGTGGAGTCCGAACCACTCTTCGACGAGTTGTTTGTGCATGGCCTGCAAGACCCTGCTTCGATAGAAAAAGCCTGCGACGCAGTGATTGAGCAGGTCAGGGACAAGGTAGCAGAGGAAAGAAAGAACAGCGACTTGCTCACCGATGCGCATACGCTGGATGCCGACGCCGCCCGCAAGTGGCGAGACCACCCTGCACAGTTCTGGCTTGAGCGCGCCATCACCAACGGCCTACCAGCGCGCGGCGGTAGTGCTGTGAAAGCGGGAAATGCGTGGCGCGTGAAGTGGGTGGACGGCAGTGAATCGCCACGGGTGTGCTTCGACGCCAGAACGGCGGAAGAATATCCGGACATGGATTGGCTGACTTTGGAGGATCCACGCGCGCGCGCCGTCATCAGCGAATTGCCACGCTGTGTGGCTGGACAGCCGCTGCCCATCGTCAAAATTACTGGACTACCTGAAGCGGTGCAGGGTGTGTGGTCACTATGGGAGGTTAGCCTTTGCGCCGATGGATTCAACCGCAAGCGCTTCCTGCCCGTTTTCTCAACCGATGACGGCCGCACTTCTGTACCCACGGCAAAGCGCGTATGGGATTTGCTGCTGACCGAGGAAATTGAAATTACAGGAACCACCAGCGTCGAGAACGCGGTGCAGTGGTTCGATGCCTCCGTGGCTGCAGCCAAGACACAGGGTGAGCGCCTATTTTCAGATTTGATGGCCGAGCACCGCACGCGGCTGAAGGCTGAGCGTGAGCGCGCGACGTATGCCTATGGCGCGAGGTCTCAAGCGATCAGCAGAATCGGCTTGCCCGCCGTGCGCGAGCATCGCCGCAAGCGCTTGGATTCAGAGCACGCGGCACGCATGGCTGCTTTGGACGATGCGCAAGCCTGCGTGCCCGATCTCAATGCCGTAATGATGGTACGGGTGGGCTCCGCATGAATGAATGGATAGATCACATCCTGAAGGAATTCCCGTCAGATCTGGCTCGCCTGTGGATTGCCGCTGACCCGGACGACGTTCTACTGGACGAGCAGGTGCTTTCGGGTCTGCGCGAGCGGGGCTTTGAGCTGCTGCCTTTCGAAGATTCGGTGGGTTTTCGTGCAGAGTATGAAGATCGATACCGTAGCGCATGGGACAGAGGCGAGGCTGGCCCGGCCAAGGCCCTGGTTTTGCATCTGCGGGGAACCAACATTGGCGACCTTCCATGGGACTACCTAAGGCAAGCGCGCCGCGTCAGCTTGAGTCTTGCCAATCTCTTCCCCAAGCTCAGTTATCCCGTCGTTCGACAGATCGGCGCTGAACACCACGAGGCGCTGTTTGCAGCGCAGGCAAAGCATGCATCGCAGGCACTGGGCGAGTCCGCGACCAAAGAGTTCGTCCTGACCCACATCTTCAAGATCAGCCCGCACCTGATTTCGCGGCCTGAGGACTTGTGGCGAGAGTTGCTACGCTTGCACTACCGGGGCGCCGGTCTGCCCCTGGTCCTGGCAGACCATGTGGCGCATGTGCTTGGCGACCAAGCGGTGTTCAAGGATCTACCGATCAGCGAGCTGTTCGTATCAAAGAGCACCTTGCTGCGAGTCGTGCAGGACGCGTGGTACATCTACCTGTCACGTCTTGGATTGACGGGCATCCGTACCGGCGAACCCACGCCAGCAGACTACTTGACGATGGCCGACGTGCCATTTGAGCACCCCGACGTACGGGTGATCGTGGACTCGATGTTCCTGGACGGCTTGCTTCACCCACTCGCTGTTCAGGTCGCTGCTGTCAGCATCCCAGAGTGGGCAAAGGTGGGCGTAGTCCAAGACCCGTTTGCACTGAGGAACCTGGTCGCAGAGGGCATCAAGGGCATTCTTCAGTCGCTGCCAACACAGGAATCGTCCTACCGTGACTGGGCTAACCTGTCCCGCCGGTTCGGCGAGGTGCTTGCCCGGTTTCATGCCTTGGACACGGTTCGTGCCGAAGGGCTGAAGGCCGACATTGCAGAGCTGCAAGCCACTACCGACGAACGTCTACGGCAATGGGTGACCAAGCATTACGCCGACTTGCCTTCGCTGCCTGTTGCCAAGGGGCCGGTCATGGTGCACCACGTGCCGCGTTTCCTTTCGATGCGGCGTGGTGCAGGCGAAACCAAGATTGCCCTGCTGGTGTTCGATGGACTTGCCGTTGACCAGTGGGTTCAGATCCGCGAGGCAATGGCCAAACGAGCGCCCAAGCTTGGCTTCGACGAGGGTGCGTGCTTTGCCTGGCTCCCAACCCTTACTTCGGTATCCCGGCAAGCGCTGTTCTCCGGACTCAAGCCACGAGAGTTCGCCGATACGATCGAGTCCACCTCGCCGGAGCCGACGCAATGGTCGCGGTTTTGGCAAGACCAGGGGCTCCGCGCCTATGAGGTCACATACAACAAGGGCATTAAGCGAACGGATCAGTTGGAGGAACTGAACGCGGCCATTTCAGCGCCATCGATAAGGGTTGTGGGCATAGTGGTCGACACGGTCGATGAGATCGTGCACGGCGCCGTGCTTGGCAAGCGCGGCATTGCCGCACAAATTGAAAGCTGGTGCGAGAGCGGGTTCGTCGACCAACTGTTCTTAATGCTTCTCGACAAAGGTTTCCACGTCTACTTTACCGCCGACCATGGCAATGTGGAAGCTGTTGGTCAAGGGCGGCCCAACCAGGGCGTGGCCCCTGAAATACGAGGCGAGCGCGTTCGCACTTATCGCAGTGAGACGCTGGCCACTGAGTCGGCCGCTTCGAATTTGAACACGTACAGAATGGATTTAGCGGGCTTACCAGCTAACTTTATGCCATTATTTGCAGGCGGAAGAACCGCATTCATGCAACAGGGAGAACCAGCGGTGGTCCACGGCGGCATTTCGATCGAAGAGTTGATCGTGCCGTTCGTTAAGGTGGTGAGGATTTAAATTGAAAACAAAAACTAGAAAATTTTTGATCGGGTTCGATAGATACGTTCAGCTGGATTGGTGCGGCTTGGCGCTTGAGGCTGCAACAGAAAGAAAAACAACAGGCGACGTTAAAGATCAAATTTCAACAATATTGACCGGCACGGAATCGAGAAGAAAAACGTTTGATATTTTGAAGCGTCTTTGGCTACAGCCAATAGCTGGTTGCGAAGAGTTTTCCAAAAGAGGGGTTGAACTCTATCGAAAAAATGGGACTAGCCATGTATCACCATTGAGTTGGGGCTGCGCAATGGTGACGTACCCTTTTTTTGGTAAAAGTGCCGAGATAACAGGCCGACTTCTATCGCTCCAGGGCGATTGTTCGATCAAAGAGGTTCAACGCCGAATGGCGGAGATCTACGGCGATCGTGATGGTATCGCGCGAGCTGTGTCCAGGGTGCTGCAATCACAAGAGAGTTGGGGAATGATTGAGAGAGTGGAAAAAGGCAAACGCCTAGTTCGCAAAGCACCGATTGCCTTAAGTGATGAGCAAGTTGTGACTTGGCTTATTGAGGCTGTAATTCGATTTACCGGCAAAGCCGTGTCTTTGGCAAACCTGCAATCCATGCCAGTTTTGTACCCATTTGCACTAGACAAATCTTTTGCCTACGCTGTTTCCTCCACCAAAAATCTAGAACTCAGATCTGATGGTACAGGCGGCCAGTTCGTGTCCTTAAGAGACTAAGCTCAAGTCACACTGTTTAACGAAATTTCATCCATCACTGTTCACAGCTTTTGCCCCAAATCCCCAAAGCCCCGACCTCCGAACCTAGACCAAAAAAGTCATGAGGTTTTGAGACAAACGGGGTTTGAGACGGCTTTTCCGGCCCAGCGCCGTGGGCGAGGTTCGGAGCCAGAAGCGCAAAGCCCCGCGTGGTGCGGGGCTCTGGCGGGGTCACAACAAGGCTGAGCAAGTTGTGAACCTAGGTTTTGGCGGAGAGGGTGGGATTCGAACCCACGGTACTTTGCAGTACGCCTGATTTCGAGTCAGGTACATTCGGCCACTCTGCCACCTCTCCATGCGCCTTCCCGGCGCAGCCTTGGATTCTAGCAGCACGCAGAGGCTGTAGGACTTGGCAATGCCTGGCAAGCAAACCTGTCTGCCAGCAAGTAAATGCCCTGGTGTTTTTAAATGAGTTGCCGTTGCTGCATCTCGCGCACACTCATTTTCGTGTCATGTGCACTCTGCCACTTCCCTTGTCCCGGAGCGGCAATTTCTATCCGCCGGCTGGCGTTTTTTTGGGCGACCGGGTTTCAGGCTGCGTCGGCCAGTTGCTGCAGCGCAGCGGCAACTTCGTCCCGGGTCACGCCGTCTCCCAGCGTGTAATGGCCGTCCAGGGCCGCAAGGGCGTCGGCACCTTGCTTTTGCAGTCGGCCGATGGTGGCGCCGGCGTCCTTGGGCGAGGCAAAGGCATGGCTTTGCAGCAGCGGCCGGCCGGTTGCGTTGACCAGCTTGAAAGCGAATGTGCCGTCGTTTTCACGGTATTGCTTGAATGTCGGCAGCGTGGCCTTGTCGGCCTTTTTGCTACCGGCCTGGCTGGCTGTGCCCAGGTTGCGCAGTCCAACGGAGTGGCGCACCTTTGCCATGAACGGCGTGGCGACCTTGCGTGCCTTGGTGGCGCCGCGCAGCAGGATCTGCTCGATTGCTGCCGGGTCGCTGATCAGCGCGTCGTAGCGCTCGCGCATCGGCGTGATCTCTTTGTCGAGCCGCTCAAACACCCGTTCCTTGGCCTCGCCCCACGCGATGCCGTCGGCGTAGGCCTTGCGCAGGGCGGCGGTCTCTTCTTCGCTGGCAAAGGCCTGGTAGATCTGGAACAGCGCCGAGCCTTCCACGTCCTTGGCTTCACCCGGCAACCGGGAGTCGGTGACGATGCCGGCGATCAGCTTGCGCAGCTGCGGCCGCGGCGAGAACAGCGGGATATGGTTGTCATAACTCTTGCTCATCTTGCGTCCGTCGACGCCGGGCAAGGTGGCCACCGATTCCTCGATCACCACCTCGGGCAGTGTGAAGTGCTGCCCGTAGCGGTAGTTGAAGCTGTTGGCCATGTCACGCGCCATCTCCAGGTGCTGTACCTGGTCGCGACCGACCGGCACCTTGTGTGCGTTGAACATCAGGATGTCGGCGCCCATCAGCACCGGGTACATGAACAGACCGGCGGTGACGTCGGTATCGGTGTCAGCACCTGCGGCGGTGTTCTTGTCCACCGCAGCCTTGTAGGCATGGGCCCGGTTCAGGATACCCTTGCCGGTGACGCAGGTCAGGAACCAGGTCAGTTCGGGGATTTCAGGGATGTCGGATTGGCGGTAGAAGGTTACGCGCTCAGGGTCCAGGCCCGCAGCCAGCCAGCTGGCGGCAATCTCCAGCGTCGAGCGCTGGATGCGCGCCGGCTCCTCGACCTTGATCAGCGCATGGTAGTCGGCCAGAAAGTAGAAACTCTCGACGTCGTCCCGCAGGCTGGCCCGCACCGAGGGCCGAATCGAGCCGACGTAGTTGCCAAGGTGGGGAGTGCCGGTGGTGGTGATGCCGGTCAGAAAACGCGTGGTGCTCATGGTGCAGTCAAAGATGGCGTGTCGGTCAGACGAATATCCAGATGAAGGGACTCAGCAGCAGGTCGAGCAGGCCGAAGGTCAGCGTCATCAGGGGGCGCATCCAATAGGTGCTGACCACGCCCAGCAACAGCAGGCCCATGACGATGAAGAAGCCCCAGGGTTCTATTCGGGCCACCATCTCGGCCTGGCGCATGGGCAACAGTCCGACCAGGATGCGCCCGCCATCGAGTGGCGGCAGCGGAAACAGGTTGAGTACGAACATCACCACGTTGACCAGGATGCCACCCTGGCACATGCGCAGGAAAAACGGTTCGGTGACGCCGCTGGCATGCAGCACCACCATGACCAGGCCCCACAGAAAGGCCTGGATCAGGTTGACGCCAGGCCCTGCCAGCGCGACCCAGACCATGTCGCGTTTCGGATTGCGCAGGTTGCCGAAGCGCACGGGCACCGGTTTGGCGTAACCGAACACAAAGGCGCCGGAGGTGGCGAAAAACAGCATCAAGGGCATTACGATGGTGCCCACCGGGTCGATGTGCTTGAGCGGGTTCAGTGTGATGCGCCCCAGTGCGGCGGCCGTGTTGTCGCCGAAATGGCGCGCCGCATAACCGTGCGCGGCCTCATGGACCGTGATCGCAAACAGTACCGGAAGCGCGTAGATCAGGACCGTCTGGATCAGGTTCGAAGTTTCCACCGGGGGATTGTCTCAGACGCGGCGCGGTCGGCTGCCGTCACAGGCCCAGCGCCGCCGGGTCGCCACGTCCCCGGCGCACCAGCACTGGCTCGCCGTCGGACAGGTCGACCACCGTGGTGGCCTGGTGCGCGCAGGCGCCGGCATCGACGACACCGTCGATCTGGTGTTCGAAGCGGGCGCGAATGTCGTGGGCATCGTTGAGCGGCTCGGTGTCGCCTGGCGCGATCAAGGTGGTGGCCAGCAACGGACCGTTGTGCAGTGCCAGCAGATGTTGCAGCACGCTGTGCTCCGGCACGCGCAAGCCGATGGTCTTGCGTTGCGGGTGGCTGACCCGGCGCGGCACTTCCTTGCTGGCCAGCAGGATGAAGGTGTAAGGACCTGGCGTGGCAGATTTGATCAGGCGGAACTGGCGGTTGTCGACCCGCGCATAGTTGGCCAGCTCGCTCAGGTCACGACACAGCAGCGTCAGGTGGTGGCGGTCATCCACGCCGCGAATCCGGCGCAAGCGGTCGGCCGCCGTCTTGTCGTCCAGGTGGCAGGCCAGGGCATAACTGGAGTCGGTGGGCACGGCCAGCACGCCGCCACGTTCGAACAGCGTCACCGCCTGCTTGAGCAGACGCTGTTGGGGGTTCTCCGGGTGGACTTCGAAGTACTGCGCCATGTCAGGCCAGGCGCAACGGGTTGCAAGCTTGCCGGTTCACTGGATCCGTGACTCCAGCATTTCCCATACCGGCGTCAGCCCGGCGGGCAGCATGGGCAGGGTGCCGAGGTCGGTACGGGACTCGTCCGGGCTATGGAAGTCGCTGCCGCGCGATGCAGCCAGACCGAATTCGCGTGCGGTTTCGGCGTAGGTCACGTATTCAGCCGCGCTATGGCTGCCTGTCACGACCTCCACGCCCTGGCCGCCATGGTTCTTGAATTCGGTGAACAGCGCGTACTCTTCGTTGGCGCTGAATTTGTAGCGCGCAGGATGGGCGATCACGGCTACGCCGCCGCCTTCGGTGATCCACCGGACCGCGTCCTGGAGCGACGCCCACCGGTGCTCGACGAATCCCGGCTTGCCCTCGGTCAAGTACTTGCGGAACACCTCATTGGTTTCCTTGCATACGCCGGTGTCGACCAGAAAGCGCGCAAAGTGGGTGCGCGAGATCAGTTCGTGGTTGCCGGCGAACTTGAGTGCACCCTCGTAGGCGTCCTTGATGCCGACCTTGGCCAGGCCAGCCGCCATGTCCTTGGCACGCTGGCCACGGCCGCCGCGGGTACGCGACAGTCCTTCGTGCATGCGCGGATCGTCAGCATCGAATCCCAGGCCGACGATATGCACCGTGCGACCGATGAAACTGACCGAAATTTCGGTGCCAGTGAGGTAATACATGCCCAGTTCGCGCGCCGCGGCAGCCGCGCGGGCCTGACCACCGATTTCGTCATGGTCGGTCAGTGACCACAACTCCACACCGTTGGCTTTGGCCCGCGCTGCCAGGGCTTCTGGCGTCAGCGTTCCGTCCGAGACGACGGAGTGGCAATGCAGGTCGGCGTTGAGAATCGTTTTCACGGCGCCATTCTAGGCTCTGACCCTGCCCCTGGCTGCGCGCCAGCCCAATACCCGTTGCCAGGCAAAAGGCCTGCAGCGGGCTTCAGCCGTCGGCGTTGATCTTGGTTATCAGTTCCTGGAGCACCGCGTCGGCCTTGTCGTTTGCGATCTGGCAGGTGCCGGCATTCTCGTGTCCGCCGCCGCCATAGCTGAGCATCAGCTCGCCGATATTCGTGTTCGACGTGCGATTGGTGATCGACTTGCCGGTCGCAAACACCGTGTTCTGCTTTTGCACGCCCCACATCGCATGGATGGAGATGTTGGTCTGCGGAAACAGCGCGTAGATCATGAACCGGTTGACCGCATAGATCATCTCCTCGTCCCGCAGATCGAGCACCGCCAGGTTGCCATGCACCTTGGTGCAGCGCTCGAGCTGTTCCTTGGCCTTGTCGGCATGGTCGAAATACAGTTCGACGCGCTCCACCATGTCCGGCATGGCCAGCACCTCGTTAATGGTGTGGGTACGAACATAGTTGATCAAGTCGAGCATCAGCTGGTAGTTGCTGATGCGGAATTCACGGAACCGGCCCAGTCCGGTGCGCGAGTCCATCAGGTAGTTCAGCAGCACCCAGCCGCTCGGGTCGAGGATTTCCTCGCGCGAAAACTCCGCAGCATCGCTCTTGTCCACCGCCGTCATCATGTCGTCGAAGGAGTCCGGAAAGCGCGATTGGCCGCCGTAGCATTCGTAGACCACCCGCGCGGCTGATGGCGCACCGGGATAGATGATGTAGTTCTTCGGGCGCTCGCCGGTATTGCGCGTGGTTTCGGACGCATGGTGGTCAAACACCATATGCGCCCCCGGCACATATGGCAGGTTGGTCGTGATGTCGCGATCGGTGATCTCGATCTTGCCGTCCTGCATGTCTTTGGGATGGACGAATTTGATGTCGTCGATCAGCTCCAGCTCGTTGAGCAAGATGGCACAGACAAGGCCGTCGAAGTCGCTGCGCGTGACGAGCCGGTATTTATGGTCGGACATGGCTTTACTCCACTGCGTCGGTTCGGACAAAAAGGCATTCTATTCGCCGGCGCGCCACCGGCCGCGGCAGGTGGCGCGAACCGGTGAGGCCGGTTTCACTCGAAATCGAGCAAAACCTTCATGGCCTGCGACCGATCCGCTGCCAGTGCAAAGGCACGCCCGGAATCCCGGAAGGGCAGCGTGGCCGAGATCAGCGGCTTGACATCGATCAGGCCCTTGTTGAGCAGTTCGACCGCTATCGCAAACTCCTCATGGAAACGGAAGGCGCCGCGCAGGTCGAACTCCTTGGCCACGATGGCGTTGATCGGCAGCGTCATATCGCCGCCCAGACCCACTTGCACGATGATGCCGCGCGGGCGCAGCGCGTCGAAGGCGCCACGCAGGGCACGCTCGTTGCCGCTGGCCTCGAACAACACGTCGAACGAGCCCTTGTCGGCGCAGTAGGGCAGCAGCCCGTCGGGCTGCTCGGCGACATTGATCACCTGGTCGGCGCCGACCTTGAGGGCGCTGCGCAAGGTGAAGGCGCTGACGTCGGTGGCCACGATATGGGCCGCGCCCGCGCGGCGTGCGGCCAGGATCAGCAGGGCGCCGATAGGACCGCAGCCGGTCACCAGCACCCGCTTGCCGAGCAGTGAGCCCGCCCGGCGCACCGCATGCAGGGCCACCGACAAGGGCTCGGCCAACGCCCCCTCGCTGTCGCTGACGGTGTCGGCCAGGCGATGGGCTTGGCTGGCGTCGCAGACGATCTCCTGGCGGAATGCGCCCTGTACATGCGGGGTGCGCATGGCGCTGCCGTAGTAGCGCATGTCCAGGCAATGGTTTTGCAGGCCCTGCTGGCAGTAGCTGCATTGGCCGCAGGGGCGGCTGGGGCTGACAGCCACGCGGTCGCCGACTTGCACGCCGCCCACGTCTGGCGCGGCCTGCTCGACGATGCCGGCGATCTCGTGGCCCAGCACCATCGGCTCCTTGATGCGGATGGTGCCGAAGCCACCGTGGTGGTAATAGTGCAGGTCCGATCCGCAGATGCCGCCCTTGCGTACCCGCACGCGAATCTGGCCGCTGTCGACTTCGGGTGTGGTGACGGTCTCGACCCGCAGGTCGCCGGGGGCATGAATGACAAGTGCTTCCATCAGAAGGATTCCATTGGTTCAGGGGAATGGTTACGTGCGCTGCCTGTGGTCGGTCACAAGGTGGCGGTCACGCCGCCGTCGACATACAGAATGTGGCCGTTGACGAACTTCGATGCGTCGCTGGCCAGAAACACCGCGGGGCCGACCAGGTCTTCGACATCGCCCCAGCGTCGCGAGGGCGTGCGGCCGATCAGCCAGCTGCTGAATTCCGGGTTCTTCACCAGCGCATCGTTGAGTTCGGTCTTGAAGTAGCCCGGGCCCAGTCCGTTGACCTGGATGCCATGCTGGCCCCAGTCGATGGCCATGCCCTTGGTCAGCATCTTCACGCCGCCCTTGCTGGCGGTGTAGGGCGCAATGTTCGGGCGTCCCAGTTCGCTCTGGACCGAACAGATATTGATGATCTTGCCCCGCTTGCGCGCAATCATGTGGCGTGCCACGGCCTGGCCGTTCAGGAACACGCTGTCCAGGTTGGTGCGCATCAGCTCATGCCAGTGCTCGACCGTGAAGTCCTCCAGCGGGCCGCGCCGCTGCATGCCGGCGTTGTTGACCAGAATGTCGATCGCGCCGATGGACTTCTCGATGTCGTCGATCGCCGCGGTGACGGCTTTGCTGTCGGTGACATCGAAGGCCTTCACATGAACCGTTGCGCCTTCGTCGCGCAGGGTTTTCGCCGCCGCCGCCAGCTTGTCCTGGCGGCGCGCATTGAGGATGACGGTGGCACCGGCCTGGGCCAAGCCACGGGCCAGTGCAAAGCCGATGCCCGCGCTGGAGCCGGTGATCAGGGCCATGCGGCCGGTCAGGTCGAACGCGGAGCTTGCGGAAGTGGGGGTGTTCATGGTGATGCCTGTCGCCAAAAAAATGCAGGGCGGGTGGGGAACGGTGATGGATCAGGATTCCATGCCTTCGATCAGGAACTTCACTTTACGCGATCCGTTCCATTCGTCGGCATCCAGGCGAAATGCGAGGCGTGCGCGCGCCGGCAGGCTGTCGGTGTGGTTGAACCAGATGCCATCAATCGGCGTGCCCTGGTGCTTGAGCTTGAGCGACAGGTGCTTCTCGCCGACCAGACGCTGCGACACCACCTCGACCTCTTCGCTGAACACCGGTGGCGCAAAGCCCTGGCCCCAGACTTCCTTGTGCAAGATATCGACCAGGTCGACACGGCGGTATTCGGGTGCCAGCGGACCGTCGGTCTCGAGCCGGCGCTGCAGCGTGGGCTTGTCCAGCCACTCCAACGCCACCTCGCTCAAGCCTTGCTCGAACTGGTCCAGATTTTCCTCGTTCACGGTGCAACCGGCGGCCATGGCGTGGCCGCCGAAGCGCAACAGCACGCCGGGATAACGCTTGGCCACCAGGTCAAGCGCGTCGCGCAGATGGAAACCGGGGATCGAGCGGCCCGAGCCCTTGAGTTCATGTTCCTTGCCCGGCGCCTGGCTGGCGGCGAACACGAACGTCGGCCGATGCAGCTTGTCCTTGATGCGCGAGGCCACGATGCCGACCACCCCTTCGTGGAAGTCGGGGTCGAACACGCAGATGGCCGGTGGCGGCTCATCGCCCTCGTCGAACAGCGATTCGGCAATCTCCATCGCCTGCACGCGCATGTCTCCTTCGATCTCGCGCCGCTCCCGGTTGATGCCGTCAAGCGTGCGGGCCAGTTCGTCCGCGCGCATCGGGTCGTCGGTCAACAGGCATTCGATGCCCAGCGTCATGTCGCTCAGGCGGCCGGCGGCGTTGATGCGCGGCCCCAGCGCGAAGCCGAAGTCGAAGGTCGTGGCCACCGGCGCCGAGCGCCCGGCCGCGCCGAACAGGCTGGACAGGCCGGCAGGCAGGGCGCCAGCGCGCACGCGCTTGAGTCCCTGGGCCACCAGGCGGCGGTTGTTGGCGTCCAGCCGCACCACGTCGGCCACCGTACCCAGCGCCACCAGCGGCAGCAAGGCATCGAGTTTGGGCTGGGTTTGCGGCGTGAACACCCCGCGTTCGCGCAGTTCGGAGCGCAAGGCCAGCAGCACATAGAACATCACGCCGACACCGGCAATCGATTTGCTGGCAAATTCACAACCGGGCTGGTTCGGGTTGACGATCACGTCGGCGTCGGGCAGCGTGCTGGCCGGGAGGTGGTGGTCGGTCACCAATACCTGCAGGTCCAGTGCGCGGGCGTGGGCCACGCCGTCGATGCTGGCGATGCCGTTGTCGACGGTGATCAACAGGTCGGCACCGCTGTCCTTGACGCGCTGCGCAATCGGCGCCGTCAGGCCATAGCCGTCGAGGACCCGGTCGGGCACGATGTAGCTCACATGCTGCGCGCCGAGCAGCCGCAGGCCCCGGATACCCACCGCACAGGCGGTGGCGCCGTCGCAGTCGTAATCGGCCACGATGCACAGCCGCTTGTCCCGGGCGATCGCGTCGGCGAGCAGGCGCGCCGCAGCCTGTGCGCCGAGCAGGCTGTCTGGCGGCAAGAGTCGGCCGAGTCCCTCGTCGAGTTCGTCCATTGCGCTGACGCCCCGCGCAGCGTAGAGCCGGGCCAGCAAGGGATGCACGCCGCCTTGCTCAAGGGCCCAGACAGCGCGTGGTGGAATGTCGCGGACGGTGATTTTCATAATAGCGGTGCATATTGTTGCAGGCTGGCGGCGTTGAAGCAGCGTCGCAGTCGTTCGACCCAGTCGGCTGGCTGCCCAGACCGGACCCGGTCCAGCGCCGCCTGCGCACACGGCGTGTCATTCACATGGGCGTAGGGGATCAGCAACTGCATGGCGGTATTGTCCGGGAACTGACCGGCGGGCCACCGATCGCCGGTGGGATGCCACAATGCCGGCTGTTCGCGTTTTAAACCTGGAAGAGTCTCGCGCCATGCGACATTGCTGCTGATGCAAGTGCCTTACGAGCTGGCCCTGGGCTGGCGTTATACCCGTGCGGGTCGGGCAACCCGGCGCAATGGCTTCATCTCTTTCATCTCCGGCGTGTCGATGCTGGGTATCGCGCTGGGTGTGGCCGCGCTGATTATCGTGCTCAGCGTGATGAACGGCTTTCAGAAGGAAGTACGCGACCGCATGCTCGGTGTGGTGTCACATGTGGAAATCTATGCCGCCAGTGGCGTGGCCTTGCCGGATCTGCAAGCCACCTTGCAGCAGACTAAAAGCAACCCGCAAGTTATCGGCGCCGCGCCATTCATCACCGCGCAGGGCCTGATTGCGCGCGGCGAAGACATGAAGGCGGCACTGGTGCGCGGTATTGATCCGGCGCTGGAGGCCGAGGTCAGCGATCTGGGGGCAGCCATGGGCAAGGACGTGCTGGCGCGCCTGGTACCCGGTGATTTCGGCATCGTGCTGGGGATCGAGCTGGCGCGTTCGCTGGGTGTGCGCGAGGGCGACAAGGTGACATTGATCACGCCCAGCGGGCAGATCACGCCGGCCGGGGTGGTGCCCCGACTCAAGCAGATGACGGTGGTCGGGACTTTTGATTCCGGCCATTTTGAATACGACTCGGCTTTGGCGCTGCTGCACATGGACGATGCGGCGCGCATCTACCGGCTGGAAGGTCCGACCGGCGTACGCCTGAAGCTGCGCGACCTGCACCAGGCGCGCGAGGTGGCAGACCAGCTCTCGCGCAGCTTGCGCGGCGACCTGGTCATCCGCGACTGGACGCGGCAGAACCGGACCTGGTTTGCCGCGGTACAGGTCGAAAAGCGCATGATGTCCATCATCCTGACGCTGATCGTGGCGGTGGCGGCGTTCAACCTGGTCAGCACGCTGGTGATGACGGTCACCGACAAACATGCCGACATTGCCATCCTGCGCACCCTCGGGGCGAGCCCGCGCAGCATCATGGCCATATTCGTCGTGCAAGGTGCGATGGTGGGTGTGATCGGAACCCTGGCCGGCCTGGCGCTGGGGCTGGGCATCGCGTTCAACATCGATGTCATCGTGCCGGCACTCGAGCACCTGTTCAACGCCAGCTTCCTGCCCAAGGACATCTACCTGATCAGCCGCATGCCCAGCGAACCGCAGCAGGCCGACATCGTGCCGATCACTGTGATCTCGCTGGTGCTGGCGTTCCTGGCCACGATTTACCCGAGCTGGCGTGCCAGCCGCGTTAACCCGGCCGAGGCCTTGCGTTATGAGTGATGTGGTGTTGCAGGCACAGGGCCTGACCAAACGATTCACCGAGGGGCGGCTCGATGTGACGGTGTTGCAAGGCATCGACCTGCAGGTGCGCAAGGGTGAAACCCTGGCCATTGTGGGAGCCTCCGGGTCGGGCAAGAGTACCTTGCTGCATCTGCTGGGCGCGCTCGATGCGCCGACTACGGGCCAGGTGCAACTGATGGGAACCGACCTGGCGACCTGCAGCGCGGCGCAGCAGGGCCGCTTGCGCAACCAGCACCTCGGTTTCGTCTACCAGTTCCACCATCTTCTGCCCGAGTTCAGTGCGCTTGACAACGTGGCCATGCCGCTGTGGATCCGGCGCATGGCGCCGGCCGACTGCGCGCGCGCGGCGACCGAGACCTTGCGCAGCGTCGGGCTGCAGGAGCGGCTGGAGCACCGGCCGTCCGAACTGTCCGGCGGCGAACGCCAGCGCGTGGCCATTGCCCGTGCGCTGGTGACCCGCCCGGCCTGCGTGCTGGCCGATGAGCCGACCGGCAACCTGGACCGCAGCACCGCCGACGGCGTGTTCGAATTGATGCTGCAACTCGCGCGCGATCAGGGCACGGCCTTTATCGTCGTCACGCATGACGAGGGCCTGGCCGCGCGCTGTGCGCGGCAGTTGCGGCTGGACCGCGGGCGGTTGACGGAAAAGTGCTGAGGGGTCTGAGCGCGGAACGGGCGGTATAGCCTGCCGCCTGATGCACCGGGAAGCGGGGCCTACAGAATCCGGTTGAACCAGGCCAGCGACAGAGCCGCCGAGGTCAGCGCCAGGATGGATGCCAGCAGCGCCAGCAAGCCGGAAATTTCGGTCTCCTTCTTCTCCACCGTCAGGCGCGAACTGAGTTTTTCGTAGACCTGCTTGAGGTTCTCGGCAGTACCGGCGTAAAAGTATTCGGCCTGGGTCTGCTGCGCCACCGACTTGAGCGTGGCTTCGTCCAGCCTCACCCGCATCGACCAGCCTTCGAATCCGATGGTCTCGCCTTCGACGGTGCCAACACCAACGGTATAGATGCGCACGCCACGTTCCGCTGCCATCCTGGCCGCATCCATCGTGTCCACGCCGGTGGTGCGTTGTCCGTCTGTGAGCAGGATGATGGCGGCTGAACTATAGGATCCCGGGGGCACCGGGACAAATTCCCTTTTCGGGTTCTTGGGCTTGACCTGGTCGATTGAAATGCCGCGCTGGCGATTGTTGTTGCCGTAGGTCATGGCCGTGAGGTCAATGCCTTCCTCGGGGAATATCTCGGCCAGCGACACCACGATGGCGCTGCCGATGGCGGTGGCGCGCTGCAGCTGGAACTTGTCGATCGCGGCCACCAGGTCTTCGCGGCTCAGTGTGGGCGGTTGCACCACCGAGGCGGTACCGGCGAAGGCGACGATGCCGACCCGCACTTTGCGTGGCAGTTCGGTCAGGAATGCCTTGGCGGCCTCCTGTGAGGCGACCAGGCGATTGGGTTTGACGTCGGTGGCGCGCATGCTGCCGGAGACATCCATCGCCAGGATGATGGTTTCCTGGGTCGACGGCAGGCTGATGACCGCGAACGGGCGCGCAGCGGCGAAAAGCATCACGCTGATGGCCAGCAGGAACAACACCGGCGGCACATGGCGACGCCAGTGCATGCCGCTGGCCATGGCTTCCTTGACGATGGACAGGCTGGCATAACGCAGCGCGAGCTTCTTCTTGCGTTTGAGCAGCCAGACATAAACCGCCACCAGCACGGGGACGGCCAGCAGCAGCCACAGGAACTGAGGCCACATGAAGGTGACGGGAAGCGTCATGCCAAGGTCTCCTTGTGGGACTGCTCAGGCAGCCGCCTTGGTACGCGTGACCACGGCGCTGGCGCCGGAGAGCCGGTTGCGGCGTTTGCGCAGATCGGCAAAACGCATCACAGCCTGTACGAGGTCATCATCGGTTGAAAGTTCCAGCGTGTCCACGCCGGCGGCCACGAAGGCCTGGCGCAGATCGGCTTCGCGCTGGGCGGCAATCCGTGCGAAGCGCTTGCGAAATCCCGCGTCGTGTGTGTCCACCAGCAGCTGCTCACCGGTCTCCGCATCACGGATCGGTACCAGGCCGAGGTCGGGCAGATCGAGCTCCATCGGATCGAGCAGGCGGATCGCGACCACGTCGTGGCGTTGCGCCAGTTGGCCCAGCGGCGTCTTCCAGCCAGGCTCGCTGATGAAGTCGGACACCACGAACACCGTGGATCGGCGCCGGATAGTGGCCGAAGCCGATTCCAGCAACTCATGCAAGCGCGTGCCGCCGGTGGCAGCGGCGGCGAGCGGCCGGGTTTGCATGGCATGGAGCAGTTGCAGCACATGCATGCGTCCGCCGCGCGCCGGCAGCACCGTGTCCACGCCCGCACCGTACATCAGAGCCCCGACGCGATTGCCGTGGCGGGTCAGCATGCGCGCCAGCACGGCGACGAACTCCGCCGAGACGTTGCGCTTGCGCTGTTCGCCGGAGCCAAAGTCGACCGAGGGACTCAGGTCGAGCAGGAACCAGGCCGCCATCTCGCGGTCTTCGGTGAACACGCGCACATGCGGGACCTGCAGCCGCGCGGTCACATTCCAGTCGATATGGCGTACGTCGTCATGCAACTGGTATTCGCGCAGGTCGGCCAGGTCCAGCCCGGTGCCACGCAGCAGCGTGCGGTAGTCGCCCTGCAGCATGCCGTCCAGGCGCCGGATCACCGTCCATTCGAGGCGGCGCAGCACATGCTCTGCGCCCCTGGGCGCGGGCACGACCTGGCTCGGCGCCGCGGGTGTCGGCGCAGGTTTGCGTGACTTGAACAGCCCGAACATGGCCACCCCTATGCCGCCAGTGCCTCGTGTTCCAGGGGCTTGGGTGGGGCCACGACGCGGGCCATGATCTTGCCGATGATCGCGTCCGCACTCAGTCCTTCGGAAAGGGCTTCATAGGACAGGACCAGACGGTGACGGAACACGTCGGGCACCAGATCACTCATGTCCTCGGGCAATACGTAGGTGCGCCCGCGCAACATGGCCAGCGCGCGGGCGGCTTCGGTCAGGTTGATGGTGGCGCGCGGACTGGCCCCATAGGTGATGAAGCGACCCAGGTCCTTGAGTCCGTGCTTTTCCGGCGTGCGGGTCGCCGACACCAGCTTGACCGCATACTGGATCAGTGACGGGTCGACATAAACCTGACGGCAGGTCTGCTGCAGTTGTGCCAGTTGCGCGGTGCTGGCCACCGGAAGGGCGCTGATCGACGGGCCGGTCACCCGCTGCACGATGACGAACTCCTCTTCATCGGTCGGATAGTCGACCAGCACCTTCATCATGAACCGGTCAACCTGCGCCTCCGGCAGTGGGTACGTGCCTTCGGTCTCGATCGGATTTTGCGTGGCCATGACCAGAAACGGCTCGGGCACCCGATGGGTTTCGCCGGCGATGGTGACCTGGCGCTCCTGCATCACCTCGAGCAGGGCGCTTTGCACCTTGGCCGGCGCACGGTTGATCTCGTCCGCCAGCAACAGGTTGGTGAACACCGGGCCCAGCGAGGTGCCGAATTCGCCGGTCTTCTGGTTGTAGATGCGGGTGCCGACCAGGTCCGCCGGCACCAGGTCGGGTGTGAACTGGATGCGCTTGAAATTGCCGCGAATGGTGTTGGCCAGCGTCTTGATGGTCAGCGTTTTGGCGAGGCCAGGCACGCCTTCGACCAGCAGGTGGCCCTGGGCCAGTATCGCCACCATGACCCGCTCCAGAAAGCGGTCCTGACCCACAACGACCCGTTTGACCTCATACAGGATCTGCTCCATCAACTCGGCGGTGTCGTCGCGGTTCGTGGTCTGGGGGGCCATGTCAGCTCCTGTGTCTTGCGGTGGTGAAAACGGATATGCCGGGCGTTGCACGCCAACGCGCTCTAGAAAGGATGCAGTCCGACGGCAGATGCCGCGTTCTCGATCGGCACCGCAAAGCCGATGCCGATGAAAGTGCGCTGTTCACCCGGATTGAGGATGGCGGTGACGATACCAACGACATGGCCATCCATCGTGACCAATGGCCCGCCCGAGTTGCCCGGGTTGGCGGCGGCGTCGAACTGGATCAGATTGGTCATTTCCTGCTGGCCCTCGGGCGAGCGAAAGGCCCGCTTCAGGCCGGACACCACACCGGCGGAGGCGGATGGCCCGATGCCGAACGGAAAGCCGACGGCCAGCACGTGGTCGCCCGGCAGCAAGTCTGCGGTGGATCGCATCGTGGCCGCAATCAGGTCGTCGGGAATCTTGTGCGCCTGCAACACCGCCAGGTCGTCTTCGGCCTGCACGGACTTGATCGAGGCTTCCGACTCCAGTCCGTCGGAGAACACCACCTTGATCGTGTCGGCGCCGCTCACCACATGCAGGTTGGTCAGGATCAGACCCTTGTCGACGATGACGACGCCAGTACCCACACCGCGCTCGATGTCCTCGCGGCCGTTCGTGCCTTTTTCGTAGCTCATGACCCGCACGATCGAGGGACCGATGATTTGCGCCGCTCGCGCCGCGGCCGATGGCAGGCTGGTTGTCTCCAGTGTCTGGAGCACCGCGGCATCGATGTCTGCCTGGGTCAGCACCCGCGTTCCGGGTTTGGCAAGTTGTGTGGCGATGAGAATCAGCGCCACAAACAGCACACCGATCGCCGACCACAGGAATCGGGGGTCTGACGCCAAGCTGCGCCAGCGTTGGCGTCTGGCCACCCGCCGGGTGGAAGCCACCTCGGCATCCGACTCCATGGTTTGCGCCACAGGGGTGTGTGAACGGGAGCGGCTGTAAACGGCGGGCCTGCGCATCGTGTCACCTGACCAGAAGGGTGGTGGGGGAATTTGACGGTATCACGGTTCCCGCGTTTGTGCACGGGGTCGGCGCCGCGCCGGTTCCGCTGCAACGGTATTTGTACGACGGGAGCGAGTGACACGGTCCGCAGGCACGCGGCCGGCAGGTGTCAATCCTGCGGGTCGCGGGCGCGGCGCATCAGCACCAGCGCGATGGCGGCGGACGCCAGCATCAGGAACAGGCTGACCGCATTGAGCACCGGCGTGGCGCCTTCGCGCATGCGGCCGTACATCATCACCGTCAGTGGCGGGTCGGAGCCGACCAGCATCAAGGTGGTATTGAAGTTTTCGAACGACATCAGGAAGGCAATGGCTGCGGCGCCGATCAGCGAGGGGCGCAGGTAGGGCAAGGTGACGGTCCACAACACGGCGGCGCGCGACGCACCCAGGTTGTAGGCGGCGTCTTCCAGCGTACGGTCAAAGCGCTTGAGCCGGGCGCTGATGGTCAGCGTGGCGATGGACACGATGTAGGAGAACTGGCCCAGCACAACCAGCGGCAGGCCGGGGCGCAGGAATTCGAGCTCAAGGCCCCAGGTGTCGTCGGCAAAATTCGCCAGCCGGCTGGCGAAGGCCAGGATGGAGATGCCCAGGATGACGCCGGGAATCACCAGCGGTGCCAGCATCAGCATCGACATGGCCGCCTTGCCCGCGAAATTCACGCGTTCGAGCAGGAAGGCGTTGGCGGTGCCGACCAGCACCGACAACACGGTGACCCACAACGCGACGACCACGCTGGTCCACAGACTGGCGAGCATGGGGCCGTCGGCAAACAAACCAATGCGGTCGCTCTGCGCGCTGCCGACAAACCAGTCCAGCGTGAAACCGCGCCAGGGTGGTGCCGGGTAGGGCGCGTCATTGAATGCAAACGCGCCCACCACCAGCAGCGGCAGGAACAGGAAGGCGAAGAACAGCACCGCATACAACACGGTTCCGCTTCGCAGCCAGGCGGGGCGGGGAAGGGACGGAATCATGATCGTCGCATCACGTCGCCGAACTGCTGTCCGGACAACTTCAGGCCCAGCCAGACGATGGCGCTGGACAACACCAGTAGCAGGAAACCAAAGGCCGCGCCTTGTTCCCAGTTGAAGCGGGTGATGAACTGGGTATAGATCTGTTCGGTGAACCAGAGTGAGTTTTTGCCGCCCAGCAGCGTGGGTGTGAGGTAGTTGCCCAGCGTCAGCATGAACACGACGATGCAGCCCGCCACGATGCCCGGCGCCGCATGCGGAATGATGATCTGGCGCAGGATGGACCAGCCATTGCCGCCCAGGTCATACGCGGCCTCGACCAGCGAGTCGTCAAGGCTCTCGAGCGCGCCAATCAGCGGCACGACCATGAACAGCATCGAGGTGTAGACCAGCCCGACCAGGATGGTCGCATCCCGGTACAGCATCTCGATGGGGACCTCGGTCAGGCCCAGCTGCACCAGCAGCGCCGGCAGCACGCCCGATTCGCGCAACAGGATCATCCAGCCCAGCGTGCGCACCGTCTCGGATACCCAGAACGGAATCAGGCACATCACGAACATCAGTGAGCGGGTGCGTCCGCGGGCGATCTTGGCAATGGTCCACGCGATCGGGAACGCCAGCAGCAGCGTCACGCCAGTCGCAATCATCGACATCACCGCAGTGCGCACAAAGGTATGCCAATACAGTGGCTCGTCGATGAAGGTTTCGTACTGTTTCAGGCTTGGCGCATATTCGCCGGGCGCCACGCGTGCGCGCAGCGACAGGATGGCCAGATCCACATGCGGCAACACGATCAGGCCGATTAGCCAGATCAGCGCGGGCGCCATCAGCAGGCCGAGCAACAGGCGATTGCGGTTCATGCAGTAGCCTCCGCGCTACGCGCTGCGGAATTCGCCTTGGGAACGGCCCGGCGGCTCATGGGGTAACCTCCGCGCTGCCGCGCTACGGAATTCGCCTTGGGAACGGCCCGGCGGCTCATGGGGTAGCCTCCGCGCTGCCGCGCTACGGAATTCGCCTTGGGAACGGCCCGGCGGCTCATGCGTCAGGCGGCGCGCGCCGGGCGGCGGGAAAACACAAGGCGCGCTCCGGGTCGAAGCCGAAACCGACGGTCTCGCCCACGCGCAGGTCGGCGAGTAGCCCGGTTTGTGGCAACGCGATGTGGAACTCGGCGCCCGAGTCATTTTCGCGCACCAGCACCGCAGAATTGGCACCGTCGAACAACAGGCTCGCCACGGTGGCGGTGTAGCGGGGCTGGTCCGCCGGCAGCGCGTCCAGCTGACGCGACAGGGTGGCCACTTCGGGCCGCACAAAGGCGGTCGCTTCGGACCCGATCACGACCTCGCCCTTGCGCCGCGCGAATAGCCGCAGGCCTTTGTCGGTGGTCAGCTCCACCAGATCACCACTGACCTGGGTGGCGCGTCCACTGAGCTGGTTGTTCGCGCCCACAAAGCCTGCGACAAACGGTGTCTGCGGTTCGTAATACAGCGACTGCGGGGTGCCGACCTGTTCGAACCGGCCTTTGTTCATCACCGCCACATGGTCGGACAGCACCAGGGCTTCTGACTGGTCGTGCGTGATGTAGACGAAGGTGGTACCGAAATCGGCCTGCAGTTGCTTGAGCTCTATCTTCATGTGCTCGCGCAATTTGAGGTCGAGCGCCCCCAGTGGCTCGTCGAGCAGCAACAACGTGGGTTCGAGTACCAGCGAGCGTGCAATCGCCACCCGCTGCTTCTGGCCGCCGGAGAGCTGATCGACACGCTTTTCCTGCGAGCCCGGCAGACTGACCCGTTCGAGCATGGCGCCGACCCGCTGGTCGATGTCCTTGCGCGACATGCCACGGCGCGCCAGGCCGTAACCGACGTTTTCGCCGACGCTCATCATCGGGAACAGCGCCAGATGCTGGAACACCATGTTGACCGGGCGCCGGTTGGGCGGAACCTGGTCCATGGACTGGCCGCCGATCAGCACTTCGCCGGAGTCAGGCGCCAAAAAGCCCGCGATCATGCGCAAGAGCGTCGTCTTGCCGCAGCCCGACGGGCCCAGAATGGAAAAGAAGCTGCCGCGATCGACGGAAAAGGAAAGTTCGTCGACAGCGATCAGCCCGGCGTATCGCTTGGCGACACGCCGGGCTTCAAGGTCTGCTTGTGGCATCCGATGGGGACGCTGACCTTTAGTTGGCAGCCTTGATGCGGTCGAGTACGCGGCCTTCGATCTCTTCCAGGCCGGCAGGGACAGCCGGGTACCACTTGACGTTGTCCAGTGCGGCCTGCGGGAAGCTGGCAGCGAACTGGGCTTTGAGCTTGGCATCCATCAGCTTGTCGGCTCCTTTGGAGGCAGTGAAGTTGCCGGCACCGCCAGCGACCTTGGCGGCGATCTCCGGGCGCATGTTGAAGTTGATCCAGGCGTAGGCGGCGGCGTCGTTCTTGCCCTTGGACGGAATGGCGAAGGTGTCGATCCAGCCCAGCGCGCCGGACTTGGGTGCGATGAACTGGATGTCGGCCTTCTCGCTGTTGAGTTTCCAGCCGCCGGTGTCCCACATCATTGCGCCGACGATCTCGTCGGTGCGCATGCCATTGAGCAACTGGTCCTTGTTGTCCCAGAAGAACTTCAGGTTGCCCTTGCAGGCAATGATGGTCTTGCCGACGTCGTCCATCAGCGCACCGTAGGCCTTGGGATCGCTGTACAGCGCGAACGGGTCCTTGCCAGCGGCGAAGGCGAATGCCAGCAAGGTCGGGCGCTTGAGTCGCACGGCGGTCTTGCCCTTGTATTCAGCCTTGCAAAGGTCCGGGTAGTTCGCCATCTTGGCCAGCTTGGTGTTGACCACCAGGCCATCGGTACCCCAGATATGGGGCACGCCATAGACCTTGCCTCCCAGCGTGGTGTTTTTCTTGGTCGCGTTGAGCATCGAGGTGATGAACAGATTGGTCTTGATCTTGCCCATATCCATTGGCTTGTAGATCTTGAATTCCTGTTGTGGCCCGGTGATGCGGTCCTGCGAGGGTTGCACCAGGTCGAAGCCGGCGCCACCGGTGGCGCGCAGCTTGGAGATCATCTCCTCGTTGTTGGACAACGTGAGCTCGACCGTGTATCCGCTTTCCTTTTCGAACTGCGCCTTGACGTCGGCCGGGACATAGTCGGCCCAGGTCAGCAGGCGCAAGGTCTTCTCTTGCGCGGTGGCGGCGCCGGACAGGCCGATGGCCATGGCGGCAGCGATCAGGGTGATGCGAAATTTCATGGGGTTTCCTAGGTGGATGAAAATGGCTTGTCTCGGAACCCGATGGTATACGCCGACGGTGACAATCAGATGACGATCTTGTGTCAAACATGGGGACTGAATAAGAGGGTTTCCCCTGTATGCATGGGTGGAACGCAAAGGACCGGGCTGCATGACGCACTGGATCGATACACACTGCCATCTGGACGCTGCCGAATTCGCCGGCGACGTTGCGTTGGTGCGCGCGCGTGCCCGCATGCAGGGGGTGGGCCACTGCGTGATTCCGGCCGTGGAGGTTGGTAACTTCGCTGCGGTGCGGAATCTGGCCCATGCAGGGGGTGACAGTTATGCGCTGGGCATCCATCCGCTGTTCGTGCCCCACGCCGACGATGGCGACCTGCAGCGTCTGGATCAGGCGCTGGCCGATGCGATCGACGACCCGCGGCTGGTCGCCGTTGGTGAGATCGGGCTGGACTTTTTCGTGCCGGCCTTGTGCGAGCCGGCGATGCGCGAGCGCCAGGAGCAGTTCTATCTGGCCCAGCTGCAACTGGCGCGCAAATACGGATTGCCGGTGATCCTGCATGTGCGCCGATCGGCCGACCGCTTGCTGCGCGGGCTGCGTGCCATCACGCCGGCGCCGGGCACGCGGTGGCAGGGCATCGCCCATGCGTTTGCCGGCAGCGAGCAGCAGGCCATGGCCTTTGTGGAACTGGGTTTCAAGCTCGGTTTCGGTGGCGCGGTGACTTTCGACC
>Ga0335396_10001281_pt1 | contig 32563 bp, 29 predicted proteins | sample FRY02_FD_205743 | JGI IMG/M metagenome (GOLD analysis project Ga0335396, IMG submission 205743) | Freshwater microbial communities from Lake Fryxell liftoff mats and glacier meltwater in Antarctica - FRY-02 (spades assembly) (version 2) | ecosystem: Environmental > Aquatic > Freshwater > Ice >... | reverse complement strand
GATTCGGGATCAAGTCAGGGTGCTGGCTTGTGGCATGCACAATCTCAGGGTTCAGGCAGTGGACCCCGAAAGACTGTATCAGGCAAGCTCGCGGGCACAGGAGTACGAGGTCAATATTTCCAAATAAGTAGCTGACAGCTATTAGCTTGTAGCTGTTACCTTTTTGTAAATATTTGATATATAGAATATTAGCCAGTAATTTGACTAAATTAATAATACAAACTAATTATGCATTAGTACTTAAAGTCTAATAAATGATTCTATTTTTTTCAAAAAAAAACTGTATTTCCAAGGAAAATGAGACTATCTCTTGGTAGAAAAGTAATAAAATAAGACTAGTGTCTAAGTGAACTTAGGTTATCGCTGGCCTTTTATCGAACCATGGGTGTGCGCTTTCGAGTTGTGCCGCTAATCTGAACAGTAGGTCTTCTTCTCCCATACGCCCGGTAAACATAACTCCTATCGGAAGGTTGGTTTCTGTCCAGTGCATTGGTACCGACATGGAGGGTTGCCCGGTCATGTTGGCAATGGCGGTGTAGGGTATATAGCTGAATGTCCGTTCGATGAGGTCATCAATAATTCTGCTCCCCTTCAGAAAACGGTATCCCCCGGTTTTTTGCAGAAGTTTCAGAGAGATATTTTCCTGGGTAGTATTTTGAAGGTCTCCGATGGCAATGGGAGGCTTAGCCAAAACGGGTGTCAGAAATAAATCGTATTGTTCGTGGAACGCCGCCATGGAACGCGACAGGCCGTTCCATAGAAAGAGAGCGTGGGCGTAGTCTGCTCCGGAAAACACATCCCCTAGCTGAGCCAGGAGCCAGGTATTAAGTTCTACGTCACTCGTTTTGACCGGGCGATCCAGCCAGTTGGCCAGCAAACGCAGGGTAGAAGCCGTTTCGCTTACTACCACGGGGAAAAACAGGTCTTTGAACACTTCCGGCCCGTACGGGAGCGGAACCTCCGTAACCTCATGGCCGAGGGTCTGTAGTGATCGGGCAGCTTTTTCAACCGCACGGACGCACTCCACGTCCACTGACTGTAATGAGTAAGGATGGCGGGTACAGAAGGCAATCCGTAGTTTACCGGGTTCCCGGCCTACTTCCTCCGCGTAGGGGCGGGTGGGGGCTTGTACTTGGAAAGGGTCGCCCGGTGAATAGCCTTGCAGGATGTCGAGTAATACCGCGCTATCGCGCACCGAGCGGGTGACGGTACCTTCGGCCACTGCTCCACCCCATGCTTGCCCGAACATGGGCCCCAGAGAAACTCTGCCCCGCGAAGGCTTTATGCCAAAGAGCCCACAGCAAGACGCGGGAATTCTGATGGAACCTCCGCCATCGGAGGCCGTAGCAGCCGGTACGATACCAGCTGCAACCGCCGCCGCTGACCCGCCACTCGATCCACCCGGTGAATGGTTGGTATTCCAGGGGTTCCGGGCCGGGCCAAATAGCGTTGGCTCGGTAAAGGGAGTTAATCCAAATTCGGGGGTATTCGTTTTGCCGAACAAGACCAATCCGGCTTTTTTACAGCGTTCAATGTAGTAGCTGTCTTGTTCGGAAACATAGTGCAGATACCCCTTGCTGCCCGAATGCATAGGAGTACCAGCCCACGATAGTGATAAATCTTTCACCAAAAAGGGGACCCCACGCAGTGGGCCTTCTTCGGGTAGTTGACCGGCCATTGTACGTCCTTCTTCATAAAGAGGCTGTACAATGGCGTTGATTGTCGGGTTTATTTTTTCGGCCAGGGTGCGGGCATTTTCCAGTAGTTCGAGCGGGCTTACTTCGCCTCGTTGTACCAGTTGGGCCAGACCCACAGCGTCGTATTTTTGATAGTCGTCAGTAGTCATTTAGTGTGTGCCTTGGAAGGTGAATAGAGTAATTTACGATAGCAGGGTTTTCTTATAAAAATTAAGACCCTTATAATTACATAAAATATGGTAAAAGTTCAGAAAAAAGTCTCGTATTTAGTAACCTTTGTAGTCGGTTGAACCTGAATCAGTACTAAAATAACTACTTTCCTATCTCCTTGGTGATGCAAAATATCCAATTCTGGTCGAAATAAGTTTTTATAAGAAAGCCCTGTTTACGATAGTTAAGCGGTAAAAGGAAGCTATCGTTAGAATAGCTGGTTTACAATTTAACCACTGGTAAATTAAAATTAGTGTAATTATCTTAGACAATGTTGTGACAAAACTATTTATTTAGGACGGTTGGTTATTTAGGACGGTTGGGAAGATGTAGAAAAGTGAAAAGCCGGTTACTATGGTTTCTGACGATAAAAACGGGCAATAATAAACATATGGGGCATCGTCAGGAGCGAAATCATAACAAAGAAAAGCGTAACCTCGGGGATTGGTGTGGTAAAGTAGTTGAACAGAATCAGAAGAAGGGCAATGCCGAAGGCGCTCAGCAGCGTAAATGGAAGGGCAAGTTGCATAAATTCGCGAAGTGAAAAAGCCGGGCGAAGGGCCCGAAACTCCCTGATCTGAATCATGACGGCGTCACGAGAATGCCAGAAGGCGAAAAATACAGCAAACCCTATGAGAAGGCTACTATTGAAGAAAAGCACAGCCAGAATAATCAGTTCACCTATTTCTTTGAGTAGAAAGGAGGTATCCCGGCTGACCCTACGATTAAAAAAGAGAGTAAATAGGGTGAGCGAAAGCAAGCTTAGAACCAGAGGCGTTTGGTAGAGAGCCAACCAGTCGTATAGTTCGGGATGACCGGTAAGAGGTTGCAACAGAGCCGTCACTTCGGTAAGGTGCACCCCGAGCAATACACCTAAAATCAGTAACCCCCAACTGATGTAAAGTAGGTGGGTAAGGAAGCTGATTAAACCTAGGTACTCAAATTGGGTTTCGCCAAAGTGGTAGGCTGATATACCAATAAATAATGAGAGTGAAAGTAGGGGAAAAAAGTACCAGAGAATGACATAAAGCCCGATAATACCAAGGTACTGCGCCAGAAATGATAAAGTAGTGGCAGAGTTGACTGATTTTTTTTCGATCACGTTATAGATTACATGATCCGTGGCACCGTGGGGTATACCAAGTCCCATAATCAAGGCTCCGGCAACAATGAGCTGGGCGAGGTCAGAAGGCACCAAATGACTTACTAAAATAGCCCCCAAAACCAAGAGGCCTTTGATCCAAAACTTCATACCAGATACTCTACTTTTTGTAATCAAGCGGGGGTTGTGCTGCTATTATGATATTGATCCATACGTGTTAATTCCCTGCTGGTTACTTGCTTGCTTTTTGAAGACAGATAACTGTCTATAAAAGCTTTGGCAAAGGGCCCCCAAGGTAGCTGTACCAACATCAAAAGTTCCCTTCCCAGTGGGGTATCTTCATCAAGGAATTCTAAGATTTTGGTAAATTTATTTTTCTGAAAAAGCGAACCCATAATACGGCTGATCTGCTCAGGCTGATTTTTCATAATGCTGAGCAATAGTTGATCGTAAAAGCCAAACCGTTTGCTTCGGGAAGGCGAAGGTACTATTTCTCCGGTTAATTCACCGATTAGCTCCCGGCAACGATGCTGAATATTCTGGAATGTATAACCCGTGCTGGATTTGGTATCACCACCGGCGGTACCTATTCGTATAATTCTTTTTCCTTCTCGTGGTTGAAATGGGTAGTTGGTCATCGGAATAAGCCCTTTCTCTTGCTCTACTATTTCGTATTGCTCAATGCCCAGGGTATTTTTTATATAGTCTTTTAGCTGTTGTCGGTACTCCCCAGTAACCTTGAACTCCGGACTGAATCGGGTAAATTCTACCAAAGCGTAGTCAGGTGCGTAGGGTACTATATAGAAAAAACTGGGGGGAGACTGAACCGCCGACCGAAAGTCCATGAGCCGAATGGTACGCACATCAAAGGCGGGGGTGGGCGTTTTTATTTTCCACCCAAAAAAGTTTTGAGAAAGCATCAGGTGCTGATCAGGATTAGGCTTGGCCCGAAAAGCACTGTCAAAAACGTAGTTCCCGTAGTAAACCTGTCCCGAAGTAGTCAAAATACTCGCCGCATTCTCACTTTGCTGAATGGATGCTACCTCATCGCGCAGGAAGGTGACATTGGATGACCGCCCGATGAGATCAAACATCTCTTTGTAAAAATGAACTGCCTGGATGCAGTAGTAGCGATATGGATCAATTGATTCGGTTTTTTGAAAATGATCGGTTATAAACTCGATGTGATCCCAGGCATAATGCTTGCTGCTGAGGTACGGAGAAGGCTGGGTATCCCAGAAACACCACGTTCTATCATTCTGCACCTTATCATCCCGATCGATCAAGAGTATACTATGATTCCGAAGAGGGCTGTGCAGGAAATGATGCATCAGGCTAAGGCCAGCGCATCCTGCTCCGGCAATGATATAGTCATATTTCATTCTGCTGGATAATTGGAGGATGGTAGAATATCAGTCAATGGTACTATTTAGGTACTTCATTGTACACAAAACATGATTTCGTTCCGGAATGTTTGGGTAGGTAAAATTTTATAGTCAAACTATGAAGCCATTAACTTGACATAGAAAATAAAAAAGAGGGGACAGTCCCCTTTACCTGTAATTGTTACCTTCGTGAAATGGTCTGAATAAATTAAAGAAAATGAAGCGAGCAGGTAAAGGTAAAGCTTTGGTTGGTTTCCGACGGCATGGTTTATTAATCGTGCTGATCTGTTACTGTTTTATGCTTACTAAGGTCATTGGGCAGAGCATCACCCGGGGGCCTTACTTACAGCAGCCCACGCGTGAGGGCATCACTATTCGATGGCGGACTGACGTACCCACAGATACTCGGTTGGAATATTCTGCCTTGGGTACTTCACTGGTAGTAGCTAAGACAGAAAGTATCCTTACTACCGAGCATGAGATCACACTTACTGGCTTACCTTCTGATTCAAAATATTTCTACGGTATAGGTACTACCCAGAAAATATTAGCGCAGGGAGCCAACTACCACTTTACCACGGCCCCTCCGGCTGATACCAAGCGGCCGATCAGGTTTTGGGCAATGGGTGATTTTGGTGCCTCCAATACCGCCAAATACGCAAATAATCAGCGTGAAGTCAGGGATCAGTTCTTGGCCCAAAAGAATGGACCCGTTGACCTGTGGGTATGGATGGGTGATAATGCCTACTGCTGTGGTACTCAGGACGAATACCAGACGCAGGTTTTTGATTTTTATGGTAGTACTATTATGGGTAGCATGCCCATTTTGCCTAGCCCCGGCAACCACGAGTACTACGCTACAAGTACTGCTAAGGTAGACCGGATTATACCCTACTTTGATATGTTCACAATGCCAACCAATGGTCAGGCGGGGGGGATACCTTCGGGCAATGAAGCATACTATTCTGTCAATCACGGCCCGGTTCATTTTATAGCATTGGATACTTACGGATACGATGAGGGGAAATACCCCTTGGCGGATACCCGGAGTTTGCAATATAAGTGGCTCGAAAAAGATTTGGCGGCCAATACTTCACTCTGGACCGTTGTGTTTTTTCACCACCCGCCTTATACTAAACGTTCGCACGACTCCGACTTTGAGAAGGAGCTAACGGTAATTCGGGAAACGCTTGTGCCGCTTTTTGATAAATACAAGGTAGACTTGGTATTGAGCGGGCATAGCCACGTGTACGAGCGCTCGTACCTCATGAAAGGCCACACGGGTTTGTCACCCACATTTAGTAAGAGTCAGCATGTGGTGCAAGACACCAAAGCAAGCTATACCAAAGATTCAAAGCCGATCATTAATAAAGAAGAGGGAACAGTGTACATGGTGATCGGCTCAGCCGGAAGGTTAGACTCTCGAAACTATACCGATGGGCATCCTTCGTCGGTATATGCCAACTATGACATGGGAGGTTCTAGCCTGTTTACCGTAGACGAAAACCGCCTTGACTCGCGCTGGATATGCGCCGACGGTGAAGTCAGGGATAGCTTTACTATGTTCAAGAATGTAAATATACGTACCGAGAAACGCCTTCAATTTGGCGAGAGCGTAACCCTGTCTGCTTCCTGGAAAGGCAACTACCGGTGGTCGACGGGTGCAATGAATCAGCGGTCTATTACGGTAAACCCCCGTCGTGACACCCTCATTACGGTCAGTGATTCGCTGGGGTACTTGAAGGATTCGTTTCTGCTGTCGGTAGCTCCCGCACCAACGATCAAAGTGATAGTGGATACTACTACTGCTCTTTGCGCCGGGCAGGCGGCTACTGTTTCCTTCGCTTCCACTACGTTTAGCTTTGACCAATGGACGTTCCGGGTAGAACTTTCAGATAGTAACGGGCAATTTACAAGCCCCACCTTGTTGGCAGAGGGGAAACAAACGCTCTTCCGGGTAAACCTGCCGGCTAACCTTACCGCAGGAAGTAATTATCGTATTCGGGTAGTACCCGATGCTGGTTTTTTCGTGGTAGTACCTTCCTATGCTTTCCGGGTGAGTCGCCCTGCGGAAGCCCGCCTGACCAACGAGTCGCCGGCGGCCTATGCAAACGAAATCAGCCTGAATGTTTTGGTAAAAGGCACTTTACCGGCCCGGATCAAAATCACTACGCTGCCCGAGCAAACGATTAATCAGATGGATTATACCGTGGTGGTAAACCCTCAGCAAGCGTCTGTTTTTAAAATCGAGCAACTGACCAATGTTTGCGGAGTCGGTAGTATTGATAGTCGCACCGTGCAGATTACACCTCCGCTAGCTACATCTTCCACTACCATCGGGGTAAAGGTATACCCCAACCCTGGCAACGATCGGATTGTGATTGAGTATCCGCTAGCGTCGGGTGCTTCGGTGCAGGTGGTGATCACAGATCTAAACGGAAAAAGAGTAGCCGAACATATATTCAGTACCCGTGAAAAACAGGAAGTTGATATTAGGTCATTACCCGCCGGTACTTACCTTGTTGAGATTCGGTCGGAGGGGCAGTCTATTACTAAACGAATTGTGAAGTATTGAGTCAATCTGTACTGCCCAATAGTAGATTAACCTTTTGGGACTTAGCCATATAAATATGGTGAGGTTAGATACTTTGGATTAATTTCTACCCATTGCGTGAAGTTACTCGTATTTGACGTGAGGTACTTTCCGGATAACTGGCTTTTTAATGAAAATATAATGTGATTATATTTTTTTATTCTCCACTTTTGCATGAAAATAGAAAAATAACACATTTGGTATAACCCATTTCTTGTATATAGTGACTTATTGATTACTCCACAAAATAGCTATTAAAGAAGCCTTGCTTGGGCTGCACGCAGGGGAATATAAATACTGAATCCGCTTTGACCACTTATCTCAACGTTACGTATAGTTAATCAGCTAGCGAAACTTAATTTCCTAATCCACCCCCATTCAATATAATGCCGTCTGACCTTTTTCGAGGAGGTCTTGCCGTATGCGAATAGTTAGATAAATAAGGTAAATACGTTGATCCTTTATTTCATCGGAAAGATGAGTAGGGTAGTTTGGGTAACTGATTCCTGAATTTAGATACAATATGAAGTTTTATAAAGACAGCAGATTCATAGTAGGACTTTACACCCTGATCGGGTTGATTGCAGGTATACAACGCTACATACTTGGGCCGGATCGGTACAATAATTTTGTGATTTTTCAACACTCGATCTACCATTTTTTTGATCATCTCAATCCATACCTGGACTACTCAAATGAATACTCCGATGTATTTCTGTACAACCCTTCCTTTATCGTTCTTTTCATGCCCTTTGCGTTGATTCCCACCCTTGTGGGGTTGATTCTTTGGCCTACGTTTACACTAGTGGTGTACTACTTCGGGGTAAATACACTTCCTTTTTCTCAGCAGTCGAAGGTCTTTCTATTCTATCTGATTATACCTGAGATACTGACATCCGTAGCCAATTTGCAGACCAATCCGCTCATTGTTGCCTTTACCATATTATCGGTGACGTTGCTTGAAAAAGAAGCGTATCAGAAGGCCGCTATATTCCCTTCACTCAATTTCTTTATCAAAGGGTATGGAGCAGTCGCGGGTGCTTTTTTTCTTCTCAAAAACCCTCGTATCAAGACATTTGCATACTTGGGTTTATTTTTTCTGTTGCTTGGTGCTTCCCCGCTATTATTCTATTCATGGAGTGAGTTTGTGACGCTCTATGAGCAGTGGTTTGTTTCACTGAAAGAGGACTATTCGATTAATACTGGTCTGTCGGCCATGGGAGTGATCAAAAGTCTGCTATGTGAGGATGCTTCGATTCCAATGATTCAGATGGTCGGAATTGTATCGTTTTTAGTTACTTTTACCTTGTTACTTTACCGGAAGAACTACGACCTGGTAAAGTTTCACTTCCTGGCCTACGTGCTACTTTGGATGGTTATTTTCAATCAGGCTGCCGAATCGCCCACCTACATAATTGCCTCTACGGGAGGTTTTATCTGGTACTTAACCTCACACAAGACGTGGCTCGATAAGGCACTTTTTATGTTATTTTTCTTGATGACGGTACTCGCGACATCAGATTTCTGTCCCAATTATATTCGAAACACATTTGTTAACCCTTATTCGCTAAAAGCATTGCCCTGTATGTTAATCTGGTTAAGAATCCAATGGGATTTACTCCGTACCACTACCCAGTCTCTTGATGTTATTTATGGAGAATGAAGTTGATTTGAGTATCATTTTGCCCATCTATAATCCTCCTGCTGGATGGGCTACTCGTGTGGAAGAATCTTTAAGAGAGTTGTTCCCATTATTTGAGGGAGTTGTAGTAAAAGTACTTTTGGTAAATGATGGCTCTTCACTTGAAATACAGGAAGACGTTAATTCCTTATTAGCAGCTTTTGAACATTTGGATTATTTTAAATATGATCAGAATCAAGGTAAAGGGTTCGCTATCAGAATGGGACTGAAACAGGTCCATTCCCAATTTTATATCTACACAGATTGGGATTTCCCTTTTGGGGTTGAGTCAGTCTATGAAGCCTACCGGAGTTTGCAGTACGATAACGCCGACCTGTTGATCGGAGTGAGGTCGCACAATTATTTTTCTTCGCTTCCGCTTCTAAGAAAAATTATTTCGCAGGGACTCAGAATACTAAACTTTTTTGTGCTACATTTTAGATACATAGACACCCAGGCAGGTATTAAAGGGTTGAGCAATAACGCCAGAGCTGTGTTTCTTGGCAATAAGACCAACAGTTTTATATTTGAATTAGAATTTATTCGGGATTGCTTCCGGAGAAAGTTGAGTATTTCCTACCTGTCAGTTAGTCACAAGAACGATATTACTTTCAGCAACTTCGGAGTAAAAACAATCACGAAGGAGCTGAGGGTACTCATGAAGATAATACTTACCTGAGTATGGAAAAGAAGATCTTGCTTACTTTTGATGTAGAGGAGTTTGACCTACCCGAAGAGTATAATATTCAGGTAGAAAAGGAGGAGCAGTTAGCAATTTCTACCCAAGGGTTAGATAAAATACTGGCGTTGCTCAGAAAGCATCAGGTAGTGGCTACTTTCTTTACAACGGCCTATTACGCAGAGAATAATCCTTGCCGGATGCGTAAGCTAATCCAGGAAGGGCACGAGGTAGCTTCTCACCTATACTATCATTCCGACTACGATCCAGGACATCTGCTTGCTTCAAAGCTAAAAATTGAAGAGATAACCGGATGCCGTGTCGCGGGGTTTCGAAGCCCCCGGCTCAGGCCGATGGAGCCGGGCTTAATTAAAAAGGCAGGGTATCGGTATGATTCTTCTCTTAATCCTACCTATCTACCGGGTAGGTACAATAACCTCTCTAAGCCACGTACCTTATTCGAAAATACCGAAGACGGGTATTGGGTACTTCCCTTTTCGGTTTCTCCTTGGCTGAGGTTTCCTTTGTTTTGGTTGAGCTTTAAAAACTTAAACTTTCACCTATATACCTGGCTGTGCGAGCGTACCTTAGGGAAAGACAATTACCTGCATCTTTACTTTCACCCCTGGGAGTTTACTAGCCTGGATAAGTTTCCCATTCCCCGCTATATAAAGGCAAAGTCGGGCCATAAGCTGGTACGCCACCTCGATTTACTGATTCAAAGGTTAAAAAGGAAAGGAAGTTTTTCGACTATTTCAGATTTTTTGGATTTGAAAGAGGCGGAAGAATTTCAGATAAATTAGCCTTTCTTCAACTATAATGCAATGGGTAGGCATACCTACTAGTCACCAATTTTTTAATCTTCTTCTACCTTTTCCGGGAGTGTATTCTATTCATTTATAGAGACATTTGAAGAATAGGCCTTCTCCGATCAATCTTTTTTTTGGACTGAGGCAATACATGTTTTGATTCTGGTGTATTCTGATAATGAATGGAAACTAGTCAACTACAAGAGGTACTTCGTGGGTGTCAGCGAAAAGACCGGGTAGCTCAACGCGAGTTGTACCGGGCATTTTACCGGCATGGTTTATCGGTTTGTTTGCGCTATATCAATGATCTCGAAACGGCTCAGGAGCTGGTCAATGACAGTTTCCTGAAAGTATTCGCCAATATCGGAAAGTATAAGCCTGAATATCCTTTCGCTCCGTGGTTTTCAAAAATTGTAGCCAACACTGCTATTAACCACATTCGGGCACATATTCATGATATTGAAACAGAAAGTTTTGACCTCGGAACGGAAGTTGCCGTGGAAGAACAGTTATTTCAGCAGCTGAATAGCGAAGATATCGTTGCTCTTATTCAGAAACTTTCTCCGGCGTACCGGCTGGTGTTTAACCTGTACGCCATTGAAGGATACGAGCATAAAGAAATAGCCAAACTGCTGGGAATCGCCATTGGTACTTCCATGTCCAATCTGGCGAAGGCCCGGAAAAAAATGCAGGAATTGGTGCAGCAAATGAACCTAATCATAACCCGGAATGAAAAATAGATCTATTGACGAAGAATTTTCCAGGCAACTGCCGGATGCCTCGGCCAAAGACTGGAAACAGCTGGAAAATCAGTTGGAAGTGGGGGACTTGAAGCGTAAGCTCAGGGGGATGTTATGGGCTTTTCCATTGGCAATAGTAACCCTGACGGGTTTTTCTGGCTGGCAAAGCTACGAGCTTTCCCATACCCGACAACGGCTGGAACAATTAGAAAAAGTGGTCAAGCTACAAAAAAAGTTGAGCCCTTTGGATGATCGCTCGGACACAGTAAATCAACGGATGGTGGTCCATGATACGGTTTACCTGACTACAGCGATACGCTATTCACAGGTTTTTGATCGAGAAATAATACCTGAATTGAGGAATAAGCCCGATGATAGTTCTGTGCCAATTGATTTCCAAGTTGCTACTTCTCCCACTAAACCCTCCCCTAATGTAAAAAACTTTACTTCAACTGAATCTGAATTGAAAACGGAAAAAGAATTGGCCGTAAGTTCTAGTAATTCAAACAATAAGACAATTGATGTTAAAGTAGGTAGCGTTGAAAATCAGCAAGTGATGGATAAAAACCAAATAGAAGTCAAGGCGAATCCTGAAAGCAGATTTATTGCAAACCAGATGCCCGAGCAGGTTTCAGACTCCACCCTACGCGCTATTTCGGAGGCCACGGTTGGTATGCCAGATTCCGAAGCTAAGCAAGAAGGAGTAGGGGAGCGTAGTAACCCGGCGAAGGAATCGCTGGTACAATCCAAGACCAAAGAAGAGAAAATGGTGTCAGAAGAGAAAGGACCTGCGTCAACGGTAAATCCGGAATCAGCGGAGAAATCAAAGCAATCCAAAATCCGGAAATCCCTACCAGTCTCGGTGGATGCCGGCGTTAGTGCCGGACTACTTACTCCAATTGCCGAAGGCATCGAAGAAGGAAGTCGCGGGACGACAGCGGGGCTGCGATTTGCTTTGAATTACTCTCCCCGATGGTCGGTCGTGCTTGACGTGCAGCGGAATAATCTACGGTTTCATCAAGAAGGTGATCATGGGTATTCTTTTCTGCCCGAAGTACCTACACCTTTTCCTGGGGCAAGACTAAATGAAGCAGAAGTTTACGAGTTTTCGTCGTGGCAGTTTGGGGCGGGGCTGCAATATACGGTGTTGGATAAGTACAGTTGGAAACCCTACGTACGAGTAGGGTGGGCGCTGCAAAAACCGGCTAATTACCTGATTGAGTACAAATATATAGATGCCAATGAAGATCAATCAGAGGCATACTATACGTTCCGGAATGAACCCGCTATCAAGGATATAGTACAAGGTGCGGTGGGAGTAAACTACCCTTTGGGACAGCGCTTAACGGCGAGTGCAGAAGCAACGTACCAACGGCAGTGGAAAACCCCGACCCAAACTCCCAACGTAATGGCATTTAAAGCAACAATAGTATACAGACTTTCGAATAATTAATAATTAACAAACAGTAACACCCTCAGAAAAATGGAACAAGTTGAAAAAATGAATCGGAATAATTTTCTTAAAAATCTGGGATTTAAAGGAACTGCCTTGCTGGCAGTATACTGCGCCGGATCATCGTTGACCAGCTGCGTGAACGACGGGCAGGCGGTTGCCCCACAGGTACAAGGCGATCTAACGGTTGACTTGAGCGTGGCATCCAATAAAGCGCTTAATACGGTGGGAGGATATGTGGTAGTTAGCCAAACGGTAATAGCCCGCACGGGTGCTACCACATTTGCCGCTGTAACGCAGGTATGTAGTCATGAAGGTCAAACACAGGTATCCTACGTCAACGGAGAGTTTTACTGTTCTGCCCACGGTGCCCGGTTTAGTACGAGTGGTAAAGGGTTGAATAGTAACGGTAGCCGTGGTATTGCTTCTTACCAGACTCAGCTAAATGGTACTATCCTCACTGTGGCTCGCACCTAACAATTCACGGGAGTAGTGTAAAAGCTACTCCCAAAATGTACTATCCTCACGGTGGTTCGCACCTAACTCGCTGAATAGCATGATTTCCTTCCGCATTAAATATAGGTCGGGCTTGCCTCGACTGCTTTTCTTTATCCTGTTGACCAGTCATTCCTGGGTAGTATATGCCCAGAATGATCTCATGGACATGCTGGAATCGACCGAAAAGAAAGAGACTACTTACACGAAGTATACCTTCAAATCGAGCCGTATCATTAATGGGCATTCCATTGAAACCGTGGCCAAGAATCACCTTGATTTTCGTATTTCGCACCGCTTTGGTAGAGTTAATTCGGGTGCCTACAATCTTTGGGGGCTTGATCAGGCAAGCATGAAGCTCTTTTTTGATTATGGGCTTACTGACCGCCTGACGGTGGGAGTAGGGCGGGCCACTACCGGAAAAACCTACGATGGATATGCCAAGTATAAGCTGCTACGGCAGTCAAGCGGTGCTCGTACTATGCCGATAACAGTGGTGGTGGTGGGAGGAACGTCGCTGAATACCATGAAGCCCATTGACGAAACCCAACCTACGCTTTTTGTCGACCGGATGACCTACTTTGGGCAGCTCCTTATTGCCCGAAAGTTCAGTGAGCGCTTATCATTGCAAGTCAGTCCAACGGTACTTCACCGAAACCTGACCAACACACCCTATGAAACTAATCTGGTGGCTGCGGTGGGAATAGGTGGCCGTTTTAAGATTAGTAAAAGAACCTCGCTTAACGCCGAATATTTTTATGTATTACCCAATCAGATCGATCCCCAGTTTAAGAATACATTGTCGGTTGGTGTTGATATCGAAACGGGAGGTCACGTATTTCAGCTGCATTTTACCAACTCTTTGGGTATGGTAGAAAGACAGTTTCTGACGGAAACGACCGGCGCCTGGGGTAGTGGTGATATTCACTATGGATTCAATTTATCCCGAACATTTAGCTTCGATAAGAAAGCACAAAAACCTACTAAATAAGTTATAAAATAGTCCTTTTAATTATGAAAAAGCTAAGCATCATACTGCTGGTAGCTTGGTTCTGTATTACCTATACGGCCGAAGCTCAAAATCTGTATATAGCCCAAACTACCGAAGTTAAATTCTTCTCTGCTACGCCGATTGAAGATATTCAGGCAACCAACACAAAGGTTAGCAGTTTACTCAATAGTGCTACCGGAGAAGTGGCCATCAAGATGAACATAAGAGACTTTCATTTTCCGAATAACCTTATGGAGGAGCATTTTAATGAAAACTACATGGAAACGGAGAAGTACCCTACTGCCCTATTCAAGGGTAAAATCAAGGAGGCGATCGACTACACCAAAGACGGTACTTACGTGGTTAATGCACAAGGCATTTTGACCATGCATGGTATAGCCAAAGAACGCCTGATACAAGGTACGCTCGTTGTGAAGGGAAACCAGCTGGCTTTAACCTGTAACTTCGACGTACCCTTGGCCGAACATAAAATTGATATTCCCAAAATTGTAATCGCGAAAATAGCCGAAGTGATTGCGGTGAAGGCGCAGTTTTCCTACGTTCCGTACCAAAAAACTGCCCAAAAATGAAAGCCATTAAGCGATATGTACGTAAGACCATGAGCTTGCTTCCTATTCTATTGCTTTACGTGTCCTCTTGCGTGTATCATAAGCCAGACATTCCACCGGAGGTAATAGTGGCTGATGGAAACGGACAAGGCTGTGATCCGTCCCAGATGTACTACGAGCAGGATATCCAGCCAATCCTGATTTTAAACTGCACTAAAAGCGGGTGTCACAACGATAAAGATCACGCTGAGGGTATTTCGTACAGTAGCTATTCGCAGACGATCAGAACCGGGAAAGTACGACTAGGAAACCCCTCGGGAAGTAAAATGTATACGTCTTTAACCAATAAAGGAGAGAATCGTATGCCACAGGGAGCATCACCACTGCCTACTGAGCAGATTGCCATTATTGGTCAATGGATACAGCAGGGGGCGAAAAATTTGGTATGTCAAGGTTCTAGCAGTAGTACGGGTACTTGTGATGTATCAAACGTTACTTATACCCAAACTATCGCCCCAATTATGCAAAAATACTGTACCGGATGCCACAGTGGAGCTGGCGCAACTGCCGGAATCGATTTAAGCATCTACTCAGGAGTTTCAGCTCAGGCCAGAAGTGGTTATTTGTACGGATCAATTACCCACGAGTCGGGATTTAGTGCTATGCCTTCGGTAAGTAGCAAGATTCCCACCTGCTCTATCGAACAGGTTAAGGTCTGGATTGACAAAGGCGCTTTGAATAACTAGTTGGTTTCAAGTAGGTACTGATCGAAAAGTTTCATACTCCTTTGGTCGGTTAGCCTACCTTCGGTTGTCTTGTCCACCTACCATACTGAGGTAGCTGTCGAATCGGCTCATGGCAATTGTACCTTCCGATACCGCTTCCTTTACGGCGCAGCCGGGCTCATTGATGTGCAGACAATCGTCGTAGCGGCATTGATTGAGTAGATCACGCATTTCAGGAAAAAAATGGCTGATTTCCTTTGGACTAATTTCAGAGAGTCCTAGCTCTTTAATGCCTGGTGAATCGACTATGTATGTATCCGGTTCTATCTCAAACATCTCGGCAAACGTGGTCGTATGTACTCCCTTGTTGGCAAAAGTAGATACCTCTTTTGTGCGTAGGGTAAGTTCGGGAGCAATCGCATTGATGAGCGACGATTTACCTACTCCCGAGTGCCCGGAAAGAACCGAAACCTTGCCCGTTAGTATCGCTTTAACTGCGTCAAGTCCGTGTCCATCAGTGGCCGTAGTCGCCAGACATCGATAGCCCAGACTTTCGTATAGTGCCATCAGTTCGTTCTGATAGTCAGCAATTTCCTTGTCGAGCAAATCTTGCTTGTTAAAAATAAGTACAACCGGAATCCGGAAAGATTCGGCAATGACCATGAAGCGGTCAATGAAGCCCAGCGAAGTCCGTGGGAAGAAAAGAGTAGCTACCAGTATTGCCTGATCCACATTTGCGGCTAGCATGTGGGCGTGGGCGGTCTTATGCACCGACTGTCGTATCAGGTAATTTGTTCGTGGTTTTATATTAACAATGATTCCCGTATTTTCGGTTTTGTCTTCAATATCAAAATCCACTTTATCACCAACCGCGATCGGGTTAGTTACTTTAAAACCCTTTATCTTAAACTTACCCTTCAACCGACACTGCCAGAGATGTCCTTCCTGATCCTTTACATCATACCACGACCCCGTGGAACGCATTACTAATCCTTTTTTCAAGACGAATTCCTTAGTTATATACCCTATATAATGATACGAAGATACTATAAGTTCAGACTGAACCTTCAAATAGTATCTTCAAGAATAATTGAAAAATAAGTAGAAGGATGCGACTAACATGTTCGAAACTATATGAAATCATTACGTTAAATTTGTCCCGAAAATCAGGGTTTGAATAGTTTTTTGCTCTCTCCTCACCATTTGAACGCTCTGTTTAATAATTATTAATTTTTTTTAATAAAAGAAAACTTAACTTTGTATCTTTATAGCATGGTACGTTTCCTTCTATTTTTAGCAGTGTCTACAACGAAACAACCTACCCAAGAAGTCTGTTCAAAAAACTTGACAGACATTTTTAACCCCGTTACAACAGCTCCATGACAGTAATTACAGAGGAAGCTAATTCCGTAATTGACATTCGCAGAAATCGTCTGAGAAGCAGTTTGATTCTTGAATTATATCAGTCCGGTCAGACCTCCATTAACAAAATGGCCCGTCTGTTTCACGCGAGTATCCCCTCGGCCACCGGTATTGTAAATGACCTCATCAAAGAAGGGTGGATTAATGAAACAGGTACTGGGCCCGCCCGTGCCGGACGCCCTCCGGTCTTGTACGGATTGAACGCCCAGAAGCACTATACCTTAATCATGGATATCAACCGCCACGATATGCAGTTGGTTATTTTTGATCTGGCGAATAAATTGGTGGTGAAACGACAAGTAGACGTGAAGTTGGATGACCCCAAAATGTTTCTGAATTCATTATTCAGTGAGGCGGATGAGTTCTTACAGTTCCACTCCATTCTGCCGGAAAAACTCTGGGGAATTGGTGTGTCTATGCCGGGTCTTATCAACGCTCAGAAGGGAATTAATCAGACCTACTCTCATCTTACCCTACCCGATATATCGTTGTCGTCGCGCCTGGAAGAACACTTCGGGTTGCCCGTTGTGCTCATAAACGATACACGGGCTACTACCATCGGGGAGCACCGGTTTGGTTTGGCCAAAGGTAAAAAGCACGTACTGACGGTCAATATCGACTGGGGCGTTGGGATGGGAATTCTGCTCAACGGAGAAGTCTTTAACGGATCTTCCGGTTTTGCCGGAGAATTGGGCCACATACAAGTACAACCCGACGGTCTGTTGTGTCATTGCGGTAAAATAGGGTGTCTTGATACCATTACTTCGGGCTTTGCTCTTATTCGGGAGGCCAAGGCGGGAATCCTGGCCGGACGCATCACTACGCTACCGAAACTCTTAAAAGAGGGTGAGGCGTTGGATACGCAACATATTATTAAGGCAGCTCATAATGGCGATGGATTTTGTATCGATCTGTTGAGCAAGCTCGGCATGGAACTTGGGAAAGGTATTGCTACTGCGGTACATCTCTTCAATCCTGAAATTGTGATTGTTACGGGCGTACTGGCCGAAGCCGGTCCGTACATTTCGAACCCCGTGGAGCAGGCAATTAATAAGTATTGCTTATCTGATTTTAAGAGTTCCCTTTCGATCCGTATTTCCCAGCTTGGTAGCAAAGCTAGGCTATGGGGTATTCAGGCTCACCTGATTGAGCAGCTGGTAACCAAAGAGTTCAGCTGATTCTTTATTGAAGATAGCCAGTTAGACACCGCATAACTGCGTCCGTAGCTCCGGTATGAGAACGGACGTAGTTTTCAGAAATCTCCCCCGCAATCTCCCGACATTCTGGCTCTTCCATGAACTTCCGTAGCTTCTGCTCCAACTCGTTCGTGTTGTGTACCGCCCAGGCTCCTCCTTCGGAGCGAAGATCTAGGGCCTCCTGAAATTTTTGGTAGTTTTTATCCCCAAACAAAATGGGTAACCCAAAGGTAGCGGCTTCCAGAATGTTATGAAGGCCCGCCCCAAATGCACCTCCGATATACGCTACCTGCCCGTAACGATACAGCGACGACAACATTCCGATATTATCGATCAGCAGATTGTTGGCGGAAGGGAAAACTGACAAGTCAAAATTGGCAGCTTTGTAAGCGGAGTAGCGTAATGTGCTTCCATTTAGTGTCTGCTCCCAGCGACTGAGCTCCTGTTCATGAATTTCGTGGGGAGCAATAATGACCCGCATGGGTTGCTCTATCGCATTGAGAGCGGGCACCAGTATCTCCCGGTCGGTCTCCCAGGCAGAACCCACTACCAGACAGAACGTATTATGTACAAAAGCATCAATCTCGGGCAAATCTCGGGCGGCCTCCACAATTTGGGTCACCCGGTCAAATCGGGTATCTCCCGCCACGGTTACCTGTTGAACATCAATGCCTTCTAATAGATCGGCTGATTCCTGGTTTTGAACCAGCAGGTGATCAAAGTAATTTAGCAGGTTTCGGTAAAACCCTCCGTACGGTTTAAAAAACAATTGACCTGGCCTGAAAATAGCTGAAAATGAGAGAATTATGCTGTTTTCTTGGCGTAATACACGTAGGTAGTAGTACCAAAATTCATACTTGATAAAGAAGGCTACTTTGGGGTTGGTTAGCTGCACAAATTGCTTTGCATTTGCGGCTGTATCTACGGGTAAATAACAGATATAATCGGCTTGGGCATAGTTTTTTCGCACTTCATAACCGGAGGGGGAAAAGAACGTCAGGAGAATAAAATAATCGGGATAGCGTGCCTTGAATGCCTCAATAACCGGGCGTCCTTGTTCAAATTCGCCCAAAGAAGCAGCGTGAAACCAGGCTACCGGCCTTGATTGAATCAAGGGTGGTAGCTCGGCCCGAAGCTTGATAACCAAACCTTTTCTCCCCGCTACCCACGCGCGTGCTTTCGGGTGAAACAAAGCAACTATCTGCATGATGAATGCGTACGCGCGGATGGATATTTGATAGAGAAAAATTGCCAATGGGTAGTACTGAAAGGTTTCTGCAAAACTAATATTCTTATTCTAAACATCAATTAAAACTAGGATACTCATGAAAGACTACGAAACGATGGTGGAAGCATTAAACGACCTGAAAAGCAGGGGCTTCCGATATGATTATAATTTGATTTCCCACGGACTGGAAAGTAACGTGGATGGGGAAATGATTGCGCTTTCGCCGGCGGAGTTCGAAATAGAAGAGGTATACCGTTTTGAGGGTATGACTAACCCTTCGGATAGCTCGATACTCTATGCAATTGCCTCAAAAGGTGGCCTCAAAGGTACTTTGGTAAGCGCCTACGGGGTATATGCTGATACCATGTCGAACGAAATGATCGAAAAACTAGATACCCGACACCTATCCTGAAACTTTTTTGGAAGAGGTTGGGGTTTTGTTTTAGAAGGAGGGACGATTAGCTTTCTTCTTCTGAAGTAAAATCAACTAGTTAGTGTACCGATATGAATTGGAATTTGCTTGCCGAAGAGGCACAGTTAGAAGCTATCCGGGCAGAGTCTCAGGAACACCCGGTTATGATATTTAAGCATAGTACCCGTTGTTCGATCAGCTCAATGGCTTTATCGCGAATGGAAAGAAACTGGAAAGGGGAAGAGGCTGCTGACACGGCGCCTTACTTGCTCGATCTGATTGCTAACCGTTCTTTATCGTCTGCCGTAGCTGCTGAGTTTGGTGTACAGCACCAGTCACCGCAGGTACTGCTAATCTCGAAAGGTATATGTGTATACGACGCTTCTCACTACGATATCAGTTTTGGCGACATCAGCGAACAGGTAGCCGTAACGAAGTAATATAAAATGTAGGTAGTCCGTACATAGATATTTTGTGCACGGACTACCTATATCAAGCTTCTTGGGCTACATCCCACGAAAACTCCACTACTTGCTCAATATCGGGATGCAGACTAAGGGCCACCGGACAAGTGTAAGCCGCCCGTTCAAGTTTAATGCGCTCGACATCTGAAAGCTCAGCCGCAGAAATCATCTTCATCTTTAGCTCGATACGAGCGATCCGTCGGGGAGCTTCGGCTGTCATTATTTTGGAGATTTCCATTACAGATCCTTTCAGATCAATCTCCTCACGCCCAGCTACAATACCCATAATGGTCATCATACAGCTACCCAAAGCGCCCGCCACCAGATCGGTAGGAGAAAAAGCTTCACCTTTTCCTTGATTATCGGTAGGCGCATCAGTTAGTATCTGAGTGGAAGATTGTAGGTGGGTTGCTTGGGTGCGCAAGTCACCTAAATACTCGGTGTTTATGGTTGGCATACGTTTTCTGGTTAATGAAAAGAACATAAATTTATAAAAAACCGTTAAAGAGATACGTTATTGGGAAGAGAATCAAACAAAATTTTCTATTTTCACTTAACTATTTGTACGAAGGAACAATTAAGTGTATGATACACAAGAACTATTTTTTGCTTGGAGGCCTGTTACTTTTCCTGACCACCGCTGCCTTGGGGCAGACCCGGAGTGTTGAGGACTCAGATATTGAAAAGTATACTACTTTATCTTCCATCGGGGTTACTACCAATACCAATTCGGGTATTCTGGGAGGAGTGGTAGCGCGGCATTCACAATCCTTACCCGGCACTTTTTTTGGAAAGCAGCAATTCAGATACCTTGCTCTGGAGCTAGTGAATGTGAAACATCCAAAGGAGCTTTCATCTCAGAATTTTGTTACGGGCTCACGATTTACCTACGGGAAGCAAAATTACCTTTTTGTGCTTCGCCCCGAGTATGGGCGGGAAGTAATGTTCTTTAACCGACACTCCGACGAAGGTATCTCCATCAGCGGAATCTTTGCGGCAGGGCCTTCCATTGGTCTTGAAAAACCATACATTATTCAGTTTCAGTCCCGTCCGGGTGTTATTGTATCGGAGCCGTACGATCCCGTTAAACACGCGCAGACCGAATTGATTATCGGATCAGGTAACTTCTTTCAGGGGTTTGATAAAACCAAGATTGCTCCTGGCCTGCACGTGAAAGGAGCCCTTAGTTTTGAGCTCAGCTCTTTCCGGGACAACATGACCGGCATCGAGATTGGATTCATCGCCGAAGCATTTTCACGTAAAATCATCATTATGCCTTTTGCCGAAAACCGCTCTTTCTTTACCTCGGGCTACGTGACACTCTACTTTGGAAATAAAAAATAGGAAGATTAAGCGAAAATAGCCTTGTGTGGTAGACTTACATGGTTACAGAAACGGAAACATGTAATTTTGCCGCCAAGCATTTTATGTCGAGCCAATCGACTCATTTATAAAAAGAATAATTACTACTTATCCATGATAGAATTACCCGTCATACCTACTGAACGTAAGAAACGCCCCGACTGGCTACGCGTAAAGCTACCAGCCGGTCCGGATTACCTGCGGGTACGTAAGTTGGTAGATAATTACAAGCTTCACACAATCTGTGAAAGCGGCAGCTGCCCTAATATGGGCGAGTGTTGGGGAGCCGGAACCGCCACTTTTATGATATTAGGTAATGTATGCACCCGTAGTTGTAGCTTCTGTGCCGTGGCCACCGGGCGTCCTAATGAATATGACACCGATGAGCCACAGCGAGTAGCGGAGGCTATCCGGTTAATGGGCGTAAAGCACGCCGTAATTACCTCCGTAAACCGCGACGAGTTAAAAGACCGTGGTGCTGAAATATGGTATCAAACGGTAGTACAGGTAAAAAAGCAAAGTCCGGGAACGACGATTGAAACTCTTATTCCGGATGTGAAAAACAACTGGGATGCTCTGCATCGTATGATTGAAGGAGGTCAAGAGGTGGTTTCGCACAACATGGAAACGGTCGAAAGACTATACCGTGGGGTACGTCCGCAGGCAAAATATGCACGCAGCCTGGAACAGATCCGTCGGACCAAGGAAGCTAAGCAACGTACAAAATCAGGTATTATGTTGGGCCTCGGAGAAACCATGGATGAGGTGTTTAAGGCCATAGATGATCTGGTAGAAAACGGATTAGATATTCTTACTCTGGGGCAGTACTTGCAACCTACCAAGATGCACCACGAAGTAATCGAGTGGATTACGCCTGAAATTTTTGTTACTTATCAGGAAGAAGGATTGAAGCGAGGTCTTAAATATGTGGAGTCTGGGCCATTGGTTCGGTCGAGCTACCACGCAGAGCGCCACGTGAATGTTCCGATCTAAATCTTTTGTGAGATACACAACAAAAAGCCCTTGTCTGTTATAGACATGGGCTTTTAACTTTTATTCAAAACAACTAAATTAGTTGCAGGTTTTATACCAGTTTTAATATGGCGGATAGCCATCAGCAAACCACCATTGGCCACTTATGAAACGATACGACTACATCATTGCAGGAGGAGGATTAGCCGGATTGAGCCTGGCCTATTACATGAATCAGTCAATACTGCGCAGTAAGTCGATCCTTATTATTGATAAAGACGATAAGGTACAAAATGACCGTACCTGGTGTTTTTGGGAAAAGGATGGGCAAGGTGAGTTTGACCCGATTGTGTTTCGCCGTTGGAAGCAGGTGCTTTTCTACGGTAGTAATGGCTTTGAAAAAAGACTGGACCTGGGCGACTATACCTACAAGTGGATCAGGGGTATTGATTTCTATGACCATGTACGCCTCCAACTGGAAGCTAATCCAAACATTACTTTTCTGACTACTAACATCGAGCGCCTCAGTGATACGTCGGATGGTGGCTTTGTGATTACCGATGATGGTCAATTTATTGCTGACTATATTTTTGACAGTATTACCCCGCTTTCGTTAGACAAGCCCCAGCGACATAATATGTTGCAGCACTTCAAAGGTTGGGAAATTACTACTCCCCAGCCGGTATTTGATCTTTCGGCGCCTACCATGATGGATTACCGGGTAGAGCAGCAAGGGGTTGGCGTTCGCTTTGGGTATGTGCTCCCAATTAATCAGAACCGGGCTTTGGTAGAGTATACTGTATTTTCGGATAAGCTACTGAATCAAGAAGAGTACGATAAGGAGCTACACACCTATATCCGTGATTTTCTGAAAATCCGTGATTTTACCATTGAAGACGAAGAGTTTGGCGTAATACCCATGACGGACGAGCGTCCCAAGGTATCCAAGCGAAATCATATCATCAAAATTGGTACTTCGGGGGGATACGTGAAGGCCTCTACGGGCTATGCCTTCAAGCGCACACAGCGTTTTACTCAGGAACTGGTAAGCCAGTTGCTAACCACCGGAAAGCCCCAGCCGCGTAAAAAAACGTTTCGGCAGTGGTTTAAAAATTTGCTAGATAGTACGCTGCTCAATGTATTTTTAGAAAATCGGTACTCAGGTAAAGCTGTCTTTACTCGACTCTATAAAAATAACCCTACGCCTCGTCTATTTGCCTTCTTGGACGAGGATACTTCGCTTTGGGAGGATTTGCAGGTGATGTCTACGGTACCGCTGGGTGCATTTGCCCGTGGCCTAGTTGGGTCACTATTTCGAAGATTTTAGAAATATCCTTTACCATTTACGAAGACTTATTTGGTTAATTTCCTGAAAAAGTTCAATTTTGCGTATGCATCCAGAAGCTTCGGCGGAAGCGCCAACCGGGCCTGAACACCACGGTGGTAAAAGAACGATGTGGGTTTGACAAGTCATCAGGGATAGGCCATCTACCATCCAGGCTTGAAAAAAACCAAAAAAGTTCGCTGCTCTCGCCCTTTCCTGGATTATGTCTAGTTTCAATCCAACAAAATAATTTTCAACGTTCTAACGTATGCCCTATTTATTTACATCGGAATCAGTGTCTGAGGGACACCCCGATAAGGTAGCCGATCAGATTTCGGACGCTCTCATTGATAATTTTATGGCTTGGGACCCCAACAGTAAAGTAGCCTGCGAAACTCTGGTAACAACGGGTCAGGTGGTACTTGCTGGTGAGGTAAAGACCAATACCTATCTTGATGTGCAGAAAATTACCCGCGAGGTAATCCGTAAGATCGGATATACCAAAAGCGAGTACATGTTTGAGGCTAATTCTTGCGGTATCCTATCGGCTATCCACGATCAAAGTGCTGATATCAACCAAGGAGTGGATCGCGCCGTGGCAAGTCAGGACTTTGAGGAAAGAGCCAATGCCCAAGGTGCCGGTGATCAGGGTATGATGTTTGGATACGCTACCCGCGAAACCGAAAACTACATGCCACTGGCTTTGGATCTGGCGCACAAGATCCTGCAAGAACTATCGAATATCCGTAACAATGAGTCTGAGCTGATTCCCTACCTGCGTCCCGATGCAAAGTCACAGGTAACCATCGAGTACAGTGACGATAACGTACCTCAGCGCATTGATACCATTGTGGTATCTACCCAGCACGATGATTTCGACGAGGAAGCCGTGATGTTGGCCAAAATCAAGTCTGACATTATTTCAATCGTTATTCCTCGTGTAAAGGCTGCTCTTCCGCCAAATCTACAAGCCCTCTTTACGGATGATATTACGTACTATATCAACCCGACTGGTAAGTTTGTAATTGGTGGACCACACGGTGATACCGGCCTAACCGGCCGTAAGATTATCGTAGATACCTATGGTGGTAAAGGAGCCCACGGTGGCGGAGCATTCTCTGGTAAAGATCCTTCCAAAGTGGATCGTTCGGCAGCCTACGCTACGCGCCACATTGCTAAAAATATGGTAGCGTCGGGTCTGTGTGACGAAGTGTTGGTACAGGTATCTTACGCAATTGGCGTAGCCAAACCTTGCGGACTTTTTATCGATACCAAAGGTACGTCAAAGGTTGAATTGAACGATGGAGCAATTGCCCGCGAAATCGAAAAGATATTTGATATGCGTCCTTACGCTATCGAAGAGCGCTTAAAACTCAGAAACCCTATTTACTCAGAAACCGCCGCTTATGGCCACATGGGCCGTACTAACGAAGTAGTGAAGAAAAGCTTCAAAGGTGCGGACGGAACAGAGAAAGAGATGGAAGTAGAATTGTTTACTTGGGAGAAACTTGATTTCGTTGATGCTATCAAGCTGGCATTCAATTTGTAAAATGAATCAAATAGCCTATTCGTAAGAGTAGAAAGAAATATAAATAGGCGGTGATTGGGTAAGCCCCGGTTACCGCCTGTTTCTTTAATCCCGAATGGTCACTTTTACCCCGCCTACCTGGCTGGCGATAAAGTTATAAAGAGCAGAGACAATGGCACCAATGATCAGGCCTACCATACCGTACAAAAAAGGTATAAAGATAGCGGCCACGACGCCACCGCCCATAAACATAGTCGTGTCTGCGTCCATCATAGAAATGAACAACGAGCCAAAAATGAGAATAAAAACAGCAATGACCAGACCGATGGAAGCTAGAATAGCCCCGTACATAAGCGCAACCGAACGAACGTCTAGGTGAGTGATTTCTTTTTTCATAACAGGAAAGGTTTGAGTGAATAGAATAAAAAAGGGTGTAAACTCGAAGGATTATACCCATAATACTACATTATCAGGACTTTACCTTATATGAACTGCACGATACTTTCCAATCCCATACCCCTGGAACCCTTGATCAGGATGTGGGTATCCTGCTGAGGATTATCCATGACCCAATTGTGGAGAGAGAACTTATCCGGGAAATAATAGGCTCTCGGTAGCGCAGGAAGTGCATGCTGCATGAGCACTCCCGAAAGGACAATCAGATCAAAATCCCCTTCGGCTACCAGCTCGCCTAGCGCTAGATGTTCGGCTTCGGTCTCACTGCCTAGTTCGAGCATATCGCCCAATACGACCATCTTCCGCGGAGCATCGCTTTTCATAAAGTTTTCTACCGCCGCTTTCATGGAAGTAGGATTGGCATTGTAGGCATCGAGGGTTACGGTATTGCTATCTTTCTTGAATACCTGCGATCGGTTGTTGCTTGGCATGTACTCCGAAATGGCCGCGTGTGCGTCGGTCATATTTACCTCGAAATAATGTCCTACGGCTAAGGCTACGCAGATATTATCAAAATTATATTGGCCCGGTAAGTGCGTTGATATAGTTTGCGTATCGGAGGTTTGGTACACCACAAAAGGAGATTCTTCGATCAGGGTGGGGTTGGTAATCGGAGAACTTTCGGATCGAAAAAATACAATTTCGCCGAAAGAATGCTTTTTACTGACCATCTCCATGAGAGTATCGTTTTGTACATTCACAAACACTACCTTCTTCTTCTTCGCCAGAAAATCAAAGAGTTCACCTTTGCCTTTTTTGACACCCGCTATGCCTCCAAACCCTTCCAGGTGAGCCTTCCCGATGTTGGTGATTAGGCCGTGGGATGGCTGACAAATACTACTCAGCAGCGCTATTTCCTGCTGATGATTAGCACCCATTTCCACCACCACTATATCATAATTGTTGGGGTTAACGGCCAGTAATGTAAGAGGAACGCCAATGTGATTGTTCAGATTACCCTTGGTGGCGTAGGTACGATACTTTTTGGCCAATACGGTTGCGATCAATTCTTTGGTCGTGGTTTTGCCGTTAGAACCGGTAAGTCCGATCACTGGAATTTCCCAGGTTTGACGGTGGTGGCGGGCCAGATCTTGTAGGCTAGTAAGTACATCTTCTACCAGCAGGAATCGGTCGTCCTGCGCCATGGCTGGATCATCCACTACGGCGTAGGCAGCACCACTTTGGAGAGCATTTATGGCAAATGCATTTCCGTCAAAAATATCCCCTTTGAGCGCAAAGAAAAGACAGCCAAGTTCAATAGTACGGGTGTCGGTACAGACTTTTGGGTTTTTGAGATAGAGCTTATAAAGGGATTCAAGCGTTATTTTCATGATTTTTTGTTTTTCTTATGACAACCAGGCCGGCTATTTCGTTGTAGACTCATTGGTTACCACGCTTAGTGTACTAAAAAGTGGGCAAGGGCCTCTCAGGATATTTACCCTTGTGAAAACCAGTATGATTAATGATAGCGCAAAATTAAGCGAAATAATTCTCAATGAAACGCATTCTTTACCTATACTTCATACTACTCACGAGCAACCTATTTCCGGCGGTAGCGCAGGAGGCGTGGTTCCGGTTGGATACTACCACTGTGGTCAGCAAGAACGGAACTACCCTGTTGAACCCTTGGGCCGGAGGGCTTAATGCCGGGCAGTTTTCAACCATGGACCTCAACGAAGACGGGGTGCAGGATGTAGTTGTGTTTGACCGGACAACCAATCGGGTGAGTACCTTCATCGGTAATGCTACTACAAAAACGTACCGTCATGCCCCCATGTATGAAGCGCGCTTCCCTTCCATGGAAAACTGGATGTTACTGGTCGACTATGACGGTGATGGCCGGAAAGATCTGTTTACCCATACGCCGCAGGGTATTCGGGTATTCAGGCAAGTGCGCGTCGGTGATACCTGGACATGGAAACTCTTCAAGCCCTTACTAAACTCTTTCGGGTTTTCAGGACCGTTGAATCTATTGGTAGTGGCTACGGATATTCCGGCGCTGATTGACGTTGACGACGATGGCGACCTGGATGTTATTACCTTTGAAATTCTGGGTAATTTTGTGGAGATGCACCAGAATATGAGCATGGAGCGCTACGGAGTACCCGATAGCCTCGAATTTGTGCGAAACGGTCTGTGCTGGGGTAATTTTGTAAAAGAACATTGCAATGATTTTAGTTTAGGGATCGATTGCGGCTCGGTAGAAAACCTAGGCGCTAAACCCAATGGCCGGATCATGCACGCGGGTAATGCCATCCTGATGCAGGACATGAACGGGGATGGCAAAAAAGATATGCTCATGGGCCACGTAACCTGTGATAACATTGCCCGACTGATCAATACCGGTACTAATAGAGTGGCTAATTTTACCAGCTTTGATGCGAATTACCCGGCTCAAAATCCCATTAATTTTACCATTTTTCCGGCGGCTTATTCCGAAGACGTTGACTTTGACGGAGTCAAAGACATTATCGCCGCACCCAATGTGTACGCCAACGAAGGTAATCTGATGGACTTCCGGTCGTCTACCTGGTACTACCATAATGCCGGCACAAATAATAATCCAGCCTACGAGCTCTGGCAGAAGAATTTCCTGCAAGATCAAATGATTGACGTGGGTGAAAATGCGGCTCCGGCCTTTTTTGATGTAGACGGTGACGGCGATCAGGATATGATCGTAGGTACCGGAGGCACCCGTGGCGAAACGGGTTTTCGAGCTGGTTTAGAGCTGCTTAGAAATGTAGGTACTGCCAAAGAGCCCCGCTTTGAGTGGGTAGCGGAGGAGTATCTGAAATTTTCCACGGCTATTCAGCTTACCCAAGTAAAACCCCAATGGGCTGATTTTGACGGAGACGGCGTAGCCGACCTTGGTTTTTCGGGTATTTCTTTCAAGGGACTTGAATGCCGATACTTGCCCAATAAGGCTGCCCGTGGAGAGGCTGTTCGCGTAGCGATGAATGAAGCCGAAATTATCACCATGCCCGCTGCAGTACAGGCCAATGATACCCCTTACTTTTACGATACCGACGGCGATGATGACCTGGACCTGATCGTGGGTAAGGCACAAGGTAGTATCGCCTACTATCTGAATACCGGTACAGCCAAGCAACCTGTATATCAATTACAAACTGAGAATTTAGCTGGGGTAAAGACCAATTTCGACGGCCGCTTTGTGAGCATAGCAGTCGCAGATATTAACCTCGATGGTCAACCTGATTTATTGACGGGCGATCAAACCGGAATGGTACGGGTGTTTCACTCGGGTGCGTGGGGCCAATGGAGCCGTCGGGATAGTATGCTGGTTAAAGTAGGCAACGAGGCTATTGCGCCCAAACTAGGAGCATATTTGCATACGACGGTGGCTGATTATACCGGCGATGGTAAGCCCGATGTCGCCGTGGGAACCCACGGTGGTGGCGTAAGGTTGCTCACCAATATCCTACCTGTGGTTATTACGTCGGTGGAGCCTGTTTTGACTGCAACATTTGTTGCCTATCCTAACCCTGCCGAAGGGTATGTGTATGTAAAAAGCCCTCAACCGGGCCTGCTCGATGTGGTATCTTATACCGGGGCTACGGTAAAAGTCAATATACTACTTGTTCCCGGTCTAGAAACGGCCGTTAATATTAGCGAATGGGCGCCAAGTTTGTATATTTTCCGGGTACGCTACGCTGATCGGCAGGAAGTACAGAAAGTGCTGGTGAAGTAACTAAGGAGATAAAATGGACTTTTGATCTGTTTTTCTTGTTGGTAATTTTTTATCGGTTGGCTTCAACAAAACGTATTACTTCATCGGTATATTTTCGCCATTCATTATTCATTGGCGAATGCCCCGACTTTTCAAATAGTACTATTTTTTTGGATGTAGAACTAACGGAATAGAAAGCATCGTATGCTAAGGATGGAGGAACGACAAAGTCATATTTACCCGCAAGTACCAGTACAGGAATTTTTACTTTATATAATTGGTCTGTCAACGCAGTAGCTTCCACCTCCTTTGAAAGCAATGAATTAGTGGCATTACCTATTAAATAACTGGTAAGGGGATTGATTGGTCCAAAAAAGAATGAAGACACATTGCCCCCTTCTTCACCCTTCTGCATAATGCCGTCTTCAATCAACCAATCTTCAACTTCAAAGGCTTTTTGGTTCAGTTCCAGCGATTGACTATCACTTATATTGTTTATATCAATTTCGGACACCCAATCCAATATATTTTCCCAGTTATTGGTGTTGTTCCCAAGTGAAATTTGCTCCTGTGCAACGCTTTTGAACATCTTGGTAGCCTCTTTATCATTTTTAGGGTTATCATGGGCCCCGTTGGATTCAATCCATCCTTTCAAATTATATTGGAGATTTGCTGTTGTTACATATTTGGCAGTTAGTGTTCCACCCCATGAGTGGCCCAGTGCAAAAATGTCACCGTCGTCGCCATATTTTGCTTTTAATACCTTTACCACAGCATCCATATCACTCACCATGGTATCTACTGTAACGGAAGACGCATCGTATTTTCCCTGGCTCATTCCTTGCCCTCGTTGATCCCAATAGGCAACGGCATACTTCTTTTCCAGATCAATACTCCAAAGCCCATCTCTATATTCTAAGCCATTTCCGCCCGGTCCTCCGTGGACAATTAGTATGACTACTTTTGAGCTGATGTTACCTCGCATATAAACTGGCATATCGGCCCCTTTATTCCTGACATAGAAAGTATGATCTAATCTTTCTGCATCTTCATATACTTCGCAAGAAAGAACAATGAACAGGATTGGTAGCAAGCGTAAATATCTCATTTTACAATTGTTCTAATTTTATTGGCATTGATTCCCCAGCCCCGTATTATACGTAAACCAAGTTCTACGCTTAATTCAACGCTCATACTGGCATTATAGTCGACTAATAAGTTGCTATTAAGCTTTGTAAATACCGAGATAGGACTCGGGTCTTGTTTGTTGAAACGCTTCCCCAAGGATAATGAAACGGATGGAGAGAAGTACCCTCTTGAAGATGCGCCTACATTAGTAACTGCACCGTCTTCCATTACGTCCCAGGTATCACCCGCATTATATCTTTTGAAATAACCCACCCCTACGCTGATCTCCCTGTAAAATAGATTTTTACTATATCTTCTCCATGCTAAATCAGTGGATGCTAGTAAGCCGTTGTGGGATGCGTTATGGGTATAGTAAGATATCGCGGGGGTAACGAGTAATACTTTTCTAATGGTCTTGGTCCTTCGTCTTTTTTCTTTTGTTTTCTCTATCATAAATAGATTCCAGTCAAGACCCATTTTTATACCCGGATGGGTGAGGAAGTTACCATAGTATGAAACATAAAAGGGTAAACCACCTGATTGAAATCTTTGATCAATTACTTTTGTGGGTTGCTCTTGGGCGGAGCTTCCAAAGGAAGCTATAAGTAGCATTAATAGCATTAATTTCCTCATATATGTCTAGTTGAAGGGTCAGTTGATGTATTGGCTTGTTCTGGTTATAAAGCTACTAACTCAACGTTCTTGGTGAAATAAGGAGAAAACAATCTACACTATTTTATACGGTAGGTTTTGCCAATCAACGTAAGAAAGCTAATGTTCTGGTTCGAAAATTGATATATTCTTATCCGTTGACTCTGTTAATACAGCGTAGGAATTTGGTTTGATTCCCAGCAGATAAGGTACCTGCTTCATGATGAAGTGCTTCACCTTGACCTTGAAGTAGCTGAAACTATTCTTAGGATAAATTTGAGAGAGTACCTCATCATGGTATAGATAAGGTCTGTCTTCTAGTACGGTAAAGTTTTCGGACTTTAACAGAAACCTGAACAAGGAAGGGGTATAGATATTGATATGCCCGTAGGAAAGAAAATGCTTTATTTTCTTGTCGACATAAAATGAGAAATCAATGGGTACCTCAAAAATCTGATACTTGGATATTCGTCTGATTTCCCTCAACAGGATTCTCTCGTGTTCAACGTGCTCTAATACGTGAGAACAAACCACTAAGTCAAAGTGATTGTCGTTGTAGGGGATTTTGTACCCATCAAAAAGCAGAACCTCTTTCAGGTGCTCAATAGTCTTTGATTTAACGATATCTACTCCACTCGAAGAGATTTCGATACCATGAAGATTTTCGGAGAATTCCCATTTCGAAAGCCAATACAGGATTGAACCCTCTCCGCAACCTACTTCTAAGACAGAGTCAAATTTTATTTTCCGGGATAATTCAACGATATTTTGTGCTTTGAATTTAGCACCAGTCATTCTCCATTGTACCGAAGAATCATCATATTGACCTGTGTATGCTTCTTGAATTTTTGAGGATACCTCCATTGCTTTTCTGATTTGTACGGTACAGGTACCTTTAGTAGTAATTTTTACGGGTATCCGCCAAGTGGTATCTTAGGGTAACCAAAGGGCAATTGAATCCAAAATAATAAACTTAGGGAAGGCTAGCGTTTTGTTTTAACAACCTACTGATTCAAATGGTAATATTATAAAATTAAGATTGTAATCTAACTTTTCTTGTCCACTCCAAAAAAAGCTCGTTATCAAGGTAGACAACGAGCTATCATAATGAGCCTCCTACAAGACTTGAACTTGCGACCTACGCATTACGAATGCGTTGCTCTACCAACTGAGCTAAGGAGGCACTAGAGTAGCAAATATACAAATCAAAAACAGATTAAAAATAGCCCGGACTGGGTGTATTTCAGTTTTGTCAAGCAGCATTCTTACACACTTGAATGACCGTCTTGCATTGATTACTAAGGTTAGATGCTCTAAGGTTAAGGACATTTTGAGCATTTTTTATTGTCCATCTTTGTCCTGAGAGTTTAAGCCTTTGTTGCACGACTGTCCTTTGAGCTGCCTCTATGGGCCCTGAGCCCATGAGCCATCCTTGCGAGCGATACTATTTATAATCCATCCTGTAGGCATTACCTGTCAAATAGTTGAGTAGGCTTACCTTTTTGCCGTATGCTTTTTTTGCTACCTGAACTTGGTTTATTTGTGCTATGACACTCTCCAAGTCGCTATCCAGTAGCAGTTTAGATAGATCCTCAATCCAACC
>Ga0335396_10001278_pt1 | contig 32621 bp, 29 predicted proteins | sample FRY02_FD_205743 | JGI IMG/M metagenome (GOLD analysis project Ga0335396, IMG submission 205743) | Freshwater microbial communities from Lake Fryxell liftoff mats and glacier meltwater in Antarctica - FRY-02 (spades assembly) (version 2) | ecosystem: Environmental > Aquatic > Freshwater > Ice >... | reverse complement strand
CGCCATTCTTGCGTTCATGCGAGAAACCATCCCGCAGGAATGGAAGAAATTCCGCGACAAGGTGTCAGACAACTTCCGCGTCATAACCCACGAGAACTTTCGGGTTTTGGAGTAGAGGCGGTATAAGTTTTCTTCTTTGCGCTTTTTTTCTTGTATCTTGCTGTTCTCGGCTATCGCTCTTTCGATTGCTCTTTCAGCAACCTTTGGTCCGCAAGAGAATATTTCTCTCGCAGAATCTATCCCAGATAGTCGATATTCGGCCAATCCCTTATGTGCTGCTCTTTCGACATCCCTTACAGTGTCTGCGGCGACAAAAAAGTCTTTATAGTGTGTGAAGCCTTTTAATTCATATCGCTTTGTGTAACTGGAAAGTCGAGACTTCGAGTCAACAAGTGTCATACCGACTTTTACAGTGGTTCCTGTTTTATGCTTCAGGATGTAGACGACGCCAATCTCATCTCTGCTCATGACGTGCCTTTTGACTTCAACCTTTGATTTCTATTGAACAGGTGAAGATAAATATTACGCTTCGGCTTCAGAAAGAGAGAAAGAGAGAAAGAGAGAAAGAGAGAAAGAGAGAAAGAGAGAAAGAGAGAAAGAGAGAAAGAGAGAAAGAGAGAAAGAGAGAAAGAGAGAAAGAGAGAAAGAGAGAAAGATTTATATCGCGGCACTGCAGGGCTTGTCAATCATTGATTCATCTTTGTGGCTTTGATGCTGTGACCTTCCCCCGACGGCAGCAACACCTTCGGTTGATCGTCCGCTTTGGCCTAACAGCAGCGAACGCACACTTTGTCCGCACTTCGTCAGTTCACGCGTGAAGCAGCGAAAGGCTGCTTTCTCAAACGAACGTTTGTGAAACATGCTGATCGGATATGCCCGTGTCTCCAAGGCCGACGGCAGCCAGTCGCTCGACCTGCAGAAGGATGCCTTGACCGCTGCCGGTGTGCCGGCAAGCCAAACCTATTCCGATCAGGCCTCCGGCAAGAAAGATGACCGCCCCGGATTGGAGGCCTGCCTGAAAGCCTTGCGGGACGGCGATATCCTGGTGGTCTGGAAACTCGATCGGCTCGGGCGCAGCCTGCACCATCTGGTCAAGACCGTCGTAATGCTGACCGAGCGCGGTATCGGTCTGAAGGTGCTGACGGGTCAGGGCGCTGCGATCGACACGACAACCGCCGCAGGCCGCCTGTCCTTTGGCATCTTCGCGGCACTGGCCGAGTTTGAAAGCGAGTTGATCCGCGAACGCACAATGGCCGGACTGCAAGCTGCCCGCGCCAGAGGCAGAACCGGCGGTCGAAAATTCGCGCTCACCAAAGCCCAGGTCCGCCTCGCCCAGGCCGCCATGGCAAATCGCGACACATCGGTCGCCGAACTCTGCAAAGAACTCAAAATCCGCCCTGTCACTCTCTACCGATACGTCAATCCAAACGGGAACCTGCGTGACTATGGAAAACGCGTGCTTGGCGCTTAACGTACGATCCTGCACTCTCCGGCATCAGACCCCTGTCTCGCTGGCACGTCGAAAGCGATGCAATGAACCGGGCATTGTCCATGCTCGTGGGCGCGCAGGCAAAGCTGCCCATGGCCCAAGTTTGGGGTGTCGGTCAGACGGCCTCAAGCGATGGCCAGTTCTTTCCCACCACGCGACAAGGCGAGGCCATGAACCTCGTCAACGCCAAATACGGCAACGACCCCGGCCTGAAGGCATACACCCATGTTTCAGACCAGTTCGCGCCTTTCGCAATTCAGACCATTCCGGCGACCGTAAGCGAAGCACCCTACATTCTCGATGGGCTGTTGATGACAGATGCTGGGCGGCGCGTGCGCGAACAGTTTACCGACACCGGCGGCTTTACCGATCACGTCTTCGCGGTAACATCTCTGCTCGGCTATCGTTTTGTGCCCCGCATCCGCAATCTTCCCTCAACGCGGCTCTATGTCTTTGAGCCAGCCGCCGTTCCGAAGGAACTGCGCGGCCTCCTCGGCGGCAAGATCAAGGAGGCGCAGATTATTGCCAATTGGCCGGATATCCTGCGCAGCGCAGCCACTATGGCGGCAGGCATCATACCTCCCAGCCAGCTTCTGCGCAAATTCGCGGCCTATCCGCGCCAACATGACCTCGCTCTGGCATTGCGCGAAATCGGCCGCATCGAGCGCACGCTCTTCATCATTGATTGGTTGCTGGACGCCGACATGCAGCGTCGTGCCCAGATCGGCCTGAACAAGGGCGAGGCGCATCACGCCCTGAAAAACGCCCTTCGCATCGGTCGCCAGGACGAAATCCGGGATCGCACCGCTGAGGGGCAGCATTACCGCATGGCTGGCCTAAACCTGCTTACGGCCATCGTTATCCATTGGAACACCCTCCACCTCGGTCAGGCCGCAGCCAAACGAAAACAAGAAGGCCAAAGCACCCCGGCAGATCTTCTCGCCCACATCTCGCCCCTCGGATGGGCACACATTCTCCTCACCGGCGAATACAGGTGGCCAAAAAGCCGATGAAAACCCCTTAGCGTAGGATTCCGCCCCCACCCGGAACAGACCCCTTTTGCTTCACGGCCGAAAGGATGCTGCGTTTCGGCGACTGCGACATTTCCGGCACGGCGTATTACCCGGCCTACCTGAACATCCTGAACGGAGTGGTTGAGGAATTCTGGACCCATCTGGGCTGGCCCTGGCACGAGATCATCTGGAAGGAACGCTGGGTTACGCCGACGGTGCATCTGTCTTGCGATTTTTCCAAACCGTCGTTCTTTGGTGAAAAGCTGATCTTCCGGGTGACCGTACTGAAGGTGGGGAAATCCTCGGTCAGGCTGAACCATACTATCCACTGCGGCGAGGAACACCGATGGTCGGTGGAGCAGGTGCTGGCGGCAAGCTGGCTGGACAGCCACTCCTCGATGCTGTGGCCTGAGGCGGTGAAGGCCAAACTGGAGGGCCTGATGTCCCCCGAAGTGACCGATCGGCGGCCGGTGGGCGAGCCTCAGGTCCAGACCTGAGCCGGATCGGGCAGCGGGATCGCCTGCAAAAGCTCGCGGGTGTAGGCGGCCTGCGGCGTGGCGAACAGGTCGGCGGTGGGGCGATCCTCGACGATCTGGCCTTGGTGCAGCACAATGGTGCGCTGGCACAACCGGCGGATCACCGACAGGTCGTGGCTGATGAAGGCCAGCGTCAGGCCAAGGTCGGCCACCAGTTGTTCAAGCAGGTTTAGCACCTTGGCCTGAGACGACACATCAAGGCCCGAGACGATTTCATCGGCGAGGATGAAATCAGGCTCCAACGCGATGGCGCGGGCGATGCCGACCCGCTGGCGCTGCCCGCCGGAAAGCTCGTGCGGATAGCGGCTGGCGAAATGCTGCGGCAGGCCGACATGATCCAGAGCGCGGGCTATGCGGTCGCGGATGGCATCCAGCCTGTGCAGGCGCAGGGGTTCGGCGATGATCGTGCCGACGCGGTGGCGCGGGTTGAGCGACGACATCGGGTCTTGAAAGATCATCTGGAACCGCCGCCGCATCGGGCGCAGCGCCGCTTCCGACAGGTGGGTGATGTCGGTTCCGTCAAACCGGATCGCCCCGTCCGTGGGGTCCAGCAACCGGACCATCGCACGGCCCAGCGTGGATTTTCCCGACCCGGACCCGCCGACGATACCGATGACGGCGCCTTTGGGAATGGTGAAGCTGAGGCCCTTGAGGATTTCAATTCGCGGGGCCGCGCCGAACAGCGGCTTTGCCGTCATGTCGGGTAGCGACAGCCGCAGATCGGTGACGGTGTAAAGATCAGCCACGCGCTGCTCGCCTGTCGAAGGCCGTCACCTCGGCCCGGACAGCGTCGATTTCCGCATCGGGCACAGGGTGCAGCCCGGCATCCGGGTCGGTGTATTTCGGCATCGCTGCCAGCAGGGCGGCGGAATAGGGGTGGCGGGGGGCCGCGAAGAAATCGGCTACCGTGCTGTCTTCGACGACCATCCCGGAATACAGCACCGACAGCCGCTGACAGACCTTGGACACCACGCCCAGATCATGCGTGACAAACAGCAGCGCCGTGCCGTGGCGGGCCTGCATCCCGGCGATCAGCTTCAGGATCTGCTTTTGCACTGTCACATCCAGCGCCGTAGTCGGCTCATCGGCCACGATCAGCTTTGGCTCGGCGGCAAAAGCCGATGCGATCAGGATGCGCTGGCGCATGCCGCCCGACAACTCGTGCGGATAAGACCGCAGCACCCGGGCGGGATCGGCGATCTGCACTTCGGCCAGAAGGTCGCGGGCGCGGGCCTCGGCGGCACTTCGGGTCCAGCCAAGGATATCGACCAGCCGGTTGGTGATCTGCGGCCCGATCCGGTGCGACGGGTTCAGTGCGGTCAACGGGTCCTGCGGGATCAGCGCGCAACTGGCCCCGATCCGGCGGCGGCTTTCCCTGGGCGGCAGGCGCAGCAGGTCGGTCCCACCAACAAAGATCTCGCCTTCGGTGATCTCGACCGACGGCGGCAGGATGCCCAGCACCGCCTTGCCGATCATCGACTTGCCCGCACCGCTTTCCCCCACCAGCCCGCGCACCTCGCCCGCCGCCACATCCAGCGACACCCGGCGCAACAACGGCGGGCCGTTCTTCAACCGCACAGACAGGTTGCGAACAGACAAAAAGCTCATCGCAGCACCGGATCAAAGCGGTCCTTCAACCCTTCGCCCAGTTGCGAAAAGGCAAGAACCGTCAGGAACAGCGCAATCAGCGGAAACACCAGCACCCACCACGCCTGATGGATCGACGTTCGGCCTTCGGCGATCATCCCGCCCCATGTCGGATCGTCGGTGGAAATCGACAGGTTCACGAAACTCAGGATCGCCTCCACAATAACGGCAATGCCCATCTCCAGCGTCAGCAGCACGACGATGGTCGGCAGGACATTGGGCAGCACCTCGCGGATCATCGTGCCGATCCGCCCGGCCCCTGCAACGCGGGCCGAGGCGACATAATCCATGACCCCTTGCAACATCGCCTCTGACCGCACCACGCGGGCAAAGCGGGTCCAGTCGATCACGACCACGGCGATGATGATCGACACAAGCCCGGGCCCAAGCACCGCGATCAGCAGAATGGCAAAGAGAACCGGCGGAAAGGCCATCCAGATGTCGATCAGACGCGAGATGATCATATCGAACCAGCCGCGCAAAAACCCCGCAAGCAGCCCAAGCGTCGCCCCGACCAGACAGGAAATGCCGCCAGCCGCCAACGCCACCAACAGCGCCACGCGCGCCCCGTAAAGGATGCGCGACAACACATCGCGGCCAAGACTGTCGGTGCCCAGCCAATAGCCGGGTTCAGCGCCCGCCACCCAGAAGGGCGGCATCCGGCCGAGAAACAGGTCCTGCGCCAAGGGATCATGCGGGGCGATCCACGGTGCCAGCAGCGCCGCCGCGCCAAGCGCACCCAGCCAGCCCGCAGAAAGCCACAGCCGCAACCCAGCGCGGCGGCGGATCATCGAACGGCCATCAAGCATGACGCAGCCGGGGGTTCAGCACGGCATAAAGCAGATCGACGATCAGATTGACGGCGATGAAGATCACCGCGAACAGGATCACGATCCCCTGGATCAGCGGCAGGTCCCGGTTGATCACCGCATCAATCGCCATGTTGCCAAGACCTTCATAAGAAAACAACCGCTCGATGATCACCGTCCCGCCGATCAGAAAGGTAAACTGCACACCCACAAGGGTCAGCGTCGGCAACACGGCATTGCGCAGCGCCTCGCGCATAATCACATGCGTCTCGCCGTACCCCTTGGTGCGGGCCAGCGTGACATAGTCAAGGTTCATGGTTTCCTTCAGGCTTTGCTTCAACAACTGCCCGATGATCGCGGCAAGCGGGAGGGCCAGCGCCAAGGCGGGCATGAACATATGCGCCACCAGATCGGCCCAAAGGTCGAACCGCAGACGCAACAGGCTCTCGAACAGATAGAAATCGGTGACGAACGGCAGATCCAGCGACGGCGTCACCCGACCCGAGATGTGGAACACCGGGAACAGCACCCCGAACACCAGCATCAACACCAGCCCCCACAGGAAATCCGGCACCGACAGCGCCATGCCGTTAACCACGTCAATCGCGCCTTCCGTCCGCCCGCCCCGCCCCCGCGTCCCGATCAGCGCCGACAATCCGCCCAGCAGGACGGCCATAACCAGCGCCATGATCGACAATTCCAGCGTCGCAGGCAGCCGCCCCAACACCAGATCCAGCACCGGCTGGCGCGTGGTGATCGACGTGCCGAAATCGCCCTGCACCACCCCGGCGATCCAGATGCCGAACTGCGTGACCATCGGCTTGTCCAACCCGTACAGCGCGGACAATCGCGCTATATCGGCCTCGGTCGCACCGGGCGGCAACATCATCGCGATGGGATTGCCGGGCACCACCCGGATCACGAAGAACACGATCACCGCCACGCCCGCCAAAGTGACAAGCGTGGTCGCCAACCGCAAACAAAGGATGCGAAGGATCTGCATCGGCCCCGTTTCACGGGGGCAAGCCCCCTCATTTTCTGTCTGCAAATATCCTGCGGGGGGTCCGGGGGGCGCAAAGCCCCCCGGCGGCCTGCGCAGACGTGCCGCGTCAGCCCCGCTTAATCAGGCCCGCTTCATCAGCCCCGCTTCATCAGGCCCGCTTCATCAGATGCGGCAACAAGGCCCCCGACGCGTGCTGTGTGACCACCACTCCGGATGCATGCAGGATGGGCTGCACGTATTGCAAGATCGGGATCACCAGCGCGTTCTCCGCGATATGGCTGCTGACCGCCTTCCAGCCTGCGATCCGCTTGGCTTCATCCGGCTCGCCCCACAGCGGGCCGATCATCGCAACCAGATCCTCGCCATCCCAGACCGAATGCGGCGACGGGCCGAACATCGCGAACCCGGTCGAGGTGGTCGGATCGCCCACCGAATTGCCCCAGTTGTAAAAGGCCGCCGGCGCAAGCTGATCTGCGGCGCGCAACTCGAAATGCTTGGCGATCTCGTACACCTCGATCTCGGCTTCGATCCCCACCTTGCGCCACAGGCCGACGATGGCCTGGATCATCTCGAAATCCTTGGGCTTGAATCCCCGTGTCGTCTGGATCTTGAACCTCACCGGATTGTCGGGGCCATAGCCGCTGGCGGCCAGCAATTCGATCGCCTTTGCCTCGTCGTAAGGCACGGTGATCGACGCATCGAAGGCGGCGTATTCCGGGGTTTCCAGCGTGTCGATCCTGACGCCATAGCCCGACATCAGCCGGTCGATGATCGCCTGTTTGTCGATGGCATGGGCTGCGGCCTTGCGCACGTTGGGGTCGGTCATCACGTCTATATCATTCAGGAAAATCATCCCGATATCCGAAATGGGCGCCGAAATCCCGGCCAGCGGCCCACCCTTCAGACGGTCGTATTCCTCGTAAGGCATCTCGAGCGTGACGTGACTGTTGCCCGATTCCACCTCCGCCACGCGGGCGGCGGCATCGGGGACGAACTTGATCGTCACCGTTTCGAAATCAGGCTTGCCGCCCCAGTAATTCGCGTTGGCCTTCAACCGGACAAAGGCGTTGCGTTCGAACTTTTCGACCATGTAGGGGCCGGTGCCGATCGGGGCCGCCTCGAAACCCTCGGCGCCGACCCGTTCGTAATAGGCCTTGGGCAGGACATAACCGGTCAGGAAATACATCCACTTGAAGATCGTCGGGTCGAACGACACGACATCGGCGATGACCTTGTTGCCCTCGACCCGGTGGTTGGCGAGCGTGCCCCAGACGAACTGGATCGGGCTGCCGGTTTCGGGGTTGGCCACACGGGCAAGGCTCCACGCCACATCCTCGGCGGTGAAGGGCGATCCGTCGTGCCAGGTCACACCCTCGCGCACGGTCATGCTGACCTGCGTGCGGTCCTCGTTCCAGCCCCATTCGGTCAACAGTCCGGGGGCCGGGGTCAGGTCGGGCTGTTGCAGGATGTATTGGTCGAAAACCGACTGATACAGCCCTTGGATCGTCGGGTTCACCGCACTTGGGCCGACATTCGGATCCCAGGACGGCAGGTTGACGTTATAGGCGATCACCAGTTCGTCGATGGCCTGCGCGAAAACGGGCAGACCGGCGGCGCTGGCCGCGAAGGTGGCGGCGGAAAGCTGCAAAAGGCTGCGGCGGTTGAGGTTCATTTTATCATTCCCTGTTGGTGGTTCTTAGTTTTGGTTCAGTTTCCAGCGAGTTTGCGGGCCAGCAGAAAGCCCGGTCCCGCCCCGGTTCCGGCACCGGGCCAAACGGCGGCGCCGGTCAGGTGCAGATTGGCTATGGGTGTCGCGCCGTCCGCATGGCCACGCGCGGGGCGAAACAGAAAGTTCTGCGCCAAGTGATGACTGCCGCAGATCTGATCGCCCCCGACGAGGTTCGGGTTGTCCGCCTCCAACTCCAGCGGCGTTACGATCCGGCGGGCAAGCGTTTTGGCGCGGGCGCCCGGCGCATGCGCCTCGAGGATCGCCAGCGCGCGGTCGGCAAAGGGTTCGGCCACCTGCGCCCAGTCGGTTGCCGTGATCTCGCCCTTGGCATCGCCGGTGATGGTGCCGGGCGCCATGCGGACCTGCACCCACAGCACGTGTTTGCCGTCCGGCGCACGGGTGGGGTCAAAGACGGTGGGCTGGCCCACGACAAGGATCGGCTCATCCGGCAACAGCCCCGCCTGCGCCTGCTGATAAGTGCGCGCCATCTGGTCAAGACTGGGGGCGATGTGGACATAGGCATAGCGTTGCAAGACCGCCCCCGCAGCCCAATCGGGCAGGCTGTCCAACGCCAGATGGATCATCATCGTGCCGGGCGCGTGGGCAAAGCTGTCCATCGCGCGGTCGAACTCGGGCGTCGTGCCACCCGTCAGGCGGGGCAGCGCGCGCGGCGCAATCCCTGCGATCACCGCGCGTCTGGCGGTGATCCGGCGACCATCGGCAAGCGCGACCCCGCTCGCCCGCCCGCCATCGCGTAAGATACGGGCGACAAAAGCGCCGGTTTCGACGTGGCCGCCCCGCGCCTGAAGGGCCGCGGCAAGGGCACGGGTCACCGTATCGGCCCCGCCCTGCCCGATCGACATGCCAAAGGCCTGACCCGCCATGCCTTCCAGATAGGGAAACATCGCGCCACCTGCGATATCGGGGGCGAAATCCAGATGCATCCCCCAGGCCCCGAGCATGGCACGGATGTGGGGATGCGCAAAGGTTTCCTCAAGCCAGGCGCGGGGCGAAGCAAGCAGGAACCGCGTCAGGTTCAGCGTTCCGGCAATGCCCTTGGCGCGCAGAGTTTTAAACAGGAAAGATGCAAGTGCACGGAATTTCATCTGCGACCCAAGCAGGCCCAGGATATGCGGCGCCTCTGCCCCGAATCGGCTGCACAGGATTTCCCAGGTTGCCGCATCGCGTGCCGAATGCGCACCGATAGCTGACAGAGTTTCCGCCATATCCGTCGAAACGCCCGCCCATGTGCCGTCGGGAAACGACGAGGCAAACGGGCGGTTCACCGGAACGAAGGCGCAGCCGTGGCGGGTCAGTTCTGCACCAAAAGCCTTGAAAAACGGGCTGCCGGCAAACTGCGACAGGTTCATTGCCGCCCAGTCATGGCGAAAGCCGGGCAGGGTGTACTCGCCGGTCTTGACCGCGCCTCCCGGCACCGCAGCTTGTTCGAACACCCCCACGCGCCAGCCCTTGGCAGCAAGATGCAGCCCGGCGGCCAACGTGTTGTGGCCCGCCCCGATCAGGACTGCATCGAATTCTTCGGCCATGGGTTCCCCGACATAATGTCGCAGTGATATTTGCAAATGCATTTAAATCTGTCTAGCATGATTCCAGAGCCGTCGGTGGAACCGGGGCGTGGGACAGCGCCGGAAAGGCCCGGCCAATTCAGGGAGATGACGATGACCTCTGCAAGCGTTCTTGGGTCACTGGCGGGAATGCTCGCCTCGGGCGGGATCGAAGTGGTCGATTGCACGGGCGTGCTTGGGCCACAGACGCCGCTGTTGAAGCTGCCGCCGGATTTCGCCAAGGACACCCCGCCGATCAAGATCCACCGGATCAGCGAATACGATCAGGACGGGCCGTTCTGGGCGTGGAACTGGCTGGAACTGGGCGAACACAGCGGCACCCACTTCGACGCGCCGCACCACTGGATCACCGGCAAGGATTATGCCGACGGCTACACCGACACGCTGAATGTGCAGCGGCTGGTGGCCCCGGTGAACGTGCTGGATTTCAGTACCGAATGTGCCACGAACCCGGATTTCCTGCTGACGATCGACCATGTGAAGGCATGGGAAGCCGAACACGGCGCGATCAATCCGGGCGAATGGGTCGTGCTGCGGTCCGATTGGGACAGCCGCGCGCATGACGAAGGGCTGTTTTTGAACGCCGATGAAAGCGGCCCGCACACGCCGGGGCCGACAGCCGAGGTGATCCAGTATCTGCTCGACAAGGGCATCGTCGGCTGGGGCAGCCAGTGCATCGGCACCGATGCGGGACAGGCGGGCGGAATGACACCGCCGTATCCGGCGCATAACCTGTTGCACAAGAACAACTGTTTTGGTCTGGCCTCGCTTGCCAACCTTGGCCAGTTGCCTGCCAAGGGCGCGATCCTTATTGCGGCCCCGCTGAAGATCCAGCAAGGCACTGGGTCGCCCATCCGGGCCTTGGCGCTGGTGCCGAAAGGCTGATCATGCGCCCGGATCACGTCATCATCGGCAGCGGGATCAACGCGCTGGTTGCGGGGGCGATGCTTGCGCTCAACGGCAGCCGCGTGCTGCTGCTGGAGCGTGAGGCGGTTGCGGGCGGGTGTCTGCACACCGAAGAGATCACGCTGCCGGGGTTTCATCATGACGTGATGGCGGCGACTTGGGTGTTGTTCAAAACCTCTCCTGCGGGGGCGGCCCTTGGCCCCCACCTTGCGCGGCACGGGTTTGAATATTGCCACACGCCGCATCCGACAGCAGTCGTGCGCCCCGATGGCAGCGCGCTGGTGCTGACGACGGACAGGGCGAAAAATGTGTCCGCGTTCAACGCGTTGTCCGATGGGGACGGGGCCTCCCACGCGTGGGATGTGGGCGGGGTCGAGGCGGACGCGCCGTTTTTGTTCGCGATTCTGGGCGGGTCATTGTGGTCATGGACGACGGCCAAGCTGATGTTCGGTCAGGTGCGAAAACGCGGGCTGCGCGGGCTTGCCGCGTGGTTCGGCACGGCCCTGGTGCCGGCACGGGGCTGGCTGGAAACCGGGTATCAAAGCCCGCTGGTGCAGGCGCTTTTTGCCCCATGGGTGCTGCATTGCGGGTTGACGCCGGAAAGCACCTATTCCGGGCAAATGGCCCGCGTCGTGGCCTTCGCGCTGGAGGCGGCGGGCGCGCCGATCGTCAAGGGCGGGTCCGGGCGGGCGGCTGCCGCGTTTCGGGCCTTGATCGAGGAAAAGGGCGGTGAAATCCGCTGTGGCGCGGATGTCGATCGTATTCTGGTGACGAACGGCCGGGTGCGGGGCGTGGCACTGACGGGGGGCGAAGAGATTGCCTGCGGGTCGGTGCTGGCGTCCGTCGCACCGGGGCAGTTGCAGGGGCGGCTGCTGCGCGACGTGAACCTGCCCGAGGATCGGGCAGCGGCAAAGGCGTTTCGCCATGGGCGGGGGAATTTCCAGTTGCATTACGCGCTGGACCGGCCGCCCAAATGGCTGTCGCCGGGTCTGGATCAGGTGGCGTTGATTCATCTGGCCGACGGGATAGACTCGGTATCGAAATCCGCGAACGAGGCGGAACGCGGGATGCTGCCTGCGGTGCCTACGATCTGTGTTGGGCAACCGCACCGGCTGGACCCGTCGCGCTGCCCTGACGGCAAGGCGATCTTGTGGGTGCAGATCCCGGACGCGCCGCGCGTGGTCAAGGGCGATGCGGCGGGGCAGATCGCGACCGACGGCGAATGGAGCGAGGCCGTGCGCGAGGCGTTCGCCGACCGGATCGAGGGCATTCTGAAACGTCATATCCGCGATTTCGATGCGATCAAGCTGGCGCGGCGGGCCTGTTCGCCTGCCGATCTGGAGGCTTTAAACATCAACCTTGTCGGCGGCGATCCGTATGGCGGGCTGTGCAGCATCGACCAGTTCTTTATCTTCCGCCCCTACGCCCATTCCACCAACGGCGTGGGGCAGGTGCGCGGGTTGATCCATATCGGGGCCTCGACCCACCCCGGCCCCGGCCTTGGCGGCGGATCGGGCTTTCTGGCGGCGAAAAGGCTGGGCGCATGACCGATCAATCGCCCCCCGAAATGCTGCCCGACACTCTGCACCGGTTGGGGGAAATCGGCCTAACCAATTTCGCGCCCTATCTGATGAACCGCATCATGGGGCGTTACAACGCCAGCCTGCGCGATGACATGACGGGGCTTGGCCTGACCACCCCCAAGATGCGCGCGCTGGCGGTGCTGTCGGTGATCGAGGGGCCGCTGATCCGGGAGTTGGCGGTCTATGCGGTGGCCGAGCAATCCACCCTGTCGCGCGCTCTGGATCAGTTGGCGACCGAAGGGTTGATCCGGCGCGCAACCGATACGACCGACAGCCGGGCTGTGCGGATATTCATCACCGAAGCCGGGCGCACTGCGTTCGAGGCGCTGTGGCCCTGCATGTCCGAGGCGCATGCGCGCATGTTTCGCGGCGTCCCCGCCGACGAGCAGCGCGTCTTTGTCGGCACGTTGCAAAAAATGCTGAACAATATCAGAAAGCACGAGATCTGACATGGCGGAACGGTCCTTCAAGACGGAAGTGGAACATTTGCGGCTGGGTGCGGGGCAGACCTTCACCGGCGAAGGGATTCTGGCCATCACCAAGGCACTGCTGGAAAACGGCGTCGGCTATGTGGGCGGCTATCAGGGTGCGCCGATTTCGCATCTGATGGACGTTCTGGCTGACGCTGAGGAATTGCTGTCAGAGCTTGGGATCCGGTACGAGGCGAATGCCAACGAGGCGGCGGCGGCGGCGATGCTGGCGGCGTCGGTGCATTACCCCATTCGCGGGGCGGTGACGTTCAAGGGCTCGGCGGGGGTTAATGTAGCGTCGGATGCGCTGTCCAACCTTGCCTCGTCGGGGGTGAACGGCGGCGCGCTGATCGTCGTGGGCGAGGATTACGGCGAAGGGTCCAGCATCATGCAGGAACGCAGCCACGCCTTTGCGATGAAGTCGCAGTTCTGGCTCTTGGACCCGCGCCCGAACCTGCCGTGCATCACCAAGGCGGTGAAGGACGGGTTCGAGTTGTCCGAGGCGTCGAACACTCCGGTCATGCTGATGGTGCGCATCCGGTCTTGCCATGTCACGGGGTCGTTTCAAACCAGCGACAACCGCCGCCCGACGCTGACCGTGCGCGAGGCTCTGTCGAACCCGCAATCGGATTTCGCCCGCGTCGTGCTGCCGCCGATGTCTTATGCCCACGAGCAGGACAAGATCAACAACCGCTGGCCCGCCGCCGAGCGGTTCATCCGCGAGCGTGGCCTGAACGAGGTGTTCGGGCCGAAAGACGCCCCGGTCGGGCTGGTGTTGCAAGGCGGGATGTACAACGGCGTGATCCGCGCGCTGCAACGGTTGGGACTGGCGGATATTCGCGGCAACACGGATGTGCCGCTTTATGTGCTGAACGTGACCTATCCGTTGATCTCGTCCGAGTTTCTGGAGTTTTGCGAGGGCAAAGAGCAGGTTCTGGTGATCGAGGAAGGTCAGCCGGAATTCATCGAGCAGCAGTTGACCACCTTTGTCTATCGCGCCCGGTCGCCGGTGCGGTTGACGGGCAAGGGTATTCTGCCGATGGCCGGGGAATTGACCGGGCAGGTGATGCTCGACGGGCTGACGGCGTTTTTCAAGGAGGCCGCGCCCGGTATGCTGCCTGCCATCGTCCGCGCGCCGAACGAGGATCGTCCGCAGATCCCGGACCTGACCCGGACCGTGCCGATCCGCCCGCCGGGGTTCTGCATCGGCTGTCCGGAACGCCCGATCTTTGCCGCGATGAAGCTGGTTCAGCAGGAAACCGGCAAGTTGCAGATCAGCGCCGATATCGGCTGCCATCTGTTCGCAGCCCTTCCCCCGTTCGAGATTGGCGGCGCGACCATGGGATACGGCCTTGGCCCTGCCGCCAACGCCGCCTTCGATGGCGGGGGCGAACGGCGGCCGGTGTCGATCATCGGGGATGGTGGGTTCTGGCACAACGGGCTGTCGTCCAGTTTCACCAACATGGCGTTCAACAAATCGGACGGCGTGGCGGTGATCGTGGACAATTACTATTCCGCAGCGACGGGCGGGCAGGACATCATGTCGAGCCGCGCCGACAACGCGAGCAAATCCACCAAGCACCCGATCACCAAGGCGCTGAAAGGCATCGGGATCGACTGGGTGCGTCAGGTCGACAACACCTATGACGTGGGCCGCATGCGCGATGTGCTGCGCGAGGCGCTGACCACCGACGCGCCGGGGCCGAAGGTCATCGTGGCGTCGTCGGAATGCATGTTGAACCGGCAGCGCCGGGAAAAGCCCTTGGCGCAAAAGGCGATCAAGGAAGGCCGCCGGGTGGCGACCCCGCGCTTTGGGATCGACGAGGACATCTGCACCGGCGATCACGCCTGTATCCGGCTGTCCGGCTGTCCGTCGCTGTCGGTGAAAAAGCTGGACGATCCGCTGCGCGACGATCCGGTGGCCAGCATCGACCAAAGCTGCGTCGGGTGCGGCAACTGCGGCGAGGTGGCGGACGCCGCCGTGCTGTGCCCGTCGTTCTACCGCGCGGATGTGGTGCATAACCCGTCGAAGACCGAGGCTCGGCTGGCGCGGTGGCAGAACGGGGTGATCGGCTGGTTGCAATCGCGCCGCGCCGCACGTCGGTTGATGTTCGAGGGGGCCGCATGACGCTGCACGAAACCCTTGCCGGTGCATTGCCGGGCAAGCCGGTTGATCCGCGTCTGTCGGGGATCATCAAGCTCGCGATCCTTGCCGTGGGTGGGCAAGGCGGCGGGGTTCTGACCGGTTGGATCGAGGATGTGGCGCGGTCCAACGGCTATGCAGCGCAGGCGACTTCGGTTGCGGGCGTGTCGCAGCGGACCGGGGCCACGGTTTATTATGTCGAGATGGCACCGCATCAGCCCGTCGATCCGATTCCAGTGTTTTCGCTGATGCCTGCACCGGGCGATGTGGACATCATGATCGCCGCCGAGATGATGGAGGCCGGGCGGTCGATCATCAGGGGGTTTGTGACGCCGGATCGGACAACGCTGATCGCGTCCACCCACCGCGCGCTGGCGGTGTCGGAAAAGATGGTGCCGGGGGATGGTATCGCGTCCAGTGCCGAGGTGATGGCGGCGGCAGAGATTGCGGCGCGGCGGTTTATCGCGGCGGATTTCGATGCGCTGGCGATTGCCAACGGGTCGGTAATTTCCGCCTCACTGTTCGGGGCGCTGGCAGGGTCGGGCGCGCTGCCCTTTCCGCGTGCGGCCTACGAGGCGGCCATCCGGGCCAGTGGCAAGGGCGTTGATGGGTCGCTGCGGGCCTTTGGTGCGGCGCTTGAAGCGGCGGCCAATCCGGCTGGGCTGGACCCACCGGTTGCGACAACGCGGATTGCGCCGCGCGTGTCTGGTCCCGCCGGGCTGATCGCGGAATGGGTCAAGCTGGCGGACCGGGTTGCAGCCCTGCCCGCCCCGGTGGCGGCGTTGGCCCTGCCCGGTTTGCGCAAAGTGGTGGATTTTCAGGACCTGCGGTACGGGGCTGCCTATCTGGAGCAATTGGCGCAGGTGATGGCCCGCGATGATGCGGCACAGGAGTGGCGGCTGTCGGTTGAGGCGGCAAAGTACATCGCCAATGCAATGGCTTACGACGACATCATAAGGGTGGCCGACCTCAAGACACGGGGCGAACGATTTGACCGCATCCGCAAGGAAATGCGGCTGAAGGATGCAAACGTGCTGCACCTGACCGAGTTTTTCCATCCCCGCGCCGAAGAAGTCGTGGGTCTGTTCCCGGCGAAACTGGGGGCGAAGGTGGAGGCCGATCCGAAGTGGATGGCGCGGCTGGACCGCTGGTTCAACAAGGGGCGGCGGTTGCGGACTGACGGGCTGCGCGCCTTTGCGATGCTGCACCTGATAGGCGGGTTGCGCGGTTGGCGGCTGCGGACGCTGCGCCATGCCCAGGAACAGGCACATCTGCGCCGCTGGCTGGACCATTCGCTGTCGCATGTGATCGGGAATTACGATCTGGCGGTGGAGTTGATCCGCTGCCGCCGCCTGATCAAGGGGTATTCGGATACCCATGCGCGCGGTCAGTCGAAGTTCGACCGGGTGCTGGCTGCCACAGCGGCGGTCGCCGGGCGCGAAGATGCCGCCGACTGGTGCCGCCGTCTGCGCGAAGCGGCGCTGAAGGACGAGGATGGCAAGGCGCTTGACGGCGCGATCCAGACGATCCGCAGCTTTTAGTCGCGGATCGGGGTCAGACCGCCAGCAGTTCCAGCGCGACCCCCTGCCCCACGCCCACGCACAGCGTGACAAGGGCCGATGCGCCGCAGCTTTCGGCAAGCCTGCGCGCCGCCGTGCCCGCAATGCGTGCACCTGACATGCCCAGAGGGTGGCCCATGCTGATCCCGCCGCCATAGGCATTCACCCGCGCGTCGTCATCCGCGATGCCCCATGCCCGCAAACAGGCTAGCACTTGGGCGGCGAAAGCCTCGTTCACCTCGATCACGCTGTAATCTTTGGCGTGCCGCCCGGTGCGATTGGTCAGGCGGGCGACGGCGGCGACCGGGCCGATGCCCATGATGCGCGGCGCGACCCCGGCAGAGGCTGCTGCCCCGACGCGCGCCATCGGTTGCAGACCGTACCGTTTGACCCCGGCCGCCGAGGCAAGGATCAGCGCCGCCGCCCCATCATTGATGCCCGCCGCATTGCCCGCCGTCACCGTTCCTCCTGCGCGAAACGGAGTGGGCAATGCAGCCAGCCGTTCAAGGCTGGTTGCGCGCGGATGTTCATCCACCGCCACCACAACATCGCCTTTTCGGGTGGAAAGGGTGACGGGCAGGATGTCGGCTGCGTGCCAGCCTGCGTCGTAGCACGCTTGCGACCGCAGGGCGTAGGCATCCTGATCGGCGCGCGCGATGCCATGTTCTGCCGCGACGTTTTCGGCCGTCTCAGGCATGGACTCAGTGCCATAAGAGCGCAGAATCCGGTCGTTGACAAAGCGCCAGCCGATGGTGGTATCGAACATCTCTGCCTGCCGGGAAAAGGCCGTTTCGGCCTTGCCCAGCACGAAGGGCGCGCGGGTCATGCTTTCCACACCGCCCGCAATCACCACATCCGCACCGTCCCGCACGGCCCGCGCACCGGCGATTACGGCATCCAGACCGCTGGCACACAGGCGGTTCATTGTCAGGCCCGGCACGGATTCCGGCAAACGTGACAGCAGGATCGCCATGCGCGCGACGTTGCGGTTATCCTCGCCCGCCTGATTGGCGCAGCCCAAGATCACCTCGTCCACCTCCAGCCCCGGATGCAGGTCCAAGAGACCGTCGATCACATGGGCGGCCATGTCGTCGGGCCGCGCCGTTGCAAGACTGCCACCGTGGCGTCCGATGGGGATGCGGCGATGGGCGCAAAGGAAAACGTCGGTCATCGTGTCAGGTCCGGTGCGGGCAGGTAGCGTCCCTTCAGGTGGGGCGGCGCTGCGGATTGCAAGGTGGCAAGGGTGGTCAGCACTTGCGCGCGGCCATGCTGGGCCAGCATGGCAAAGGGACCGCGCGGGAAATTCAGGCCAAGGCGCAGCGCGGTGTCGATGCCGTCTGCGGTGCTTCCGCCTTCGGCGAGCAGCCATGCGGCCTCGTTCGCAAGAGTGGATTCAATCCGCAGGACGATGCTTTCTGCATCGGAGGGCGGTTGCACGGGCGTAGCGGGATAGACGAAGCCATGCCCGGTCTTGCGGCCAAGATTTCCGCTGGCGACCTGCGATTTCAGGGCCGCGAAAACGTGATAGCGGGGATGGTCGCCCATCGCCGCAAACAGGCTTTCGGTGGCGGCAAGGTTGATGTCGGCACCGATCAGGTCGATCAGGCCGAACGGGCCGATCGGATAGCCCGCGCCGATCATGGCGGCGTCGACGTCGGCTGGCGCGCGGCCTTCTTCCAGCAGGGCCAAAGCTTCGCCGTAATAGGGGCGGGCGCAGCGGTTGACGATGAAACCGGGGCGGTCTGCGCATTGGATCACCGTCTTGCCCGCGCCTTCGGTCAGGGCGCGCGCCCGCAGCAGCGCATCGGGGGCGGTGGTGGCGTGGGGGATCAGTTCCACAAGCCGCATCGCAGGGGCCGGGTTGAAGAAGTGCAGACCCAGCAGCCGGTCGGGCTGCGACAGCCCCGCAGCGATAGCCGCCACCGACAGGGACGAGGTGTTGGTCGCAAGGACCGCGTCGGGGGGCAAAAGCGCCGCGAGCGCAGAAAAGACGGCCTGTTTCACGGCCAGCGATTCAATCACCGCCTCGATCACCAGATCGGCGGGGGCGATGTCTTCGACCCGGTCGACAATCCGCATGCGCGCAAGGATCGCGTCGCGCGCACCTGCCGTCAGCGCGCCTTTGGCGACGCGGGAGGCAAGGGATTTGGCCAAACGTTCGGCGGCGCTGGCGCGTGCATCGGGGCTGGCGTCTGTGGCGTGAACGGTGTGGCCCGCCTGTAGGTAGACTTGTGCTATGCCAAGGCCCATTGCGCCCAAGCCGATGATCCCTATGGTCATTTTCCACGAAACTCCGGCTTGCGGCGATCCTGGAAGGCGCGGATGCCTTCGGTCTTGTCGTCGGTGTCCAGCAACGCCTCGAAGCTTGTGCGTTCTTCGGTCAGTGCCAGCGCCTTTTCCTCGCCTGCAATCAACGCGGCCTTGGCGGCCATCAGCGCCAGAGGGGCGCGCAAGGCGAGGCGGGTGGCAAGGGGTCCGGCCATGTCGAGCGCGGGACCGTCCGCCAGATAGCTGGCGATGCCCCAAGTGTAGGCGGTGCTTGCGTCAATTACCTCGCCGGTCAGAACCATCCGCATCGCCCGTGCCCGCCCCGCCAGCGCCATCAGACGTTGCCCGCCCCCTGCGCCGGGGATCAGCCCGAGGTTGGTTTCCGGCAACCCCACCCGCGCCGACGCCCCGAGGATCAGCAGATCGGCCATCAGCGCCAGTTCGAACCCGCCCCCAAGCGCAAAGCCGTCCACCGCCGCGATCAGCGGTTTGGGAAAGGCACGGATCGCCGCCCAATGGGCCTTGCGCGGATCCACGGCCCCGTCTGCCGCCGATTTCGTCTCGATCTCGGTGATGTCGGCGCCGGCGGCAAAGTTCCCCTCTGCCCCGGTCAGCACGACGGCACGCACGGCGGGATCGGCGGCGCAACTGCCAAGCGCCTGTGCCAGTGCCGCCAGAAGTGAGGTGTTCAGCGCATTCTTTTGCGCCGGGCGATTGAGGGTAAGGCGCGCCCACCCATCCATGTGGTCAATGATCAAATCCATACCCTTGATCTTTACCCGTCGCACAAAAATTTCAAGCTCGAAAATTTCAAGCTTGAAATTGTTTTGATCCGATGTCAGGTTTTATCCACGGCGCATTTCGCGCGATCTGGGATTTGGGCTATGAAGATACTTTGTCTGGGCGGCGGCCCTGCCGGCCTTTACTTTGCCATCTCGATGAAGCTGCGCGATCCGGCGCATGACGTCACGGTGCTGGAGCGGAACCGTGCCAATGACACGTTTGGCTGGGGCGTGGTTCTGTCGGATGACGCGCTAAAGCGGATGGAACGGAACGATCCGGTGTCCACGCAGTCGATCCGCGACCATTTCGCCTATTGGGACGATGTGGCGGTTGTGCACGACGGAGTTCGCACGGTTTCGGGTGGGCATGGGTTTGCAGGCATCGGGCGCAAGCAGATGCTGATCCTGTTGCAGGCCCGCGCACGGGAATTGGGCGTCGACCTTCAGTTCGAGACAGAGTTCAAATCGGCGGAGGAATATCGCCGGGACTACGACTTTGTCGTGGCGTCGGACGGCCTCAATTCGGCTGTCCGCCACGAATACGAGGATGTGTTCAAGCCCAACGTCGATGTTCGCCTGTGCAAATTCGTCTGGCTTGGCACGCATCAGAAATTCGACGATGCGTTCACCTTCATCTTCGAGAAGACCGTGCATGGCTGGGTCTGGGCGCATGCCTATCAGTTTGACGACGACACAGCGACGTTCATCGTCGAATGTACACAAGAGTCGTGGGACAAATGGGGCTTCGATGCGATGTCCAAAGAGGACACGGTCGAGAAGTGCCGCAAGATATTCGCAGCCCATCTGGGCGGGCATGAGTTGATCTCGAACGCGTCGCATCTGCGCGGCTCTGCGGTCTGGATGAACTTTCCGCGCGTGATCTGTGAGAAGTGGTACCATGAGAATGTGGTGCTGATGGGGGATTCTGCGGCTACGTCGCATTTCTCGATCGGGTCGGGCACGCGGTTGGCGTTCGACAGCGCCATCGCGCTGGCGGAATATTTGCACAGCGAGCCCACGCTGGAGGCCGCATTCGAGCGGTATCAGGCCGAGCGGCGGGTCGAGGTGCTGCGCCTGCAATCGGCGGCGCGCAACTCGCTGGAGTGGTTCGAAGAGGTGGAACGGTATTTGGACCTGCCGCCCGAGCAGTTCGCCTATTCCCTGCTGACGCGCAGCCAGCGGATCGGCCATGAAAACCTGCGTCTGCGCGACCCGGAATGGCTGCGCCGGACCGAGGATTGGTTGCAGCAGCAGGCGGGCGGGCAAGCCGGGCGCATGCCGATGTTCGCGCCGTTCCAACTGCGGGATATGCACTTGCAAAATCGGGTCGTGGTATCGCCGATGGCGCAGTACAAGGCGGTCGACGGCAGCCCGACGGACTGGCATCTGGTCCATTACGGCGAACGGGCCAAGGGCGGGGCGGGACTGGTCTATACGGAAATGAACTGTACTTCGGCGCAGGGGCGCATCACGCCGGGCTGTACGGGGCTTTATGCGCCCGAGCACGAGGCGGCGTGGACGCGGATCGTCGATTTCGTGCATAAGGAATCCGGGGCGAAAATCTGCTGTCAGATCGGCCACGCGGGCCGCAAGGCCAGCACGCAGGTCGGCTGGGAAGACAGCGATGCGCCCCTGCTCGCGGACAACTGGGAGATCATCGCGCCGTCCGCGTTGCCATGGTCGCCGCGCAATGCCATCCCGCGAGAGATGACACGGGCGGACATGCAGGCGGTGACGGCCGAGTTTGTGGCCGCGACCGAGATGGCAAAGCGTGCGGGCTTTGACATGATCGAGCTGCATGCGGCGCATGGTTATCTGGTGTCGTCCTTCATCAGTCCGACATCGAACAAGCGAACCGATGTCTATGGTGGCAGTCTTGAGAACCGGATGCGCTGGCCGCTAGAGGTTTTGGCGGCGATGCGCGCCGCATGGGGCGAGGAAAAGCCGATCTCGGTGCGGATCAGTGCGACGGATTGGGTGGGGGACGAAGGCGTGACGCCGGACGAGGCGGTGATGATCGCGCGGATGTTTGCCGGTGCGGGTGCCGATATCATCGACGTGTCGGCGGGTCAGACGACGGTGGATGCAAAGCCGGTCTATGGCCGGATGTTCCAGACGCCGTTCAGCGACCGTATCCGCAACGAGGCGGGGCTGGCTACCATGGCGGTTGGCAATATCACCGAGCCTGACCACGTGAATTCGATCATTCAGGCGGGCCGGGCCGATCTGGTTTGCCTCGCGCGCCCGCATCTGGCGGACCCGTACTGGACGCTTCACGCCGCGGTGGCGATGGGGGATGCTGCGACGCAGTGGCCGCTGCCCTATCTGGCAGGGCGCGACCAGATGCGGCGGTTGCAGGAGAAATCGGCCGAGGTGATCCGGGTATGACGGTTGTGGGGCGGCGGGTTCTGGTCACGGGTGGCGGATCGGGCGCGGGGGCGGACCTTGCGCTGGGGTTTGCCCGTGCGGGTGCCGCTGATGTGGTGATCTGCGGTCGTCGTGTGGCGGCGCTGTCGGATGTGGCGGCATTGCATCCGGCGATCCGGGCGCTGCCCTGTGACGTGACCGACGAGGCTTCGGTTCAAGGGCTGTTTGCCGCAGCGGGCCGGATGGATATCGTCATCGCCAATGCGGGCCAAGCCGACAGCGCGCCGTTTGCCCGCACGACGCTGGCGCAGTGGAATGCGATGCTCGCGGTGAATTTGACCGGGGTTTTTCTGACGTTTCGCGAAGGGCTGCGGCAGTTCGACGGTTGGGGGCGACTGATTGCGGTGTCCTCGACTGCCGGAATCAAGGGGTATGCAAAGATTTCCCCCTATGCAGCGGCCAAACACGGGGTGATGGGCATCGTGCGGTCGCTGGCGCTGGAAGTGGCGCGGGGGGCTGTCACGGTGAACGCAATCTGTCCTGGGTTTCTGGACACCGAAATGACCGGACAGTCGATCCGGGTGATTTCGGAAAAGACCGGGCGGACAGCTGCCGAAGCGCGTGCTGCATTGGAGGCGATGAGCCCGCAAAACCGGCTTTTCCGCCCAGATGAGGTGACGTCAGCCGCGTTGTGGCTATGTTCCGCCGGGGCCGAAGGTGTGAACGGGCAAGGCATCACCATTTCCGGAGGCGAGGCGTGAGCGCGCCCTGCCCCGATGCGCTGTCCAAGCGCCGGTTGAAGATGTGGATCCGTCTGCTGGGGGCAACGCGGATGGCCGAGGGTCACATGCGCGAATTCCTGCGGGTGCAGCATCACACGACCCTGCCGCGCTTTGACGTGATGGCCGCACTTTATCGCCGCCGTGATGGCGTGACGATGAGCGAGCTTTCCCGGATGCTGCTGGTGTCTAACGGGAATGCAACCATGGTGGTGGACCGGCTGGAAATAGACGGGCTGGTTCGGCGCACCCCGTCCGAGACGGACCGGCGGACGGTATTTGTCGCCCTGACAGCCGAAGGTCTGGCGCGGTTCGAAGGGCTGGCGGCGGGTCATGAAGCCGAGGTGTCGCAGATGTTTGCCAATCTGTCCGAGGCGGAACTGGATACGCTGACGGACATCCTAAAGCACATGGGAGGTGCTAAATGACCGGGCTTGCAGGACTGAAGCCCACACATTTCCTGTGGGACGTGAAAGATCGCATCGCGACGATCCGGTTGAACCGGCCCGAGCGGAAGAATCCGCTGACCTTCGAAAGCTATGCCGAGTTGCGCGACACCTTTCGCGCGCTGGTTTATGCAGCGGACGTGGATGTGGTGATCCTTGGCTCCAACGGTGGTAATTTCTGCTCGGGCGGGGATGTGCATGACATCATCGGCCCGCTGGTGGGCATGGAGATGAAGGACTTGCTGGCCTTTACCCGGATGACCGGCGATCTGATCAAGGCAATGATCGGCTGCGGCAAGCCGGTTATTGCGGCGGTGGACGGCATCTGCGTCGGCGCCGGGGCGATCATGGCGATGGCGGCTGATTTGCGGCTGGCCACACCGGGGGCGAAATGTGCGTTCCTGTTCACCCGCGTGGGATTGGCGGGCTGCGACATGGGGGCCTGTGCCATGTTGCCCCGGATCATCGGGCAGGGACGCGCGGCGGAGTTGTTGTACACAGGCCGGGTGATGCGCGGCGAGGAAGGCGAGCGGTGGGGGTTCTGGAACGCCCTGCATGCGCCCGACGCGCTGGACGCGGCGGCGCTGACGCTGGCGCAGCAACTGGCGGCTGGGCCGACTTTTGCGCATGGGATCACCAAGACCCAGATCAATCAGGAATGGAACATGGGGTTGGAGCAGGCGATCGAGGCGGAAGCGCAGGCGCAGGCGATCTGCATGAAGACGCGGGATTTCGAGCGGGCGTACCGGGCGTTTGTGGCAAGAGAAACTCCGGTATTTGAGGGCGACTGACGTCAGAAGTGGGGGTTTCACACCCCCACACCCCCGTGGGATATTTAGGGACAGAAAATGAGCGATAGGACTTTCCTTTCCTGGCCTTTCTTTGAACAGAGGCACCGTGATCTGGCTGCGGCGTTGGAAGATTGGTGCGCGGTACATCTGCCGGTGGACCATGGCGATGTGGACGCGGCCTGTCGCGGTCTGGTCGCACGGCTTGGTGCTGGTGGGTGGTTGCAGCATTCCGGGGCGGGCGAGGGGGAGCGGCTGGATGTTCGCACGCTGTGCCTGATTCGCGAGACCTTGGCGCGCCATGACGGGCTGGCGGATTTCGCCTTTGCCATGCAGGGGTTGGGGATGGGGGCGGTCAGCCTTTTCGGCACGCCTGCGCAGCGCGAATGGCTGGACCGAACACGGGCAGGTCAGGCGATATCGGCCTTTGCGCTGACCGAACCTGGATCGGGGTCGGATGTGGCGGCAATGGCTACGACGGCGGTGCGGGTGCAGGGCGGTTGGCTGATCGAGGGCGAGAAGACCTGGATTTCCAACGGCGGCATCGCCGATGTCTATGTGCTGTTCGCGCGGACGGGCGAGGCGCCGGGGGCCAAAGGATTGTCGGCGTTCTTGATGCCCGCCGATGTGGCAGGGCTGGAGATTGCCGAGCGGTTGGAGGTGATTGCCCCGCATCCGTTGGCGCGCCTGCGGTTATCGGGTGTTGTGTTGCCCGAGGCTGCATTGATCGGGCGTGCGGGGGAGGGGTTCAAGCTCGCGATGTCGGTGCTGGATGTGTTCCGCACGACGGTCGGGGCTGCGGCGTTGGGTTTTGCCCGGCGCGCATTGGACGAGGCGCTGGCCCGGGTAAAGTTGCGGCGGATACAGGGGCAGCCGCTGGCGGAATTGCAGATGGTGCAGGGGCATCTGGCCGACATGGCGTTGAAAATCGACGCGGCGGCGCTGTTGATCTATCGGGCCGCGTGGGTCAAGGACAGTGGTGCAGCGCGCGTCACGCGCGAGGCGGCGATGGCCAAACTTTATGCAACGGAAGCCGCACAGCAGGTGATCGACATGGCGGTGCAGTTGCACGGTGGCGACGGCGTGCGCCACGGGTCAGTGGTGGAAAGTCTATACCGCGAGATCCGGGCGCTGCGCATCTATGAAGGCGCGTCGGACGTGCAGCGTGTTGTGATTGCGCGGAGCGTGATGGGATGAGCTATGCGCGGTCGATAAGGGTGGAGTTCAACCACTGCGACCCGGCGGGGATCGTCTTTTATCCGCGGTACTTCGAGATGACCAATTCCGTGTGCGAAAACTTCTTCCGCGAGGTGGTGGGATATTCCTATCATGCGATGATGTCGGACGGGTTCGGTGTGCCCACCGTGCGGGTCGAGACGGATTTCCGCGCGCCCTCGCAGCTTGGCGATGTGCTGGATTGGGGACTTGTGATCGAACGGCTGGGCGGCACTTCGGCGACGCTCCGGCTTGAGGCGCGCTGCGGGCAGGAACATCGGCTGACGGCGCGGTTGACCCTGGTCTGGCTTTCGCCCGGGCATCGGCCGGCCCGCTGGCCAGAACACATTCGCACGGTATTGGCCGTGCATCTGGAGGACGCATGACGGACACAGCCCTGCAATTCCTGCACCCGTCGCACTGGAAACCCGCCATCGGCTATTCCAATGGCGTGGCCGCAACGGGGCGAATGGTCTTCACCGGCGGGATCATCGGTTGGACGGCAGATCAGGAATTCGAGACCGACGATTTCGTGGGACAAGTGGAGCAGACGCTGCGGTCGATCGTCGAGGTTCTGGCCTGTGCCGGGGCGCGGCCCGAACATCTGGTCCGGCTGACGTGGTATGTGACCGACAAGCGCGAGTATCTGGCCAGCCTCAGGGATCTGGGGCGGGTCTACAAGGCGGTGATCGGGCGGCATTACCCGGCGATGGCGCTGGTACAGGTGGTGGCGCTGGTCGAGGACCGCGCACGGGTGGAGATCGAGGCGACGGCGGTCATTCCCGGCTAAATGGGCGCGCGCCCTCAGGGTTGCCGCAAGCGGAAGCGTTGGATCTTGCCGGTTTGCGTCTTGGGCAGGGCTTCGATAAAGACCACCCGACGGGGGTAGAGCAGATTGCTTCGGGATCGTATGCAAAGAAATTCCAAGCCTGACAGCAGGCCTCACCGATTTCTTAACATGTGTCAAAGACGGAGATGGCGAGTTTGTTGGCGCGCAGACAGGCCCGGATATTTTCGACCGGATTGAGTTCAGGGGCATAGGGTGGCAGAGGCCATCGCAACCATTGTTCCGTAGGCAACGCTAAGCAAGAACAATAACCGAACATCAAGCCGCCCACCGCTCATCGTTGATTTTGAGCGGCTTGCGCCCGCCAGTTGCACTGTTGGCGGCACGATCCCAAAGGAAATCGCCCGAGAAGCCAATGTGGTTCCAGCCCACGGGCGAGACGTGAGCAAGAAGCTCATCGGAAATAATTTCACCCTGGGCACGGAGATGCGCGATGGCATCGGAAAGATAGGTTGAGTTCCAATAGACAATCGCGGCGATGAGAAGGTTGAGACCCGAAGCCCGAAACTGCTGCGCTTCGTGGGTGCGATCGGCAATCCGGCCCTGCTTGAAGATGCAGATCGCCTGGGTGAGCTCGTGGCGCTGCTCACTTTTGTTGAGGCCCGCCTGACAACGCTGGCGTAGCGCAGGGCTTTCGAGCCAGTCGAGCATGAACAGGGTGCGCTCAACGCGGCCAATCTCTTGGAGGGCCAGATCGAGCTGGTTTTGCCGCTCATAGGCCGCAAGTTTGCGCAGCATCGCTGAGGGCTGCACCGTTCCAGCCTTGAGCGAGGCGACGAGCCGGACGATTTCATCCCAATGCGCATTGATGACGTCTGTTTTGACCCGCTGCCCCATCAGTGGTTTGAGCGTTGTATAATGCGACACCGGTTCGAATGCTGCAAAGCGCCGGTCGGGAAAATCTCGCAGGCGCGGGCAAAATCGGAAACCCAGCATTCGGCACAGGGCAAAGATATGATCGCTCGCGCCGCCGGTATCGGTGTAATGCGTATCGATGGCGAGGTTACTGCCGTGGTGGAGCAGGCCATCGAGAACATAGGGCGCTTCGTGGGTGGCAGCCGAGATGACCTTCACACTATAGGGGTCTGAGTAGCAGCGGAACAGGAAACCTAGGTAAGGGTTTTCGACATGTCTCAAATGGGTGGTATGCCCCGACTCAGAGATCATCATCGGACATTTCACCAGGGCGCCGGAGGGGGCGCAGTTCGCCGCGCGCCACCAATTCGGGCAGCGTGAAGGCGTAACGGCCCAACACGTTCAAATGCCCGTGCGAGAGCGGTGAGAGGCGGGCGACATCTTCTTGGCGGACGACAAACCCTTCAGCCCACAGCTCGGCGAGGGCCGCATCCATATAGATGGTGTTCCACAGGATGACGGCGTTGACAACGAGGCCGAGCGCGCCGAGCTGGTCTTCTTGACCTTCGCGGTAGCGTTGCCGCAGTTTGCCCCGCTTGCCATGGAAAATACTGCGGGCCAGTTCGTGGCGGCCTTCGCCCCGGTTGAGCTGGGTCAGAATTCGGCGTCGATAGGCTGCGTCGTCGATATACCGAAGCATGTAGAGTGTCTTGATGATCCGTCCCAGCTCCTCCAGCGCCCGCGCGAGACGTGTCGGTCGGTCATTGGTTTGGAGGGTTCGCATCAGCCCTGCGGCTTGAACCAATCCGAGCTTCAGCGAGCCGGCCAAGCGCAGAAGATCATCCCAGTTCTGGGCGATAAGGGCCATTCTCACTTTATGCGCAGCCAGATTGTTGAGTGCGCCGTAATCTGCTTTCGGATCGATCCGCCAGAACCGGGCGCCACTGATATCGGCGATGCGGGGGCTGAACTGGTAGCCAAGAAGCCAGAAAACTCCGAAGATCACGTCGGTATAGGCGCCCGTGTCGGTCATGATTTCGGTTGGTTCAAGTTCGGTTTCCTGTTCGAGCACGACACTCAACAGCACGAGACTGTCCCGCAGCGTACCCGGAACAGTGATCGCGTTGAGGCCGGTTAACTGGTCGGAGACGAGGTTGTAGTAAGTGACGCCGCGCTCCTGCCCAAAATATTTCGGGTTTGGCCTGGCATGAACCGTTCGAACCGGCACCACGAAGCGCAGGCCGTCGGCTGAAGCGACATCGCCGCCACCCCAACCGCTGGCAAGCTCTATGCCATTTTGAGCCGCGACGAGCCGGGCGTTCGCCAGGGTTAATGTCTCCTCTCGTAGATAATTCTGCCGAACCCAGCTCAGCCGCGAGCGTCTGAGTGCTGGAACATCCTTTCGCAGCAACGGTTCGAAGCCTGTGTTGCACGCCTCGGCCACCAAGACGGCGCAAACGCTCGTTCTGAGTTCCCCGGCGCGAGCGTCCGCTTCGCTTGCATGAGTGAATGCGTCGGCAAATCCAGTGGGAGTGGACAAAACATGGGGGTCCTCGTCGTTCCCCTCACCTATGCTAAGGTGAGTTCTTTGGGAGGGAGTTGCCATGGACGTTCGGATTTTGGTCGAAACAACCTTCGACAATGGGGAGAAACGCACTCATCAGCTTGATGGCATATCGCGACCGTACCGGGTCACCTGCCCAGAGGGGTTCGGGCTGCGCCTCGAGGATGGGAAGAAGATCGTCGAACAGATCCAGGGTGCAATACTTTGCGACCAGGTCGAGGAGATCACTCGAGAGAGCCGCGTATGCCCGGATTGCAACTCGGTTCGGGCCATCCATGACTATCGCACGCGCGTTCTTGACACGCTCTTTGGGCGGTTTCGGGTGAAAGCCGCGCGTTTGCGCCGATGTTCCTGCGATGCGAGGTCAGCGGCGATGCCCGGCGGGCCTATTTCTCCGCTGGCTTACTTCTTTCCAGACCGGGCTACCCCGGAGTTGCAGCGGCTACATGCCGAGCTTGGGTCTCGGCATTCATTTCGTGAGGCCGCGCGGCTGATGAAGAGCTTCTTGCCCTGCCACCCGCCCCATCACACCACGGTGCGTGACCGGTTGGGTAGAGTTGCCACGGGGCTCGAGAAAAGTCGAAGGGCATCAGGCGATCCCGTTGAGGCACCGCCCAAAGGTGGTTTGACGGTTTTTCTGGACGGTGCGCATATCCGCTGTCGCCCGGAATATCAGCAGCGACACCTGGATCTTGTTGTCGGAAAGATTGAAAGCCGCAATATGTGCCGGCGATTTGGCTTGGTCGCCAATGCGACGGTATCGCCAGGCAGCCGTATGCGACAGGAGCTGTCAGACTTTGGTTGGAAGCCACGCCGTCTGTTGACGGTGATCTCGGACGGCGAGCTTGCTCTCCCGAACCTCATCCGAAATGCCATGGGTACCGACGGCCAGGTGAAGCATATCCTCGACTGGTGGCACATCTCGATGCGCATTCGACATGTCGAGGCCGCCGTTCAGGGTCTGGTCCAGTTACCGGGATTTACTGGCATTCCGGCGCTGTTCCAGCGCCCTGCGAAAAGCCTCCGCTGGTGGCTTTGGCATGGCAGAGCACGGGTCGCCGAAACTTATCTGAAGGGGCTCATGTACGATTGCGCCCGCCTTGCGGAAGAACCTCTGGCTGTCCGCGCGGCTGCTGCGCGCGCGCAGGCACGCTGCGAGACCCTGTACACCTATCTCGCGAACAACGTGGAATCCCTTGTCGACTATGGCCGACGGTACCGTAACGGGCTGCCCATCTCATCTTCTCGTGCCGAAGGATCAGTCGATGACATTGCCAATGCCCGCATGGGAAAGCGCAGAAGGATGCGGTGGTCGCCCAAAGGGGCCCACCGAGTTGCCGTCACACGGGCCGCCGTCCTCGACAGTCGGCTGACCGTCGCAAACAGAAAACGCGCGGCATGACCCCCATGTTTTGTCCACTCCCCGGACGCCCACCAGTCTGCGCTGGAGACATGCGCGAGCGGCACTGGTCGCGCAGACCACCCACCTCCAGGTCCGAGACTCTAACACCGCCATCGTTCAGGGGAGGTGCTCAATTGCCCGAAATCTGGTCGAAACCGGCTACAAGGATGGTCGCATCCGACCCGATGATGCCCAGACTGACCCTGCCTTCGTAGGGTCGCAAGCCGTCGCGCGTCATCGCGAAAATGCCGGCGGCACGACCGGCTGCGCTGCATGCGGCGAGGATCGTGTCGATGGCTGTGCCAAGCTCGTCGGCGCGCCCGGCAGCGGCAAGTCCAAGGGCGAGGTCGCCGGGGCCGATGAACAGCAGGTCGACCCCCGGCACGGCAAGGATGGCCGAGAGGTTGTTCACGGCTCGCACCGTTTCAATCTGCAAGGCAACGATCGTTTCGTGGCGGGCCCGTTCGACAGCGGCCAACACTGCTCGCCCATAGCCCGAGGCGCGGCCCGGACCCGCGCCCCGGCTGCCCTCGGGGGGGAAACGCGCGGCCTCGACGGCGGCCCTTGCATCGGCCGCCGTGTTGACTCGCGGCACCAGCACGCCCGCCGCCCCCCAATCCAGCGCCTGCCCGATGGCTACGGCATCGACACCCGGCGTGCGCACCAAGGCCGGAATACCGTGGAGCGCTGTGGCACGAACCATGTTTTCGCCCGTCTCGGCAGAGATCGGTCCATGCTCCATGTCGATGCAGACGAAATCTGGGCCTGAGGCGCAGGCGATCTCGACGACCATAGGGGCGGGAACCGCGAGGAAAGGTCCGGTCATCAAATCCGACCCTAGGGTTTGCAGGCGGTCACGCAGGGTCATTCGGCCTCTCCGACTTGGGGTTGGCGCCATAGAGCCTGCGGTCCGAGGTCTGCGATCCGGTTCACCCCCATCAGGGCCATGACACGCAGCAGTTCGTCCTTCAAGAGGGTGATGGCGCGGGCGACGCCCGGCTCTCCGGCGGCGGCGAGACCGTAAAGCGTGGCCCGCCCCGTCAGCACCCCCTGCGCCCCGCAGGCCACCGCACGGGCGATGTCGGCGCCCCGGCGGATGCCGCTGTCCATGTAGACTTCGGCCTGGCCGTTCACGGCGGCCACGATGGCGGGCAGCGTGTCGATCGAGGCGGGCGCGCCGTCAAGCTGCCGCCCGCCGTGGTTTGACACCACGACCGCATCCGCCCCCGCCGCAACGGCGCGGCGGGCGTCTTCGGCACACATCAGGCCCTTGACGATGAACTTGCCCGGCCAGCGCGCGCGCAGCCGGGCGCAGTCGGCCCAGACCACCGATTTGTCCAGCGCCTGCACGGCCCATCGCGCGGTCGCGGCGGCCCCGCGGGTGCCTGGGGGCGCGAATTGCTGAAGGTTGGGAAACCCGGGCAGGCCACGCAGGGGGCCGCCGACCACCCATCGGGGATGCAGCAGCATCTCGGCCAGGCTGCGCGCCGTCAGCACAAAGGGGCGGCGGTAGCTGCGCCGGTCCCATTCGCGATTGCCGATCACGGCACCGTCGACCGTCAGCACGATGGCCTCGGTGCCGGCGGTCTGTGCAGCCTCGAGGATGGTATTGAACACCGTCTCGCCAAAGGGATACACCTGCATCCAGTGGCGGCAACCCGTGCGGCGCACCTCGGCCAGCGGTGCGTTGGACACGATGCTCTGGCAGAACGGGATGCCCGCTGCGGCGGCCGCGCGGGCCAGTGCGAGGTCACCGCCGGGCCAGAGGATGCCGGCATATCCGGTGGGGGCGATGGCCATCGGCATGGCGGCGGGCGCGCCCAGCAAGGTGCAGTCTCCCCGCACGTCCGATACGTCGCACAGAACGCGCAGGCGCAGCTGGTGCCGATCCAGCGCGGCGCGGTTGGCGCGCAGCGTCACTTCATCGTCGGCGCCCCCTTCGAGGTATTCCGACACGAACCCCGGCAAGCGCCGGTGTGCCATGGCCCGCAGGTCGGCCAGGCCCATCGCGCGGGCCGGGTCGCGCCCGGCATAAAGCTTGCGCTTCATGCCGCAAACCCCCGGCCGGGGTTCAGGATGCCGCGCGGGTCCAGCGCCGCCTTGACCGCGCGCATCGCGGCAATCTCCTCGGTCGACCGGCTGTGGCCGATCACGTCGCGCTTGGTCGTGCCGATGCCATGCTCGGCCGACACGGTGCCGCCCAGATCGCGGGTGATGTCATAGATCAGCGCCTTGATCGCCTTGGAGGGCTGTTCGGCCACGCCCGGTACGTTGACCACCAGATGCAGGTTGCTGTCGCCCATGTGCCCATAGAACAGCGCCCGCACCCCCTGCCAGCCGTCGCGCAAGGCGCGATCCATCCGCGCCACCGCCTGCGCCATGTGTTCCAGCGGGATGCCGATGTCGAACGGGGTCAGCGGGCCGAGGATGCGGCCATATTCCGCCACCGCCTCGCGCACCGCCCACAGCGCGCGATCCTCGCGGCTGTTGCGGGCAAGGGTGGCGTCGGCCACGATCCCGGCGGACATAGCGGCGCCCAGACTGTCCTCCAGCCGCGCCGTCACACTGGCGTCGAACCCGTCGGCCTGCAGGATGACGTACAGGCCGTGTTCCGCGTCCAGCGGATGCGGGGCCGCGATCCCGGCGCGCATGATGTCATAAAAGCTGGGCCACATCGCCTCGAACGAGGTCAGCGCGGGGCCGAGGGTGGCGCGGGCATGGGCCAGCAGGTCCAGCATTGCGCCCGCATCGGCGCAACCGACAAAGGCGGTGGCGGTATGCGTGGGGCGGGGGTGCAGACGGAACACGGCCTTGGTGACGATGCCCAGACACCCA
>Ga0335396_10001277_pt1 | contig 32626 bp, 25 predicted proteins | sample FRY02_FD_205743 | JGI IMG/M metagenome (GOLD analysis project Ga0335396, IMG submission 205743) | Freshwater microbial communities from Lake Fryxell liftoff mats and glacier meltwater in Antarctica - FRY-02 (spades assembly) (version 2) | ecosystem: Environmental > Aquatic > Freshwater > Ice >... | reverse complement strand
CCCTAATGGAAGTATTGGTGAAGAAAAGTTTAAGTATTTTTACTCCGCTACTAAATATATACGATAATGTTTAAAGTTTTTCTTCTCTTTTTATAAGTATTACTTATTTTTGTTTAAAATTTAAACAATTGGAAACAAAAGATAAAATACTAGCATATAAAATTTACTTTATACTTGGAGCAATATTTATTGCATCTTTAGTTGTTTCTAATTTAATATTTCAGAAATTTTTTTATTGGAATTTTTTAGGGATTTATAGATTTGAAATCTCAGTTGGAATCATACCTTACCCAATAACTTTTTTAATAACCGATATAATTTCTGAAGTTTACGGCAAGAAAAAAGCCAATCAAGTAGTAACAGCCGGAATATTTGCATCGTTTTTTTCGTTATTCATAATATACATTGCAGATCAAGTTCCAGCTATAGAAAGTTCGCCAGTTAATAATGCGGTTTTTAACCAAGTATTTGGTCAAACCTCTTTAGCTGTTTTAGCCTCTATGTTAGCTTATTTATTTGCACAATATATAGACATTCAAATATTTCATTTCTGGAAAAAAGTAACAAAAGGTAAAATGTTATGGCTTAGAAATAACTTTTCTACCTTTACCTCGCAGTTTATGGATACTTTTTCGGTATTATTTTTGCTGTGTAGCTTTAAGATATTAAGTTGGGATATATTCTACAGCTTATTAATAAGTGGTTTTTTGTTTAAAATATTAATAGCCGCATTAGATACTCCCTTATTATATCTATTTGTATATTTCTTTAGAAAAAGATTTAATTTAAAACAAGGCGAAGAAATAAATTTAGATTAAGATTCAAAAATCAACAAAAAAAATGAAAAAGAAAATTTTAAAAGGGCTTGGTGTTTTTTTACTATTAACAATTATAACATTAATTGTAGCTCCTTATTTATTTAAAGACAAAATAGTTGCAATGATTACAAAATCGTTAAACGAAAATGTAGATGCAACAATTGCTTTTGAAGATATTAATCTTAGTTTATTTAAAAACTTCCCGAAAGCTAACGTAAGTATAAAAAAATTAAGTATAATAAATAAAGCTCCTTTTTTGGGCGATACTTTATTTTATTCTGGCGAGTTGAATTTAAAAATGTCTGTTAAAGAATTATTTAAAGGAGAAAACGAACCAATGGAATTAGAATCTTTTTCTAGTAACGATGCTTTAGTAAATATAAAATTTAATAAAGATGGTTTAGGCAATTATGATATTGCTCTAAAAAACAACAAAAAAGCAGATGATAAGCAAAGTAAACCTTTTACATTAAACATTGAGAGTTACTCTATAGAGAACATGAGGTTTGTTTATTTTGATGAAATCTCTAAAATAAAAATGGTTGTAGACAAAATTAACCATCAAGGAAAAGGAAATTTTGCTGCATCTAAATTAGATTTAGACACAAAAAGCACGGCAATTTTAAGTTTAGACATGGATAAAACTAATTTTATGAGCAATGTTGCTTTAAAATTAGATGCTGTTTTAGAAATAGACATGGATAAAATGAAATTCGATTTTAAAGATAACAAAGCATTAATAAACCAACTTCCGTTAGAGTTTACTGGATATATTCAATTAGTAGATGCTGGTCAAGAATATGATATTAACTTTAAAACACCTACCTCATCATTTAAAAACTTTCTTGGGTTAGTGCCATCTGCTTATAAAGGTGAGTTAGACAAAATAAAAACGTCTGGAGGTTTTACCGTATCAGGTTTTGCAAAAGGGTTATTATCAGACAACACAATTCCGAAATTTAACTTAATACTAGCATCTAACAACGCCTCGTTTAAATATCCAGATTTACCAAAATCTGTAGATAATATTATAATCGACACCAAAATTAAAAACGAAACTGGTTTAATAAACGATACTTATGTAAACATTGATAATTTATCATTTAAAATAGATCAAGATGTTTTTAATGCAAAAGCAACAATAAAAAACATATCACTAAACCCATTAGTAGATGCTACTTTAAAAGGAGTGATTAATTTAAAAAATTTATCAAAAGCATATCCTGTTAAGCTAGACATGCCTCTTTCTGGAATTTTAAAAGCAGATGTTACAACTAAATTTGATATGGCATCGGTAGAGGCAGAAAAGTATCAAAACATACAAAATGCTGGTTTAATTAGTTTATCTGGTTTTAAATATACCGATGGAAAAGAAATGGATATAAACGAGGCAATAGTTCGTTTTAACCCAAGTGTTTTACAATTGCAAAAATTTGATGCAAAAATCGGAAAAAGTGATATTAATATTTCTGGAGTTTTAGAAAATTTTTATGGTTTTATGTTTAACAATCAAAATCTAAAAGGAAGCTTTAACATGATGTCTAATGTTTTAGCTGTTGATGATTTTATGACAACAACTACAGCTAAAACAGAAAAAACAAAAGCTGCAGAAGCAATGAAAATCCCCGCTTTTTTAGATTGTACATTAACTGCTAAAGCAAATACAGTTTTGTATGATAATTTAACGTTAAAAAATGTTTCTGGTAAATTAATTATTAAAGGCGAAACAGTTACGCTAGATGGTGTTAATGCAAGTGTTTTTGGAGGTCAAATTAGACTTGATGGAAACGTATCTACCAAAACCGCTACACCAAAATTTAACATGAGTTTAAGTATGAATTCGCTAGACATATTACAATCTTTTAGCCAATTAGATATGCTTAAAAAAATTGCTCCTATTGCTAATGTAATTAACGGAAAATTAAATTCTACCATAAAGCTTTCTGGAAATTTAGACCCTAAAGAAATGACGCCCGACTTAAAAACAATATCTGGCGATTTATTTGGTCAATTATTAGACGCAACAGTTAAAGGAGAAAATTCTAAATTAATTTCTACATTAAACGATAATTTAAACTTTATCGATTTAAAGAAATTAAATGTTAATAATCTAAAGGCGGCGATTACTTTTGAAAACGGAAAAGTAAACATTAAACCATTTGATATTAAGTACCAAGACATTAATTTAAATATTGGAGGATCTCATGGTTTTGATCAAACTATGGATTATAACGTTAAATTTGATGTCCCAGTTAAATATTTAGGTCCAGAAATAAATAGTCTTATTTCTAAATTAACTCCTCAAGAAGCTAGTAAAGTAGAGCGTATTCCGATTACAGCATTATTAAGTGGTAATTTTAAAAATCCGATAGTAAAAACAGATGCAAAACAATCTACAACTAAATTGATAACACAATTAGTAGATGCGCAAAAGCAAAAATTAATTTCTAAAGGTACATCTGCATTAACAAACTTAATAGATAAAAACAAACCTGCTGGTGATACAACAAAAACTGTAATACCAACTACTAAAGAAGAAGTAAAAGCTAAGGTAGAAGAAACTGTAAAAACCAAGATTAGATCTGGTTTAAATAGCCTAATAAAATCTAAAACTAAAAAAGAAGGTGACTCAAGTGGAAATTAATTTTTAACAATTTGACTAAAATAAAAAAGCCCTTAATTTCTTCTTAAGGGCTTTTTTGTGTCTATTTTTTAGTTTTTACATGCTTATTAAATTCTTTAAACAACTCAAGCAAACTCATTGTAGATTTTATTAAATCGTTTGTTTCTAAAATTAAACCAAAATACAATTTACTATTTTTAGGACTAGTTTCTACCGTTCTAATTCTAGTAATTTGTTTTTGAATTAATCCTGAAAGATTATCAAGTAAGTTATTTTTCTGAGTTAATACTTCGTCGATTTTATTAAAACTTTTTTCTTCAAATATATTTTGAATGTTCTCGAATAATAACTGCAATTCGGTATCAACAGATTTTAAATCTCTAATTTGATTAAACTTTAATTGTTTGTGGTTATTATTAACATGAGAATAACTGTTTTGAGTAATAAAGCTTAACGATTGTACTATGTCTTGTAACAATCCTAAAATAACTATGTAAAATTTACTACCTTTTACAGATGTTTCATCTAAGTTTTTAATAAAGTAATAAACGTTGCTTTTAAGTTCGTCTACTTCTTTTTCTAACTTTTTAAGTGCTTTTTTATTTTCTTTTAACTTAGGTAAATCTTGTAAGCTTAAACTATCAATTACTCCACTGTATATGTTGTTAGTTTTTTTAATAATATTAGCAATTTGATCTGAACTTTCTTTTATTACCTCATGAATTGTTACAATATCTTCTCTTTTAAGAGTTTTTTTAACCTCTTCTTCTTCTTGTACTTTCTTTTTATGTAATTGATTACTTCTGTAAAAGAAAATTGCAATAAAAATCATGAATGCTACAAATGCATAAACTTCTCCTACATATAGTAAATATGCAATAATACCAGAGGCTAAAAATGCAGCAATTGCAGTTATAAACCAACCACCAATTACATTAAATACTCCAGCAACTCTATAAACTGCACTTTCTCTATCCCAAGCTCTATCTGCAAAAGATGAACCCATAGCAACCATAAATGTTACATATGTTGTAGATAATGGTAATTTTAACGATGTACCAATAGAAATTAATACCGCAGCTACAATTAGGTTTACAGAAGCTCTAACCATATCAAACATTGGTTGTTCGCTACGTTTTCCTTTATATTCTGGTAAAATAAATTGTTTGTCTATTTTTAATTGAATAGCTTTTGGTAAAACAAAATTAATTGCGTTACCCATATACATCATACCTCTTACTAAACCTCTTGATAATGTGTTCGAAGCGTATTTTTCTGTACCTTCTCCTTGGCGAGATAAGTTTTGCTCAGTTTCTATTACATTTCTTGCTTTTTTAGATGTCCATAATGTATAAACCATTACTGCTCCAGCTATAGCCAAAAATATAAATGGTGCTGGTAAATTATCTCCCTCTAAACCTGACATCATAAATTCTTTAGCTCCTAATACTTGACCTGGAGCCGAATACATTTCGTAAGATTGTAAAGCTGCAATTGGAACCCCAATAAAATTTACAAGGTCGTTTCCTGCAAAAGCAAGTGCTAACCCAAAAGTACCTACAATTATAATAAGTTTAAAAATATTAAATTTTAAAACACTCATAATTATTTGAGATGCAACTGTCCAGAACAACATACAATATCCAATAATTAAAAGTTGATTGTCTTTTATAAAATCTTTTGTTTCACTAGAAATAAAAGTAACCGCTTTTAATCCTTTAATTAAAATAAAAAACGTAATAGCTGTTAAGGCAAACCCTCCAAAAATAGCTCCAAAATATTTATATCTTTTTTCTATATGAAAAGTAAACAATAGTCTAGAAACATACTGTACAAGTGTACCTAATCCAAACGATAAAAGAATAGATAAAAATATACTGTATACTATTTCTGAAGCTTTTTTGGTATTAATATATTGTTCTAGTGTACTATAATCGCCATCTGCAAAGTATATTTTAGTAATAGCAACAAAAACAGATGCTCCTAATAACGAGAATATAATTGAAACTGTTGTAGATGTTGGCAGACCTAAAGTGTTAAATACATCTAATAACAATACGTCTGTAATCATTACAGCTAAAAATATCATTATTACATCATTAAAACTAAACATACTTGGTGTAAAAATTCCACTACGTGCAATTTCCATCATGCCATTAGAATAAAGGGCTCCAACTGCAACACCTAAGCTAGCTACTATCATTATTGTTTTAAATGATACCGCTTTAGACCCAATTGCAGAATTCAAAAAGTTTACTGCATCATTACTAACCCCTACCATTAAATCAACAACGGCTAAAAGAGCTAAAACAACTAGCATTACTACATAAATTTGTTCCATAATTAAAATTAAATAATTTTCTACAAAATTCAGTTAACAATTTCAATTTAATGTTAAGCTAATGTTATCAATTTAAAACTCCTTTTATTTTTATTAACACTATTTCGTATGTTGTAACTATTCAGCCCATTTTTGCCACAGATTCACAGATTTTTTTATTTTTTTATCATTAAAATTTATAATTTCACAGATTTAACCCCAAATGTAGGACTCTAATCTGTGACCCAAGGTCGAACAGACGAAGTAATCTGTGGCTATTCTTATTACATTATTTTCGGCTGAGTAGTTACCGTATATTTCTTACTTTAATAAAACATATTATGTATATTAAAAACAATCGAAGTATTATCTAGCTCTAAAACCAGACGGGAAGATGCCTCTAAATCTGTAAAAAAGTAGACGACAAGCTTGATGATGCAATTGATGTAGTAAAAGAAAAAGTAGAATCTTTAACTTCTGATAAAAAAGAAAAAGTAACTTTGTAACTCTTAAACCACAAACGGTTTAGCTCTTTTTATGAATTTAATTACATTAAACACGCAAACGCTAAATAAGTATTTAGATTATTCAATTAATACTTTATTAGAATATACTCCTAGATTAATATCTGCTTTATTAATTTTATTTATAGGTCTTTGGACTATAAAAATTATTAAAAATATAGTTTTTAAGATAATGGCGAAGAAAGAAATGGAGCCTACATTATCTAGATTTTTAACAGACATATTAATCTGGATGTTAAAAATTTTATTATTTGTAACTGTAATTTCTAGATTAGGAGTAGAAAATTCTTCTTTTGTTGCTATTATTGGAGCAGCTGGTTTAGCAATTGGTTTAGCCCTACAAGGTTCGTTATCTAATTTTGCTGGAGGAGTTTTAATTATTATGTTCAAACCTTTTAAAGTTGGAGACTTTATAGAAGCTCAAGGTGTTTCTGGCACAGTTAAAGAAATTCAGATATTTGTTACTATTTTAACAACAGTTGACAATCAATATATTTTTGTCCCGAACGGAATATTATCTAACGGTAATATTACAAATTTTACATATGCTACAACTAGAAGAGCAGATTTAACAATTGCTATTAGTTATAGCTCTAATATTAAAAAAGCAAAAGAAATTGCTTTAGAAGTAATGATAAATAATAAAATGGTTTTAAAAAATCCAGAACCTACAGTTTTAATAAAACAATTAGGAGAAACCTCTATTGCCCTTTCTATAAGACCTTGGAGCAATGTAGACGATTTCTTTATTATGAAGTCTGCTGTTTTAGAGCAAATTAAAACCGAATTTGATGCTGCTGGTATCTAAATTTCTTTTCCGTAAAGGGTAATTCACACGTAAAAAGGATTAATTTTTATTTGCTATATAAAAATCTTTTAGGTAAAATGGCTCAAAATAAGCAAGATTTTCGAAATCGTTATTTATAAACTTATCAAAGCTTAATTTGCACATTTCTTTAGCAGAAGGATATATAATATCTTCTAGATATTCTACATTTTTGTTACTTAAAATAGTCTTGCATTTTTCAGAACTATCGCCTACTATATATATTTTTTGATTAATATCTTTAAAAGAATCTTCGTCTAAAATTACTGCTTCGGTATCTTTTAATTTGTTGTAATTAGCATCAAAAATTGCAGTAAATACTTCCATTCTTCGGGCATCTATCATCGGAATAATTATTCCGTTATTGTTTTTTACTTGCAAAGCAAGTGCCTTTAAAGTATCTGTGGCAATTAACGGAATGTCTAATCCGAAACAAAGTCCTTTTGCGGCAGAAACCCCAATTCTTAATCCTGTATAAGAACCTGGTCCTTTACTAACTGCAATTGCGTTTAATTGATTTAAAGATAAATTAGATTCTTTTAAAACTTCTTCTATAAAAACATGTAATTTTTCTGCATGAGAAAATCCTAACTCCGCGGTTTCTTTGCTTTTTATTAATTCCCCATTTAAAGCAATAGATACAGAGCAGTTTTTAGTGGCAGTTTCTATATTTAAAATTAAACACATAATCTTATATTAAAATGCAAAAGTAGTGTATAAATCAAAAAAGGGAATTAATATTGAATATTAATTCCCTTTTTCTCTCAAATCAACTACATTATTTATTTTTGTCTTTATCTTTGTCTTTCTTTTTTTCGGCTTCTGTCTTGATAAAAACAGCATCTCCAGAATTTAACTCTTTAACAGTACTGTATGGACCAACAATAACCACATCTCCCTTTTTAAGTCCTGACAGAATTTCTATCTGAGAATCATCTTGAATACCTGTTTTAATAATTCTAATTTTAGATTTATTACCGTTTTTAACAAAAACGCATTCGTATTTTTTATCTAAAATTGGTGCAATTACTTTGTCTTCATCGTCTTTTTTATCAGATTCTTTTACTTCTACTCTATTTGTAGAAGTTGTGTCAGATTTCATAACAACAGAGCTAATTGGCACTGCAAGTACTTTTTCTTTTCTTTTTGTAATAATATCTACAGTAGCAGTCATGCCAGGTCTAAACGGAGAATATTCTGCCGGTTTACCTTCTGCTAAATCTTTATAAGACTCTTTTAATATTCTAACTTTTACTTTAAAATTTGTAACCTGATCTGCAGAAATTGCATTACTTGCAGAATTAGATATGCTTGTAACTATACCTTTAAATTCTTTTTTAAGATATGCATCTACTTCAATGTTTGCAGAATCTCCAACGTTAATTTTTACAATATCGTTTTCGTTTACATCTACTTCAACCTCCATGTTGTTTAGATTAGCAACTCTCAGTATTTCTGTGCCAGCCATTTGTTGTGTGCCTAAAACTCTTTCTCCTAATTCTATAGAAAGTAAAGAAATTGTACCATCTGCTGGAGCATAAATTATAGTTCTCCCTAAGTTATCTTTAGCTTCGGTTACTGTAGCATTTGCACTTTGAACACTAAAATAAGCAGCTTGTTTAGCAGCTTGAGCCCCTTCGTAAGCTGCAACAATTCTATCCCATTCTGATTTAGAAATAATTCCTTTATCAAAAAGCGATTTGTTTCTGTTATAATTTGCTTGTGCTTCTTTAAACGAGGCTTCTGCTTGACTTAAACCAGCTTTAGAATTAGATAATCCTGCAACCGTTCTTTTGTAACTAGAAGTATAAATATCTGGATTTATTCTAGCTAACAACTGCCCTTTTTTAACCATTTGTCCTTCTACAATTGGCAATTCGATAACTTCTCCAGATACTTCTGATGAAATTTTTATTTCTATTTCTGGTTGAATTTTTCCTGTTGCAGAAACCGTTTCTATAATTGTAGTTTCTAAAACAGTTGCTATTTCTACTTCTTTACCTTGGTTTTTATTCCCAATAATTCCTGCTTTAGATAAAGCAACTAGGCTAATTACAAGTACAACTGCCGCTCCTAATAAGATATATAATGTTTTTTTTGACATGGTTATAGTTTTTGAATAATTGAAATTCCGAAATAAAATTCTAATATTTTAATTTTAAAAATGTAATCGTATTTTGCTCTTAAAACTTCTGATTGTGAGTTTGTTAATAAAGTTTGAGATTGATTAAAGTCGAAAATATTCATCATTCCTACTTCATATCTTTCTTTTGCATAATTAAAAGATTCTAATCTTGCCTCTAAAGTTTCAAGAGTAGCTCTGTAACTTTTTAAAGCTCCGTTTGCATCTGTAAAAGCAGTGTAAACATTTCTTTCTAAAGTTAATTCTTCTTGTGTATATGCATTTTTAAGTTTTTCTAAGTTTACTTTAGAACGTTGCACATTATTTCTAACTGTAAATCCATTAAAAATAGGTACTGATAATTGTATGCCAAAATTCTGCCCTTTATTATTTTCGAATTGATCAAGAACAGGCAAAGACGATCCTAAAACTGGATTAAAATTAGGCTGCACAACATTTTGATTTGTTCCTTCTACAACACCAATTATATTTGTAGGATTAAAAGCATCTAGTGCAATTCCAGTAACTCTATCAGAATTTGATGCTCTTGTGCTAAAACTATAAAACCCTTGCAAACTTGGCTGATAAGATGCTTTAGCTATTTGCAAATCTTTTTCGGCGATATCTAAATTAGCTTTTGCTATTTTTAACTCTGTTCTATTTTCTTTTGCTTTTTCTAAAATTGCATTAACAGATTGCATTAAAATAGGGTTTTTTGTAACCGAGTAATCTTTATCTGCTATATCAAAATTTTCAAATTCTTCTACTTGAAGTAATTGAGCTAAACTTAATTTAGAAATTAACAAAGAATTTTCTGCCATTACAACTCTTTGTTCGTCTGCAGCAACTGTAGCTTTAACGTCTAATAAATCTCCTTTTGGTATAACTCCACTGGCAAGCAACTCATTAGAACGCTTCATTTGATTTTGATTTTGAAGCAATTGTTCTTTTTGAACTTTTAGGTTTTCTTTATTAAATAATATTTGCAAAAAGGCATTTGCTACATTTAAAGCTATGTCTTCTTTCATTTTTAATAATTGATATTGAGACGCAATTTTAGAAATATTTGCACGTCTTAATCTGTGTTGATTTTGAAGTCCGTTATAAATATCAACACCAACATTTAAACCAGCAGATGTAAACTGAGTTGTTTGATTTTGTAGTAGACCTGTTGTAATGTTTTGATTTAAACCAATATTCCAAGAATGCGATGCATTTGCATTAACAGATGGTAAAAAGTTGCCAATTGCTCCTTTTTTTTCTATTGCAGCTAACTCTGTATCAAGTTCTGAATTTTTTATCAAAATATTATTTTGAACTGCGTGATTAACACATTCTTCTAATGTCCATTTTTTATCTTGACCAACAGAATTACTGCTGTAGAACAAAACGCCTAGAATAAAGATGTTAAGAATTATTTTTTTTATCATTTTTTTATTTTAAAATTATTTTGCGTTTTCAACAAATTAACGGTTTTGTGTATATTAAAGCGGCAATTTTTTATACACATTGTTGTAGGCTGTGCTTATTTTATTGACTCATTTATTTTCCAAATCTTTTCAACTTTAACCCTATACCCATTATTTTTATCTATTGGAATGTATGCATAAATATTATATTTTTTATAATAGTCAGGAAATTTATATTTTTTATTTTTTATAATAAAATTGTTAAAAGTGTATAAATTAGATTTTATATTTTTGAATTTAACTTCTTCGCCTTTATTATCGATTATATTAAAATCTTGTTTTTCTATTATAATATTTTTATTTAATTTAATATTTTGAATATCTCCATCATATAAAAAATAAATATCTGTTTTTTTATTTTGAAAGTTAAAAATAAAAATTATTAAAAAGATTGGAATTATTGTTTTCATGATTATTGACAATTTGTGTTATTACTTTCAAATGTAGTAACTGTATTGATAATATCTAATCTCACGGTTTGGGATAAATTTAGCCAAGCTACTGTTGGATTTGATGTTAAGCCAGTTTGCATGTTAATGTTTCCTTCGCCCATTAATCCTACCCAAGCAAGTGAGTCGTATATATTTTGTGGATGTTGATATTGGTCAAATTCCTTAATAGCATTTGAAATGATGGTTCTGTAATGTTGAGCCATCATTTGATGTTGAGGGTCTGCTAATATTTGGCCTGCAGGAACATTAAATTTAAATCTAACATAATAATCAAAGATGCCAGGGAAATTTTCTTTAATTAAATTCAAATCATTATTTGTCAAATTTATACTTGAATGATTTGATATAGATAATAATTTTCTAAATATTTCTGCATGAATAAGTTCATGAATAAAAGTTCTTGCAATAGATAATTTAGGCCTATTTAGATTATTTGTGTTGAATGTTATTTTTATTAATTTGTCAACAGGGGGACTTGTTTGAGCATTAGTATCTGAACTCATTGTATCATCTCCTGCAAACATTAGATCTGAAACAGACATGTTTGAATCAAAATTCTTTAAATAATTACTAGCTAAGGGAGAATTTGCTACCATATTATCATAAATTCCTTTTAAGCATGGATTATTTTTAAAACTTTGGTCAATGAATATTTTCAATGGGAAGTTGATAATTCCACCTTCAAGAATATAATTTAATGCTTCTTCAACAAACTGTCTACTTGCAACAGAATTTCCATTAGCTTCAGAGTAGTTTAATATATCAGCACTAAGAGCAAAATCATTATAAAGTAAATTAAATATGTTTGTAGCTTTTACACTGTTTTGTTCGCAATTTTCTTGAGTATTAATTAAATCACTTAAAATATTATTAAAAAGTGCATTTGGTTGATAATTAATCCAAGACGCTTTACTGTGGTCGTTTAAAATACTTGAAATAAAATCTGCACCACAAATATTGTCTATGCTAAAGTTATTAAAACTAATAGGAGTTAAAACAATATATGGTTCGCTACTGCTTCCGCCAGTAGGAGGATTGTTTGGAAGTGGATTAGGAGTAAGGTTAACATCTCCACCATTATTAAAACCACCACCGCCACCACCACTCGCGTCAGATGAAATGCATGGAATCTCTACAAGATTATAATTTTGCGCTAAGCATATAGTAGGGTTTATATAAACATGACCATTCGGGTTGTCATCTTTTACATAGCATATAGTTTCTATGGCGTAACAAGTAGAAGTAGAACCTCTTTGAAAAATTCCAGATGTAGAAAAATTTTGTAACGGTATAATTTCTAGATTTTGATATAGACTATTTTGACTAAAACCAATTGCAATTTTACTGTATTCTAAATTGGTTAGATGATAGTCTAATTTAAAAGCATTAAAGGTGCTATTATTGTTAGATATAAGCAAAAGGTTCTGAATGTTATTATTAGTAGTTATGATTGAAAATGTATAATAATGTAAATTATTTACAAACACATAGTTTGCCTGTTCAAGATCTATTAACAAGTTATTATTATTATCAAAAATAGTTCTGTTTAAAGACTTGTTGTCTGGTTTTATTGAGTTTAGTTTATTATAGAGATAATTATTAGATTTTATTTCTTTAGCATTTAGTTTTTTAAATTCAAACTTTTGATGTTCTTGCTTAATCTCGTCTTCTACAACACTGCAATTAATTATTGTTAGTGATGTTAAAAGCAAAAAAATATTTGAGAACTGTTTTTTAAAATTCATAAACGCTGTTTTTAAAGTTAATATTATTATTTATTATGGTAATATAGCCTACAACCCTTTTCTTTAATAATCAATAAGACGTAAAAACAATTAATATGTTACATTTTTATTAATTTTTTATAAAAATTAAATCTACTTTTACTGTCTTAAAATAATAAAAATGAAATCTATTATAATTTCTTTAGCACTAATCTTAACTCTATTTTTGTTTTTTAGTTGCTCTACAACTAAAAAAATAAGTGCAATAAAACCAGAACCAGACGATGCATTGCCAATAGTTTATGAGGCAAAAACATCTTTTATAAATTTACCTACGCATATTAAGATTCAAGACATAGAAAACCAGACAAATAAGTATTTAACTGGTTTAATATATGAAGACAATAATATAGAAGACGATAATATAGCAATAAAAGTTTGGAAAACGGCTCCAATAAAACTGATATATATTAGCGAGGGAAAAGGAAAAATAAAAACAATTTTGCCCTTAAAAATTACAATAAATTACAGATATGGTATTGAAAAATTCGGAATAAAATTATACGACACTAAAGAATTTAATTTAAACGGAAGTGTAGTTTTAGAAAGTAATGTTAACATTTCTAATTGGCACTTAAAAACCAATACAAGTTTTAAAAGTATAGATTGGAACGAAAGTCCGACTATATCTATTGCAGGAAAAGAAATAGCCATTACTTATTTAATTAATCCTGCTTTAAAAATATTTAAATCTAAAATTGAAAAAAGCATTGATGAGAATATTGAAAAATCTTTAGATTTTAAACCCGAAGTACTTAACGTTTTAGAAACCATGTCTGTCCCTTTTTTAATGAGTGATGCATACGAAACTTGGCTTAGAGTTGTGCCTATTGAGCTATATGTAACAAATGCATCGCTTAACAAAGAAAGTATAAGCATGGAAATGGGTTTAAAATGTACTATTGAAACTTTTATAGGTAAAATACCAGAAAAAATTTTCGATAAAAACAAAATTGTATTAAAACCAGTTGCAAAAATGCCTAATAAAGTAACTGCAAATATTGTGTCGGTTTCTACATATCGAGATGCTTCTAAAGTGGTAACAAAAAACTTTTACGGACAAGAGTTTGGCGATGGTAAAAGAAAAGTTACTGTACAAAAAGTAGAAATGTGGCACAAAAAAGGAAAAATAATTATTGCTTTAGATTTATTAGGAAGTATAAACGGAACAATTTATCTATCTGGATTACCTAAATACAATAGTGAAACATTTGAAATTTATTTTGAAGATTTAGAATATGTTTTAGACACCAAAAATGCTTTATTAAAAACTGCTAATTGGTTGGCTAAAGGAATTATTTTAAAGAAAATTCAAGAAAGCTGTATATATTCTATAAAACCAAATTTAGACGAGGGCAAACAAAACATTTTAAACTACATGACAAATTATTCGCCCATAAAAGGGGTTTATGTTAATGGCAATATAGACGAGTTTAAATTTGAAAGTATTAAATTAACCAACAAAGCAATTTTGGCAATTATTAGCACTAGTGGTCAAGTAAATGTTACAATAAATGGTTTAGAATAATTATTTATTTTTAACTTTCATGTTGTAAACAACATAACCAACAATTGCAACCAATATGTACGGAAAAGCCATTAAATACATTATTCCGTTGTTTACAGCTTCTGCTTTGGCTCCTCCGTCTCCTGTTTCTAAAACAGCTCGACACATTGCACATTGTGCATTTAATGCAACGCTTAAGACTAGAAAACTAAATAAAGTTATTTTATTTACTATAGATTTAGGCATAATATGGAGAAATCATTAAATAAACTACTACGCCAGTTGTTGCAACATATAACCAAATAGGAAAAGTAATTTTCGCTATTTTTTTATGCTTATCAAACTTTTTAGCCAACGCTTTTACATATGTAATTAATACCAAAGGTATAGTTGCAATAGATAGTAATATATGTGTTAATAATATAAAGTAATAAACAAATCTAACATTTCCTATTTTAGCTAGTTCTACAGCATCTACAAGACCATCGTGGTTACTATCTCCAAATTTTGTTGAATCTGATGTTAAATGATATGCAACATACATTACTAAAAACAAAACAGAACAAACAATTGCAGTTGTCATAAATTTTTCGTGTAATGCTCTATTACCATTCTTAATTGCAATTACGCCTAAAACTAAAATTACAGCCGTTAAACCATTAATTGTAGCGTAAATTGGAGGCAAAAATGATAACGGCTCAACATTAATGCCGTAATCTTTAAGTTTAACAGTAAATAATAGAGCTACTACTAATGGTATAGCAATTGATAATATAATTATTAATTTATTAAATTTTGTTTCAATAGAATTGTTTGTTTTCATGTTATTTTTCATCTAAAAGTACTTTTATATCTTGTTTTAATGCTTGAATTCCTACATCTTCTAATCCGTCATAATATACAATTGGGTTTCCGTGTTTGTCTAATCTGCTTCTTATTTGTCCATTTTTATCTATTAATGCAAAAAGACCCGAATGTTCAAAACCGCCATCTGCCTCTTTATTTTCTGCAGCATAAAGATTAAACCCTTTTGTTGCAAGGCTTAATATATATGATTTATCGCCAGTTAAAAAATGCCAATTTTTAGAAGTTACCCCTAAATGTTCTGCATGAGATTTTAATACAGAAGCCGTATCATATTCTGGATTTATTGTAACAGAAACAATAGCAAAATCTTTATTATCTATATATTGCTTTTCTAGTATCATCATGTTTTTATTCATGATTGGGCAAATACTCGGACAAGTAGAGAAAAAGAATTCAACAACATATGTTTTACCAAGTAAATCTTTATTAGTAATTGTTTGCTCTAATTGATTTGTTAAACTAAACTCTGGAACAGGACCAATTATTTTTAATAAATCTTCGGCAGTTTCTTTTATTCCGTTTATATTTAAACGATCTATTCTAGTAACATCGTCATTACTTATTCTTTCTATAATTCTAGGAATAAAAATAATTCCGAAAACTAGAATAATAAATGATATACCTATATACGATTTATCTTTCATGCTTATTTAATTCTGTTTGCGTTATTCTTTTTTAAAGCAAGTCTATATTCTGCTAATATTATTTTAACATCGTCTGCCATATCATTATGTAAATCTGCAGCAGAAATTGTGTTATAACCTTCTTTATATTCTGAGTTTCCTTTTTTATCTTTTCCTTTTCTACCGCGTAAATTTTTATTTTTATCAATGATATAAACATTTGAAGTTGCATAGTTAGCATCTAAGCCTCCTATTAAATTTAACGATTTATAAAAAGCCTTAATTTGTTCTGGCGAACCAAAAACATAAGTCCATCTTTCTAGGTTAGATATTCTACCCAGTTCGTATTTTAATTGTTCGGTATCTTTTTGAGTGCCATTTGGCATTATCATTACTAATTGAAAATCTTTAAACTCTCTGTTTTTATCGTAAATTTTCTGACTCAAATTAAATGCGTTTCCTTTGTTCTTTAATACTTCTATACCAGGAAAGCCTAAAACAGTTATTTTATTATTTAAAGTAACAAATTCTCCGGCTATTGTTTTAAAAACATCTACATCATTAATAGATTTAGTTATAGTAGGTAGATTAGCAAACCCATGAACTCCAGAAGCAAAAAACAAATACGCAACTATTGGCAAAATAAATAATACTCCTAAAACTATATTTTTCTTCATGTTTTTAATTTAAAGTACAAAAATAAAAAAAAGACGATTAAAAATCGCCTTAAGTGTAATATATTATTTTATTAAAAATTCCATTTAACATGCGATTTTTTATAGACATCAAAAACATAATCACCTTCTAGAAGAGTAATTAATGCTAAGTATAATGCAAGGAAAATAAATGTCCAAACTACAGCTCTTCTTAAAGAAGAAGCTTCGTCTCTCATGTGCATAAAATCCCAAGTAATATAATAAGCTTTAACAATTGTTAAGACTAAGAATATTAGGTTTAAAGGAATTAAAAAAACAATAGGAAAAAGAACTAGATTTAATAATGTTGCTCCAAATCCACCTTCGAAAGCAGATACAAATGGTTGCATTAATACTGCTGGTTTATATATGCCCAATACAACTTCTACAGCTGTTATTAGTGAAAGGAAAATTAAAACTCCCCAAATTTTTTGCTCGTTAGATTTAAACTTAACTAAACCTCTAAATATTGCTAAATTATGTGCTTGTTCCATTTTTTAAAATACTTTATTATATTAAACTAAGTAGAAGAATGTAAATACAAATACCCAAACTAAATCTACAAAGTGCCAGTATAAACCAACTTTTTCAACCATTTCGTAATTTTTTCTTTTTTCGTAAGTACCAATAATTACATTTAAAAATATAATAAAGTTAATTATTACCCCAGAAAATACGTGAAACCCGTGAAAACCTGTTATAAAGAAAAAGAAATCTGCAAATAATTTACTACCGTATTCGTTACGAACTAAACTAGCTCCTTCTACAACGTAAGCTACATTTTCTAGCTTAGCCAAAGATTCTTCTCTAGTTAAAATTGTTTTATGTCTTTCTTTATTTAAAGATGGATGAACTCCGCTTTTATCGTTTTTATCTTTAAACAAAACCTCTGTTCTAACTAATAAATCTGGGTTTGCTTTAAAACCTTCTACAACTTCGTTGATAGAATATGTTGGTATAGAAGTTTCGCTTGTAAACCAAATTCCGCTTTTACTATCGTGTAAAATTCTATCTTCTGGTAAATCTTTAGCAAATTTATTTAGGGCAATTCTGTTTCCGTCTTTATCAACAAATTGAAGAATACTTCCTCCTTTTGTTTCTATTGCACCAAATTCTCCTTTAATAAAATTTTTCCATTCCCATGCTTGAGAACCTACGAATATTAAACCCCCAATAACGGTTAAGAACATATAAACTGCAACTTTATTTTTTTGCAATTTATGTCCAGCATCTACTGCTAAAACCATTGTTACAGATGAAAATATCAAAACGAATGTCATTAATGCTACATATAGCATTGGTAAATCTTGTCCGTGAAGAAACGGAAAGTGATTAAAAACTTCGTCGGCTATTGGCCAACTTTCGATAAACTTATATCTAGAAAAACCATAAGCCGCTAGAAACCCAGTAAAAGTTAATGCATCGGAAACGATGAAAAACCACATCATCAATTTACCGTAACTAACTCTCATTGGCTCATTTCCGCCGTTCCAATTTTTTTCTTCAGTCGAATTAACTGTCGCTCCCATAATTATAGTTAAAAAAGTTCACAAATTTACATTTTTTTTCTTTTAATAGAAATAGAAAAATAAAAACAACAAAATCCAAAGTATGTCAAGAAAATGCCAAAACATTGCACCTAGCTCTATTCCAAGGGTTTGAGTTGAATTGTATTTTTGTTTAAAATGATTATAAATTACTATTAATAGTGCTATTAGACCGCCAAAAAGGTGAGCTAAATGCAAAAGTATTACAATGTACAAAAAAGATGTTGTTATATTGCTTTCACTTCCAGTAAAAAAATAACCCATTTTTATTATTTGGTCAAATCCGATAAACTGAAAGGCAACAAATCCAAGGCCTAGCACTAAAGTTAATAATAACCACTGTGTTGTTTGCTTATGATTGTCTTTTTTTATTGATTTGTTTGCTAATTGAAATGTTAAACTACTAGTTATTATTAACAAAGTACTTATAAAAAAAGCAATTGGCATTGTAAAATCTTTTAACCAATCTACTCTAGATGAACTAACAACGTATGCACTTGTTAAGCCTGCAAACATCATTACCATACTTATCATTGCAAACCACAAAAGCAATTTATATGATTGTGCTTTTCTTTCTTCATGTTCTTTAATTGACATTCCCATAATTATCTTAAAAATTTATCTGCAATATAAATAACTTGCAAAAATGTAATATATCCTACACTTACTAACATTAATTTTTTTGCTGCTGGAGCATCCATTTTTTTATACAATTGAAATGCATAATAAAGCATCCACAAACCTAAAGCAAATACAAATATAGCTGCAATTGGGCTTAAATACAACCTGCTTCCTACAATTCCGATATACGGAAAAATAGCAGGCAATAAAGATGCCAATATTAACCAAAATGTATATAGTATTATTTGTAATGCTGTTACTTTATCTTTTTTACCTGTTGGCAACATAAAGAATCCAGCTTTTTTATAATCGTCAAATAAAAACCAAGCTATTGCCCAAAAATGTGGGAATTGCCAGAAAAACTGAATTAAAAATAACGTTCCGGCTTCTAACGAAAAACTATTGGTTGCCGCAACCCATCCTAACATAAAAGGAATTGCTCCAGGAATTGCTCCAACAAATACAGATAAAGGGGTAATTGTTTTTAAAGGTGTATAAATACTTGTATATAAAAATATAGAAATTGCCCCAAACATTGCTGTTTTTGGGTTGATATTATATAACAAAATCAACCCTATAATTGTTAGTAAACTAGCAATGATAAAAGCCGAATTAACCGAAATCCTTTTTGTTGGAATTGGTCTATTCTTAGTTCTGTCCATTAACAAATCTAGATCTCTTTCTATTATTTGATTGTATACATTAGAAGCTCCAACCATACAATAACCGCCTATAACTAGCATTATAAATGTTATCCAGCTAATTGAAGCAAAATCTAAAACACCTAGAAAAAATCCAGCTATAGAAGAAAAAACAACACTTATAGACAAACCTGCTTTGGTAATTTCTTTAAAATCTATGTATAATGCTTTTGCCGACATGCTTTTAGAGGTTGTGCTTATTAAGTGTTATTTTGAAAACTTTTGCAAAGATACAAATAGAATACTGATTAATAAAAGTAGATTTTTATTTATTTACTAGAATGTAGGCAATCCTGTTTTCTTCGGTATCAATTATTAGAGAAATAAAGCTGTGTTATCTAATTGCAAACTTAGATTGCTCAATTTTTTTTGGTAGCTTTTTTTGAACTTAATATGTTGAGCTAGCTGTTTTATTATCTGCAATTTCTTTAGCTGATGATGTGCCAATTCTTTTTACTCCAATATTTATCATTTGCAATGCTTCTTCTTTTGTTCTAACTCCTCCAGCAGCTTTTATAGGTAATGGCGAAGCATTTTCTAACATCATAATTACACCTTCTAAAGTAGCACCGTTTGGCTTATTGTTTAAAGTTTTATAAAACCCTGTAGACGATTTTACAAAAACAGAATTATAACAATCTTCTTTAAAGTTAGAAAGAACAACTCTTTTGATTAAAGCTGATAATTGAATTATTTGTTGATTATTTAAAGCTGCAATTTCTATTATCCATTTAACTGTTTTATTATTTTCTAGACCTAGTTTAGTGCAAATTAAAATTTCGTTTTTAACTAATTCTAATTCTCCTTGTTTAAACGCCTCGTAATTACAAACAAAATCTAACTCATCTGCTCCATCAATTATTGCAATATTAGCCTCTTTAAGTTTTTCTTCTGTAGAAGTAGTTCCTTCTGGAAAGCCAATTACAGTTCCTACTAAGACTTTAGATTTAGCAGAAGTAATAATTTGATTTGCTAATTTAACCATGTTTGGCCTAATCATTATTAACTTAAACTTTTCGTTAACTGCTTCTTTAATAAAGCTTGTAACAACTAAAGTATTTTCTTTTAAAGATAATCCAGCTTGTTCTGGAGTTTTTAAATATGTAGAATCTAGGTACTGTTTAATTTCCATACTGTAAAAATAAAAAATATGATTGATGTATAATCATTAAAGCTTAAAAATTAGACATAAAAAAACCGTTTTAAAAATAAAACGGTTTTTTTATGTCTAATACTAAATATTATTGATCTAATTTAAACGTAATTGGAATACTCATAGTCATCCGAACTGGTTTTCCTCTTTGTTTACCTGGAATCATTTTTGGTAATTTACCCATAATTCTAGCAGCTTCTTTTTCTAAAGAAGGAAACGGAGCTCTTAAGTTAGCAATTGTTACATCACCATTTTTTTCGATAACAAAACTTACAAATACTCTTCCTTGATGACCAGCATCTATAGCTGAATCTGGATATTGGAAGTTTTTTCTAATGTGTGCTTGTATTTTATCTTGAAAGCAATCTCTTCTTTTGTCTTTAGCTACGTTTTCGCAACCTGGAAATAAAGGAACGTCTTCAATAATTGCAAAGGGCACATCTACATCCGCCTCTTCTTCTGCAACAACAACTGTTGCTGCTTTAATAATTTCTTTTTGGCTTGTTTCTGTAGATTGAATTACAACTTCTTTAATGTCTTTTTTATCCTCTACTACCCTTAATACTTCTGGTGCTGGTGGTGGTGGTGGTGGTGGTGGTGGTGGCTGATTAAGCACTTGAGTAATTGGCACATCTTCGTCCAGAAAACTATCGTCAACTTTAGAAGTTAATCCAGATAGATCTTTTTCGTATGTTTTAAGTTCAATTGCCACATAAGACAATATGGCTATAGCTGCTAAACCCAACTGGAAATAGAGCATGCTATTTCTTCTTGGATCAACACTAGGATTCTTTTTTGGTTCCATGATTTGTTGTTTAAATTGCTAATATATGTATTTATAGAAATAAAATAAAATTATTTTTTATTTTTTAAAACATTTAGAACATTTTACAATTAATAATGATGCTATTAAAACTCCACTACAATTATATAAAACATCTAATAATTCCATCTTCCGGTTAACTGTTATAGCTTCTTGAAGAACTTCAATAATCATGCCGTAAAACACACAAAATACAATTGCATATACTATTGCTTGACTCTTGATATATTTATTAATCAAATAGATATAAACCAAAGCCGTAAGAACAAAGTAAAAAATAAAATGTACAAATTTATCTACATTTTCTATTTCTACTAATTTTAAACTTTTAATTTCACTAAAACTCATTAAGCTTAAAATGGTTATTATTATTAACCATAAAAGCAACAAGATTAATGATTTTTTTTTATGCACCTATTAATTCTTTGTAAGAATATTCAGATAATAATTCTTCGATTTCTGAAGGATTTGTAATTTTTAATTTTATCATCCAACCGCTGCCATAAGGGTCAGAATTTACATTTTCTGGAGTTGTTTCTAACATTTCGTTAAATTCGATAATTTCTCCTGTTAAAGGTAAAAATAAATCGGAAACAGTTTTAACAGCTTCTACAGTACCAAACACCTCATCTCTATCTAAAGTTTGATCTAAAGTTTCAACTTCTACATAAACAATGTCTCCAAGTTCTTTTTGAGCAAAGTCTGTAATTCCAATAGTAGCAACGTCTCCATCGATACTAACCCATTCGTGATCTTTAGTGTATTTTAAATTTGATGGTATATTCATAATTCAATAAGTTTAGGCAAATGTAATTTTTCCAAGTTTATTATAAAATAAAAATGTAATTATTTTTTATTAATTTCCAAAATTATATCTTAAAGTAAATCCAGACCTAATTGTTGTTAGCGGAAATGCAGTAGAAATCACGGCTTTAGAAAACGAATGGTCGTAATAAAATATAGCGGTTAAATTTTTGCCAAAAGTATAATCTGCTGTTAATTTTAACGACCAGATGTTTTGACCGCCACCTAATTGATTATTATCGTAATCTAAATACCTTACAATTGTTTTATTATCTCTTAAAGTTACATCTGCTTTAATATTAATATCGCTTTTTATTACCCCTTGAGGATTATCTGCTAAAGAAGAAGTTATTATTACATCTTTAAATCTATAACCCAAACCTAAAACATACTCAAACCCTTTTATTTCTGTAAGCAAGTTATTATCAAAACTCATAGATAGTGTTCTGTCTTTTTTAAGTTCTGCAAGGATTTTTAATGAGTTCTTCATTTCGAAATCAAATTTAACTAAAGGGTTAAATTGCTCTACTAAATTTACATTTTGAACTATTGTCTCATTGTAGAAATTACCAAATCCGCCGTTATCTTGACTTCCTGGATTTTGAGAATACTCGAAATTAGATCTGAAAGAATTTATAGTATAAGAAGCTCTGTATCCGTGTTGTATAGAGAATCTTTTAAATCTTTCTTTAAAAAATGTATATCTCATTAACCCGTTATACTTTACTGTCCAGTTTGGAATAGGAATATCTTTAAACAATCCTAAATCATGACCAGAGGCGTCTTTGCCCGAATATGCGGCTAAAAATGACGGTATTAATACCGCTTGATTGTTTTTACCATAGCCAACAGGAAACCCTTGGTTGCTTAAATAAAATGCATAGTTAGGGTCTGTTGTATTTGTTGGAATTGGATTTGCTGCATCTCCATATCTCGGAATATTCGAACCATATAATCCAGCAGCTAATCTATTAGCTATAACTAGTCTGTTATCTCTAAATATTTGAAATGCTTCAGAAGAAAACTCATCACTTTTGCCAAAAGCTGTATTTATTAGAACTGTAGATATAGAATAATTACCTGTTGTATATGGCGATCTAGAACTATACTGTCCGTTTGTAACGTCGTATTGTTCTGTAAAGTTCTCCATGTAATTTCTGTTGGCAATTAAGTCTATTGTTAAATCTGGAAACAAGTCTATTTTAGATGTAAAGCTTAATTGTTTGTTTAATACTTCGGAATAGTTTTGGTTAAACTCTGGATAATTTGTTAACCAACCATTTTTAGCCGCTTCATATCTAATATCATCTTGAGACCCAAACACAAACCCAAGACTAGGTCTTGAAGTTCCCCAGAATCCAAGATTTTGAGTATAACCTGGCAAAATAGTGCCTGTATTTTGCGTATAATTTACTTGAATGTTTTTAACGCTTGTTACTACACCAATTAACCCATCTAAAAACACATTGCTTTTGTTTTCTTGCGGCTGATTTACTTTAGTAATTTTTTCTCCTGGTTTTGGGGGTAATGAATTTGCTTTCTTAACAGGTTGTTTTACTCCTTTTACTAAACCAATGTATTTATAAAATAAATCCATATTTAAAGATGTATTTAATCTATGAGAACCTGAATTTTGAATTGTATTTCCTAAATCGTATTCTATTCCTGTTTCTGAAATATAACTAGAAAGTGCTTGTGAAGCTCTTTGCCAATTAAAAGTGCCCGTAAATGAATAAGTTGATTTTACAAAACTTAAAAAAGGTAATTTATTTAAAGGTAACTCATAGTTTACAACAAATTGTTGGTTATGTAAATCTGGCGAACCTATATCCAAATAGCTATCAAAAATTGTATTTTCTTCATCTGGAATTCCAAACTCGTCAAAATAATTTCTAACTAAGTTATTTCTAGAAACATTATAATTTATACGTAAACTTTTGGTAAGATTATAGTTAAAACCATATACATAATTAAACATGTAATTTCTACGATACAAAGGTGTTAAGCCAAGACCTTGAACGTCTACTTGTCTAAATTTTTGAACATTATACTGTCTAATTATATTGCTACTAAAGTTTATATTAGATGGCAAATAATTAAAATTAAAGTCGCTTAACATTTTCCAGTATTGTGACTTTTTCATGAATTTAGCACTCTTAAAAGGCTCAACTGGCTTGTTGTTAAAAGTATAGCTATAATCTGCCCCTGATTTAGCTTGTTGATCGTTATAATCTTCTATTTCGTAACTATGCTTTTCTACTTCGCTGTATGAATGATATAAAGTAAAATTCTCTATATCGTAAATGTGCGGTTTTTGTTTTTCGCCTCTTTCTTTTTTAACACCAATAAAATTAATGCTACTTCTTTTTGTATAGTCTATTGCTCTATTTTTAATATTGTCTCGTTCTGCAGCATCTGCAGTAACATCTAATAGCTGTTGTAATTTAATATCTTGATTAAACGGGTCGTATTCTGGAGTTAAGGTTTGTTCGCCAATAGCATAATTAAATGGCAAAGTTAATTTCCATTTTTTAGGAAAAAGCTTGCCTACATTTACGTTTGTAACTATATCGTATTGATAAGAATCTTCTCTGCTACGTTCGTTAACTCCGTCTTCTAGAGCTCCAAAACCAATTGTACTCATTCTGCCTGTTGCAGAAACGTTTACTAAATCTGCAGCATTTGTATCAATATTTAAAATAGCCGCCATTCCGCCTTTATTTTTTAAACCAGCAACTCTAAGTTCGTTAAACCATACTTCACCTCTAACACTGTTTAAATCTACATTACCTGTTTTGGTATTTCTTAACCCTATCATTAAAGTTCTTACCAACCCAAAGTTAGGGTTGCCTTTTATACCTAATCTTAATTTATTTGGTTTATTTGATAATGAAGGGTCTAACTCATCTTCGTCTTTAAAATAAATTTCGTCTGGATTAGGGTTTGCACCATTTATTATTAATATTTTTAATTTAGTAAGTAATTCTAAATTTAAGTCTATTTCATTGGCTTCTGGCCAAATTTCTTGCGGATTACTTGTGCCATGAGGTGTTGTTTTTAACGGAATTTCTACTTGATAAAAATTTTGAGTAAAATCGTTTCCAAATCTAATAAAAGCAACCATTTCATCATCTAGTAATCTATTAGAATCTAGATTGTTTTCTATTGATTCGGCATGAATAAACATTTTTAATTTTTCGAATTGACGAATATCAATTTCTAAATTTTTAAAAACTGCTCGAGAATCTCCTGGTTCTAAACCTCCTGGTAAAGCAGAGTTTTTCTTGGTTACTCTTAAAGATAAAGATTGCTCGTTTTGATTAATAACGGTGTTATTATTAAAATGTTGCTCTCTTTGAACTCCTGGAGGCAAAACATAATTTACAGGAACTCTATTGCTATTTTCTTCAACATTTACAGCAAGAACATCAAAAGCGGTGTTGTCTAAATCGTTCTGAGCTGTTGTTTCTAGCAAATCTAAAGTACTTGTAAATCTTCTCCATTCTCCTCTAACAAGTTCTAAAACTCCAAAACGCATTGTAATATCGTTAGTAAAACCCGTCATAAACATTCTCATAAATCGGATAGATCTAAAATCTGAAATACTACCTATTTTATTATCATATTGAGCAACTGGCACTTTAAACTGTAACCATCTAACAGCTGGTAGAGGCAAACTTCCAGATCCTTGTTGTCTAATTGGTAATTCTCTAACATCTGTAATATAATCTTCGCCAACAATCATGTTTGGTTTAATGCTTACTTTATACTCGTAATAAGCATTGATAGTATTCATGGTATTGTCTCTATTAATATCTTCTACATCTGGCAAAGTTGAGCTTCCTCTATTACTATCTGTTACATTTACTGGAGAGTTTTTTTCTACACCATTATAATTTTTATAGCGTTCAACAACGTTACCGTTTGCTGTTAAATAAAAAGTATAATTATCTGCTGCTGGATCTAGTTGTGCTGAAAATTGCGGATTTAAACTTGCCTCATCATTATCGTTTAAACCATCAAAACCTACATCTTGAAGTGCTCTATTAGCTTCGTTAGTATCAAAAGCATAAATTAAAGATTGAGATGCTGGCGTTTTTCCCCAAATAGAAGGAATAGAAACTTGTGTAGAACCAGATTCTGGCAATCCGTTTTCGTATTGTTTTCTCCCGTCTTTTAAAATGTCTTCTGATATTTCTCCAATATTAAAATATATTTCTCCCGTATTTGTTGGCAAAACTTCGTTTGTACCAAAATAAGGATCCATTAACCAAAACTGAATATACTCAACGTTAGCTTGTTCAAAATTTGTAGAGTTTATAGACCTTGTTATTCCGCCAAAATTTTGTTGCGGGTTTGGTAAAATATTAGTTGCCGAAGCTGCCGGATTGTAATTATACGGACCTCTTTCTGAGGGATAATAAGATAAATCTAATGTATTAATTACAGTTTGTTGGCCTTGTGCAATATCTGTAACAGGAAAAATTTCGTCTATAAAAATTCTTCTAGTTTTGTTTAAAACCATATCTGCATTTGTAATTCCACTTGGTCTTTGACTTGTGTAAAATATTGGATCTACAGTATACCAAGACATTTTTGCTCTTTTAAAACCATAACTTAAATCGTTAGCATTGCCAAAAAAGGAGTAAGTGCTTGTGTTGTTACGTTCGGGAACGCTAGACAAGCTCCATGAATTTGCAGATTTCATGTCTATTGTAGATTGGTAACCTTCAAAATCATCTACATAAAGAGTAGATTCTCCCTGAAAATTATCTGCTTTTGGTGTGTTTGGTTTTAAAAACGCTACTTCTCCTCTTAAAGATAAATTAGAAGGTACATCTGTGTCTACATTAGGTATTTTGTTTACTAATCTAGTTAAAAAAGGCAGTGTTGTAGAGTAGTTAGTGTTTATTCCAAAAATTGTATTGTTAACAGATTCTTGACCAAAACTAGATTTTTGGGTAAAAGGTCTTTCTGTCATTTTTAACAAAGTAGCACCTAATAAAAATTTATCTGAAAATTTATGTTCTACATTAACTCCAAAAAATCGTCTAGTTTGTTGCCCGAAAACAGAATTATTTTCAACCGAAATTTGAATTGGTGTTGAAGATGCTTTTAATGTAGGGTCTACAATATTTACTCTGCCTAATTGATAATTTACTGTATAATCTACACCTTCAAGCAAAGTTCTTCCGCCAGCTGTTACAACAACAGAACCTCTCGGAACGTTAAATGCTCGAATTGGAATTCCGTCTCCGCTACTAGATTTATACCTGCCACGTAATAAAAATTTATTTTTTTCGCTTTCTTGTAAAGCTGCTGCTTGTGTGCTTTTATACATGTTTCTAAACACGTATTTACTTTGATTGCTATTATATCCTGTTATAGTATTATCATAATCTTCTAACGGATTTGCAGTTTTTAATTTATTAAATAAATGTCTGCCAAATGGTTCTACGGTTGTAAATATTATTCTGCCGTTTTGAGTGTCTACTGTAATACCTGGATAAAAATCAAAAAAACCATCTCCTCCAACTTGTGGGTCGTTTGTATAATTTAATTGGTCAACATTAAAAACGTTTAATAATGGTGTTTCGTTAACATCTATAGGCAATGCTAATGGCGGGTTTCCTGCAGCAGTTATATAATTTAAAGGAGAAGGATCTGTATATAAAATATTAAATCTAAAATCTTCTTGGGTTAACTGAGAACCTCCTTGAATTTGATAAATATTCTTCATCATTAAATTCCAAACTGGCTTATCTATATTTGTTAAATTACTCTTTAACATTTTTAAAATTAAACTCTGAGTAGACGGAATGTTTGTGTTTGAATTTACAACAGTAGATTCTACACCATCGTTACCAAACTCTCCAACTTGATGTACTTGATCTCCAATTGTATATTGATATGCAACAGCAATTACCTCATCGTTAGCTAATCTTTGTTGTAAAGAAACATATCCTAATTGCGGATGAAAAGTAAACTCGTTAGTTGTTAATTTTCTTGCGTTTTCTAATTTAGAATAGTCAAGACCTTCGCTTGCATTAAAATTAAAACCAGAACCAGAAGTAATAATCTCTCTTATGTTTGGATTTAATAATCCGCCTCCTGCTTGAATTAAAGCTGGGTCAAAATCATTATTAGAGTTTTTTGCTGGCGAATTAGATGGAGCATTAAAAAAGCCTCCTGGAATTGGGTTTAAACCAATAACTTCTTGATCTGGAATAGATGGTAATTGAGCTTCTCCTAAATCTTGTAAGGCTATTATATTTCTAAGATTGTTTCCGTCTAGAGAAGTATTTACTCGTGTTTGCCTATTAGTAATCCATACTTCTATTCTAGTAATTTGTACTCTACTATCTATAAATGGATATTTACGCAAAGCAATATCGTATCTACTTCTAAAATATTGTGATAGGAAAAAGTGTCTGTCTGAATCGTAATCTAATGCAAAAAATTGAAAGTCTTGTAAAGTTCCGCCACCTTGAGCAGTAACAGATTTTGTTTGAGATTTTTGTTCAGAAAAAACTGTTGTTACTGTTGTTTTACCAAATTGTAATTGGGCTTTAACACCAAACAAACTTTGAGCTCCTCTAATTAAAGTATTGTTAAGAGGCATACTTACATTACCAACTTCTAATTTTTGCAAAATTGCATCTTCTACTGGAGTATATTCTAACTTTATAAGATTTTGAAATGCAAATGAAGATTGCGTGTCGTAATTAGCATTAATGTTTAATCTAGTACCAACTTTACCTGTTAAACTCATGTTTATTCTTTGATCAAAATCAAAGGTTGTTGTAACTCTGTTTCTTGGAGAAAAAGCAGGATTGTCTTGTTTTGCATATCGCATACCAAGATCCATTTCTACCGAACCTCTAGGCTGAACATTTATTGTATTACTGCCAAAAATAGTTTCGAAAAATCCGGAGTTTACATAATATCTTGGTAATAAATCTTTTTTACCATCTTCTGACCCTTCTTTTTTGCCTTCTATTGCGTCTAATTTTTTTCTAAAATAAGCTCGCATAGATTCTCTTTGAACGAGTTCTTGATATTCTTTTGGAGTTAATATTATAGGGTAATTTAAATTAAACTCGCCTAAAGAACTATTGTAAATGTATCTATTTGTAGCAGGGTCGTAAGTATAAGCAGATAATATGCTTGTTGGCTTTTTTAAAGCCATTCTGCCTATATTATATCCGGTAGTATCCGTTGGATTTACCTGAGAATATGTGTTGCAACTTGATATAAAAATTAGTGCAAAAAAACTAATTTTAGTTACCCAAAATATTTTGTTTATATTAAAAGTTCTCAAAAATTATAGATTTTTTAAAGCTAGTTTTATTAATGATTCTACCGTAGCATCTGGGTTTTCTTTAACAATTTTATCTATTGCTTTTTCTGCAATTTTTTTATTAAAACCTAATACTTCTAAAGCAGATAACGCTTCATCTTTATTTGTATTGTTTGAAGTAATAGAAATATCGTCTAAACTGTATAGCTTTAACACTTTATCTTTTAAATCTAAAATAACTCTTTGAGCAGTTTTAGCTCCAATTCCTTTAATAGATTGAATAGTGCCAACATCTGCAAGACCAATTGCATTAATAATTTGCATTGGCTCCATAGAAGAAAGCATTGTTCTTGCAATACTTGCACCAACTCCAGAAACAGATATTAATAATTTAAACAATTCTCTTTCAGATTTTTCTACAAAACCAAATAAATGATGTCCGTCTTCTTTAATCTGAAGAAAGGTAAATAGCTTTATAAAATCTGTATTAGGTAATAATGTATAAGTATGTAAAGATATATTTATTTGATAGCCAACTCCGTTACAATCTATTACCACTTCTGTTGGTGATTTTTCTACAAGCTTTCCTTGAATATGTGCTATCATTTATTTTATACTGTTTAACTTCAAATTTAATAAAAAAATTTAATTAGCTCTATTTTTTTTAAAATATTACTTTAAACACTAACTTGTATTGCTTTAAATTTTTTTTCTTTTTCTTGTGCATCAACTACAGCAACTGCTGCCATATTTACCATTTCTTCTACACTTGCTCCTAATTGAAAAATATGGACTGGCTTGTCTAAACCTAACATAATTGGACCAACAGATTCTGACTTATATAGTTCTTTTAGCATTTTATACGTAATATTTGCCGATTCAAGATTCGGGAAAATTAATGTATTTACTTTTTGCCCTGCAAGTTTAGAAAACGGGAATTTATCTTTTAACATTTCTTGATTTAAAGCAAAATCTGCTTGGAGTTCGCCATCAATTATTAAATCTGGGTAATAATTATGTAAATAAGAAACTGCGTCTCTAACTTTGGTTACAGATGGATTATTAGATGACCCGAAATTTGAAAATGAAACCATTGCCATAACCGGCTCTAAACCAAACATTCTAACAACTTTAGAAGTCATTAAAGCAATTTTTGCTAATTCTTCTGCATTTGGATCTGGATTAATTGCAGTATCAGATAAAAAGATTGGTCCTCTGTTAGTCATCATCATATTAGCAGTTGCAACTTTTGTAACTCCTGGAGCTCTATCAATTACTTGTAAAATTGGTTTTACAACACTAGGGTAACTTCTTGAATATCCTGTTAACATAGCATCTGCTTCTCCTTCATTTACCATCATGGCAGCAAAATAATTTCTTTCTCGCATCCATTTTTGAGCATCTAAAAGAGTTATCCCACTTCTTTTTCTAGATTTCCAAAAAGTATTAGCATAAATTGTTCTTTTTATATCGCATTCGCTAGTTTTTGGATCTATAATTTCTACTTCTGCATCAAAACCAATTTCTTCTTTTAGCTCAAGTATAATTTCTTTGTTGCCAAGTAAAATTGGAATTCCAATTCCTTCTTCTAAAACAATTTGAGCAGCTTTTAAAACATCTAAATGATCTGCTTCTGCAAATACTATTTTTTTAGGATTTGTTTTTGCTCTATTGGTTAACATTCTAACCATTTTATTATCGTTGCCTAACCTGTCTGATAGTTCTTCTACGTATTTAGCCCAATCTGTAATTGGATTTTTAGCAACTCCCGAGTCCATTGCTGCTTTTGCAACTGCTGGAGCAACTACTGTTATTAATCTTGGATCGAATGGTTTTGGAATAATATATTCTCTTCCAAAAATTAATTTTGTTTCGCCGTAAGCTATATTTACTTGTTCTGGAACAGAAGATTTAGCAAGCTCTGCTAATGCTATTACTGCAGCCATTTTCATTTCTTCGTTAATTTTAGAAGCTCTAACATCTAAAGCTCCTCTAAAAATATAAGGAAAACCTAATACGTTATTTACTTGATTAGGATGGTCTGACCTACCTGTTGCCATAATAATATCTTCTCTAGTTTTTACAGCTAAATTATAATCTATCTCAGGTATAGGGTTAGCCATTGCAAACACTATAGGGTCGTTTGCCATAGAAAGTAACATCTCAGGCGTTAAAATGTTTCCGACAGAAAGGCCTAAAAAAACATCTGCATTAACAATTGCTTCTTTTAAACTCATAGAATTACAATTTTGAGCGTATCTTTTTTGAAGGTCTGATAAGTCTGTTCTGCCTGTAACTATCATTCCGTCTACATCAAACATGTAAATATTTTTTACATTAACACCTAATGTAACATATAAATTGGCACATGCCAAAGCTGCAGAACCTGCTCCAGATACTACTATTTTTACATTATTTGCTTTTTTGTTGGCTAATTCTAATGCGTTTAATAATGCTGCCGAAGATATAATGGCAGTACCATGTTGATCATCGTGCATTACAGGAATATTAAGTGCTTCTATCAATCTTCTTTCTATTTCAAAAGATTCTGGAGCTTTGATATCTTCTAGATTTATTCCGCCAAAAGTGGGTGCAATGTTCTTTACCGTTTCTATAAAAGCGTCAACATCTTTAGTGCCAATTTCTATATCAAAAACATCAATATCGGCAAAGATTTTGAAGAGCAATGCCTTACCTTCCATTACTGGCTTGGAAGCTTCTGGACCAATATCGCCAAGACCTAAAACGGCTGTTCCGTTGGTAATTACGGCAACCAAATTTCCTTTGGAAGTGTATTTATAAACATTTTCTATATCTTTTACAATTTCTAGACAAGGTTCGGCAACACCAGGTGAATAAGCTAAAGACAAATCTCTTTGAGTAGCATATTTTTTTGTTGGCACAACTTGTATTTTACCTGGAGTTGGCTTAGCATGATATAATAACGCTTCTCGTCTTTTTGTGTCTTTATGCATATGATTTATCTAAATAAAATTAACTTCTAGAACATACAAAGTTAACATAAGCAAAGCAACAAAACAATTAAA
>Ga0335396_10001272_pt1 | contig 32713 bp, 43 predicted proteins | sample FRY02_FD_205743 | JGI IMG/M metagenome (GOLD analysis project Ga0335396, IMG submission 205743) | Freshwater microbial communities from Lake Fryxell liftoff mats and glacier meltwater in Antarctica - FRY-02 (spades assembly) (version 2) | ecosystem: Environmental > Aquatic > Freshwater > Ice >... | reverse complement strand
GCACGACCGGCCTTCCATGGCGCTGGCTAGCGCTGTGGTGCCAGCGCCAGCGAACGGATCACAGATCAGATCGCCGGGGCGCGAGTAGTCGCGGACGATCGCGCGCATCAGATCGAGGGGTTTGCCGCCCTTGATCTCTGATCGACGGCTCGCCTCGTACCAGCCGGGCAGCGAGCCCCACCCTCCGCCATTGAAGCCGACGAAGCGCGCCTCCCGTGGGCGCGAGACGACAGCGAGGCAGCCAGCCGGGGCTGGCCCATCCATCATCTGGCGAGGCTGGTGCTGGAGGATCGGCAGCAAAGAGAACCGGTAGCGGCCTAGCGCCTCGAGGTGCTGCTGCATCACGGGGCCGAGCACGTCGTCGGTGAGGATCACGATCCACGAGCGTGTGCGTGGCGCCCAGTGATTGCAGAAGGCGATCGCATCCTCGGTCGACCACGCGGCGAAGGCGCTGACGCCGCGCTCACCCGTCGAGGACAGCGCCCCCTCGTGCGTCCTCGACGAATATGGTGGATCGCAGATGAGCGCATCGACCATCTCGACGTCGACGAGCGCGTCCTGCCATCGGCCCAGTCGAAGATCGATCACGGTGTGCCTCGTGGTTTCGGTTCTCTCTGGAACGGTAGAGGTGGCGGCGGAAGTCGTCAAGCGCGTGCCTCCGACATTGGCGGATTCCGCTTGCGCCGGATAGTGGGGCAGTGCTACGTCTGTCGCCGGAGGCGAAATGGCAAAGATCAAGACGAAAGAAATCCGGGTCGACGTACCCGCCGCAGTGCACAAGTACCTGACCGCTCAAGCCAAGGCTGAGGGGAGCTCGATATCCAGTCTCGTCCGTCGGGCCATCGTCGCCGAGATGGTGCGTGCACAGAAGGAAGTCGCGCACTACGCACAGATGGCTGGCCGGGCGAAACGTCACAGCGTCGACGAGGTGGAACAATGATCACGATTCATGAAGACGTGCTGCAGGGCAGCGACGAATGGTTGCAACTGCGGTGTGGCCTGCTGACGGCCAGCGAGATGCACCTCGTCGTCACAGCCAAAAAGCTCATGCTCGCAGACAACGACAAGTCACGCGGCCATCTGTACGAGATGCTGAGCCAGCGCATCACACAGCACGTCGAGCCGAGCTACGTCAGCGACGCGATGCTGCAGGGCAACCACGACGAGACGCTGGCCCGTGACCTCTACTCGCGCGAGTGCGCAGAGGTGGCGCAGGTCGGATTCATCACGCGCTCGTTCCCGCTCGTCGCCGACGACGTTTTCGGCCCGGATTTCTCGATAGGCTACAGCCCTGACGGGTTGGTCGGTGCCAAGGGCGGCATCGAGGTCAAGTCGCGCAAGGGAAAGTTCCAGGTGCAGACGATCCTCGACGACGTCATGCCTGATGATTTTTTGTTGCAGGTGCAGACGGGGATGCTCGTCGCTGACCTCGACTGGATCGATTTCGTCTCGTACTGCGGCGGGCTCCCGATGTTCGTGAAGCGCATCCCCCGCGACCTCGAGGCGTCGGCGAAAATCGAACAGATCGCGCGCTCCTTCTACACGCGCATGGCCGAGCTCGAAGGTGCCTACCACAGGGCCGTCAGCGACAACCCGCTGAGGATGTTTCCCACCGAACGCGCGCGCCACGACGACGAGGCGCAGATCACTGGCGCCGACACCGAAGACTGACCACCGCCGAGACCACGACCACTAACGCAGCGAACAGGAGAACACCATGACGACCGACGAACAGAACATCATGCTGGCCATCCAGCCCAAAAGCGACCAACTCAACGCCGACGATCTCATCGCCGGCCCGCGCATGATCACGATCACGAAGGTCACGACACGGGCGACACCAGAGCAGCCGGTGTCGGTGCATTTCGACGGCGACAACGGCAAGCCGTGGAAGCCCTGCAAGTCGATGATGCGCCTGCTCGTCGAGGCGTGGTCAACGAATGCCACGCACTGGCTCGGGCAGTCCGTCGAGCTCTACCTTGACCGCAAAGTCAAATGGGGCGGTGCCGAGGTGGGCGGTATCCGCATCCGCGCAATGAGCGGCATCGACAGCGACCGGACCTTCGCCGTCACCGTGAGCAAGGGCAAGCGCGAGCCGATGCGGGTGAAGCGCCTCGACGGCAAGGCGAAGGCGACGGCGGTGCAAGCCGAACCAGCAGGCGACGCAACAAGTAAGGCAGTATCTGCCGATGCTGCTGCGGTGGCGAAGTCCGCCGCGTGGGCTGACAAGATTGTCGCCGACATCAACGCGGGCAGCATCGAGGAAATCGAGGCGCTCATGATCAAAAACAAGGAGAACCTGGAGCGGTTGCGTGGCAAGTATCCGCTGCTCGCTGACCGCATCGACAGCGCCTACAACGAAGCGGTGAAGACGTGAGTCCCAAGACGAGACGCGAGCGATGCACCGAATGCCTCGACTGGCAGACGCGCGTTTGCGAGGGCGTGCGCCCCCTTGAGGTCATCCGTGCCGGTGTCACCGTCCACGCCTACCCATGCCGAGCGCGCCTTTGTGCCCGGCATGGGTCGGCTGTCGACGGTGTGGTGCTCTGCTCGCGGTGTGCTGCTGAAGCGACAACGACGGGGACCAAGCAGTGAGAAACCAGCGTAGGCGCGAAGAAGCGCGCGTCTGAAACAACAACAGGAGACGTCGACATGGCCGGAGTCAACAAAGTCATCATCATCGGCAACCTTGGCCGCGACCCAGAGGTGCGCTACGCGCAGAGCGGCATGGCGATCTGCAAGTTGTCTGTCGCCGTCACAGAGCGCGTCAAGGATGGCGACGCGTGGAAGGACGCCACCGAGTGGTTTCGCGTCACCGTGTTCGGCAAGACCGCCGAGAACGCGGGCCAGTACCTGCAGAAGGGCCGACAGGTCTACGTCGAGGGGCGCCTCAAGACCGAGAAGTACAAGGACAAAGACGGCGTCGAGAAGACGTCGACGGAGGTCGTGGCCAACACGTTGACTTTCCTCGGTGGCGGGACGCAGAACGCCGTTGACGCGCCTGCACCGCAGAAGTCAGAGGGCGGGGACCGTTCGACGGCTGGCTTCATCGACGACGATCTTCCATTCTGACGAGGTGAGACGTAAGAGGAAGACGCCGCGCACCTTGAAGGGATGCGCGGCGTCTTGACGAACAGCAGAGAGAGACCAGCACGGCGAGCATAGGCCGTGCGCAAGCGAGGCGCAAGATGATTTCCCGCGAATCGATACACTCCCACCTCCGCGACTACCAATCACGGGCAGTCGACGCGACCTTCGCGTTCTGGCGGGCAGGCCGAAAAAACCCCCTCATCGAGGTGCCGACAGGCGGGGGCAAGTCGAGGATCTTGGCAGCCATCGCCGCGGACGTCGTTCGCCGCGGGGGCCGTGTCGTAATCGCCACCCACCGATCAGAGCTGGTCGACCAGGACGCCGCGGCTTGCGAACTGATCGCCGGCAAAAGCAACGTCGGGGTCTACAGCGACATGCTGGGGCGGTACGAGACGGCGCAACCGATCATCGTTGCCAGCATCCAGTCGATCGCCAAACACACCAAGCTGCTGGGGCGCCGTGACCTGCTACTCGTCGACGAAGCGCACCTCGTCGGGCCAGAGCCTGACAGTCAGTACCGCGTGATGATCTCCGAGCTGTCCGCGGGCCGCGAGGGGTTCCAATGCGCCGGCTTGACCGCCACGCCGTACCGGGCAGGACAGGGGATGCTGACGCAGGGCGACGAGGCGCTATTCACGGCGCTGGCCTACCGCGTGACCGTGCTCGAACTCCTCGCCGCTGGCCACCTCGCGCCGCTCGTCACGCCGCAAGTTGAAGCCATCCACACTGACCAGGTCGCACAACGCCTCGGGGACTACGTCGCGGCTGACCTGATGCTGGCCGACAATATGGCCGAGGTGACGATGCAGGCCGCACAAGATGTTGCTGCTGCGATCGCTGGTGGTCGCAGGAGCGCTTTGCTTTTCGGCGTCACTGTCGAGCATGCCCGACAGATTGCAGCGGCTGTCAACGCGGCTGGCGTCGTCTGCGACGTCGTGCACGGCGGCACACCGAAGGAGGACCGCAAGCGCATCCTCGCGGCGTTCAAGGCCGGGAAGATCGCGGCCATTGCGTCAATGGGCGTGCTCACGACCGGGTTCGATGCGCCCCTTGTCGACGTGCTGGCCGTCATCCGCCCGACAAAGTCGACCTCGCTCTACGTCCAGATGGCCGGCCGCGGAATGCGGACATGCCCCGGCAAGGTCGACTGCCTTTACCTGGACTACGGCGGCAACATCGCAGAGCACGGGCCGATCACATGCGTGGTCATCAAAGAGAAACGGACCAAGCGCGCAAACAAAGACGCGCCCAAAGTCAAGGTCTGCCCCGGCTGCCTGCTTGAGCAACTGCTGCAGGCGCGCGAGTGCGAGGGATGCGGCCACAGCTTCGCTCGCGAGATGGCCGAAAAGCTGGCCAACAAGCGCGCATCGTCGCTTGACCCGATGGCCGAGGGTGCTCCGCGCGGTGAGGCGAAGGGGCCACGGGTGCGGCATGAAAACGTCGAGGTGGGTTTCTCGCTGCACAGAAAGAAGGGCGCACCCGACTCGCCGCCCACCGTCAAGGTCAACTACAGCAACCATTTCGGCCACCTCGCGTGGGAGTTCCTTGGGTTCTCGGAGGCGCACGAACCGTGGAAGCGAGCGCAAGCCGCGACGTGGTGGACGAGCAAGTTTGACCTCGCAGTGCCCGTCGACGAGGCCGAGGCCGTTGCGCTGCTGACGGCGCGCGGGCTACAGGTCTCGGCCATCGAGACCCAGCGCGTCGGCGATTGGGAAAAGGTCCGCAAGGTTGAGGTGGTCACCAATGCAGTCTGATGACCTCGATCTGGCACCCGACTACGAGTACGACGACTACGACGAGAATGACCTCGTGCCGCTCGGGCAGGTGCTCGAAGACCTCGACGCCCGCCGAGAGCGCGATGCATGGGCCGCGGACTGTGCACGCGCCCACGCTGACCTCGACAGGGCCATGGGCCGCGTCCAAGCCGACGCGAAGCCGATCGATTTTGTCAGCGCACGCACCTTGCTTGCTGCCGACTACGGCGACACACCCTGGTTGATCGGTGGCCTCGTCACCCGCTGCGCTGTCGCTGTCATCGGCGGCGAACCGAAGACGGCCAAGACGTGGAGTGCGATCGAGATGGCGATCGCTGTTGCAAGTGGGTCGCCAGCGTTTGGCACGTTCAACTGCTCAAGCCCCGATCCGTTGGGTGCCGTCTGCTTCCTCGTCGAGGACGGCGTCAAGTCGCTGCAGAACCGGGTCAGGTCGCTGGCACTCGGACGTGGCATGCACGACGACGCGTGGTGCGACAGGCTCTTCGTCAAGAGCCTTGGGGCGATGAACCTGGCGGACCTTTCCGAAGTCGCACGCTACGTCGCGACGGTGCGCCGGCTGCCGATCACTCCCGGTATCGTCGTCTTCGACCCTCTCCGCGACCTGCACACGGTCAACGAGGACAGCAGCACAGAAATGCAGCCGATTTACAGCGCCCTGCGAGCCATTCGTTCCGTGCTCGACTGCACCGTGCTGTTCGTGCACCACAGCGCCAAGAGCACCGACGGCAACGCTGCTCGACGTGGTGGTCAGAAGCTCCGCGGCTCATCGGCTCTGCATGGTGCCGTCGACGTCGGGCTCTACATGAGCAACAGCCGCATCAGCGAGGAGGGGCAAAAGACGGTCATGGCTGCACACGTCGAGTCGGAAGTCAAGGCCGCAAAGAGCGCCGGCCACTTCGACCTGTCGCTCGAAATCTACGACAACTCCAATGGCGAGGCCATCCGCGCGCAGTGGGTCTACAGCAAGCCGACCGCGGCGGAGGTCAAGGCCACCGAGGAGACCAAGGCCTCCGACGCAGCGGAGAAGGCCGACCGCATTGTCTGGGGGATATTCGCGGCCGAGGCCAAGGCCGTGCCGGGCGGACACCCACCGCTGACCACCGCCGCAGTCGTGGGCCGCTGCCATCTGCGCAAGGCGCTGGTTGTCGAGGCCTTGCAGCGCCTCGTCGCGGTGGGCCGGCTGACCGTCACCACCGGGCCGAGGCAGGGCCAGCACTACCAGGCCACCGAGGCACCACCGCCGACCGCGGTCATGCCGCTGCGACCGCCACCCAGCGACCCCGATGCCGCGGCGGAAGCAGCGGACCGACACGACCAGATGCCGTTTTGATAAAAGCCCCGCACCACGCGGGGCTTTCTCATTATACACTAACAGTCTAAGTGTAGCCGTCGGAGAGCCGTCGGAAACGGAAAGACAAAAGCTTTTTTGGGAACGGGTGAGAAGCGAGTAGGTGGAAACGGTGGGACTCAGTCCCGAAAAACGGGAACGCGCGAGATCCTAGAAAACACAGCGTTTTTCGATATTATATAAATCGCCGTTCCCATCGCACTTGGGGCACTTGGTGCGCAACCTACGACCCGTTCCGGCAGGACTGCCCCCCTACGGGGGGCGGGCGTCACTGCTCGGAGACGGGATCGTATGTTTGGTAAGGAGATGTTGAGACGTCACGACACGGGTTGACGTCAGGTGCCTGGCAGAGCCGGACGCGCTCCGTACCCGTACTGAGCGCGACCGCGGTGTCAGCCGAAGGATCTGTGTGGACCTGATAGATCTGTTGACACCGTGTCAATGTGTTTGACATTTTCGGTGGCCAGTGGATACATTGGCCGCCAACCAAGGAGCACACCATGCCGAAAGAAAAGAAAACAGCTGCCGAGCGCACTGCAAGGGTCACAGAGGCGGAACAGATGCTGCGGGCTGGGGCGTCGCACAGCCAGGTCTCCAAACACCTCGGCGTTCCGCGCGCCTACGTCGCCGGCCTTGCCGATCTGCTCGGGCTTTATCCACCCGGAACAGGGCCGGTAATCAAGGCAGGGGTGCCGCGTCGTCTGAGCTTCAAGCCGAAAGGGCGATCCCGGATGGCTGGCGTGTCGCTGCCGGTGTGGTGGGGCATTGGGGCAACAGGCATCATGGTAACGTGGGACGAAGGCACGGCGACGATCGCGCCGGTCTTTGATGCCCCCGCCGTCGAGCCTGCTTGACATGGCCTGGCAACTGTTTCCTGTGTGGTGTGCCAAGCGCGCTACACGGTGATCAGATGAAGCGCACTGATCTGGCTTTGCAGTGCCCTGTAAAAGAAACATCAGCACCACGCTTGACAGCGTGTCAGACAGCGTGCATAGTGGTCCTATGACCAACAACACCGCCCGCGCCGCAATGACCAAAGCCCGCAAGCTTGTTGCCGCGATGGGCGATGTGCCTGACCGGGTCAAGATCGCCGCCGCTCTTGCCGCGGCGTGCAAGGCTCGCGACGCCGCCGACGACATGGAGTATCGGGTCGGCGGGATCTGGGCCGCCAACTCGATTGAGGCTCGCGCGCTCAAAGCGTCTTGCGAGCAAGCCGAAGACGCCCTCGCCGCGCGTAGGGGCGCCGGCATCAATCACCCGAAGCGGTACGTCTTCGACGGTGGCGAGTCAGTCGCCTTCCGCCGCTCGCTTGGCATCGCGCCATGACACGGGCCTGCTTGACGCAGTGCCTGGCAACTGTTTCCATTTTGGAAACAGTTGCCGTTATTGTGCTTGACCTCCTGTCTCTGACCGGGTAGCGTGCGAGCCAGAGGTGCAGCCATGAACCAGATCAAGCCGACCGACGAGCAGATGGCCGCAGCACGCAGATTCATCTCGGACTGGTGCCGCGACGGAAGGTACGTCACCACCCACGATGTCGCCCGGCTGCTGGCCGAGCGCGAGGCGCCCTTGCGCGCTCAGGTCGCCGAGCTGACGGAGGTGTTGTGGATGGTCCGCGCCTATATGCATGCGCTGCAGCGCAATCTCAGCCGCTCCACGCTGGCTGAAGCCACAGCAAAGGTGAAGCCATGAACCAGATCAAGCCGACCGACGAGCAGATGGCCGCGGCACGCAAATTCATATCGGACTGGTGCCGCGACGGAGCGTACGTCTCCACCCACGATGTCGCGAAGCTGCTGGCCACGCGTGAGGCGCCTTTGCGTGAGCAGGTGGCCGAGCTGACGGCGGAGATCAGGGAGCGACCTCGGTATGAGACCATCGGCGCGCAGATTGCCAGGCTCAAGGCCGAGTTCGATCTCGACGTGATCGTCACCCTCGCCGAAGCCACAGCCAAGGAGCAGCCATGACCGTCCGCATCCCCACCACAGCCGATCGTAGCGCCCTCATTGACAGTCTCACACTCGATGCTGTCGCCGTCGGCATCGACACCGTGGCGGCACTGGCGGGCCACCTGGGTGTGTGTGAGCGCTCGATGTGGCGATACCTCGCCAGGCTGGAGGCGCGCGGTGTGCTGACGTCGTGTTTGACCCGGCGTTTCTCGACGAGGGTGTGGCGCGTGGCGGAACCTGTCGGGATCTCCGACAAGTTGGCAGAGGTGACGGTGCCTGTCCCTGTCGTCGAGGCTGGCCCGTGGGTGGTAGTGGACCGCAGCATCGAACTCGCCCCGGTGTACGCTATGCCCGGCCGCAGGACCGATAACATTGCCCGCGCGACGCGATTCGTCACACGTGACGTCGCCGTCGCCGTCGCCCAATGGGGTGGGCAAGTCGAAACCCTCGCCGAAGCCACAGCAAAGGTGACGGCATGACGAGCATGGCGAAAAAACACCGCAACTACGCGCGCGCCGATGATGCCTACACCGCGGCCTGCAGAGCCTGTTGGGCAGCAGAGGCGGACGCTGCAACGCCGCCGCTCGATGCGCACAGCGATCTGGCGAAGCGGCGTGACGCTGCTCGCGTGGCGTTCTTCGCCGCGCGCAAGGCGCTCACCGAAGAGGCGGAGTCATGAGCGTCGTTGTCATCGTCCCAATCAAAACCGTGCCCGGGCTGAACGCCCGCGAACACTGGCGCGCGAAGGCCAAGCGTGTCGCCGCCGAGCGCAGGGCCACGGCGAAGGCGCTGTTGCCTTTCTGGATCTGGATCACTGACAAATCCCAATGCATCCTGCTCACTCGCCACGCCAAAAAATGCGACGACGACAACCTGCAAGGCGCGCTGAAGGGCGTGCGTGACGAGGTGGCAGCGTGGCTCGGCATCGATGACGGCGACGCACGCGTGCAGTACTGCTACGCGCAAACGACGTGCAAGCGCGGGGAGGAGCACGTGTCGATCACGTTTGGCCACGTCACAGAACTGATGCAGGCCCTCGCCGCCATCAGACTGTTGCGGAGGGACCTTGAGGCGAGCAACACCATAGTCTGCGACTATGCCTGTGGGTTCACGGTTCAGATCGGTCGCAACGCCTCGACACTCGAAGCGACCGACCACTACGGGGTAAACCCATGAGCGACTACGACTGGGCGTTGCGCGGGACAGCCCGCCAGCGACGACGGCGTGAGGTTGAGCGGCTCTACACGCGCGCTGACCTCGTGCGTGTCGCAATCGAGACGCTGGCCATGGTCTGCAAGCCGGAGACGTGCAAGTGCGAGCCAGTGGACCCCGAGGCCGTCGTTGACGGGCTCTTTGACGAGGAGAAGGCATGAAAGACTACAGCGAGCCGATCGGACACTGGTGCGACGCATGCGGGTCCATCCCCATCTACGCCATCATCCCCGAGGGCGAGCGGCCTGAGACGCACGACGAGACGCACCCCTGTGTCGATGGCGTGACAATGAGCTGGGACAGCTCGGGAGTGGCAGCCTTCGTCGACGTGCCGAGTCTGGGCGAGTCGCTGGATGGCGACATCCGCTTTCTCTGTGCTGACGGTGGCTCTGTTGCTTTTACAAAATACCGCGCCAGGCGCATCAACGAGGTCGCCCGAGCCACGGCACGAGGTCGCAGGTGCACTGTTGCAGGCTCACCATGATGACCGTGCGTGACGAGGCACGGCGGCTGTTCCGTGAGGTCTTCGGCGACGCCATCACCGACTTCGACTTCGCCCGGCACAACCGGTGCCGTGACTGCGGGGCTGTGCCTGACGTCGCCAGCATGATGACGGGCAACGAGCACGGCACGAAGGGCGACGAACTCGCCGTCGGCGTCCATCCACCGGAGTGCATGCACGACCTGTGCGTCGCTCGTCGCAAGTCGAGGTGGACTGCAGCCAATCCCGCCGACAGCGGGGCCGGCTGCGTCAAGGCGAGAGGATGGGTCGGCGGGGTCAGGACGAACCTGACGAAAAGACGAGGTGCGACGTGACCGAGGAAACCAAGGAAAAAAACAAGTCGCTCACCACACGGTGGAAGCCAGCCGAGGCCGTCCCAGGCTCGACGCCCTTCGCAAAGGGCGTCTCATTCAACCCGGGCGGGCTATCGGCGGAGCGGACCTCCCAACTGAAAGAGATTCGCGCTCTGGCCGTCCAGCACGCTGAGACGATGCTTGCTGAGCTGTTGGCGATGGCTGTCGCCTGGCGACAAGACCCCAAGCTGATCGCCTCGTCGAAAGGTGCGGCTGAGACGGTGTTGGCCTATGCTGTTGGCAAGCCTACCGCCGTGTTCGATCCTGCGACCGACCTCGAGGCCGGCGACACGGTGAGGACGATCACCGTCACCGTGGTCAATCGAGGTGGCGACGAGCACACCACGGCGTATGTCGATAGGGAGGTGGTGGAGGAATGACGGTCACCGATGGCGAGCTGAAAGTCCCGATGCCGGCGTGGTTGCTGCCGTTCCTCGAGCCTGCCCGCTACAAGGGTGCGCACGGTGGTCGTGGCAGCGGCAAATCCCACGGGTTCGCCACGTTGCTTGTGCTTGAGCATGTCCGCAATCCAGACCAGTCGACGGTGTGTGTCCGAGAGGTGCAGCGCACGCTGTCGAGGTCGGTGAAGAAGCTGCTGGAGGAGAAGATCGAAGAGCTTGGCGTGGGGCACCTTTTCGAGGTGCAGCAGACCGTGATCAAGTCGCGGAACGGCAAGGGAATCATCATCTTTCAGGGGATGCAGGACCACACCGCAGACAGTATCAAGAGCCTCGAGGGCTTTGACCGTGCATGGGTGGAAGAGGCGCAGTCACTCAGCAAAAAGAGCCTCGACCTGTTGCGTCCCACGATCCGCAAAGACGGCAGCGAAATATGGGTCACCTGGAATCCGAGGAACGCCACCGACGCCATCGACGCACTGCTACGTGGTCCGATGCCGCCGAAAGACGCCATCGTCGCTGAGGTCAACCACAGCGACAACCCGTGGTTCAACAGCGTCATGCGTGACGAGCTTGAGCAAGACCGCGCGCGTGAGCTCAACAGCTATCTCCATGTGTGGGAGGGCGCCTACGTCTCGCGGTCAGAGGCTTGCGTGTTCAAGCGCCTGCGCGTCGAGGCATTCACTCCGCCACCAGGCACCTTGTATCGCCTCGGGGCGGACTGGGGATTCAGCAAGGACCCGACAGCGCTGGTCAAGCTCTACGTCGAGGGGCGGGCCATCTACATCGTCGAGGAGGCATGGGCGCAAGGCGTCGAGACGATCAACCTGCCCGACCTGTTTCGCACCGTCAGCGAGTCGGAGCTGTGGCCGATGACTGGCGACAGCTCGAGGCCAGAGACCATCAGCCACATGAAAAAGCACGGGTTCCCGAACCTGCAGCCGTCGGTCAAAGGAAAGAACAGCGTTGAAGACGGCATCGAATATCTGCGCGGCTTTGACATCGTCGTGCACCCCGATTGCGTGCACGCGATTCAAGAGCTGACGGCCTACTCTTACAAGGTCGACAAGGTCAGCGGGTTGGTGCTGCCGACGCTTGCCGAGGGCATGGACCACATTGCAGATTGCTGTAGGTACGCCGTTGAAGGGCTTCGCAGAGCCACTGTCAAGGCCGTTCCGATCGTGATACCAGTACCCGTAGCTTCAAGGTGGTAAGAAATGTCAAGCGGATACGACGACGACGAAAAGCCTCGCAGGGGTGTACTCAAAGGCAAGCGGCTGCGTGAGGTGCACGAGGAGGCGCTGCGCAATTACGACCTCATCTACAGCGCGCTGTACGAGGAACGACAGCAGTGCGTCGCTGACCGCGCGTTCTACCAGTTGGCCGGCGCCATGTGGACAGGCTCGCTTGGTGAGCAGTTCGACGGCAAGCCGCGCCTCGAGGTCAACAAGGGCAAGCTGGCCGTCAACCGCGTCGTCGCCGACATGCGCGCCAACGAGATGCGGGTCACCTACCGCAGCAAGGACGGCAAGGCCGCGGACAAAACCGCTGAGACGCTGGCCAGCATTCTTCGTGCCGACGAGCAGGACAGCAACGCCAGCCTCGTCTACGCCAACGCCTTCAAGGAGGGCGTTGGCGGTGGATTCGGTGCGTTTCGCTTGCGCGCCGTCGACGAAGACGAGGAGGACGACGAAGACGAGCGGCAGCGCATCCGTATCGAATGGATACCCGACGCTGACACCTCGGTGTGGTTCGACCTCTCGTCTCGTGAGCAAGGCAAGGCCGACGCGCGCCATTGTTTTGTCGTGACCTCGATGTCGCGCGAGCGCTACGAGGAGATGTACGGCGACAGCGTCTCCAGTTGGACCAAAGCCGACATGCTGCTTTGGGGCACTGTCGAATGGTGCACGCCCGATCTCGTCTACGTCGCGGAGTACTACCGCGTCGAGGAGGTCCGCGAGAAGGTCACGATCTACCGGATGCTCGACCAGACGACCGAGCGCTACACCGACAAAGAGCTCGACGACAATGAAGGGGCCTTGCGCGACGATCTGAAGGTCAGGGGCGCCCAGGCGATGCGCGAAAAGATGATGATGCGCCGCAAGGTGTGCAAGTACACGTTGTCCGGCGTCGGCGTGCTGCATGAGTGCGTGATCGCGGGCAAACACATTCCCGTCATCCCGTTCTTCGCCAACTTCGCCGTCATCAACGGCGTCGAGCGATGCAGCGGCATCATCCGCACCCTCGTCGACGCCCAGCGCATCTACAACATGCAGCTGTCCAAGTTCGCCGAGCTTGCTGGCGTGTCGTCGCAGTCTGTCCCGATCTTCACGTCGGAGCAGGTGTCGGGTCATGAGGCCGTGTGGCGAGATGCGAACCTGAAAAACTACGCTTTTATGACAGTGAACCCCGTCGTCGGCCCCGACGGTTCGCTGCAGCACATGGGCCCGGTCGGCTACACCAAGCCCCCTGAGCTTGCGCCTGCGATGGCAGCGCTGGTGCAGATCACGGCGGCAGACATCAAAGAGCTGCTGGGCAATCCGATGGGCAACGACACGGTCGTCAGCAACGTCTCGACCGAGACGGCGCTACTTGGCCAGCAGCGAACCGATTCGTCGTCGGCGCTCTACATCGAGGATTTCGCGGTGGCGATGAAGCAGATGGGCACCGTCTACCGCGACATGGCCAGGGCGCTCTACATCGAGGACGGCCGCGAGATGAAGACCGTTGGCGAAGACCGCACGACGACCGGCAGCGTGAGGCTGGCCGAGCAATACGTCACCGACAACGGGCTGATCGCAGACAACGATCTGTCGCGGGCCAACTTCGACGTGGCTGTCGAGGTCGGCCCGTCGTCGAGCTCAAAGCGAGCCTCAGCGGTCCGCACGTTGATCGAGGCGGCGAAGGTGACGGTTGACCCGGCCACGCAACTGTTGCTGCTCTCGAAGGCATTGGAGAACGTCGAGGGCGAGGGCATGTCGGACGTGAATACCTACTTCCGCGCGAAGAACATCAGGCAGGGCATGGGTACGCCGACGCCGGACGAACAGGCCGAGCTTGATGCAGAGGCGCAGGCGCAGAAGGCCGAAGACCCACAGCAGACCTACCTCAAGGCAGAGGCTGCGAAGTCGTTGGCGCTGGCAGACAAGGCCAAAGCCGACATGATGGGCACCCTCGCCGACGTGGAGAAGACGCGCGCAGAGGTCGCTGGCGTCGAGGCCAACACCGAGAAGACGAAGGCGGAGACGCTGGACCTCGTCGGCAAGATCGGGCAACCGCCACCGACAAGGCCGTTTCCTCGCTGACAGCAAAAGGCCCGCCGAGATGGCGGGCCTTTTCCTTCTCACACCTTGGCCAGTGTGACGCCGGTCCTGCTTTCTTCGGCGTCGAGGCGTTCGCAGACGATGTAGAGGATGGCGCTGGCCATGCTGATGCCGCGGCCCTTGGCGAAGGCGCGCAGCTTCGTCCACGCCTCGCGTGGCCACGTCTGGCTAAGCCGGTAGGTGTCGGCGCTCGCCATCACACACCGCCGATCGCGAGCGCCACCACGAGGAAACCGAAGACGACGACGCACCCGATGAGGATCATCTGACGGTCCTCCAGAGTCGACACAGTGGCCTCTGACGCCTCAAGCCGACCGATGGCCTTGGTGGCCACGGCATCGGCGTTTTGCAGCGCCTCAAACAGCTTCTGCGCGGTCTGCGTGCTGGCCGACATGCCCGCGCGTAGGCGCTCAATCTCCCCTTCGAGGATCTTGGCGTGGGCGGGCGACATCGGGACCTTGATTGCTGCGACCATCACACACCGCACTTGTTGTCGTACTTGGCCACCGTCGGCTTGTTCGTCTCGTCGGTCATCTCTCACCTCAGCGCGCTTGGTGCGCGGTTGCAGCGTATCGCACAGCAACCGCGCGGCGTCTAGACGGTACGTCGCAAATGGTTGACGTGGCTTTGCAATGCGGCGAAAATGCCGTCCACGGTACCCCGGCGCACCGAAAGCGACGAGAGAACAAGGGAAATGTGATGCAAACCGAACAGGCAGTAGACGACGACGGCAGCGAGGTCATCAGCGCGACCAACGACGAGGCCGATGCGGCAATCGTCGAGGAAAACACTGATGACGAGGTCATCGTCTCGATCGGGGACCCGCCGACCCCAAAAACCGAAGAGCAAGACGACGACGAGGCACAGACACCCAAGGCAGCGGCTGCCTGGGCGAAAATGCGCAAGGAAAAGCGCGACGCTGAGCAGAGGCTGGCGCAACTGCAACGACAGATCGACCAGCAGAAGCCATCACAGGCTGCTCTCGCACTGGCGAAAGAGCCGACGCTTGAGGACGACGACGTCGACTACGACCAGTCGAAGTTTCGCGCGAAAGCAATCGCCTGGGCGAAGCAAAAGGCCGAGTTTGACGCCGTCAGCGCGCAAGCGACGAAGGCCGCGACCGACAAGCACGCTCTCTATGTCTCGTCGATCGGCAAGATGAAAGTTGGCGGGGAATCTGTCTCGCCAAAAGAGGCCCACGAACTCGTCACAGGTTCGTTTTCGGTGGACCAGCAAAACGCGCTGCTTCAGCACACCGATCAGACCCATCTCGTCGTACTCGCTCTCGGCAACAGCCCCAACGAGGTCGCTCGCCTCGCCGGCATCACAGATCCCACGAAGTTCGCCGTCGCCATCGCGCGGCTTGAGGAGAAGATCAAAGTGACCTCACGCAAGCCGGCGACCTCGCCCGAAAAATCCCCCACCGGTGGCCGCACTGGCGCCATCGCAGACAAAAAACTCGACCAGCTTGAGGCTGAAGCCGACCGCAGCGGAGACCGCTCCAAAGTCGTCGATTACAAGCGCAAGCTGCGAGACACCCCCCGAAAGTAGGCTCGCATGTCCAACAGTTTTGCCAAAGAAGAACGCGTCGCGTTCGATGAGATGATGATCGGTTTCGACGACCAGCTGGCCGTCAGCAAACTGGTGCGCAAGTACGTCTCCGACCAGCAGGCGATGGAGCGCAGCAACAACACGATCTGGCGTCCCGCGCCCTACATCGCCGTGAGCAACAGCGGCAGCGACGCCACTGGCTCGTTCGACGACTACACCCAGCTCACCGTGCCCGCGAGCATCGACACGCAGCGCTTCGTTGCGTTCCAGATGAACGCGCAAGAACTCCGCGACGCCTTGCAGGAAAAGCGTCTCGGTACCGCTGCCGTCGCCAAGCTGGCGAGCGACATCAACGTTGCCTGTCTCTCGCGCGCCTCGCTTGAGGGCACCCTGTTTGTAAAGCGCAGCGGCGCCGCGACCGGTTATGACGACATCGCCGAGGCCGACGCGCTCATGAACGAGCAGGGCGTGAGCAACCTCAACCGCCGTCTCGCGCTGTCGTCCCGCGACTATAACTCGATGGCCAGCGACCTCTCGAAGGCCTCGCGGTCGTTCGGCAACGAGATTTCCGACGCCGCGCTCCGCCGCGCCTACGTCGGACCCATCGCCGGCTTTGAAACATACAAGCTCGACTACGCCTTGCGCCAGCTCGCTGCTGCCGGTGGCGGTGCTCTCACCATCAGCACGCTGCCAGGCGGAGCCAACTTCTACGTCCCCGCTGCGCGTACCGCGCCCGGTGCGCAGGGGCAGACCGCCAACGTCGACAACCGCACACAAGTGGTCACCGTCTCCAGCACCACGAACGTGCGTTCCGGCGACGCACTCACCATCGTTGGCGTTGAAGCCGCGCACCACATCACCAAGCTGTCGACCGGCCGCCTGAAAACCTTCCGTGTCATCGGCGCGCCTCTTTCGGGCACCACGCTGCGCATCTCGCCGCCGATCATCAGCGCGCAGGGCGGCAGCGACGCCGAGTTGCAGAACATCAACGTCGTGCTCACCAGCACTTCGGGTTCAGCTGCAATCGTGTTCCTCAACACCGTGACCAACACCCTCAACCCCTTCTTTTGTGAGGAGTCGATCGAAATCCTGCCCGGCCGTCTCGCCGTCCCCACCGACGCGGGCGCTGCGGTCATGTCGGCGACGACGGCCAACGGCATCCAAGTCGCGATGGCCAAGCAGTTCGACATCAAGACCCATAAGACCCTCTACCGCGTCGACACGCTGTTTGGCACCGTCTGTCTGCAGCCCGAGATGTGCGGCGTGATGATGTTCTCGCAGACCTGATCGCATGAGCGCCGCCGTGATGGCGGCGCTCTTTCTCTTCTGTTGGTTTCCTTCTTTCGTTGTTGAGGTTCGCCATGTCTCTTGTTGTCCCAGCTTTTGCACAGAACGACTTTGTGGTGCCTGCCACGGGTCTCGTCTCGTGTTTCTCTCAGGGCGCCTACACCGTCTCGCAGTCGATCCCCGGATCGGCCACCCCGGTGTTCACCTTGCTGTCCGCGCAGCCAGCGGGTGCAGCCGTGTTCACTTCGAGCGCCTTCGCTGCCGGCGCAACGGTTCGCATCGACGCCAGCGGTGGTCAGCTGGTTGCCGTCGACGTCGGGCTTGCGCCATCGCCCAAGCTTGAGCGCTCTGCGATGTCCCAAGGCACCATCGCCACTGCGGTCAACGTGACCGCCACGCTCACCGTGCCGCAGATGGCCGGCGGCATCATCACCTCGACGACCGCTGCCGCTGTCGCTGCGACGCTGCCCACGGGCGCTGTGCTGGACCTCGCGGGCAACTGGGGCATCGGCGAGGGACTGCTGTGGTCGTCGATCAACACGGGCGGCGCCAACGCGTTCACCTTGACCGCCTCGGCTGGTCACACCATCGTTGGCGCCGCCGCTGTTGCGCAGTCGACCTCGGCTCGGTGGAACACGGTCAAGACCGCGGCAGCGACGTACATCACCTACCGCGTGTGACCCATCAACAAGGCCCGCCGACGTGGCGGGCCTTGTCTCTTTCTCTGGAGCTCCCATGCCCGAACAGTGCTTCCCCACCATCCTCTACAAGAGCCCCGGCCCGCTCGACGCCGGCAACGGCTCGACCTACAGCTACGCCGGCTGCAACGACGCCGTCGACCTTGAGATTGCGCTGGCCTCTGGCTGGCACCTCAGCCTGCCCGACGCGCTCGAGGCGGCGAAACCCGTTGACCAGGCTGCGCTTGGCCAGCTTGAAATCGAGCTTGCCGTGGCGAAGTCTGACCTCGCTGCCGCTGACGAAAAGCTCGCCGCTGCTGCCAGCAAAAAGAAGAGCTGAACCATGTCCTGGACACGTCGCCAGTTCTGTCGTGCTGCTCTGAAAGAGCTGGGCATCGGCAACGATTACGACGCGTCACCGGAGGACCTAGAGGATGCCCGCGCGCGCCTCGACGCCATGATGGCAGAGTGGAACGCGCGCGGGATTCGCCTCGGTTACCCGATTGGTCAAGATCCCGAAGACGGCGATCTTGACGTCCTCACCAACGTACCCGACGCGGCCAACAACGCGATCATTCTCAGCCTCGCGACAGTGCTGGCGCCGAGCTACGGCCGGCCGGTGCAGCCGGGAACCACGAGCGGTGCTGCGCGTGGCCTCGCTGTGCTCCTGCAACGAGCCGTCGTGCCTCCGACGCAACAGTTGCCGGCGATGCCTTCGGGCGCAGGCAATCGTCGCTGTCGTGGTATCCTGAATAACTACACGCCGGACCCTCTCGTCTTGCTCGACGGCGGACCCGATGGCGAGATTGAACTACCCTGACGCGAGGCCACGACGATGCCGACGATCAACCAGTTTTCCGCTGTGACCTCGCTCAACCCAAGCGACCAGTTGCTTGTTTTCTCGTCGAACAACGGCGACACCCGCAAGGCCAGTATCTCGACGCTGTTGGAGTTTTTTGAAGCCAACTTCGCATCGCCTGAGTTCGTCGAGGTGTACGCCAACCCCACGCTCTCGGGCTTCGTCGTACCTATCCCGGACTCGACGGCGAACCAGTGGCTGATTCTCGCGCCAACCGGCGCCTTCGCCGCTGGCTCGATCACGCTTCCGCTGTCGTCGGGCCTCGTCGACGGCCAACAGGTACTGGTCACGACCACGCAGGCAACCACCACGTTCTTGGTCAACGGCAACGGTGCCAGCGTCATCGGGTTCCCCACGGCGCTCGGTGCTGGCGGGTTTTTCTCGTTGCGCTACGAGAAGCTGGGCAACCGCTGGTTCACGACGTCGACCACGCTCGGAGTGACGTCTACATTTTCGACAATCACGCTGACGTCGGACACGGGAACGATCAAAGACGTCAACAGCCAGACGTCACTGCAGTTGACGAAAAACTACCCTGGTGTGGTTGCCGGGAATTTTGTCCAAATCGACAATCGGGCAACGGGCGACGGGCCGTCTGTGTCGGCGCGTGGCGTCGATACCAACATCAGTCTCACCGTCAGCTCAAAGGGAACAGGCGAGCTGAGTCTCAGCTCAAGTGGCTGCAGCTTCAACGCAGCCGATGTCACGTTGACGTTGACCTCTTCGTTTGTCACGTCGAACTGTGACGTTTTCACGGTGAACGGCGCACTTGCTCAGTCTGTCATCTTGGTCGCCGCACTGGGCACCGCAACCGCAGGTCACAGAAATTTCGTCAGCAACTCCACGGTGGCTGCGTCAGGAAATTTTGGCGCCATTGTGGCCGGCGGCGGCACCTTCGATGTTCCGGTGTTTGCCGACGGCGCAAGCTGGCGGATCGGCTGAATGCAGATTCCCATCCTCAGCGGCGTCTACACCGACAATGGGCCAGACATGCGGTTGGCGTATCCCGTCAACCTCATGCCCACCCCGACGCGCACAGGCATCAGCGCGGGCTACCACCGCCCCGCTGACGGCCTCGTCGCCGTCGGCCTTGGTTCGGGCGTCGGTCGTGGCGGCATCGAGTGGCGAGGCATCTTGTATCGCGTGATGGGCTCGCGGCTTGTATTCATCAGCGCCGCGGGTGACGTGATAGACGTCGGCGAGGTCGGCGAAGGCGGGCCGGTCACGTTCACCTACGGATTTGATTACCTCGCAGTCATCAGCAACGGCAACGCGTTCCTCTACGATGGAATCACGTTGGCGCAGATTGTCGACAAAGACCTTGCCGTCGTCGTCGATGGCCAGTGGATCGACGGCTACTACTTGTTCACCGACGGCGCCTCGTTGATTGTGACCGAGCTGACCGACCCGTTCTCGATCAACCCGCTGAAATACGGCAGCAGCGAATCCGACCCCGATCCGGTGCTGGCCATCTTGCGGTTACGAAACGAGATCTACGCGCTCAACCGCAACACCATCGAGGCATTCGATAACATCGGGGGCGCGCTGTTTCCGTTCCAACGCATTGACGGCGCCAAGATTAACAAGGGCACGATCGGCACGCATGCGTGTTGCGTTTTCCTTGAGACACTAGCCTTTGTCGGCGGCGGGCGCAACGAAGCGCCAGGTGTCTACCTCGGGGTCAATGCGTCGGCGACGAAGATCAGCACCGTCGAGATTGACCGCGTGCTCGCGACGTTCACCGAGGTACAGTTGGCCACCACTGTCGTCGAGACGCGCAACGGCAACGACCACGAATACCTCTACATCCATCTGATTGACCGTACTCTCGTCTACGACGCGACCGCGTCACAGCAGCTTGGTGACGCGGTGTGGATGACGCTCACCACGTCGCTCTCAGGGCTCGGCCAGTACCGGGGGCAATACCTCGTGTGGTGCTACGACCGATGGAACGTCGCAGACCCATCCTCGTTCGTCGTGGGCATCCTGTCGTCAGAGGTGTCGAGCCACTATGGGCAGCCGGTGCAATGGGAGTTTTCCACGGGCATCACCTACGCCGACGGCAAGGGTGCCATCTTCAATCAGATCGAACTCGTCGCGCTCACCGGCCGCGTTGCGCTTGGCGAAGATCCGTCGATCACGACCAGCCACAGCGCCGACGGCATGGTGTTTTCGCAAGAGCGCAGCATCAAGGTCGGCAAGATCGGTGAGCGGATGAAGCGCCTGGTGTGGTTTCGCTGCGGCCAAATGCGGCACTGGCGCATTCAGCGTTTTCGCGGCACGTCTGATGCGCATGTTTCGTTTGCTCGCCTCGAGGTCAAGGTTGAAGGGCTGGCCTACTGATGACGACGACGACGCTGCGCCTTGACCGGTCCCAGCTGAGCAAGGCGCTCGGCGGTGACAGCGAGGTCGTAAAGCAGTTCGAGAAACTGATCGCGCTGGTCAACGCCTTGCCCGCTGGTGGCGGTGGTAGTGGCGTCACCTCGGTCAACGGCGATGTCGGGCCCGCTGTCGTGCTGACCGCTGGCGACGTCGGCGCCGCTACCGTTGCGGCGCCGGCTGCTGCGGTTGCCGCGCACGTTGCACTGGCTGACCCACACACGCAGTACCAGCGCGAATCAGAGCGCGACGCCGTCAACGGTTATGCTGGCCTCGACGGCCTTGGGGACATCGCGGCATCAGCCATCCCGCCGACGGCAGTGGCGCCGGGCAGCTACACGTTGACCAACCTCACCGTCGACGCAGCAGGACGCATCACGAGCGCCGCAAATGGTGTCACCGGTAGCACCAGCGGGCAGGTCTCCGCGACGTTTACGGGCGGTGCGGACAGCGTCACAGTCACTGTGGCGGACGCTGGCGTGACCGCGCTGTCGAGGATCGTCCCCGCTGTCATGATGGGCACCCGCGACGCCGACGAGATGGAGATGGCGCCTGTCGCTGTCGCTGTCGGCGACATCACACCCGGTGTCGGATTCTCCCTCATTGCGGTATCGCTCGACGGCGACGCCGATGGCGTCTACCTGATCAACTACTCAAGGACGTGACCGATGGCCCAGATCAGTACAGGCGCAAGCGCAGCGGGAAAAGCCAACGTCGATAGCGGATTCAACCTCAACGTGACCTTGCCGACGAGCGACGCGCTCACCGGCAAAGTGCGGATGATGTCAGAGAACGACGCGGGCGAAGTCTTGGGCGTCGCGACGCTCAAGAGCCCCGAGACCAGCCCCGACTATCGGTTGCGCGTCGGCCTCGACACCGAGCTTTTCAAGGACCAGTTCAACGCGACGGCGCAAAACACGAACCTGTGGGCGTATACGTTCTCGACGCTGTCGGCGGCACAGCCGGGGGCAGGCACGGTCAACTTTTCTACGGTGCAGGGCACGACTGCCGCGCACGGCGCGTTCATGCGAACGTTTCAGTATTTTCCCCTCGTCAACACCGCACCGCTCGCTCTCGAGTTTTTCTTCGGCCAGTTCACTGCGGGCCTTGTCGCCGGCGAGGAATGGCTGATGGGCCTCGGCCTGCCTGGTGCCGCCGTGACACGTCCCACTGACGGCGTTTGGTTCAAGTTGACGCCATCGGGCCTTGTCGGCGTGCTCGCATTCAACGGCACCGAGACCGATACCGCAGTGCTCGTGCCTGCCGCGTCGATCCCGCTCGCGTCGATCGACAAATATGTGATCGTGATCGGCGAGTCGGGTGTGGAGTATTGGCGCAAGGATCAACTGCTGGGTGTCCAGCTAATCCCCACCGCAAACGCAACAGCCTTCATCGGCGCTGCGTTGCCCATGTTCATGCAAAAATTCAACACGGGCGCTGTGTCGAACACCAATCAAATGCGTGTTGGTCGCGTGGGCGTGACGTTGCTCGATGTGCAAGCGGGCAAGGAGCTGCCTTTGATTCAGGCAGGCCAAGGCTCTCACGCCAGCGTGGGCCAAAACGGCTCGGTGATGGGCTCAACCGCTGGCGGATTCAATCAGACCGCACTCGCCGCCGCGACAACAGGAACGAATACGACGGCCAACGTGACCGGCCTCGGTGGCCTTGGTGTGATGACCGCGCAAGCGAGCAATGTTGCGGCAGCAGGCGACATGATCGCGACATCGTTCCAAAATCCAGCACCAACGATCAACCGCTCTGGGCGCAACCTCTACATCACCGGGATACGGGTCTCGTGCATGAACACGGGCGCGGCGGTGGCAACGACGCCCACGTCGTTGATCTGGGGTATCGCCTACGGTCACACCGCAGTGTCTCTCGCCACGGCTGAGTCTGCGTCATTCGCCACGGCGACGGCCCATGCACCTCGCCGTCTGCCGCTTGGCATGTGCACGGCGGCGGTTGGCGCTGCCGACGGCACGGCCTACGACGGGGAGCTTGAGTATTCTTTCCAATCTCCGATCGTGATTCGACCTGGCGAGTTTATCTCAACGACGGTGCGCTTCCGTGTCGGCACCGCGACCGCGCTTCAGACCCTCACCTACACGGTGGGATTTGGCGGGTTCTGGGAGTGATTATCTTATCACCCGCCGAAGAGACGATGACGCTCGCCGACAGGCTCGAGGCGAAGGCGCTCTCGCTGAACCTGCCGCCCATCGACTGCGGATCGCGGCACCATTTCGGCTGCGGCGTATACATCCGCGAGGTCACAATCCCCGCTGGTACCTACGTCATCGGGCACGCGCACAAGGGGCCACACCTCTGCAACATGCTCGCTGGTACGCTGGCGTTCGTCGACGAGAACGGAGGGCCCCCGACGGTCATCACCGCGCCCGCCACGTTCGTCGCGCCAGCGGGCCGCAAAGTGGCGTTCGTCGTCGAGGATTGCGTCTTCCAAAACATCTTCGCGACCGACCTCACCGACGTCGACGAACTTGAGCGACTGCTGGTCACCAAGTCGCCAGCATTCGTCGCGCATGAAGCCGCTCGGGCACTTGTGCCGTCGTCTTCGATGGACTACTCTCCCCCCGTTCTCCTGCCAGAGGTGTCGCCATGAGTTTCGTCGCAGTCGCAATCGGCGCCGGTGCCGTCATTGCAGCCGGTGGCGCCATCGCTGGCGGCGTCATCCAGAGCAGATCGATCGATGACGCGCAAACCCGCCAGCTCGCATTTGACCAGAGGGCCCTCGACGCCCAAACAGCCGCTGGCCAGCAGGCACGCCAGGACCAGATGCCGTTCGCGCAGGCCGGCATGGGTGGCGTTGCTGGCCTCGGGCAGTTCCAGGACGCAGGCACCGACGCGCTCGCCCAGCAGCGCGCACTCGCCGGCCTCGACGGCCCAGAGGCACAGCAGGCCGCGATCCAGATGTTGCAGAATGGGCCGCAGTTCCAGTCGATGCTCGATGCCGGCAACAACAACATTTTGCAGAATGCGTCGGCGACCGGTGGCCTTCGCGGGGGCAACACACAGGCCGCGCTTGGCATGTTGGCGCCCAGCATTCTCGACCAGCTGATCTCGCAGCAGTTCTCGCGCCTCGGTGGGCTCGCAGGAGCCGGCCAGGGCGCTGCAAGCAACATCGCCGGACTCGGGCAAGGCGCCGCCGCTGGCCAAGCAGCACAGGGCGTCCAGACCGGCCAGTTGCAGGGCAACGTCCTTGGCCAGATGGGCGCCAGCGCAGCGGGCGCAGCGCTGGCACAGGGTCAAGCCGCAAGCGGCGCCGTTCAGGGTACCGCCAAGGCTGTCAGCGGCGGGCTCGGGACCTTTGCGGGGGGATTCTGATGGCGCAGCCCTACGATTTCAGCCTCGCCAACCGAGTCGATCCGGTCACGTTCAACGATTTCAGCATGGGCGTGCAGAACGGCCAGGCGATGGTCTCGAACAACCTCACCATCCAGGCCAAACGCGATGCACTGGTGCAGCAGCAAGTCGCCGCCGCTCAAGCGCAGATTGCCGCGCAAGAGCAAGCAAAGGCGCAAGCCGAGTTGAAAGCCGAACTTCTCGCTGAGTCACAGCAAGAAGGCGGGCCCACGGCGCTTGGTCTGTCGCGCATCGTCACCCGTCACCCGCAGCTCGCCGACGCGATGAAAGACAACATCGCAGGACGTGGCAAAGCGGAACAGGAACAGCTCAAAAACCAACTCACCTCGACGTTCGTGCGGTCCATGAACGGCGACATCGAGGGCGCCGCCGTCGAGCTCGAGGATGCCGCTGCAGCCTACGAGAACTCGCCGGGCCGCGAGGCAGACGCGAAACCCCTCCGCGATTTCGCCAAGCTGTTGCGTGACAATCCGAACGCGGCGAAGACCACGATGGGTATCAAACTCGCCACCGTGCTTGGCCCCGACTACGAAAAGATCGTCGTCGCTGGCATCAACACTGATTCGTCTGTGGCGAAGGCCGGCGCCGACGCTGTCAAGGCCGAAGCCGAAGCGAAGATCAAGGGCGAAGAGATCAAGATCAAGGCCACCGAAGCGCAGTTTGCGTCGCAGACTGCGATCGCCGGCTTGCGCCTCACCAAGGCCCAGGGCGACCGGCTCTACGCACAGTCCGCCAACGACGCCAGGCGGCTTGACCTGGACCGTGATGCTCTGGCGCAAGCGAACGCCCAAAAGCTGGCTGAGCTCGAGGCGACGGCGGGCAAGCTGCCACCCGAGGTCTTCAAAGAAGTCAACGACACCGTGCGTCTTGGCGCGTCCGCTGGGATGCAGGCGATGGCCGCGGAAGATCTCGCGAAAAAGTTTCAGGCGTACGAGAACAAAGCGAAGGCCGAGTTCGGGACGACGACCGCGTCGGGCGCTCGGTCGTGGGCGATGGAAGGCGTGAAGCAGATTGCCGGCTTTGAAGACGAGGTGTCTGCGATTCGCAAGCAGTACAGTGCACTCGTCGCCGACAACGTCATCAAAAACCTCCCGCCCGGTGCCGCGAGCGACAAGGACATTTTGCTGATTCAAGGTGGTTTTCCGAGTGAGAACTCAAGCCCGCAAACGCTGGTGAACTTCCTCGGGGCTGTTTCGCGTGTGCAGCGGGCGGCGCAGGCGTCTCGCAACGACGAGTCCGAATATCTTGCGCGCAATCGTTCGCTTGGCGTCGCTCGCGTGCCGATGACGATCAACGGAATCGCGGTCAATCCCGGCGAAAGCTACGGGCAGTTCGTCGCGAAGCGCGCTGCGTTCGTTTCTCCAGAGGACACAGAATAATGGCCAGCAAAAAGCCCCCCGTCGACGACGAAGCCGTGGCTATCGCTGCCGGCACTGAAAAACAGCTCGGCTTGCCCGAGGGCGTGCTCACTGCGCTGGTCGCCGAAGACGACGTCGACTTTTCGCCGAAAGAGCTCGCCAAGCTGCGCGACGTTCACGGCATCGACCCGAAGCTGACCAAGCGCAACGCCGTCGAAAGCGCGGGCTTGCTCCTGCTGGACAACCTCGCCGCCAACGGTGGCGACATCCCGCTGGCGCTCGCTGAATATCGCACCGGCAGAGACCGGGCCGCGTGGGGCGAAGACACGGCGTCGTTTGTGACATCGGTGTCGAGCCGACGCAGCGCGTCCGGTATGCGCATGGGTGACACCGTGGAAGCGCCTGTAGCGCCCGCTGGCGGCCGTCGCAGTGCTTCTGGTGTGTCGGGTCCGCCTGCTGCGCCCGCGCCGTTTGCGATGGGTTCTGCGGCGCCTCCGATGCCCGCCGCCGCGTCGCCGCTTGTGCCGACCGGCATGGAGGACGCGAGCGCGCAGATGTCGATGGGCGACCCGGCCACTGGTTTGCCTGCTGCCGCCGTGCTCGGGCGAGCGACCGCGCCGCTGACGCCAATGGCGTCGCCGGCTCCCGCTGCGCCGCCTCCTGTTGAGGCGCCTGCTGTGCCTGCTGCGGTCGTCGAGGCACCGACCACCGGCGCTGTCGCTGTCGCTGTCGGCCCAAAAACGCTTGCCGCGTACCGCGACGGCACCCTGTCGCCAGAGCGACGAGCGCGCATCGAGCGCGCAGTGAAGGCCGGTACGATGTCAGTCCCTGACGGGCTCCCCCTCGACGGACGGACGGCCGAGAAAGGCGTCGTCGACACTGTCAGTGAGCTTCCGGGTCGAATCGCTGAGGCTGTCACCGGCAACGCGCGCCGCACCGCCGAGACGGAGGCGGCGCCAGATTGGTCAGGTGCACCGTCCTGGGAAAAACTCGGCACAGGCATCAATTTGGCAGCATTGATGGCGTCGCCAAAAGAGGCGTTGAAGATCTTGCAGGCGAACTCGCCCGGAATGAAAATCCGTGAAGACGAGAAGGGCAATCAGTTTTTCACCGATCCAGTCGACGACGTCGAATACGCCGTCAAGCCCGGCTTTCGGGCAAGCGACATAGTGCGAACCGCAGGGCAAATGCTGGCGTTCGTGCCCGCTGGGCGTGCCGTCGGCGTGGCTGGTATGGTCGGCACGTCCGCGCTGACACAAGGCGTGATCGAGACCGCTCAGGTTGCCAACGGAGGAGAATTCAATCCGGAAGACATCGCGCTCGCTGGTGCAGTTGCACCGATCGGCACAGCCGCCGCCGCCGTGGGGCGCAAGGTGGCCCCTGTTGCTCGAGGCCTGGCGAATGCAGCACTCGACGCAGTGCCAGGATCGACAACCCGCGTCGCCGGTCAAGCCGCGGCCTCTGCCGTCGACGATGTCACCCGCACGTCTGTGCCCAGGGCAACGCCACCTCTGTCACAGGCTGCCGATGCCCCTGCTGTTGCTGCCGTCGCCGACGCCGCGCCCGCGGTCAAAACCCCCAATGAGGCGATCAAGTCGGTGCTCAACGACGCTGGTGATGTCGATTTTGGCAAGCTGGCGACGTTGTCGAGAGAAGCGACTCGCGAGGGAGCGAAGGGCGCTGCTGCAAAGCGCACCCTTGCACAAGCCATCGACATAAACCCCGAGGCAGTAGACAGCGCGGCGCGCCTTGGCATCGACCTGCCCGCCGACGTGCTTGGCGACTCAGTTCAGCTGCAGCGGTCGATCGGCCAACTGCGTGCGCAAGCCGGCAGCGAGGCCGAGAAACGTTTCGTTGCGTCGATGGACGCGGCGGTGCGCAAGGCCGACGACGTCGTCGCCGAGATCGGCGGCGCACCTTCTGCCGGCGACATCTCAAGCCGCGTGCTGGCAAACCTCGACGCCGCTCGCGCTGACCTCAAGGCGCAAGCGTCAAAGCTCTACGAAGACGTCGACGTCATCGTCAAAAAGCCAGCGCCCGTCACCCTCGATAACCTCGAGAAACTGTTGATCGAGCGCAAGGCTGAACTTGGCGGCGTGCTCAAGGGCCCAGAGGCGGACCTTGAGCGGCTGGTGGGGCGCGCCAAGGTGATGCCGAACATCCCGACGAGAGAGGGTGTGCAGCGTGCGACGTATGGAGCTCTGGCCGAGGAGAAGGCCCTTGTCGGGCGCGCGCTCTCGCGACTCGAGTCAATGTATGGGTCGATGGACGAGCGCGTACTCAAGCGCCTCTACGGCGCGATGGCAGAGGACCAGCTCGCCAACGTGAAGCGCATCGGCGGGGAGGCTGCCGCCGACAAGGTGCGCCTCGCGAACAAGTTCACCTCCAGCCAAAAAGCGCTGGAGGAAAAGATCGTCGGGGCGTTCGGCAAAGAGGGACAGGGGTCGATCGCGTCGCTGATGGAAGGCGCAATCAAGGACGCCGGCAAGGGCAACGTCAAGAGGCTGAACCAACTTCTCGATGTGGTGCCCGAAGAAATGCGCGGCGAAGTGCTGACGACGGCGCTGTCGGCCCTGTCGCGGGCAAAGGGTGGCGCAGCCAAACAAAGCAACGGCTTTGGTTTTGCCGAGTTTTCCGACGTCTACCGTGGCCTTCGCTCACCCGGCAACGAAGGCGTCTACAAGGCGTTCGCTGAGGGTGTAGGCGTCAAGCGCGCAGAGGTCTTTCGTGATCTTTTCGAGATCAGCAAGCGCGTCACGTCTGCGCGCGCGTCGATTCCCACGACGGGGAAGGCCAACCAGCCGCTGTTGCAGGCCATCGCCGCCGAAAACCTCGTTGGCAAAATCGTCAACAGCGCACTGGGCGCCAACGTGGCGCGCGCTGCTGGCGCTGGCGTAGGCGCTGCGGCTGGTGGGCCCATCGCTGCGATGGCCGGCGCTGCAACCGCTGAGGGCTTCATGAGGGCCATCGCAAAAGGTGGGCTCGAAGAGGTTGAGCGCGTCGGGGCGCTGCTGTCGTCAGAGGCGTTCAAGGACCTGGCGGTTGAGGTCGCCACACAGGCCGCTGTCACGCCGGCCGCGGTGCGCAAGGTCGTCGTCAGCCAGGCATTTCGAGACTTCGCCTCGTCAATTAATCTTCCTCGTGATATATCTGCGAGGGAGAAGTTTTTGACGGACGCTCTCACCGTCTCCGCGCAAGCTGCCCGCATCGCAGATTTGCCAGAGGCCACGCAATGACCGTCGTCGTCACCCCACCCTTTCCATTCTTTCTCGACCGCGTCGGTGCGGCGCTCGACGCTGGTTTTGTCTACATCGGGCTCCCAAACCAAGACGCGCAGGCGAACCCTGTCGCCATCTTCTGGGATGCCGTCAAGACGATTGCGGCGCCGAATCCGGTGCGCACGTTTGCCGGCTACCTGAACAACAACGGCAGCCCAGGCAACATTTTCACCGCTGACGACTACTCGATTTTGATCACCGACAAGCGCGGGATCTTGGTCTTCTCTTCGCCATCGACAGCGCGCACCGGCCTTGGCGACATCACGTTGTCGGCTGGCGAAAAACTGACGATGGAAAGCGGCTCGACGTTGCAAATCAACGACGGCGCCGTCGTCAACGTCGGAACCGACACCGGGCTCGGTGTCACCGTCAGCGTCGCGCCCAATGCGCGATTCGTCGGCAACCTGATCCCGCTTTTCAACTCAAGCGGCCAGCTTGGCAGCTCATCACAATCGTGGACCGCGACACTGCAAAGTCTACGGGTCAAATCCAACATCTTGCCGCTCGTCGCTGGTGACTTTCAGCAGCTTGGCAGCGATGACTTCGCTTGGGCGGTGGCGACGGCGAAGGGCATACGGACAAACGATGTCCGCGTGTTTGAGGTGTTCGCCCCGGTCGATGCGAGCGACTACGACCGCCTCGGTCGGCTGACCGCGCGTGACACGCTGTTGGGCTGCTGCCACCAGACGTCGAACACGCCGACGGCAGTCCTTGGCGCCGACGCCTTCAACGTCACCAGCGTCGTGCGGACGGCTATCGGCGACTACACCGTGACGTTTCTCGTGCCGCTGTCAGCGCTGTCGTACCTCACGCTGACCTCAGAGGAGAGCAGCGGCGCCGCCCGAATGTCGGGCGCTTGGTTGACGCCGACTACGCTACGAGTCCGCATGTTCGGCGCTGAAGATGGCCCGTTCAATGGCGCGTTTTCCGTCGCTGTGCATGGCGCAGCGTCTTTGACCGGCGTCGCCGGTTTGCCTTCTTCGCCGCTGCTCTGAAAGAGGTCCGCATGTCTGACATCCTCGACCGCATGGCCTTCGGGCCGCTTGAGTCTCTTTTGGTAATGGACGCCAGCGCAGCGCTCGGCACCACATCGATTCTGGTCGCGTTGCCCGCGCTGCCTGTCGGCAGCGCGCCAGCGAGCGGCATCCTCGTCAAGCTCTTCAACGGCTCGACGACGGCAACCATCGCATGGCGTGACGTCGTGCGCGCCGACGACGGCAGCAGCGTCAACCCCAACATCACCGCGGGTTTTGTCGCGGCGACGTGCGGATCGCACGTCGGGCCGGGGCTGTCGGAGTGGTTCGTGTTGAAGCCAGATCGTGACCTCTACATCGTCGCCAGCGCTGTCTCCACCTCGTGGTCGTGCTCGTCGAGGCTCTTCCAGTGAGGTCCGCCGGCTGGCTCCCACAGATCGGGCATCGCACGTCACGGCGACAGGTCGCGTCGAGTGGCGCGCCTGACGCCAGCAACCTGCGTGTGTGGCTCGACGGCGACGACATCGACGGGACCAACAACAGCACGCTGACCAACGGCAACACGTTCGCCGGCTGGACCAACAAGGGCTCGCTCGGCGGGACGATGGCGCAAGCTGTCGGAGCCAACCGTCCAACGTTTCGGACGGGCGTCGGGCCGGGTGGTGCGCGACCAGCGGCGGACTTTGACGGCGCCGACTTCATGTTGTCGTCACTCGCGGCGTCGGCCTTCACGTTCATGCACGACGGCACCGGCGCCACGATCTACACGGTCGCAAAAACCACCTCGTCGGCGGCGAGAACTTTGCTCGCCACAAGTACAGGTGCAGCGGCAAACAGAGGGATTGGTCACCGATATAACACCAGTTTTTCGGCGAGTTATTTTATGTCTGACGGCGTGGCCCTCAGGATCAACGCCTCGTCGGCAGCGGCGGCCGTGACCAACGGCAGCTTTGACGTGATGGCCTCGACGTTGGCGTCTGCTGACACGCCAGATATGAGCATCTACGTCAACGGGACCAGTGTCGCCACAGCTGATGCCACTGCATTTTCGGCAGCCGACCCATCGAACACGTTGGCGATTGGCGCCAACCCCGGTGGCGCCGTCGCGTTTCTCGGGCCGATCTACCAAGCGATGGTCTATGCCGGCTCACACGACACCGCGACACGTGCCGCAGTGCTCGCCTTCCTCGTCGCCAAGGCCGGCGTCGCGGGCTACCCCGTCGTATGAGAGACACCATGCGCCCGATCGCCTTCGCCGCCCTGCTGTTCGCCTCATGTGCGCAATACCCCGTCGTCGAGGGTCGCTGCTCGCCGGCCGGCATCGAAGAGGCGTTGCTCGACGCGTGCGAGAAATGGCCAGAGACGTGCGATGTTGGCGGGCGCCTTGAGGTGTTCTGCGTCGACGCAGAGGCCATCCGGTCCGAGTCCCGGTGCGGTGGTCGATTCAGGCACCTGGACGCGTGCACGATGTGGCTGGGCACGTCGACGCTCTACCCCGCGCGCGTCTACGTCCGCGAGGGTGTCGCCGTGAGCGCAGCCATCGAGCACGAGGCGCAGCACTGGCACCTCTGGGACGACCTCGAAACCAACGCCTGCGAAACACACGATGCCAGCTGCGGCTGGGTCTACTGAAATGGAGATCAACATGCCCGTCTGGATTGTCGCCGCCATTCCCTCCGCCGTTGCCGCCATCCTCGTCGTCTGCGGTATCGCGATGCTCGTCGGGCCGTTCGCGATCCCCTTGTGGGCCGCAACCCTCGACGAGAAACACCGCCTTCGCCTCGTCGCCGCCATCAAAGGCGCCAACGACGCGCTTGGCCCCGTCGTGCGCCTGACGCCGACCGATCTCGACGACCGCATCGCCGCGGTGCTCCGCATGGTGGAGATCGAGCTGGGCAAGGCCAAGGGCGACGCGACGACATACAAGCGCCAGGCCGTCGCCCTCGCCATCGTCACCAAGAGCGCCGCCCCGGAAGCGAGAGCCCGATGAGCACGATGCAGATGGTCGCCGTTGTGGTTGGCTTGGTGCTGTCGCTCGGCGGCACCGCGTTTGCGATTGGTCGCGTTGTGTTCGTCGTCGAGGATCGAGTTTCTCGATCGATCGACGACATCAAATCGGTGGCGATGCGAATCAAAGAGGTCGAAGGCAAGGTCGACGGCGTTGACAGGGAAGTCACAGGGCCACACAGCAGCCGTGCAGTCAAGATGGCCGGCGACATCGCCAACGTTGAGCACAAGGTCGACCGAGTGATCACCGACCTCGGGACGTTCATTTCTGAATATCGCGCGGACCAGAAACACAGGCGCACATGACCACGTGGCGCGTCACCTACGACGACGGCGCCAGTCGCGTTGTGCTCGCCGCTGACGAGCACACCGCACTGATTGTCGCCTCCTGTATCAGCCGCTCACCAGCGCGTCTTGTGGTGCGCCTGTGGTGAATCGTCATGGATGGCCAGACCCTGACCGCGTCTTCGCACAGCGCGACTACCCGCAGCCCTACGGTCATGGGGGCGTCCCCATCTCGCGATGGGGATGCACCGCAGCCGCGCTGAGCCAGGCTGTACGCCTCTCCGGTGTGCAAGCTGGCGCGACACCCGCGACAGTCGCCGCGCGCGCTCTGACGGCGACACCGTACGTCTGGGCGCCAGGCTCGTCACTGGCGCGGATGCCGCAGATGGCGCGGGCGATGGGATTCACCTGCCCCGATGCCGCTGACGCCTACGACGTGAAGACGGGCACGACGCCGAGCGCTCTATCGATCGCTATCAGCGACGCGATCGATAGGCACGGGCTCGTTGAACGCAATGGATTCGCGTGGGTGCAGGTCGACTACACCGGTGACGACGTCGGAGAGCACTGGCTCTGCGCCTTCGCCTACGACGAGGTGAGTATCTACTGCACCGATAGCGCTATCGGTGCAGTCGTCAACGTAAACCGAAAGACGCTGCGAGCCACGGTGAAGTGGGGCAGCGTCTCGCGGAGGTATCGCATCGTGCGCGCCTACCCGCTCACGGTCTGA